>Ga0335084_10004308_pt1 | contig 14004 bp, 11 predicted proteins | sample Lox_Sample_44_FD_206721 | JGI IMG/M metagenome (GOLD analysis project Ga0335084, IMG submission 206721) | Soil microbial communities from Loxahatchee National Wildlife Refuge, Florida, United States - Lox_Sample_4.4 | ecosystem: Environmental > Terrestrial > Soil > Wetlands | place: USA...
GTCGACGCCCGGCGTGCGGCAGCGAAACTTGTACTCGACCTGCGCGCCGGGAAAGTGATGCAGCACCACCTGCATCATCGTGAACTTGTACAGGTCGGTGTCGAGCAGCGACTGGATGATCATGCCCGGGGAATTGTAACTCCCGGGCTAGCCGTCCCCGCCCTGTTTCTCTTCCACAAGACCGTGCGCGCCCGCGCCAAGCAGCCGCACCGCTCTCGGACCCGCCTCGGTCTTGGACAACAGCGCCACCGCGCGCGCAGCGATCCGCTCCGGATCGCGCGTTGGCGGCTGCGCGGTGTGGCTGCGAGTCACTGTAGTGAAATCGTCATAGCGCACCTTGATCGTGACGGTGCGGGCGGTCAGCCGCTTGCGATCCAGCTCGGCGGCGACGCGACGCGCCATCCCGTCGAGCTCGCCGCGCATCACTTCGAGCTCGACCAGGTCCTGCGCGTAGGTGCTCTCCTCACTGACCGACTTGGTCGGCCGGTCGGGCGTGACCTGGCGCGGATCCTCGCCGCGCGCGAGCTGCTGCAGCCATTCGGCCAGGCTGCCGACCACTTCGTGCAGGCGTTCCGGGTCCGCGGTGCGCACGTCGACCAGGCGCTTGATGCCGGCGCGGTGCAGCTTGTTCGCCGTCACCGGGCCCACGCCCCACAGCGCTTCCACCGGCAGCTCCTGCAGGAAGCTCTCGACTCGCTGCGGCGCGATCACCGTGAGCCCGTCGGGCTTGTTCCAGCCGGAAGCGATCTTCGCCAGGAACTTGTTCGGCGCCACGCCGGCCGAGGCGGTGAGCCCGGTCTGTTCCTTGATGATGTTCTTCAGTCGCAAGGCAACGTTCCTTCCCAGGGGCTCACCCCATGCATTTTCGGTGACGTCGAGGTAAGCCTCATCGAGGGACAGTGGCTCGACGAGCGGCGTGCAGGACAGCATGATCTCGTGGATCTGCTCGGACACAGCGCGATACGTGCGGAAGTCGGGCCGCACGATCACCAGCTTCGGGCACAGGCGTACGGCCTTCGACATCGGCATGGCCGAGCGCACGCCGAACTTGCGCGCCTCGTAGCTCGCGGCCGCCACCACCCCGCGGGTCTCCGGACGCCCGCCGACGGCAACCGGCTGACCCTTCAATGCGGGATTGTCCCTTTGCTCTATGGAAGCGTAGAAAGCATCCATATCCAGATGGACAATCTTCCGCATATACTGTATATATTGCCACATGGATGAATTGACAGACCGGCAATCCGAGATCCTGAAGCTGATCCGCGAGCTGATGGAGGTGTCGGGCTACCCGCCGACCCGCGCCGAGATCGCCGAGCGCATGGGGTTCAAGTCGGTCAACGCCGCGGAGCAGCACTTGCGCGCGCTCGAGAAGAAAGGCGCGATCGAGATCGCCGAGGGCGCCTCGCGCGGCATCCGCCTGCGCGACGCCAAGCCAGGCGGGCGCAGCGCGCGGCTGATGGAGCTTCCGGTGGTCGGGCGCGTCGCCGCCGGCAGCCCTATGCTCGCTGAAGAGCACATGCAGGGGTCGTACCAAATTGATCCCAATCTGTTTACGCCGCGGGCCGATTACCTCCTGAAGGTGCGCGGCATGTCCATGCGCGACGCGGGGATCCTGGAAGGCGACCTGCTGGCAGTGCATAGGACGCAGGACGTGCGCACCGGGCAGATCGTGGTCGCGCGCCTCGCCGACGAAGTCACGGTGAAGCGCCTGCGCCGCCGCGGCCAGGCGGTCCAGCTGCTGCCCGAGAATCCCGATTTCGAGCCGATCGAAGTCGATCCGAGAAGGGACAATCTCACGATCGAGGGTCTTGCCGTCGGCGTGATCCGCAACGGGCGGAGCCTCTAGCCGCGCCGTAACGGTCCCGCGGGGGTTTCCCCGATAGAATGCGCGCGAGGAGATCTGGACTTTCCTTGCGCGGATGAATCAGACCAGCACGGCTTCGGTACGCATGCCTGAACGCGGGGTGTCCGCGGGCATCCGCGACCGCGCCGATCCGCGCATGGTGCTCGCCGACCGCGTCGACCAGCTGTACGGCCAGATGTGGCTCGGCATCCTCGGCACCTTCGCCATCGGCGCCATCGCCAGCTTCGAGTTCTGGTCGCCGCGGCTGCGCGACCTGGTGCTCATCTGGTGGTGCATCGTCCTGCTGGTGACTGCCGGCAGCGCCGCCCTGCTCTACGGCTATCGCCGGGCGGGCGACCGCTCGCAGAACGCCGCCCAGTGGATGCGCTGGCTCGCCATCGCCGCGTTCGCGAGCGGCGCGACCTGGGGCGGCGCCGGCGCGATCTTCTTCCCGTCGCACACCGACGAGCAGCAGGTGTTCATCGCCTTCGTGCTCGCCGGCATGATGTCCGGCGGCATCCCGGTGTACGCCGCGTCCTGGCCGATCTTCGCGCTCTACGCGGCGGGCATCGTGGCGCCCTTCACCTACGTGCTCGGCACCTTCGGCAATCGCCTGTTCACGGAAATCGCGCTGCTGGTGCCGATCTTCTACGCCATCAACGTCGCCATCGCCTACCGCCTGACGCAGGTATTCCATTCCGGCTACCGCCTGCGCCACGCCTACGGCAAGCTCACCGACGACTACAGCGTGCTCAACCAGCGCCTCGAGCGCCAGCTCGGCGAGCTCGAGGAGGCGCGCCGCCAGGTCGAGGCGAGCGGGCGCAAGCTCGCGCTGTTCGCCGACAAGGCGCCGATCGCGGTGCTCGAGATCGACCCGCAGGGCCTGGTCACGCAGATCAACCCGGGCGCGGAGCTGCTGTTCGGCTACGCCGCCGCCGAGATGGTCGGCCGGCACGTAAAGGAATGCCTGGTGCTGCCCGAGCTGCGCCCCGACTTCGACCGGCAGTGGGCGCACCTGGTGGAGTCGCGCGCGCCGCTGTCGGCGCTCAAGATCCGCAGCCCGCGCCGCGACGGCCTGCAGGTGGTGTGCGAGTGGACCGTCACGCCCCTGGTCAACTCCGACGGCACGATCCTGTCGGTGATCGCGCAGGGCCAGGACGTGACCCGCCAGCTCGAGGCCGAGCGCATGAAGAAGGAGTTCACCTCGACCCTGAGCCACGAGCTGCGCACCCCGCTCACCTCGATCATCGGCTCGCTGCAGCTCATCAACTCGGGCGTGCTGGGCGACCTGGAAAAGGACGTGGCGGAGCTGACCGCGGTGGCCGAGCGCAACGGCACGCGGCTGCTCGACCTGATCAACGACCTGCTCGACATCGAGAAGATCGAGTCGGGCAAGCTGACGCTCATCCCGGAAGCCTTCGACCTCGGCGAGCTGGTGCGCGAGTCGCTGGTGCTGAACAAGGCGTTCGCCGAGCGTTTCAAGGTGCGCTTCCAGATGGCGGCCGACGCAAGAGCCGGCACGCGCGTGCACGCCGACCGCAAGCGCCTGCTGCAGGTGATGACCAACCTGCTCTCCAACGCGGCCAAGTTTTCGCCCGAAGGCGGCGCCGTCGACGTGACGCTCGACGCCTCGGGCCACGCGATCCGGGTCGGCGTGCACGACCGCGGCCCGGGCATTCCGGAGGCCTTCCGCAGCCGGATCTTCGGCCGTTTCGCCCAGGCGGACTCGACCGCGGCGCGCCAGAAGAGCGGCACCGGCCTCGGCCTCGCGATCTCCAAGCGCCTGGTCGAGATGATGCAGGGGCGGATCGGCTTCGAGCCGCGCGAGGGCGGAGGCACCACGTTCTGGTTCGAGCTGCCGGTGCACGTGGCGCAGCCCGAGCGCGAGCCGAGCGTGAGCTAGGCCGGCGGACCCGATGCCCGCCCGCCCGCTCACCAAGGTCTGCTACGTCGAGGACGACGAGGACATCCAGCGCATCGTGCGCCTGTCGCTGGAACGACTCGGCAAGATGACGGTGGAGACGGTCAGCGACCCGCTGCGCGCCATCGAGGCGATGACGCGCTTCGGTCCCGACCTGGTGCTGCTCGACTGGATGATGCCCGGCATGGACGGGCCGACGCTGTTCCGCGCCATGCGCGACAAGCCGGAAACCGCATCGCTGCCGGTCATCTTCATTACCGCGAAGGCGTCGACCGTCGAGATGACCGAGCTTACCGCGCTCGGCGCGGCCGGCGCGATCTCGAAACCGTTCAATCCGAAGGAACTGCCCGACCAGCTCCGGGAAATCTGGGCGAAGCTACCGTAGCCGGGCGGTGATGTCGGCGGTCGGCGCGCCGCCGCCCTGGTAGTACTTGCGGGACAGGAACCCGAGGACCTCGTCGGCATTGCGAAAGCGCGCATCGCGATCCTTTTCGATCAGCTTGTCCATCAGCCGCTGGTACGGCGCGAGGTGCTCGGGCAGCGCGGGCGCCTGGCGGTTGACGTGCGCCATCGCCACCTCGACCGCGGACTCGCCTTCGAACAAGTGCTGCCCGGTCAGCATCTGGTACAGCAGCACCCCGGCGCTGTAGATGTCGGTGCGCAGGTCGAGCACCTTGCCCTGCACCTGCTCGGGGCTCATGTAGCGCGGCGTGCCGACGATCTCGCCGTGCCCGGTGCGATCGATCGCATCGACGTGCTTGGCGATGCCGAAGTCGACCAGCGCCAGGCTGCCGTCGGCGCGGAACATCAGGTTCTGCGGCTTGAGGTCGCGGTGCAGGATGCCCTTCTCGTGGATGTCGCCGAGCGCGAACATCAGCTCGCGGAACAGCTTGAGCGCGTCGTCGGCGCGCAGCGCGCGGCCATCGAGGCGCTTGTTCAGGTCGCCGCCCTCGAAAAACTCCATCACCATGTAGGCGTGGTTCTCCGAGGTGCCGTGGCCGTGAATGCGCGCCACGTGCCGGCTCTGGATGCGCTCGACCAGCGCGTACTCTTCCAGGAAGCGCGCCAGCGCCTTCGAGTCGGCGAGGACCTCGTCGCGCAGGATCTTCACCACCAGCGGCTCGTCGTCGCTCTCGCGCGAGGCGAGGTAGACGCGCGACATGCCGCCCTCGCCGATCAGCCGCAGCACCTTGATGCCCGGGATGCGCACGCTCGCGCCGAGCGACTCGCCGGCGATGCGCGCCGCCACCTCGGGCGGCAGGGTCCGCTCGTGGCCCTTGCGCGCGATCGCGCGCAGCGAGCCGATGAAGCGCTCGCGCGACAGCTCCTGCTTGCGCTGGTAGTCGTCGGCGCCGGCCTTCATGGCCCGCACCGCGATGATCTCGTTGCCCGCGCCGGTGAGGAACAGCACCGGCGGGCAGTCGGCACGGCGCTTGAAGGCCTGCAGCCACTGCAGGCCGTCGCCGCGCTGGAGCATGTAGTCGAGGACGATTACGTCGAAGGAACCGAGCGCGAAGTCCGGGCCCGGCATGTCACGCTCGACCGGGTCGAACTGCTCGACGAACGCGTCGGGCCATTGCTCCTTGATGAAGTGCTCGAGAAGCGTGCGCAGGTCATCGTCATCGTCGATGATGAGGACGCGCATGCTAGCGAGTCCGCGGGCGCGCCAGCTCGATCGAGTACACGGGCGTGGGTTCGGTCTTGCCGCGCAGCGCGACGTTGCCGCGCGAGACCGCCGCGCCGGCGGGCACCAGGGCGCGGATCGAATCGTAGACGCTGCCCGACACCAGCAGCTCGCCGGCCCGCGCCATCTGCATCAGGCGCGCCGCGGTATTGACCGCATCGCCGATGATCGTATAGCTCATGTGGTGCGGCGAGCCGACATTGCCGATGATCGCCTCGCCGGCGGCGATGCCGATGCCGACGCCGGTCGGCATGCCGCCGCCCTGGGTCCAGCCCGCCAGCACCGGCGCGAAGCCCGCGATCATGTCCTCGGCGGTGCGCCACGCGCGCTGCGCCGCGTCGGCCTGCGGGAACGGAACGTTGAAGCCGACCAGCAGGCAGTCGCCGGCCATGCTGAAGATGGTGCCGTCGTTGCGGTAAGCCGCCTCGGTGATGACGGCGAAATACTCGTTGAGCATCGCCACCACCTTGTCGACCTCGATGGTCTCGGTGAGGCGGGTGAAGCCGCGCAGGTCGGCGAACAACGCCACCACGCTGATGCGCTGCGCGTGATGGTCGAACGGCAGGCCGTCCTCGCGCAGGTCGGAGATGATGCGCTCGGCGAGGCGCGGCGAGATGTAGCGCGAGAACGCGCGCCGGATCGCCTCCTTGCGCTGCACCTCGGCGGATAGCCGGCGCGCTTCGAGCTCGCGGCGCGTCTCGTGCAGCCGGCGCAGCGTCTTCACGCGCGCCATCAGCTCCTCGACCTTGACCGGCTTGGAAAGGAAGTCGTCCGCGCCGGCCTCGATGCCGCGCACGCGGCTCTGCGAGTCCTCGAGCGAGGTGACCAGGATGATGGGAATGAGCGCCGTGACCTCGTCGCCCTTGAGGCGCTCGCAGATGTCGAAGCCGCTCATGCCCGGCAGCATCACGTCGAGCACGATCAGGTCGGGCGGCGAGGACATGGCGCGCACCAGCGCGGCATCGCCGTCGTACACCGTGTCGGCGGCCATGCCTTCCTTCTCGATGGTGCGCTTGAGCAGCGTCGCCATGTCGGGGTCGTCATCGACCACCAGCACGCGGAAAGCCGACTGCGCGGCGGGCGAGCGACGCACCGCCGCGGCCAGCTCACTCATAGCAGACCTGCACCCGTGCGAGGTATTCGCGGTATTCGGCGATCGTCGCCTCGATGCCGGCGCGGTCGCCGCTGCGCGCGCCGTCCTCGACCTGCTTGCCGAAGACGGAGATGCGCTCGAAGCCGTAGGAATTGCCGACGCCGCGCATGCGGTGGCCGAGCTGGCGCAGCTGCTCGAAGTCGGCCGCGGCGAGCGCGGCGCGCAGCGTCTCGAGCTCCTTGTGCCGGTTGCCCATGAAGACCGGAATAAGGTCCTCCAGGTCCTTGTCGACCACCACTTTGATGACGGTGTCAGCGTCCATTTACAGATTATAGGCAGCCGGCCTTTTTTTCGTTCAGCGTCCTGTCAGGCTTTGTTCGGCGCGCGCAAAGAAGCTTTTAGTGGAAATCCCGGGAGGAAACGGCCAGCGGCCCCAGCAGCGCGCTCAGGTCGAACAGGCGCCGCGCCACCAGGTGCACCACCTCGCCGTCGCGCTCGATCACCCCGTACACGCCGAGCAGGCGCGCGCCGAGCATCTCGCGCTTCTGGCGCTCCACCACGCGCCGCCACAGCACCACGTTGAGGCATCCGGTTTCGTCCTCCAGGGTGAGGAACACCACCCCGCTCGCGGTATCGGGGCGCTGGCGGCAGGTGACCAGGCCGGCCGCGCTGACCCGGCTGCCGTGTGAACAACTGTGAAGCGCCGCAGCTTCCCGCATGTTCATTTCTTGCAATCGGCCGCGCAGCAGCGCGAGCGGGTGGCGGCCGAGCGTAAGACCGAGGCTCGCGTAGTCCGCGACGATGTCCTGGCCCTCGGTCGGCGCGGGCAGCGCGGGCACGCGGTCCCGCGCGTCGAAAACGTTCAGCGCCGGCCGGCGCTCCGCCCCGGCGGCGGCCCAGTGCGCCCGGCGGCGATGGCCGGCGAGGCCCTGCAGCGCGCCGGCGGCGGCGAGCGCGCGCAACTCCTTGGGATTCAGGCCGGCGCGCAGCGCGAGCTCGTCGACCGAGCTCCACGGCCGTCCCGCCGCGATCCGCTCGCCCGCCTTCTGCGCAAGGCCCTTGACCATCCGCAGGCCGAGGCGAACCGCAGGCACCGCACGGGGCGCGGTGGGCGCGCCGTCCTCGAGCGTGCAATCCCAGCCGCTCGCAGTCGCGTCCGCCGGCCGCACTTCCACCCCGTGCCGGCGTGCGTCCTGCACCAGCTGCGCCGGAGCGTAGAAGCCCATCGGCTGGCTGTTGAGGAGCGCCGCGCAGAACGCCGCCGGGTGGTAGTGCTTGAGCCACGAGGAGACGTAGACGAGAAGCGCGAAGCTCGCCGAATGCGACTCGGGAAAGCCGTACTCGCCGAAGCCGAGAATCTGGCGGAACAGCGCGTCGGCGAATTCGTCGCTGTAGCCGTTGCTCCGCATTCCATCCTTCAATTTCTTCTCGAAAGGCTCCAGGCCGCCCTTGCGCTTCCACGCCGCCATCGCCCGCCGCAGGCGGTCGGCCTCGCCGGGCGTGAAGCCCGCCGCGACCATGGCGAGCTGCATCACCTGCTCCTGGAAGATCGGCACGCCGAGCGTCCGTTCGAGGACCTTCTTCACCGCCTCGCTTGGATAAACGATTTCATCAGGATGCTTTTTTCTGTTCTTAAGGTAGGGGTGAACCATCCCTCCCTGGATCGGGCCGGGACGCACGATCGCCACCTCGATCACGAGGTCGTAGTAGCAGGCGGGCCTGAGCCGCGGCAGCATGCTCATCTGCGCGCGCGACTCGATCTGGAACACGCCCACCGTGTCCGCTTTCTGGATCATGGAATAGACGGCGGGATCTTCCGGCGGAACTTCACTCATCTCTTTGCCAGTCATTCTCAGGGCTTTTCTTATCGCCGTCAGCATCCCCAGCGCCAGCACGTCGACCTTGAGCAGCCCGAGCGTCTCGAGGTCGTCCTTGTCCCACTGGATGACCGTGCGTTCCGGCATCGCCGCGTTCTCGACCGGCACCAGCTCGGCGAGCGGCCCGCGCGAGATGACGAAGCCGCCGACGTGCTGCGAGAGATGGCGCGGAAAGCCGCGCAGAGTTTCCGCCAGCCCGAAAAGCAGGGAAGAAGATTCCAGTTTCTGATCCCAGAAGGCGAAACTCTTCGCCAGCGCGTCGACCTCCTCCAGCGGCATGCCGAGCGCCTTGCCGACGTCGCGGATCGCGCTCCTGGTGCGGTAGCAGATGACCGTGGCGGCGAGCGCGGCGCGGCTGCGGCCGTACTTGCGGTAGAGGTACTGGATCACCTCCTCGCGCCGCTCGTGCTCGAAGTCGACGTCGATGTCGGGCGGCTCGTTGCGCTCCTTCGACACGAAGCGCTCGAACAGCATGTTCATCCGGTCGGGATCCACCTCGGTAATGCCGAGCGCGTAGCACACCGCCGAGTTCGCCGCCGAGCCGCGCCCCTGGCACAGGATGCCGCGGCTTTTCGCGAAGCTCACGGCGTCGTGCACGGTGAGGAAGAAAGGCTCGTACCTGAGCTCCGCGATGAGCGCGAGCTCGTGCCGCACCAGCTCGGCCACTTTCAGCGGCGTGCCGGCCGGGAAGCGTCCGCGCAGCCCCTCCTCCGTCAGCTTGCGCAGGTGGCTCGCCGGGGTCTCGCCGCGCGGCACCAGCTCCTCCGGATATTCGTAGCGCAGCGTATCGAGCGAGAAGTCGCAGCGTCGGGCGATCGCCAGCGTCTCGCGCAGCCACCCGGCCGGATAGAGCTGCGCAAGGCGCATGCGCAGCCGCAGGTGACGCTCGCCGTTCGGGAAAAGCGCCTGGCCGCATTCCGCCACCGGCTTGCCGAGCCGCACCGCGGTCAGCACATCCTGCAGGCGGCGCCGCGAGCGGACGTGCATGTGCACGTCGCCCGCAGCGACCACTGGAATTCCGCTTTTTTCAGAAAGAAGTCCGATCTTGTGAACGGCGGAACGATCGTTAGGACCGCAATGCAGTTCCGCGGCGATCCAGCAGCGATCCGGGAAATGCTCCTTCAACCAGAAAACGTCGCCCGAAATGAGCAGCGCAAGCGCCTGCGAATCCCGTAGCGGCTCGACATCCTCGCGCGAGAGCGTGTAGCCGCCCTTCTTCGCGCGCCGCCGGCCGGCGGTGATCAGCGCCGAAATGGCCCCGTAGGACGCCCGGTCAGTGGCCAGCAGCACCAGCTTGGTCTTGTCCTCGAGAAGAATTTCGCTGCCCAGGAGCAGCTTCAGCCCGTGCTCCTTGGCCGCGGCGTGCGCGCGCACCGCGCCGGCGAAGGAGCACTCGTCGGTGATCGCCAGCGCCGAGTAGCCGAGCGCGGCGGCGCGCTCGACCAGCTCCCCGGGATGCGAGGCCCCCCGGAGGAAGCTGAAGTTCGAGAGGCAATGCAGCTCTGCGTAATCAGGCAAAGATTCCATGCACGAACCATCCGTCGTCCTGCCGGTACAGCCACACGAGCGAGGCATTGGCGGCCCGCCCGATGAAGTAGTCGCGTTTGGCCTCGTCGCCGTCCCACCAGCCGCACTCGATGCGCTCGGGTCCGGCAAGCAAATGAAAATCCTGGCTGGCTATTTTTCTTGGAGGATCAAATAACCAGATCGGCCGTGGGCCGGGCTGCGCGAATTCGCGCGGATCCCACTCGCCCGGCTCGACGCTCCGCCAGGCGAATTCCGGGCGGTGGTCGGGCTGCGTGGCGAGGCCGTGGATCGCGCCGGCGCCGAGCCGCGCCTGCAGGCGCTCGAGGAGCTGCGCCCAGTCCTCGTCGTCCGCCCGCGCGTCGCCGAACAGCCCGGCGCTGCGCTCGTGCAGCGGCTCGAAGTCCGCCGCCTGCAGGCGGATGGCCTCCACCGGCTGGCGCAACGCGACCGAGGAAAGCTTTTCCTGCAGCAATCGCGTGAAGCGCTGCGTATCGCGCGTCGGCGAGGCGAAGTTGATTTGTATTTCAATTGACGACTTATTCAGCTGAAGAATGAGATGGAAACCCCTGACGCCGGCCTGGCGTGCGGCAAGCAAACCGGACAGTTGAATGAAAAGACGCCGGGAAGCGAACAGCACCCCTTCGGCATGCTCGACCGCGCCCGGCAGCTCGAGCGTCGCGTCGAACGAGGCCGGCGGCAGGAAGAACTCACGCGGCTCGGGCAGTACGCCGCGCGCGCGGTCGAGGTCGTCGAGCAGCCGCTGGCCGCAGCGCTTCGCGAGCCCGTCGCGCGGCAACTCGAGCAGCTCGCCGATCGTGCGCAGGCCGAGGCTCTTCAGCAGCGGATCCGCCGAGGCAACGCCGAGCGGCAAATCCTCCAGCGCTTCACCGCGCCCCTTCGCGAGCCATAGCGCGGCGCGCGGCGTCGCCGCGGCGGCGAGCGACGCGTCGCAACCGAGCTCGGCGAGCCCGGCGCGCAGCCTCGCCAGGAATCCTTCGGGACCGCCGAGGTAGCGCAGGCTGCCTTGCACTTCGGCCAGCAGCGCCTGCGGAGGCTCGAGGGAAACCCTAGGCGTGAACTGGCAGGCCCAGGCCGCGAGGCTCTCGAGCGCGCCCAGGGGCGGTACGTGGAAATGCAGGGCGACCCAGAGCATGGACCGGTCGGGGAACTGTGAGGGCGAGCGGCGCCGCGGCGGGCTGGCCCCGCCGCTTGACGATGCGTACGCTCAATTCGCCATCGCCTGCTTCGAGCGCGAGGCGCAGGCAGGCGGGCGAAGGCTCGCTCGAGGCTTCGAGCGGACGGAAAAGCAGCACGCAGGCCCGGCTCGCCTCCGCCGCCACCGCGAGCCGGCGCAGCTCCTCGTAGCGGGCATGGCGAAACCACGCGAGCAGCGCGCGGCACGGCCCGGCGCGCAGCACCTGCTCGGCCGCCCACAGGGCGTCCCGCCGTCCCGGCGCGCGCACTACCGCAAGCCGGGCGAGGTCCACGCCGGCGGCGGCGAGCGCAGGCGCATAAGGCAGGTGCGGGGGCGCGAGCCAGACCACGCGCTCGCCGGCGGCGGAAAGCCGCGCCAGCGCCGGCAGCGCGAGCTGCAGCTCGCCGATGCCTTCCTGCGAGCCCAGGATCTCGGTGAGCGCCCCGGTGGGCCAGCCGGCGCCGGGGAGCTCGCGGTCGAGCGCGACGTAACCCGTGGAAACCGTGGCGGAAAACCGGGCCGGTGCGGCGCCGCGCCAGACGGAATTGCTTTGCAGAAGAAGATCGAGGGCCGCCATAGGGGTTGTATTACTGTATGTTCATACAGTATCCTGCCCGGATGGGAGATGCAAGGGTTGTTGTTTGGAAATTTCGGATCGTTGACCCGTTCACCAAGCGCAGACGGGACACCCGGTGTCACTTCACCGAGGCAGAGGCCCGCCAGATTTACGGGCCGTACGTCATCGAGAAACTCGAGCACACGAGGATGGAAATCGCTGAGGGGGGCGTGAAGCAGAACTCAAACTCGCCGCTGTAGCGTTGGGCTATGATGTTTTCAAAGAGGAGGCCTCATGGCGAGTTTCACTTTGCGGGTCAATGGTGCAGCGCACACCGTATCCGTCGAGCCCGACACCCCCCTGCTCTACGTCCTGCGCAACGACCTCGCCCTGAACGGCCCGAAGTTCGGCTGCGGGCTCGCACAGTGCGGCGCCTGCTCGGTGCTGGTCGACGGCAAGGAGGTGCGCTCGTGCGTCACGCCGGTATCGGCGGTGAAGGGCGACGTCACCACCATCGAGGGGCTCGGCACGGCGGACAAGCTGCACCCGTTGCAGAAGGCCTTCATCGAGGAGCAGGCCTGCCAGTGCGGCTACTGCGGCAACGGCATGGTGATCGCCGCCCAGGCGCTGCTGCAGAAAAATCCGCGTCCCACCAACCAGGAAATCCGCGCCGGGCTGAACGGCCACCTGTGCCGCTGCGCCTCGCACAACCGCATCGTGCGCGCCGTGCAGAAGGCGGCGAAGGAGATGTCATGACTTCGCGCCGCGAGTTCATGAAGGCAGCCGGGGGGTTGGTTATTTCCTTTGCCCTCCCTGCCAACGATCTTTTTTCGCAAACCACGACGGCAAGGCTTCCGGGCAGCCTGGACACGAACCGCATGCTGAACAGCTGGCTGCGCATCGATCCGGACGGCACGGTGACCATCTTCACCGGCAAGATCGAGCTCGGCCAGGGCATCGGCACGGCGATCACGCAGATCGCCGCCGACGAGCTCGACGTCGACCTGGGACGCATCAATATCATCCACGGCGACACGGCGCTGACGCCGAACGAAGGACAGACCGCCGGCAGCCTCTCGGTCACGACCAGCGGCACCGCGGTCAAGTTCGCCTGCGCGGAAGCGCGCGAGATCCTGCTCGGCGCGGCCGCGGCCAAGCTCGGAACGAAAGACCTGGTCGTATCCGATGGCACGATCAACGGTTCCCTCACGTATTGGGAGCTGGCAGGGCAGATCGATCTCAAGAAGGAAGCGAGCGGCAAAGCCCGGACCAAGGCCGCGGCCGACTACAAATGGGTCGGCAAGAGCATTGCGCGGCGCGACGTGCCGAAGAAGTTCACCGGCGGGCAGGCCTACGTGCAGGATGTGCGGCTTCCCGGCATGCTGTTCGGCCGCGTGGTACGGCCGCCCTCGCCCGGTGCGGTTCTCCTCAAAGTCGACATGGCCTCGGTACGCAAGATGCCGGGCGTGGTCTCGGTGCTGCGCGACGGCGACTTCCTTGCGGTCGCAGCCGAGCGCGAGGAGCAGGCAATCAAGGCTCGCGAAGCGCTGAAGAAGAGCGCGACCTGGAACGAGTCGGCGGCGCTGCCGCCGAGCGGTCCGCTGCTCTACGACTACATGGTCGGTCTCGGCACGCCGGGCCAGACGGTGCACGAGAAAGGCAGCGTTGGCGGGTCCGGCAAGCCGCTGCAGGCGCGCTACACGCGGCCCTTCCAGGCGCATGGCTCCATCGGACCTTCGTGCGCCGTCGCCCAATGGGAGGATGGCAAGCTGCGCGTCTGGACGCACAGCCAGGGCGTATACCCGCTGCGCGGCGACCTGGCGAATGCGCTCGGCATCCCCGTCTCGTCCGTGCGCTGCACCCACGCCGAAGGCGCCGGCTGCTACGGCCACAACGGCGCGGACGACGTGGCGCTCGATGCAGCGCTGCTCGCGCGCGCGACCAACGGACGGCCGGTGAAGCTGCAGTGGATGCGTGACGACGAGTTCATGTGGGAGCCCTACGGCTCGGCCATGGTGATGAAGCTCTCCGGCACGCTCGCCGCCGACGGCGGCGTGGAAAGCTGGTCGCACGAGCTGTGGAGCCACCCGCACAGCCAGCGCCCGGGGCAATCCAAAGGCTCGCATACGCTCGCGGCGCGCTACCTCGAGAAGCAGGTCGGCGCCGAGCCGGTGAACGACGTGCCGCTGCCCGCCGGCGGCTCCGACCGCAACTCGATCCCGCTCTACGAATTTCCGAACGTGAAGGTGGTGAAGCATTTCATCCGCGAGACGCCGCTTCGCACCTCGGCGCTGCGCACGCTCGGCGC
>Ga0335084_10004309_pt1 | contig 14001 bp, 14 predicted proteins | sample Lox_Sample_44_FD_206721 | JGI IMG/M metagenome (GOLD analysis project Ga0335084, IMG submission 206721) | Soil microbial communities from Loxahatchee National Wildlife Refuge, Florida, United States - Lox_Sample_4.4 | ecosystem: Environmental > Terrestrial > Soil > Wetlands | place: USA...
GTAAGTATTTTTTTGAACATTCAAGTACTGCTGAAATGGATGGTTACACGCCACTATTACACACAGGTACACAAATAATCTCTAATTCCTAGAAGTATTGAAAAATGGAGAAAATCCAAAGAGGTGTAGAATCTGAAAAGGTATTTAATGAATTTTTATCAGCGATGGCCAATTCTCGAAGTAAGAGAAAGATATGGATCCGCTTCAGATTAAAGGGTAATGAGAAGGAATACAAAACTTGGCTTACTTACAAGCAATATCTCATTTTTAAGAAGATAGACTGTATAGACTATTGTGATACTATAAATCTGGTTTAACATAGTATTCAGAGACTTGTAATTTCTCCTAGTGAGACTTGCACCAGAGAAGACACCAAAAAGCTTTACGATTCTATGATGAGTGGACCAAAAATATTATTTGAGGATGAGCTATACCTGAATGTCAGGAAAAAAAACATACACATGCTTATTTCCGCAATATAGGAATCTCTGGTACGGAGACTGGTGAAAACGATTAGAGCACAATGTACCGCTTGTGGCAAAGACATGAGATTTGTTGAAGGCGATATAATACATGGTGAAAAGTGGTATCACAAGGATTGTGTAAAACAGGCAACCTCATTACGTATTCCGGATAGTACTCAAAAGGCCAGAATCACATGAAAAAGAAAAATGCAAGGCATGTCAAAACATCCAAAGTAAAAGTTGCTTCGGCAGAAAAACACAATTTGAGTATGCACGAGTCTGATCATGTAGAGAGTCAGGACAACTCGTTTGAAGACGAGTGGAATCCTACTGATGAATGGGGTTTTGAAACAGAATTACTCTGATTTTGATTAATGATTTAATTAATTGGATTATTTTATAATATCTTTTTCTAAAAAGTAAATTTATTTCCAGTTCTCATTCTAAACACCCCATATTTACCAAAATACAATATGTCTTTTTTCTGACTTACAATCACTATTATCCAATATTTGAGATATAGTATCAATGAAAATACTATTAGTAGATGACAATAAGAGTATCACAAATGCACTATCAAAGTTTTTGAAGTTCAAAGGCCACGAGTGTACAGTAGTTAATGACGGGATGATGGGTTTGTCCATGTGTCTTAGTGAAAGTTTTGATGTGATCCTTCTGGATCTGGCAATGCCAGAATTTTCCGGCAAGGAGTTTATCGATGAGCTTACAAAAGACGGCAAAATCAAAAAACAAAGAATAATCATTCTAACTGCCATGCCAATTGGAACGATAGACATAGAAAAAAAGGGAAAGAGCGGCATCTGCCAAGTCCTCCAAAAACCAGTGGGATTAGACGTAATTCTCAAGACAATTCAAGAAGTAAGCATACCAGCTGAGTGATTTGAGATCACATCCAAGTATAACTAGGAAACAAATTCTATTTTGTACGATATTTTTTTCCCTAGGTACTCCCCTAGTTATTGTCCTCATCAATGCATATCATACAGAGGATATAATACATAATTCACAAACACAGCTGATTAATGTCAGGTCCTTGACAGAAGATATAGCTTTTAGATCATTAAGTACAAAAGACTCAAAACAAATCTCTCAGGTCATTGTTGACCTTGAGATCATCAAAAACAATTTCAATCAGATGGAGGAAAATTTAAGATCCATCCCGAATGGAAATATTGCACAGAATTCAAAATTCCAAGATACTTTTACATCCATTCACAATCAGTATATCTCGTACAAAACTTCAATTGATTTGATAGAAAAAAATAATGATCCTGATAACACAAATGGATTTTCTACTTTTTATTCTTCAGTCAATAGCTTTGTAAATTCACAAAATAATCTATTAGATTTTCTAGAAACAATGGAAATTGAAATTCAAAACTTTATCTATCCTGTTGCGATTGTTTTCGTAGTCGTTGTTGTGTCTGCCTGTTTTTATGTAATTTTTACAGTAGCAAAATGGAGAACGAGATCAGAGATTTCTAAATTAGAAAGCCAGAAATTAAAATTGGAAAAAACTCGCACTCTGATCGAGACAAAGTATGAAGAACTTTTTCGAGAGAGTGAGGGGTTGGTAAAAAAGCAACTTGAAGAACACAAGCAAGTAGAAAAACAAAAAGACGAATTTATGTCAATGATCACCCATGAGCTAAAAACACCATTGTTTTCCATAGAAGCATACAGTGAACTATTATCTGATTCTGCCTTTGGCAATAAGCTAAGCGATGATCAAAAAGAATCAATAGAGGAAATTTACAAAAATTCTAAGAACCTTGAGAGATTGATTGGCGATGTACTTGAGGCTCAAAAGATAGAAATGCAGAGACTCACTTTTAAAAAGGAATATTTTCATGTGTCTAGTTTCATTACTGACTTTGCAAAATGCTTCAAGACAATCATGGATGAGAAAAACATAGATTTTACCATATTGTGTAAGACTGATCTTATGATTTATAGCGATAAAGAGAGATTGAATCAAGTTTTAAGAAATATCATAATAAACGCTATTGATTTTGTGCCAAAAGGTAAAGGCAAGATAGAATTAGGAATCAAGGAACAAGGTGATAATGTAGTTTTCTACGTCAAGGATAATGGCATTGGAATTCCTGAAGAAAAGCAAGATAATTTATTCAAAAAGTTCTACCAAATAGACACCAGTATAAAGAGAAAACACGGTGGAAATGGTCTGGGCTTGGTAATTTGTAAAGGAATAGTAGAAGCGATGGGTGGAAAAATCTGGGTCGAGAGTCAATCCGGGAATGGTTCAACGTTCTACTTTACCGTCCCAAAGACAAAAACACAAATCAAAGTGATAGAGTCAAAACTGTAACTCTTAACTTTGCATTTTATCTAAACGTACCAAAGATTATTGATTCAGATATTTTACCAACTGGCCGGTGTCTGAGAGTTTGATTTCGTTTATCAAATTGGCAATGTTATTCAAATCGTTTATCTTCATTAATCCAGGGCTAACAGTGTAGAGCGAGTCTCCAATGTAAAAGGACCTACTTTCTTGTGGATAGTAATATTGTTGATAATTTGTTCCATTATAATGTACTACTGTACCCTTTAGAAACAGTCCCTTGGTTGTATCGATTCCGAAAACGTAGAATCCACTCCAATTATTGTTTCCAAAATTAGGTGGCATATTCATTGGCATACCTGGTGTTGGCAATATTGCAGGACCTGATGTTGCATTACCACTTGATACAGTGGATCCTCCTGAGGATCCTGTTGTACCCTGAGCCGTTTCTTTCATTGGCAGAGGATAGTAATTTTGTTGCCTCGCTGGTATTACTAGTACATTTTTTACCTTATCAAAAAGTAGGGCTTTGGGGTCTTGTAGAACATCTGAATCAGTGCCCTGCCCACCAATCACATATGAATTGATAGTGATTGGGTTTGTAACATTTGAGACATCAAATAGTGAAACCTTTACGCCCGTTTGCGATATACCGCCGTATTGATTCTGTTCTGTTTGCTTTCCAATTCCAATTATGTGAGTCTGGTCATATGGATGAAGATATCCAGAATAACCAGGAATTTTCAACGCTCCCAATATTTTTGGCGTATCAGTTGATAGATCTATTACAAAGAATGGATCTATCCTCTGAAATGTTACAAGGTAAAGTTTGTCTCCCATGAATCTTGCAGCATAAATGGATTCGTCTGAGGCAAATTTTTCTAGGCTTCCTACAGTATTCAGTGATTTATCAAGAACGTACACATTGTTTGTTAGTTGTGTGCCATTTATTGGATTATAGTATTCTGAGGTGGTAGCAATTCTAAACCTATCTCCAAACTGGTCCATAGAGTATTGATTTAGTGGGTAACCTTGGACTTCGCCCTGGGCAACAAAATTCACAGTACCGTTTAATATCGAGAATTTCGCAATTATTGTCTTTCTCATATTCTCCTGTATTTTGGAGTCATATTGGGCAAGTGATTTTTGAATCTTGTCGAAGAGTTGTGATTTGTCATTATCAGACATTTTATTATAGAAATTTTGTAAAAGATCAGATATCTTGGCCCACTTTTGAGGCTGATCCGAGTTGCTACTATCAATGGATAAAATGCTTGATTGAATATCTTGAGGCAAAAGTGGTAGAACAGCTTTGAAGAATCTGTCCTTTGCGTATGTCTCACTACCATAATAAGGATAATTGTAATAGCTTTTTTGATATGCAATATACATCGCATCATTTGAAACATAAAGGGCGCTAGTAGAATCTGTTAGAAATGTGGTAGAATTTATTTGGTCTGAAAAAATGTTAATTGATGTTATCGTTACAAAGTTCTGACTTGGCTCTGGATTTGGAAAATAGTAAATATCTGGAACCATTATTGCCTTTGAAGATTCTCTTACAACAGGAGGCACCAAGTGATAATAATCTGCATAGCTATTTGACACTAGGTAGACATAATCTCCTATCATTCTTGCATTATAGTAGTTTCCAGTTACTTCATAGTTTTTTACTATGACAGGATTTGTTCTATCAGAGACATCTATTATTACAGCATGTGTGGTTGGAGTGGACATTGTTTGCGGAAAATAATCATATTGTGGAATGTAATAATGATCAACGTAATCTTCATAGAATATTACCAGCCTGTCGTTATTTACAAACATGGACTGTATGTTTTGATTCTTTATATCAAGGCCAACTTTTGAGATAATTTTTGCAGTCTGTCCTGGATATGCGTCGATTATTGTAAGCTTGTCCTGAGATACAATGTAAGCATACTTGCCATCATTTTTTACAAAATCAGGCTCATCCACATTTTCTACCTGGACATTTGTAGAGGAATGTGGGATATTTGAATCCGGTGTAGATGTAGGTATGTTGCCAACATTTGGTGATTGTGGTACCGGTATACTAACTGCACCACTTGGCATTCCCAATGATTCAAGTCGTTTGATATACACACCTTGAGGATTACCATACTGATCTATGTTTTGAGATATTGAATCAAGCAAGAATGCTTTTAGCTGATCAGTTGAATTGAATTTCCTAAGGGTCTGATTTTGTGAGAGAACTTGAGATGTTGAGGGGTTAGATGTTGTTGCACCGTTTTGTGTTTCATGCTGCAAAGAAAGCTGTAAAGTAGAGACATAGGTCAATATTGCACCAATAGTAACCACAGCGGCCGCAAGTATGATAATTGTATATTTCATATTGTTTTTCATTTGAATGCAGTATAGCTGCAATCTCTTGCTTAAAGGGATTGATTAAATTTGATTTTAACATATGAAAATCAAAGCTTATCAAGTAATAATAGAAATGAGAGAATTGTAGGCATTCGTTTGGGAAACTGTTCCAACCATACAGATTCCTTTCACATTCCTACAATCCTTCATTTCACTGAAGATGTTTTGATGTGTGTCGGCTGGTAAAAATATGATCGCTAAACAATGTTAAAAGCCTGCTCTGCCAATTTTGGAAAAATCTATTTTTCAGCCTTTTGAATCTAATTTTTTGAAAAAAAATCCTTTTCTTGTAAAATAAGAATATTGGTTTACTCCCCTATCAATCACCAAAATACTTTTCATTCATTTATTTAAGATAATTTGCCAGTTTAACTTATCAAGTGTTTGGCATTACACTAGAGTTGTTGTTACCTATTCGTTTTGATAGATTCTTAAAAAATGCCGGCGGGGTTGGAGTGTACATTATGTTGATGGCATTTGTGGTATTTTTGACAAGTGTTGTATTTTTGGTTGGTCAATCTTACGCCCAAACCCCATCTACGCCAGGACCTCCGACAGGCTTTACCGCAATTCCAATCTCATCTACTACTGTAAGTCTCTACTGGAGTCCACCTCTGGATAATGGTAATTCCTCAATTATAGGGTATACGATTGAATTCAAAACTCCAACAACCCCTTATACTATTCTAGTCAATACGGGCAATGTTACAAAGTATAATGCGACAAGTTTAGCAACCGGCAAGATGTACATCTTCAGAGTTTCTACGAGAAATGTAATGGCAACTAGCATTCCTTCGAGTGAGCAATCCGCTACACCCACCAGTAGTTCTGCTCCGCCGATAAATATTGTTCCAAATCCCCCACAAAGCCTTACCGCTACAACCTACTCTGCAACTCAGATAAATCTGTCATGGAGTCCCCCAATCTCCAATGGTGGACCACCACTAACTGGATACAGAATAGACTATCAGTTAGATTCAGGTAATTTTTCAAGCCTTGTCTTGAATACTCAAAGCACAATACCAAGCTATTCACATATCGGTGTGCTGACTGGACATACATATTCCTACAAAGTATACGCGATAAATTCTATTGGCACAAGTAATTCGTCAAACATTGCATCTGCAGTACCAACACTTGTCACGCGTGTTCCTTCCCCACCAACTTTACTACAAGCAATCGCTGCATCTTCTACAAGTATTAACCTAAGTTGGTATGCCCCAAATGACGATGGTGGTTCTGCAATTACAGGATATAAAATAGAATATGACAGTGGAACGGGTCAGTTTACAGTTTTAAATTCAAACACTGGCAGTACACAGACTAGCTACCTAAGTACAGGCTTAGCCACTGGCACAACATATAGCTATCGCGTTACCGCTATAAACTCCGTTGGTCTTGGAGGTGTTTCAAATACTGTTTCTGCAACACCCAAAGATACCAACACCCCAACGATAACAAATGCAGTAGCTATTTCTCCCACCCAGATAAGCTTGACATGGATTCCACCCTCAAATACCTACGGGCAGACTATCACAGGATATAGAATTGATAGCAGTATAGGCGGTCAAACCGTTTCAATCAACGAAGAAACCATAACAGGTACAAGTTACGTTATTCCAAATTTAACTACAGGTCATGCGTATGTACTTGCAGTTGTAGCCCTCTTTCCAGGAGGCTCATCTAGCCCGCCTTCATCCCAGGTTACAATCACACCAACAAGCACATCGTCAGCCCCTGTACCTACATCCCCCTCAAACTCCGCTTCATCTCCACCAGTCTCACAAAATCTTCCAGATCCGCCGTTACATCTCAATGCAACTCTTGTCTCTCAAAATACAGTGCAATTATCATGGCTTGCTCCAGCAAATACTGGAAAACCATCAATTCTTGGATATAAAGTAGAATCAAAGTCAGGTACATCCGGTACATGGTCTACACTTGAACAAATCGGAGTTGCAACAACATACATCAAATCAGGACTTCTAAACGGCACATTGTACACATTTCGCATTTCGGCAATAAATAATGCTGGTTCGGGCCAGCCATCAAATGAAGCATCGGTAACAGGTGGACTGCAAAATTCAAACCAAACATCTACAACCACGACTCCGCCTCCTCAAACATCTGCGGGGTTTATTTCAGTGACAGGTACGACTACTACGATAGATTATAACATGTTGGGTGGTCAGGTGCTTGGGTCTAATGTCGATCCCAGCTCATTGTCATTACACATTCGACTTCATACATCAAGTGATGGAATATTGTTTATCCAATTACCTAGAGACTTGATAGATGCAAAGAATTCAGATGGGTCAGATAGCACGTACTACATACTTGCAGACAAGAACATTGCTAAATTTAATGAAACTAAGACTGGAAACTATAGAACCCTAGCAATTTCATTACCTGCAAATACAGTGGATGTATCAATACGTGGCACTACCGTTGTCCCCGAATTTCCCTTAGCATTACTAGGATTGGTTTTTGCATTGGTTCCAGTAGTAATAATCTCAAGAAGGTTTGTCAGACAATAACCAATCTATCAAAGTTATTAAAACCTAAAGTAGAAACGTGATTTCCTCACGATATTATGTCAGAATATTTTCTGTAACAATAAATACTGACATTATCTTATCTTTACATTATTTGAATTTCCCTGTAGAGACTGTAGGCCAAAGTCGGGGACTTTTCGTTATTTCCTCCCTCGACTACCTACAGTTTCAAATAAGATAAAAAACCAATCGAATTCTTCTGTAACATGCTACATATTCAAAAGAAATGTTAGCTACAAAATATTGAAAATAAATTCTCACATTTACGGTAGCAAAGTTAAGGAATCTTTAAGTCCAATAACTGACATGAGAAGATTATTGTCAGAAAAATCTCCAGATCTAAGAGACAAGATAGTAGAAAATAGAGGAACATTAAAAAAATTACAATTAATGGTTCCAGGTCTCAAGGAATATCGCCAGCTTGAAGACATTAGAGCAGCTGATCAGTTGTTACGAAAACAGGTATCCGACAAATTAAATGATGCAAAAGACAGATTTGAAGATCTAAGAAAGGCCATTACAATCAAGGGGGATCTTGGCAACCTACCAACCATAGGAGCTGCAATATCGCAAATTCAACAACTTGCTGGTACGGTATTACATGCGCAGCAAGGATCCGCCGGAATCTCTCCTAACATACGAATAGACGATAATACATTAAACAAGTTGTATGAGTATGACTTTAATTTTGTTAGCAGCGCTCAGCAAATTTTTTCGACAGCTTCAAATTCTGTATCAGAATACAATTCTGGCATATCACCACAAGAAATATCATCAAAGATTATCCCTATGTTAGATGATTTTAAGAGAGTGTGGCAGCAAAGATTAGATTCGGTTGAGGACATACTTGTTACCAAATAAGAATAAAAGGAATGATATGAAAAATATGGTGAGGCCAAATGTTTGGACGTAAGAAAGAACCAGATTCTGGCGGAAGTGTAGTTGGTTCTACTACCATAGAATGGCAATCGCAGTATAAGGAGGGAAATATAATGTGGAAAGTTCCACGCTTGATCAAGCTTAATGATAACATAGTAGTAAGAGAGGACGAGGTTGCAGTATTTTTCAGAGACGGCAAAGTCTTGACATATTTTGACAAACCAAATAGATATGCGCTGACTGATTTTAATGCACCAATAGTAGGCGGTTTGCTAAAGTTCTTCACCGGCGTACACCAGGCTGCGGAGGTATACTATTTGCAAAACAGGTATATTGACGGCAAGTTTGGCTCGCAAGAACCATACCAGTTTGTTGACCCCATATTTGGAATAGTGAATTTCAGATTCTTCGGAGAATATAGATGGAAGATTTCTTCGCCAGAACTTTTTGTAAATCAATTTGTCGGGACGTTTTCAATGCAATCATCTAGTGAGATTGAATCACGATTAAAAGAACAGATGGTACTTTTGGTTTTTAACGCAATAGGAAAACTAAAGGACAGTGGTATGAAAGTTACCGACATTGCTTCCAATCTTCCAAGTATTGAACAATTCGTACTATCCAATGCACCGGCTAATTTTGGTCAGTATGGTGTAGAGATAAACAAACTATCAGGCTTGACGATTAGCTTGCCTGAAGAGGTACAAAAGGCAATCAACACAAGATCTGAAATGTCAGTACTCGGTGTCAACTACATGCAATACCAAGCAGGTCAAGCAATGACTGAAGCTGCTAAGAATCCTTCCGGCTCGGCAGGCCCTGCCGTTGGCCTTGGAGTGGGATTTGGAGCTGGTTCCGGCATAGGGTATGCGATGGCAGGTCAGATGGCGCAAGGTATGTACCAACCCCCGATGAAACAATGCTCAAAATGTGGAATGATGATGCCCATATCAAATAATTTCTGCCCAAATTGTGGTATAACCCAGCAACAAACCCAGCCACAGAAAACCCAGGGAATAACATGTCCAAAGTGTAATACAGCTATTGCTACTGATTCAAAATTCTGCTCTCATTGTGGAAATGAGATAAAGCCAAGCGGGTAAGAAGCCATGTTTTGTGTCAAATGCGGCTCACAGCTTCCAGACGATGCAGGTTTTTGCATCAAATGTGGAACAAAACAAAAAAGTTCTTCCGATACAACAATTAATCAGGATAAGACCAGTACAAATGTAAAAGAACTAAAATGTCCCAGTTGTGGTGCGGCAATTTCTCCAAAATTTGGAGAGATGGTGATAACATGCGAATATTGTGGAAGTAGCATCAGCCTAGAAAACATGGGATGGCAGAATATAGAAAAACATTCCATGCTACCAATTACAATACCCGACAAAGACCAAATAATTGACAAGTTAAAGCACATGATGGACAAAGGCCTTTTGCACAGACATCTACAGGAGAGTTCAAAACTAGAAGAACTTGATCTCAGCATGATTCCGTATTGGATAATCCCAGTAACAGCAAAAACAAATCTAATCGCTACAGACATTGCTGTTCAGGTAGGAAGTATTGCAGCAACAGCTGCAATGGCAGGCATTCTAGGTGGAACACTAGGGTCCTCACGTAGAGGTTTCGGTGGCGGAATGATGGATGGAATGCTATTTGGTACGATGGTTGGCGGAGGTGGAATGATGGGAGGTAATAATGCAACAAAGGCGTATACCATTGATGCAAGTTACAATTGCCCAGTTATTGCAGTAAAAACATTAACATCATATCAGCCTCATGATTATGAGTTCTCTTTAGATCAGAGAACAAGTTTTGACTCTAAGAAAATACCAAAATCGATAAAGATCTTAAACGGAGACATAAACGAAGATTCTGCAAAAAATCAAGCCAAGATAATAGTTGACCAGATACAATCACAGAGGGCTCATTCCAAGTACCACATGATACGACAAATGGAGACTCAAGAAGATGTCGCAAAGGGAGAGCTTTTGCATGTGCCCATATGGTTTGCACAATATGACCACAAGGGCAAGAAAATTATTCTCATAATAGACGCAAATTCTGGAAATACAATTAACAGTATAGGATTGTAAAATATGGAAATTCACTCTTTTTTTCATTGGAGAAAACCATGAATAAAGATCGTGGAATTTGTAAGGGTCTTTGTAAAAAATACAAAGTTAGAAAGCCACGAGATGGAACTAGTCGTTATTTGTTGGGCCAGGTGAGATGCAATATCTGTGAAATTTTCATCACAAGACAAGGGTGCCATGATAGAGATGAAAAACCTGTAACCGATGATACTGTAAGTCTCTACTGTAACTGCTGCAACTGCATGGTAAGGTCAAAGCCAAGAAATAAGCCTGGAATCAAGACCACCCCGCATGCTCCTCAAGAAGATTATAATCAAATAAGGTGAATCATATACAAATAATAAAAAATGTATTAACGTTAATTAATTTAATATCAATCAAATCCTCATGTCATCCTACATAATAATTCACAAAGGAAAATTTACAGAAGAAATGGTACATACTAGCTACGTAAAAGGAAGAATAAATCAAGCCGAGGAAGTTCTGGAAGTTATAGAAGACAAATGGAAAAAATCATGCGTTCACAATACCAAATTGTTTAATGGGGAACTTTTCCGATTAGTCAATTACAACATTGAAAATGATCTGATTGAATTTAATCTTTCAGATACCGATTATAAAGAATATGTTGGTACTAGAGATATAGATTTTGTGTCAAGATTTGGAAATGACAAAAGTTCCAATCCTATTTCAGTGGGTGCCATACTAGTCACCTTGGATAATAAGATAATCCTCGGAGAACGATCAAATGACGTGGATAGTCAGAAATCAAAAATTGCAGTTATTGGTGGTAACGCGGATCCACGATATGACTTTATTCAAGACAAACCAGATATTTTTGGCGCTATGAGAAGAGAGATTGTCGAAGAACTTGGCATTCGAGAGAACTTGATTTCAGATCTCAGAATCATCGGTTTGGTATCAAATCTTGAGAGATATCAGACGTTCATCCCATTTCAAGGAAAAATTCTCTTGAATGCTGATCAGATTCACGATTTTGACAGAAAAGAATTTTCTCGCATTGTTATATTGGACAATAGTGAAAAATCGGTTATAGAATTTCTCACTAAAATGAGAAATAGTTTGTCAGATATAACTGAAGCAACATTTGAGATATATTCCGAATTCATCGGATCCTCTACAAAGTAACCCAAATTTCCTAAACTACATCTTACCTCAAAGACTTCTTGAATTTGGTCTTGAGATATCCAGATAAGATTATCACTGAAATTAAGGACAAAACTATTGTGAATATTCCTGATGGAAACTCTTGTACTGAAGAAACAATTGTCTGGTTTTGTGATTCTTTACTTGACTGAGATAAAACTTTCAAACTACTCAGATCTAGTTTGGAATTCTTTGTGATGTTAAATTTGTTTACAAAGCCAGAAGTTACTTCAAGAACATATTTTGTTAGCTTTCCATTATCAGGGGTCATAACTGGGCATACAGACGAGTCTGACGATTTACAAGGAATTGCGTTTTTTTGAACATAAACAATCTCGCCTTGCTTATCGAACCAAATTATATCTAATGGAAATTGCATATTCATCATCCAAATTCCAACAATTTGTTCATTATCAAAGGTAAAGAGCATCCCCTGGTCAAATGGAAGTTCGTTTTGAAACATCAATCCTCTTGTTTGCTGTTCTTCAGTCTGTGCAATTTGCACCTGTAATTGCACATTATCTAACTTTACAGTGCCATATTGAAATGTGATCTGATCCGCAGGGTTTTCTTGGCCATACGCAGGTAAACCCATCTGAGTCACGATAAGCAGAGTAAAAAAGAAAATGACCCCACATCGAGTATCATAATACATGCCCAGAAATTGAAGAATCTCATACCGCTATATAGCTTTTAGCTCTGGTTGTTTATTCCAGGTATAAGGCATCCAAAAGTTTTATCAGATGATGTAGAGAAGGAGGAAATCGTTCTCATCTAAAATGATTGGGATTTAGAAAGTAGTTTGTGAATAAAAAAGACATACTAGATCCTATAAAGCCGAATCATAAGAAAATTAGGTATGTCTTCCCAGCAAATTGAAGTAAAATCTCTTGATAAGTATCTCCTGGTAGATGGCGTAGAATTTGTTGGTTTGATATCTAAGAATGGCCGTCTTGTGGATTGCAAGTCAAAAAACAACCTATGTTTTACCAAACAACAGGAAGAGATGTATTTCATGTCAATTTCATTGTATCATTCGATGCAACGAGATTATGACGAAAATTTTGGTCTCATGGAATATACTGTAATGGTAAGAGAAAACTACAAAATAATATCTATCCCTATGGAAAAAGAGACATTAGTTGTAGTCATAAGTAAAAGCGGAAATTTTGCAAATACGGTTGACGAGATTCTTGACTGTGCTAGCAACAAAGTCCCTAGTACGATAGTTCAAGCCTAGAAAACGAAAACTATCCTATTTGTCAAGTAATGAGAACCAAACAAAAGTTTATGTAATTAATGGAATTAGATAGTAACAAATTGATAAAATTACTCATAATGTTAACATTAATCGCGGGTTTTCAAGGATATGCCATAACAAGCGCGTCGGCAGACAATTGTGGTGATCAGCCTACTTCTGCATCTCAACCTTGCCATGCAATTTGTGGAGATCATCCCTGTGCACCAGGCGAGGTTAATACACCAAAAGCATATCCCCCTGCTACTCCAAACTCTACCTCATCAAGTACAACTCCAACACCGACACCAGCTATGACCAATGCTACAAGCGAGAATATGACAATGAGTAATGCTACTGCAACAAGTACTCCTCCAACTACTCCAACGCCGACGCCAGCTATGACCAATGCTACAAGCGAGAATATGACAAGTACTACACCACCAAAAATGTTATCTCCTAAAGCTCAGGTAGCTTCAGGTGTGGCACCAAGTCAAGTAAAATGCTCCGAGGGACATAGTCTAGTAATAAATTCATTCAATTCCAGACCTGCATGCATAAAATCTGAAGACTTTGCAAAATTCATTGCCAGAGGTTGGGGACAACCCGCAGCATAAATACAGAAAAGATAGCCTAGCTCGTATAGAATTTTCAAACGAGGTATTTCAAATCTAGTCTGACAGGTAAGACAAAATTTTAGTTATTTAGTTAGCCTCGATGAATTTTGCTGATTAATCATCTTCTTATAAGATTCCATGAATGCTTTGGCATACATGTTAGCGTGTCTTTCAGACCCGCGGTGTTGTCCAAGCTTTGAGCGAATGTGATGATAGTATTCATGTAGCATTACAAACGGATTGAAAAAAATGTC
>Ga0335084_10004311_pt1 | contig 14000 bp, 12 predicted proteins | sample Lox_Sample_44_FD_206721 | JGI IMG/M metagenome (GOLD analysis project Ga0335084, IMG submission 206721) | Soil microbial communities from Loxahatchee National Wildlife Refuge, Florida, United States - Lox_Sample_4.4 | ecosystem: Environmental > Terrestrial > Soil > Wetlands | place: USA...
CTGGCCACCATGGCGTTCACGCCGTCGGCCATCGTGCGGAAGTCGCCCTGGAACCGCGCGGGGTCCACCGACGCGTCGAGGTCGCCCGCCTCCTGCTCCTCGCTCGTCCGGTTCATCTCGGAGAGCAACGACTCGACGGTGGCGGTCACGGTGTTGAGGCTGTCGCGCACGGCGTTGAAGTCGTCGCCGCGGACGACCTCGATGGGCGGCGGCATGCTCCCGGCCGCGATGCGGTCGAGCTGCCTCGCCACGAGCGCGAAGATGCCGTCCACGTCCTTCGACACGGCCCAGCCGACCCAGAGGACGCCGACCGCGACGGCGGCGATGATCGCGATGAGGAGCCCCATGGTGCGGTTGGCGGTGCGGGCGGCGGCGTCGCCGTCGGCGCGCACCAGCGCGGTGTTGCTCTCGCGCACCTTGTCCACGAGGGAGAGGGCGGTGTCGTAGGCGTCGCGGTGGGTGAGCAGGGCGCTCAGGATGCGCTGCTGGGCGCGCTCCACGCGCTCGTCGGCGGGCGTGGCGCCCGCGGCGAACAGGTCGTCGCGCTCGCGCTCGATGGCGAGCACCTTCTTCGCGGCGTCGTGCCACTCGTCGAGCGCGGAGGTGAGCGAGGTCCACTCCTCGGCGGCGGCCTTCGATCGGGCGCGCCTGCCGTACGCCTCCACCGCGGTGTCGAGCCGGGCGAAGTCCTCCATGGCGCTCCCGTGGAGGAGCTCGCGGTAGTCGGCGTCGAATCGGGCGTTCGAGAGGGCGTGGACGACCCGGGACACGTCCACCATGGAGCCGTAGACCGTGCTGATGGCCTCGAGGTCGGGGACCCGCACCTGGGCCACCGTGGCGGTGGCCCCGCGGAGGCTGCTCAGCGCGAACAGCGTGATGGCGAGGAGAACCAGCAGCAGGCCGACGGCCGCCGCCGTGGCGCCGACGATCTTGGCGCCGATGTTCATCCTCTCGAAAAGCCTTCTCATTCAGTTCACTCCCTGCTTCCGCGCGGACGCTCCTGACGATCGCAGGCGTCGCCCCCGGCCCGCGCGGAAAGCAAGCCGCACGCCACCGAAACGCCATGAATTCCCGCTGTGGTGGACCCCGGCGCGTCACCCGGGGTACGTCGAGCCTCTCCGCGATACCCCATCCGGGGGGCGTGAGGTGGGTTCCGGTGCGGCATCCGCCTCACCTCGCCCCGGATCACCGCCGGTCGCGCGGACCGGGAGGCATGCCCTCCGGAAACCGGATCTCGGCCTCGCTCTTCCGCACGTAGTGCGGCTCCAGCGCGAAGAGCGCCAGCGCGTCGAAGCCGGCTCCGGCGAGGCGCGGCGCGGCGAGCGCCGCGATCTCGAGCGCGTCCGGCGCGAGGACGTCATGCGGCGCGACGGGCCGCGCGAGCGTCGCGAGCGCGCCGGCGTGGGCCTCGCGACCCTCGCCGAAGACGAGCGCGCCCGCCGGACCGGCGAGCCGAGCCGCGAGCGCATCGGGCGGGAGCGCCGCCTCGGGCTCGACCGGCTCGACGCCGCCGGCGGCCGCCCGGAAGAACCCGGCGTAGACCTCGCCCTTCCGCGCGTCGAGGAGCGGCACGAGCAGCGCGTCCGCCGGCGCGCCGCGCGAGGCGGCGAGCGCCATCGCAGCGAGGCTGGACGCGCCGGCGATGGGCCGGCGACTCGCGTAGGCGAGACCCTTCCAGGTGGCGAGGCCGATGCGCAGCCCGGTGAAGGACCCCGGCCCGAGCCCCACCGCGAAGCCTTCCACGTCGGCGAGCCGGAGCCCCGCCTCCTCGAGGAGCGCCGAGAGCGCGCCGGGAAGCCTCCCTCCATGGCCGCCGGTCTCGCCTGCGGCGGGACGCACCGGGGCGGACTCCCTCCGCGCGCGCACGAGGCGCGGCGGCGCGCCCGGGACGATTTCCACGAGCGCGCAGGACAGCCCCAGGGTGGCGGTGTCGAGGGCGGCGACCAGCATCCGCGAGCGAGGCTAAACGACCGGCCGCGATTCGGAAACACCCTGCTTCTCCGCGGGACAGGCGCGCGAGCCACGGCGAAGCGCGCCAGGGACCCGCGAACCGGGGGAGGGGCCCCGACGGTCCCTCGTCAGGCTCGGGACCGGCGGGGAGGGGGACGAAGTCCCCCGGGCAAACGGCTAGCCGAACCAGCCGGCGAAGGCGCGGACGAGGTCGTTCTTGGTCACGAGGATCATGAGCGTGAACAGCAGGACCAGCCCGACCACGTTGGCGATCTCCCGCGCGCGCGTCGAGAGCGGCCTCCGCGTCACCGCCTCCACGAGCGCCTGGGCGATGTGGCCGCCGTCGAGCACCGGGATGGGAAGCAGGTTCATGAGGCCGAGGTTCACGCTGATGAGCGCCATCTGGAAGAAGAACGAGCCCAGGCCCTCCTCCGCCGCGTCCGAGGCGATCTGGAACAGCATGATCGGCCCTCCCACGGTGCGGAAGCTGATCTCGCCCGTGGCGACGCGGGAGATCCCGAGCACGGTGATCCGGACGACCGCCGTGAGCTGCTCGACGGAGAGGGCGACCACCTCGGAGACCCCGCGCTGCAACCTCACCTGCGGCACGCGGAGCCAGGCCGGGTCCACCGGCGCGCGGCGGCCGGGGTGGAAGCCCACCACGAGGCGCTTGCGCGTCTCGCGGGTGAGGTCGTCCACGTAGGTCTCCTCGACCGGCGAGAGCGCGACGGTGCGGCCGTCGAGGAGCCCGAGCTCCACCGCCTTGCCCGCCTGGAACGCCCGGCCCAGCGTGTTGACGTCGCGGTAGTTCCGCACCGGCGACCCGTTCACGGAGAGTATCGCATCTCCGCGGCGGAGGCCGGCCCGCTCGGCCGGGCTGCCCGGCGTGACCGAGGAGACGAAGGTGGACAGCTCGTCGTCGGCCGGGAGCAGCGTGCGCGCCCCGGCTGCGTCGCAGGTCGGCACCGCCGGGACCACCACCTCGCGCCAGTCGGCGAGCGCGGCCCCGGGGAGCGCCAGGGGCCGCTCGCGGAGCACGGTGAGGTCGATCGACCGGCAGGTGGCCGTGTCGAGCTCCCGGTCGAGCTCGGCCATGTTGTGGACCGGCTTCCCTCCCGCGGCCACCACGAGGTCGAAGGCCTCCACTCCGCCCGCGGCGCCCGGGCGCGGCGGCGCCACCACCGCCGCGCCGTACGAGAATCCGACACCGATGAGCCCGCGCCGGGTGGTCTCGACCGGGTTCTGCTCCTCGAACGAGGCGGGCACCACCCGGAGCGGCGGCAGCTCGCGGCCGTCCCGCTCGACGGTCAGCGTGAGGGGCTCGCCCGCGTGGGGAGAGACGAGCTTCCGGACGTCGTCGTGGGTGCGGACGGGGACGGCGGCACGGCCCGGCGGCGCGATGGTCAGGATGCGATCGCCCGGGCGCAGGCCGGCCTCCGCGGCGGGCGAGCCGGGCGCCACCATGCCCACCACCGGAGCCGGCACGAGCCGGCCGTTCTCGGCCACCACGAAGGCCAGGAGCACGAGGCCCGGAAAGATCAGGTTCGCGGCGGGGCCTGCGAGCGCGATCACGAGGCGCTTCCAGGGGGCCTGCTCGAGGAAGCCGCGGCCGCGGTCCTCGGGCGCGATCTCCGCGCCCGGTTCGTCGCCGGCCATCTTCACGTACCCGCCGAGCGGCAGGGCGGCCACGCGGTACTCGGTCTCCCCGCGCACGAGCCCGAACAGGCGCGGCCCGAAGCCGATCGAGAACCGCAGCACCTTCACGCCCATGAGCTTCGCCACGATGAAGTGGCCGAGCTCGTGGATGAAGATGAGGCCCCCGAGGAGGACGACGATCGCGGCGACCTTCACGAAGATGTCGGGCAATCGTTCTCTCCCTGCGCTTCGGCGCGGACCGGCAGCGGGCCCGCACTTGCCTCTTCATAACGTGTTCCGCCCCCGAGCACCAACGCCCGCCCCGAGGCGGGTCACCCTGCCCGGGCGACGCGCCGCTCCGCCTCGCGCCGCCCTGCGTCGCTGGCGGCGAGCGCCTGGTCCACCGAGCGGACCGGCTCGACGGCGTGGGCCTCGAGCACGTCGGCGCAGATCTCCGCGATGTCGGTGAAGCGGCACCGGCCTGCGAGGAAGGCCGCCACCGCCGCCTCGTCGGCGCCGGAGAGGGCCGCCGGGGCCGTGCCGCCCCGCTCGAGCGCGCGGTAGGCCAGGGTGTAGGCCGGGAAGCGCGACGGGTCGGGCGGCTCGAAGGTGAGCTTGCCCAGCCGGCCCAGGTCGAGAGGCGGGAGGTCGAGCGCCACGCGCCCGGGATGGGCGAGCGCGTAGGAGATGGGTCCGCGCATGTCGGAGACGCCGAGCTGGGCCACCATCGATCCGTCCACGTACTCGACGAGCGAGTGGACGATCGACTCCGGGTGAACCACGATGTCGATGCGGCTCGGCTCCACCCCGAACAGCCAGCGCGCCTCGATCACCTCGAGCCCCTTGTTCATGAGCGTGGCCGAGTCGATGGTGATCTTGTCCCCCATGGACCAGTTCGGGTGCTTGAGCGCCCGCTGCGGGGTGACGTCCGCGAGCTCGCCGGCTGGCACCGTGCGCAGCGGACCTCCCGAGGCGGTGAGGAGGAGGCGGCGCACGAAGGCCCGGTCGTGCCCGGCCAGGGCCTGGTGGATGGCGCTGTGCTCGGAGTCCACCGGCAGGATGGTCACGCCCCGCGCCGCGGCGCGGGCCATGAGCAGCTCGCCGGCGAGGACCATCGACTCCTTGTTGGCGAGACCCACCGCCTTTCCCGCCTCGAGGGCGGCGGCGGTGGAGCGAAGGCCCGCCCCGCCCGAGATGGCGGCCAGCACGAAGTCCACGTCCGGGTGGGCCGCTGCGGCCACGACACCGGCCTCGCCGGCGACCACCTCCACGCCGCGCGGCACGATCTCGCGCAGCCGGCGCGCAGCGCCCTCGTCGGCCACGGCCACGAGCTGCGGCCGGTGCCTCCTCGCCTGCTCGGCCAGCCTCTCGGCGTTCCTGCCCGCGGCGAGCGTCGTCACCTGGAACCGGTCCGGCGCGCGGGACACCACGTCGAGCGCCTGGACGCCCACGGATCCGGTCGAGCCAAGGATGGCGAGCCGCTTCACGCGCGGGATCTCTAGCACGGGAGGTGCGGCCCGAACGAGCGAAGCACCCGTCCAGTTGAGGTAGGTCGGGAGGTAGGTCTAGTTGAGGTAGGTCGCCACCAGGTAGACCCAGGGCGCCACGAAGAGGAGGGAGTCCACGCGGTCGAGGATGCCGCCGTGCCCGGGGATGAGGTGGCTCGCGTCCTTGACGCCCGCCGCCCTCTTGATCATCGACTCCACGAGGTCGCCCGCCGGGCCGAGGACGGCCGCGCCGGCCCCCACCCAGAGCGCAGTCGAGAGCGGCGTCGCCTCCCGCATGAGCGCCCACCAGCAGAGCGCGGCCCCCACGAGGCTCCCCAGGACCCCGCCGGCGAAGCCCTCCCAGGTCTTCTTCGGCGAGATGCGCTCCATGAGCTTGTGGTGGCCGAACAGGTGCCCGGCGAAGTAGGCGAACGTGTCGTTTCCCCAGGTCACCGCGAAGGCGAGGAAGATCCAGGCGAGGCCGTGCTCCCGGCGCAGGCCCACCGCCACCCCGAGAAGGAGCCCGCAATAGAGCCAGGACAGGGCGACGACCGAGACGCGGCGCGGGATCTCCTCGGCCGGCCCCTCGCGGAAGAGGAACAGGACGAGCAGCACCACCGTCGCGCCGGCGAGGGCCAGGCCTCCCCAGGGAGGGAACATGACGCCGGCCGGGGCGAGCTCGGTGCAGAGCGGGATGGCCCCGGCCACCGCCACGCCGAAGGCGCCGGCCACGCCGTAGCCCGCGCCGAACATGAGGAGGAGCTCCGCGGCCATCAGTGCCGCAGCCGCGCCGGCCAGCGCGGCGAAGACGGCGCCCCCCTCCACCGTGGCCCACACGAGGCCCGGGACGAGCACGACGACGGTGGCGATGCGGACGGCGAGGTTCTTGCGGTTCTGGGCGTCGAGCGCCATGCGGTCAGGCCTCACCGCCGTCCCGGGACGCCTGCGCGCCGGTCCGACCGAAGCGGCGCTGCCGGCCCTGGAAGTCCTCGATGGCGAGCAAGAGCTCGCGGTCGCGGAAGTCGGGCCACAGCACCTCGGTGAAGTGGAGTTCCGCGTACGCGCACTGCCAGAGGAGGAAGTTCGATATGCGCCGCTCGCCGCTCGTGCGGACGAGCAGGTCGAGCGGGGGCAGCCCGGCCGTCCAGAGTCCGGCCTCGATGTCGTCGGCGGTCAGGTCGGCGCCGCGGCGAGCCGCCGCTGCCCGGGCCGCCGCCACGATCTCCTGCCGCCCGCCGTAGGAGAGCGCGAGGTTCAGCACCATGCCCTCGTTGCGCGCCGTCTCCGCCCGCACCGCCGCCAGCCTGTCCTGGACCCCGGGGGGGAGCCGGCCCAGCTCGCCGATGGCGGAGAGCCGGATGCCGTTCGCCATCATCTCCGGGCGCTCGGACTCCAGGAACTGGGCGAGGAGGTGCATGAGCGCGTCCACCTCGTCGTCCGGACGGCTCCAGTTCTCGGAGCTGAAGGCGTACAGCGTGAGCGTGCGGAGGCCCACTCGGCGCGCGGTGCGTGTGACCGCACGGACGGCCTCGGCGCCCTCCCGGTGGCCCGCAACCCGGGGGAGGCCGCGCGCCTCGGCCCAGCGGCCGTTGCCGTCCATGATCACCGCGACGTGGGCCGGCAGCGGGCGCGCGCGCACGCGGGCCTCGAGCTCGGCGACGGAGACGCGGTCGGTCACGCGCGGGCTTATAGCACGGCGCGGCGAGGCCCGACGGCCTGCCGCCATCCGGACCCTCGGTGCGGCCGGGGCCCGATCCGGGCCGGCGCCGCGGGCGGCGAGTTTGCCCCGGGCTTCCGTGGACCCGTATGCTGAACGGCGTGCCTCCACGCCGCGTCGGCCCGTACGAGATCCTGTCCGTGATCGGGCGCGGCGGGATCGGGACGGTGTACCGCGGGCGCCACCTGGAGACGGGCCGGCTCGCGGCGGTCAAGGTGCTCGGGCCTTCACCCGTCGTGGACGCCACCGCCGCGCGCCGCCTGGCGCGCGAGTACGAGGTGCTGCGCACGCTCGACCACCCCAACGTGGTGCGCGTCTACGACGCCGGCGTCTCGGAGGGCTACTCGTACCTGGCGATGGAGCTCGTGCTCGGCCTCGACCTGCGGGCATACCTCTCCCCCGAGCTCGACGGCGCGGCGCGGGCGGAGGACTCGCCGTTCGTCACCGGCTCGGGCGAGGGGCCTGCCCGCGGGGGCTCGGGGGCCGAGGCCATCCGGGCGCTCGCCTCCATGATGGACGAGCCGGAGACGGAGCCGGAGCGCTGGCCGGGCGCCGCGCGGACCACGGCCGAGGCGCCACAGGACCCCATCCCGCCGCCCGGGCCCGAGGCGCTCGCCGCGCTCAACCTCCCCGACCGCGTGTCGCGCCTGCGGATGGCGCTCGCCCAGGTGGCCGAGGCGCTCGCCTACGTGCACGGACGCGGGCTCGTGCACCGGGACCTGAAGCCCTCGAACGTGATGGTGGACGACGACCGGCGGGCGCGGCTCATGGACTTCGGCCTGGTGAAGGGATCGGCGGAGGGCGACGAGGCGCTCACCGCCACCGGCCGCATCGTCGGCACCTACCGCTACATGTCGCCCGAGCAGGCCCAGGCCCGGCCGGTGGACGCGCGCAGCGACCTCTACAGCCTGGGCGTCATCCTCTACGAGTTCCTCGCCGGCGTCCCGCCCCACCCCACCCGCGATCCGGTGCTGCTCTGGCGCGAGATCCTCCGGGGCACGCCGGCTCCACTCCTCTCCGTGAACGCCGAGGCCGACCGCTCGCTCGCGGGCCTCGCCATGCGCCTCCTCGAGAAGGACCCGGCGCGGCGGCCGTGGAGCGCGGCGGAGGTGGCCGCGATGATCCGGGGCTGACGGCGGCTGCGCCGGGGGATCAGGCCTCGGCGATGGCGGCGATGGACACCCGAGGTCCTGGAATGTCACCGGCAGGCTGGCGGAAGGCGCACGTCGTCGTCTTCTTCATCTTCGTGATGAGCAACGCCGGCGGCCTGCTGACGCCCCTGGGCGACCCACCGCTGTTCCTGGGCTTCCTGCGGGGTGTGCCGTTCTTCTGGACGCTCCGGCTCCTGCCGCATTGGCTGTTCGTGAACGGGCTCTTGCTGGTGATCTCGTACGTGGTGGACTCGACCCTCTTCCGCCGCGAGGCCCCCGCCCGTCAGGGAGCCGCAGAGGGTGCGAACGGGGCCGGGGCAGCGGGCGCCGGCGCCTCGTACCAGGGAACGCCCACCGCGGCGCTCGCCTCGAGCTCCGCGATGACCTGCGCTCCGAGCAGCAGGATGATGAACGCGCCCTCCAGGTAGAGGAGCAGGACCACGACGGTGGCGAGCGACCCGTACAGCACGTTCACCAGCGAGAGGCTCTCGAAGTAGTAGGCCAGCAGCACCCCCACGCCCCGCCACAGCGTGGCGGCAGAGAGCCCTCCGATGATGGCGAGCCGGCGGGAGATGCGGCCCACCGGCATCAGCTGGTAGGTGCCCGCGAACAGGATCACCAGCCCGGCGAAGCCGATCAGGCGCAGCAGGACGCGGACCCACACCGGGGCGGGGACCTCCAGGCCGAGCGCCCTCACCGCGGAGCTGCCCGGCCCCCCCGCCACCGACGAGAGAAGGGACAGCGCCAGCAGCGAGACGACCAGCACCACGATGATGAGGAAGGGGAGCAACGCGGAGAGCCAGGGGTGCCGCCGCTCCTCCCGCCCCGAGGCGTGGAAGATGGCGGCCACGGCCTCCTCCAGCATCCGGAAGGCGATGGAGCTGAAGAAGAGGAGGACGGCCACCGACACGACCGACGTGGAGGTGCTGTGCGTGAGGAAGGACTGGGCGGCCTGCAGCAAGGCGTCGGCCTGCCGCGGGAAGAGGAGGTTCAGCTCGCGGCGGAGCGCGCTCAGCACGAGTGCCTCGTCCGCGACCGAGGAGAGGACCCCCAGCGTCACGGTGAGGAAGGGAACGATCGAGAGGAGCGCGTTGTAGCCGACGCCCCCGGCGAGGAGGATCCCGCGGTTGCGGAGGAAGGAGGCGACCACCCGCCGCGCGAATCGCAGCACCCGCACCGCCAGCAGCGCCGCTCCGCCCATGGCCCGGACCTCCCGGTGGCGGCGACGACCGCTCACCGTCCACATGGTAGCGCTGACCCACGGTGAGGTTGCGTCGTCGCCACACGGCCCGACCCTCCGCCGGGTGGCCCCTTGCCGCGCCCATCCCGCCTTCCGGCCTGGCCGCCGTGCGACCGCGCGTCGTACCCGTGCCCTACACTCACTCCCGTGTCGGAGGTCGCGCCGGACAGCCTGAACTACGCGCTCGTCGTGAGCGAGTTCTTCCTCGGCCTGAGGGGATCGGGGCTCCTCCTCTCCCCGCTCGACCAGGAGCTCGTGGCGGAGTGGGAGCAGCGCGGCGTGCCGGCCCCGGTGGTCTGCCGCGGGATCCGCCAGGGCATCGAGCGCCTCGGCGAGGAGGGCACGCACCGCCCTCCCCGACCTCCCCGCTCGCTCCGCGCGCTGCGCGGCTTCGTCGAGGAGGAGTGGCGCGCCTACCGCGCGGGCCGCGTGGGCGACGCGCCAGCGCCGTCGGGCGAGGAGGCGGTCGCCGAGGAGCGCCTGTCGCGCGCGCGAGGCCAGCTCGCCGCTGCCGCGCACACGGCGCCCGCGCGCCTGAGCGAGGCGTACCGCGCGGCCTGGCGCGCGCTCGTGGCCGCCGACACGCACCCCGGCTCGCCGCTCGAACGGGCCGCCGCCGCCATCGCCGCAGCCGATGCCCGCCTGCTCTCCGCCTGGCTCCGTTCCCTGCCCGCCCCGGAGCGGGCCTCGCTCGGCGCGCGGGTGCGCCTGCTCGGCGGGGCCCGGCCGCGCGGCACGAGCCGCCGCTCGCACCGCGAGGCCTTGCGCGCGCACCTCGCAGACCTCGCCCTCGAGGCCGGCCTCACCCCGCTCCGCGGATCCGTGTAGACTCCGCTCCCCCCATGGCGAGCCCGGCCGAGACGACGTGCGCCGAGTGCAGCGGTGCCGGCTACCGGGTCGAGCAGGTGCTCGGCCAGGCCGCGCGGGCCCGCCGCTGCGCCTGCCAGGCAGCGTGCCCCCGCTGCGGCGAGAGCGGCTTCACGCTGGTGCAGAACGGCGCCACCACCGTGGCCCAGCCCTGCAGCTGCCGGCACCTCGACGAGCGGATCGCCCTCTTCAACCAGGTGGGCGTTCCCGCCGCGGTGGCGAAGGCCTCGTTCGAGGGCTTCAAGGAGTGGTCGCCCGATCACTCCCGCGCCCGCGCGGCGGCCCAGGACTTCGCCCGGAAGTTCCGGCGCGACACGGCGACGAAGGGCTACCTCCTCTACGGCTCGCCGGGCGCCGGGAAGACGCACCTCCTCGTCGCGACGCTGCGCCACCTGTCGCTCGAGAAGGGAATCGCCGGGCGCTACGTCGAGTTCATGCTGCTCCTCTCGGACATCCGCGCCGGGTACGACCAGTCGAGAAGCCACATGGACACGCTCAGGCCCCTGCTCGGCGTGCCGGTGCTGGCCATCGACGAGCTGGGCAAGGAGCGCGGCACCGAGTGGGAGCGCTCGATGCTCGACGAGCTCATCAGCCGCCGCTACAACTCCGGGCTCGCCACGCTCTTCGCCACGAACTACTTCCTCGAGGCCCGCGCGTCCGCCGGGGAGCCGGGCAGGACGGTGCGCACGCGCACCGCCGAGTTCCAGCGCGAGGCCGAGTCGTACACGCTGGTTCAGCGGGTGGGCGACCGCATCTACTCGCGGCTCAACGAGATGTGCACCTTCGTGCGGCTCGACCCCGGCGTGGACCTCCGCAAGGACAGCCAGGGAGCCGGGACCTTCTGGGGGCGGTGAGGCCGTATCCCCCGCGGCAACCCAGCGAGCGCAGGGAGGGACCGGCCAGGTCCCGACCGGAGCGAGCCCCCGCGGCAACTCAGATCAGCTTCCGGTGGAGCGCGCGCGCCGCGTCGGCGAGGGCGGCGACCGGAGCGTAGGCGGTCACCCGCAGCGCCGACGTGAAGAGGGCCCGGGGCGGCGCGCCCAGCGCCGAGAGCGCGGCGTGGACCTCCTGGAGCACCCGGTGACCCGCCGACAGCCCGGTCCCCACCACCGACACCGAGCCGATGCCCTCGTCCGCGACGGCCATGCCCGGCACGGCCCGCAGCGCGTCGCGCAGCACGGGCCAGTCGTGGACGTTCTCGAGCGCCAGCACGAGCCCGGCCCTCTCTCCCGGGCAGGCGATCTCCGCTGCGGCGGCGCCACGCCCCTCCAGGCGGGCCAGCACGTCCCCGAGCGCCCGGGCGGGGAATTCGAGGAGCGCGAGCTCGCGCTGGGTGGCCACCCCCGCGACGCGCTCCGGGAAGGAGCCGCCCCGGACGACCGTCTCCTCGCTCCCGCCGAACGTCGACCGGGCGTGGATGGCGATGCCCTTCTCCTTCGCGAACTCCACCGCCTGCGCGTTCAGCACCTTCGCGCCGGCCTGTGCGAGCTCCTGCATCTCGTCGTAGGAGAGCGCGTCGAGCCTCCGCGCGTCGGGGACCACGCGCGGGTCGGCCGTGAAGACGCCCGCGACGTCCGAGTAGATCTCGCAGTCGCCCCCGAGCGCCGCGGCGAGCGCCACGGCGGTGGTGTCGGAGCCGCCCCGGCCGAGTGTGGTGACCTCCTTGCGAATGGAGACGCCCTGGTAGCCGGCCACGATGACCACCCTGCCGCGGGACAGCTCGTCGTGCACGCGGATCGGGCGCACCTCCACGATGCGCGCCGAGGCGTGGGAGTCGGTGGTGATGATGCCGGACTGGCTGCCGGTGAAGCTGATCGCGTCCACGCCGCGGTCCTGGAGCGCCATGGAGAGGAGCGCCATGGAGATGCGCTCCCCGGCGCTGAGCAGCATGTCGAGCTCCCGGCGCGGCGGCGCGGCGGAGACCTTCTTCGCGAGGGCCAGGAGCTCGTCGGTGGTGTCGCCCATCGCCGACACGACGACGCACAGGTCGAGCCCGGTGCGCCGTGCGGCCGCCACGCGGTCGGCGACGCGGCCGATCCTCTCGACGTCGGCGACCGACGAGCCGCCATACTTCTGCACCACGACGGCCATGTCGCCCCCGCGGCGTGCTTCTAGCCGCAGGTCCGCTTGCACTGCTGGACGCCCGCCGAGATCGTGCGGCACTCGGCGACGCTGGAGTTCACCGCGCATTCGGTGTCGGACGTGCAGGCGGCACCATCCGCCTTGTAGGCGGCGCACTTCTTGGTCCCGCCGTCACACCAGCTCTCCAGGCAGTCGACGTACTCGCCGATCGAGCCGCAATTGCCGCCCACGCGGGAGGGCGGCACGCACGTCCCGATCTCCTCGGTGGCGTCCACGCCACTGTTGGAGCGGCAGGCGAGCCCGTACGCACACTGGCCGTGCCCGGTCAGGCAGGCCTCGCCGGACTGGGGCGGCCGCGCGCAGACGTAGTCGGCCAGGTTCTGGTTGTACGTGCAGAGGAGACCGCTGGCGCACTGGTCGTAGTAGTCGCAGTGCTGGCCCGCCGGGGTGGTGTTCGCGGCGCAGAGGTTGCCATCCCCGCAGTAGAGGCCCGGTCCGCAGGTGTACGGATTGGTGCAATCGTCGCCCGCCGTCCGCTTGATCGGGTCCTCCGGGAAGGGCTGGCAGGTCTGGGGCGAGCGGGTGGTGTCGCAGTAGAAGGAGTTGTCGCACTCCCAGCCGCCGGGGCAGGATGCTCCGGAGCGGCCGTAGCGCAGGCAGGTGTTGGACGAGCTGCAGTAGTAGCCGTTGCCGCAGTAGCCGGCGGCGCAGGCGGTCCCCTCGGCGGGGCCCTGCACGCACCTGCCGGTCGACGTGTAGTCGCAGTAGAGGCCGTACCCGCAGGACGGTCCGTAGGTGGTGCAGTCGTCTCCCACCAGGCGGGCGGCGAGGCATTTCCCGGGGCAGGTGTTGCTCCCGATGAAGAAGCAGCCGTCCGTCGTCTCCGAGTTGCAGTCCTGGGACGAATTGCACGACTCGCCCACCTGCGCGAGCGGCACCAGCGCCCTGTTGCACTCGCTGTAATACGAGATGGAGAAGTTGCAGCCGCTGTCTCGCACCCTGGCGAGGCAGGCCTCGGCGTTCGCACGGTCGTAGCCCAGCATGCCCGAGGAGGAGGACCGCCCCGTGAGCGAGCAGTACGGCGTCACGTAGGACCAGAACTGCGCCTCCCAGGCCGGCGAGCCGGAGAAGCACGTCGTCTGCTTCTCGATGAGCGTGCTGTACAGCGCCTCGCAGAATCCCTGGGCGTTGGCGAGCGGCTCGAGGTCCTTCGTGTCCACGATCTTCGTGCAGCCGGCCGCGGTGGCGAGGGCGAGCGCGAGCGCGGCGAGTCGGGAGCGCATCCGATTCCTCCTAGAAGCTCGCGGCGGCGAGGACGCCGGCCTGGCCGGGGGCGATGACGGGGGCCACGGCGACGTGCGGCCCGGGGCCGCGGAACCACAGCCAGGTCCCCACGCCCAGGGTGACGACTCCCGTGGCGACGAGGAAGTTCGAGGCCTTCGCGTACTTCTCCACGTCGCCGGACGCCGAGTCGTAGATGTCCACGTAGCCGAGCTGGTGCTGCTTCGCCTGGAGGTCGTCGTGCTTCTGCTTCGCGACCCAGCCCGCGCCGAGCCCGAGGCCGACCAGCGCGGCGCCGGAGCCGAGCGTCACCCACGCGGCCGTGCCTCCGCGGCGCGGTCCGGGCGCGCTGGTGGCGACGGCGGCGGTTCCCGCGGCGGCCGCGGCCGGCGGCGCCGCGGCGAGGTTCGGAGGCGGCGCCTGCTTCCCCGGAGCGGCGGGCGCGGCCACGACGGGAGGAGGAGCGGCGGTGCCGACGGGGATGCCCTTCATGAGCTCCTTCACCGTGGCCTCGGCGGCCCTGGCGAGGGCGTCCTCGTTCTGGTCGGAGAACTGGGCGGAGCGCGCGGCGACCCGCGCCTTGCGGGTGT
>Ga0335084_10004312_pt1 | contig 13997 bp, 14 predicted proteins | sample Lox_Sample_44_FD_206721 | JGI IMG/M metagenome (GOLD analysis project Ga0335084, IMG submission 206721) | Soil microbial communities from Loxahatchee National Wildlife Refuge, Florida, United States - Lox_Sample_4.4 | ecosystem: Environmental > Terrestrial > Soil > Wetlands | place: USA...
TCGAGAAGAATGGGTCGAAGATCCGGTCGATGGCCTGGGGATCCAGCCCCACACCCGAGTCCTGCACCGTGATGACGACGTCGTCCGCCTCGTCGATCTGGGATCTAATGGAGAGCTCTCGGCGCCGATCCGTGACCGTGGCCATCGCCTCGATCCCATTGATGACGAGATTGAGTATGACTCGTTCGAGCTGGAGCGAATCACCGAGGATGGATGGAAGCTCCCTGTCGAGCTCGGCGTGAACCGTTATCCGCTGAGAGCGCAGCTCGCTCTGGCTGAGTGCCAGGATGCGCTTGACCGACTCGTTGACGTCCAGCGGCATCATCTGCGGCTCCGACTTCGTCATCAGCGCTCGGAGACTGATCATCACGTCGGCCGCCCGTTTCGCGTCGCGGATGATCTCACTGAGCGCTTGCCGAACCTCGGCGAGATCGGGCGGGTCCTTGCCGAGCAGGCGCAGCGACGCCCCCCCGTTGATGACGATGGCAGCGAGCGGCTGCTTCACCTCGTGAGCGATCGCGGCCGCCAGCTGGCCCATGGTGGTGATCTGAGCCACATGGGCCAAGTCTGCCTGAGCTTTTCGCAGCGCTTCCTCTGACCGCTTGTGCTCGGTGATGTCGACCGCCGAGCCGATGTAGCCGGCGAACTCCCCGTCGGCCGCGTACCGCGGTATCCCCTTGTCGAGGATCCAGCGATACTCTCCATCGGCGCGCCTGAGGCGATACTCCATGGTGAATTGCCGGCGCGCATCGAAGCTGGTGATGTAAGTATCGAGGCAGTGTTGAAGATCGTCCCGGCAGACGCCCTCCGCCCATCCGTTGCCCAGTTCCTGATCCATGCTACGACCGGTGAACTCGAGCCACGGTCGATTGAAGAAGGTGCACTGCATGTCCCGGCCGGACATCCAGATCATGACCGGGGCGGTATCCGCCATCAACCGAAACGTTTCGTTTGCGTCGCTCAGCGCTCGTGCACTCACTTTCCCCCGCGTGGTGACTACCAGGCGGGATGGCTCGTTTCGTCACGACACTGTTCCACGTTGTCGACCGGTAGGCAAGTCAAGAGTCGCCCGGAGCGGCTCGCAACGACCGCCCTCTCCTCGAGAGGCGCCCCCGCGCAACCGAGCCGATACACCTCGACGTATCGGTCCGGGCACGTTGACCGAGGGAGGTGCTCTTCCCACACTGGGCCCGTGCTCGCGAGGGTCCGCTCGGCCACCCTGACCGGGATCGACGCCGCCACCGTCTTCGTCGAGGTGGACGTGGCGGCCGGGTTGCCTTCCTTCACCACCGTCGGGTTGCCCGACTCGACGGTGCGCGAGAGCCGTGACCGCGTGCGCGCCGCCATCCGCAACGCTGGACTCGAGTTTCCAGTCGACCGGATCACAGTGAGCCTCGCGCCGGCCGATCTGCGCAAGGAGGGCGCCGCCTTCGACCTGCCGGTGGCGGTGGGCATTCTCTGTGCCACCGGATTGGTGAAGCCGGGCCGTCTGGAGGGGGCCCTCGTCTTGGGTGAGCTTTCGCTCGATGCCAGCGTGCGCGCGGTGCGCGGCGTGCTCCCGATCGCCCTCCACGCGCGCCGGCAGGGGTTCGGGCCTCTGCTCGTTCCGGCGGCCAACGCACGGGAGGCCGCCGTGGTCGAGGGGATCGCGGCCATCCCCATCAACACCCTGCACGACGCGGTGGAGTATCTGAACGGCGAGCGCAACATCGGGCCGGCGCGTGTGGATCGCGCCGCAATCCGGCCGACGGCGGATGCCGACGGGCTCGACTTCGCGGACGTCCGCGGTCACGCGCATGCCAAGCGGGGGCTGGAGATCGCGGCCGCCGGCGCGCACAACGTCCTGATGATCGGGCCTCCCGGCACGGGCAAGACCATGCTGGCCCGGCGGGTAGCGTCCATCTTGCCTCCGCTCTCGCTCGAGGAGGCGATCGAGACGTCCACGGTGTGGAGCGTCGCCGGGCTACTGCCGGCCGAGCAGGGCCTGCTCACCGTACGACCCTTCCGCAGTCCCCACCACACCGCATCCGAGGCCGGCCTGATCGGAGGCGGCGGCCTGCCGCATCCCGGTGAGATCAGCCTCGCGCATCATGGTGTGCTCTTCATGGACGAGCTGCCGGAGTTCTCGCAGCGCGTGCTGGAGGCATTGCGCCAGCCTCTGGAGGACGCCCACGTGGTCGTCTCCCGCGCGGCAGGGAGCGCCAGCTTCCCGGCCCGCTTCCAGCTCGTTGCGGCGGCCAATCCGTGCCGGCGGGGGTGCTCCTCCTTGCCCGCCTGCGCCTGCTCGCCTCCCGAGCGTGCCCGCTACCTGGGCCGTCTCTCGCGTCCGCTCCTCGACCGCATCGATCTGCACCTCGAGATTTCGGCGCTCCCTCTTGCCGAGCTCGACAGCGCCGGGGGTGAGTCATCCGCCACAATCCGGCCTCGGGTTCTCGCCGCGCGTGCCCGTCAGGCCGCCCGCTTCGCGGGCACCTCGACCCACGTCAACGCGCGGATGTCGGGCCGACAGACCCGGCGCTTCTGCCCGCTCCCCGCCGATGCCGCGCGCCTGCTCGGGCTGGCGGTCACTCGGCTTGGTCTTTCCGCCCGGGCCCATGACCGGCTGCTGCGTGTCGCCCGCACCATTGCCGATCTTGAGGGAGCCGACACCATCGCAGTCGAGCACATCTCGGAGGCCATTCAGTACCGCGCGCTCGATCGTGCCCGGTGATCGGCGAGAAGGCCCACCGCCACCGCTGATCCGAGCTAGCCGGGCGCGGCAGTGTTCGCCGGACGGCCTGTGGACCCGTGCGCCGATGGGTGCAGGTGTGGTGCCCATCCGAGCGTCAGGATCCTGACGATCGACGGAGGCGTGAGCACCTCGACGATCCCCGGCCGGAGTGGCAGCCGAGTCGTGTACCCAACGTGGGACCAGGCCAAGACACTCCCGCCCAGGACGAGCCATGCCTTGCCGTCGATCGCGACCATGGCTCCGTCGGGAAGGCTCTCGCATCGGGCGGGCCACGATGCGCGCGCCGTGCGCTCCTCGTGCAGCCGACGGTCGAGCACCGTGAGCGATCCCGCGTCGCCGGGATGGACCCGGAGCCAGACCTCTCGGAACGCTTCCAGCTCTGCTCGACGACATTCCCAGCACGGGCGATGCCCGGTGGCCAGAGCGGTCGCCTCGTCGAGGAAGAACAGCTCCGTGTAGCGCCCGGGCGCCATGAGGGGATGGCGCCGTCGCCCGCGGAAGGCGAGCCGGCAGATCACCCACCGCTCCACCCGCCACCGACGCACGATCCACCCGCGCCGATCGACCAGGCAGCCACGGTTGCCCATGAACATCCCCCGCGCGGGATTGGCCTCCGGCACGCCGAAGGGCGTCATGCGGTTCGGAAGGGTCACGGGTGTCGCTAGACGCGCTCCAGGAAGGACCGATCCTCGACGAGGATGCAGTCGCTCTCCGTGGCGCGTCGCACGCTCTCGACGTTGTCGGGGTCCTTCGCGAGCCGCTCCCGGTACTGCTCGTACGCCGCGAGACTCGGGAAGTCGATGAGGGCGGTCGCGACGTTCGTCGGGCCGGCGAACAACGTCGGTAGCCAGTAGCCCACGAGACCGCCGCCGCAGCGCGGAATGATGGTGCCGAGCGCCCTGGCGTAGCGCTCGAAGTCCGACCGCTTCCGCGGGTCGATCGTGTAGCGAATGCTGAGGGTGATCATCGTGTTGTCTCCTCCCATCGCACGTTGAAGACGCTTCGCAGGTGCGTCCGGCCCCGGGGAGTCACCACCACCGCCCGCGTCCCCCGCAGGCGTCTGATCCAGCCGCGCTCGAGGGCCAGATCCGCCAGCGCGGTGCCGATTGGACCGGCGATGTGCGGCCGGCGCTCGGTCCAGTCGAGACATCTCCGGGCCGGGGATTGTCCTCGCCGCCGGACGGGCGGATCGATCCCGAGCGCCCGCAGCGAACTGCTCCCGGTCGGGGTGAGTCGGCAGTCCCGGCCGTCGTCCTCGAGCCAGCCCGCGGCGACGAGCGCGTCGGCAAGCGCGACGCCCAGCCGGCCGGCCACGTGGCGGTAGCACGTACGCGCATCCTTCAGACGCCGCGCCGTGCCATCCGAACCGTTGAGCACGATCGCGTGCGACTGCGGCGGGGCGACGACGGCCAGCGCTTCGACCGCGTGCCCCACGTCAGCGCTCGCCAACCGGTAGTAGCGCCAGCGCCCCTGCCGCTCGACGCGAAGGATTCGACCGGCGATCAGCTTGGCCAGATGGTTGCTGGCCGCCTGGGCAGAGATACCGGCCCGGGCCGCGAGCTCGCCGGCGGGCCTCGCCTCACCACCCGCCAGTGCCATGCACATGGCCGCGCGCGAAGAGTCGGCCAGGAGATTCGCGACGAACGCGATATCGGGTTCGCTCATCGCCCGAAGCTTAGCGCAGTCCCGCGCCACGATGTTTCACGGCAGACCGTATTCAAATGCCGGTGGGCCCGGGCGGGCTCTCCGCTCACCCGGCCCAGGCGTGACGCCTTCGGCGGCTTGCCAATGTCCCTGGATGTGAGACGATGACGGCGTTTTTCGAACCTCACCCCCGGAGGTCCCGATGAGCCAGCCCGGCAGCGTGCCCCATCCCATGGCGATCGTCCGCGAGCAGGCCGCCATGGTCGTGATCGATGTGCAGGAGCGCCTGTTCCCCGCCATGGACGCCGATCATCGCGAGGAGGTCATGCGGAGCCTGAAAATCCTGGCCGCGGCAGCGCGGCGGCTGAGCCTGCCGACTCTGGTCACCGAGCAATACCCGAAGGGGCTGGGCCACACCCTTCAGGAGCTGAAGGAAGCCCTGCCCGCCGGGCTCGAGCCCATCGAGAAGGTGGCGTTCTCCTGCTGGGGGGTCGACGCGTTCCGCAACCGGCTCATCGCGACTGGCGCCCGCCAGGTGATCCTGGGCGGCATCGAAGCCCACGTCTGCGTGCTGATGTCTGCCCTCGACCTGCTGGCCGCCGGTTACGGGGTGCAGATCATCGCGGACGCGGTGACCTCCCGCACCCAGGCGAACTGGCGGCTGGCCATGGCCCAGCTCCGTCAGGCCGGCGCCGTGGTCACGACGACCGAAACCGCGCTCTTCCAGCTGCTGCGCCAGGCCGATTCCGACGACTTCCGGGAGCTGGCGCGCCTGATCCGCTGATGCATCGCTACTTCGACGTCCGCAGCACGGTGCTCCTCGTGGTGGGCTATGGCATCCTCCCCGAAGAGGAGGACCGACCCGTTGCCTACGACCTGAAGCGGGCAATCAACTCGCGCAGCGAGGGCGCCGAGAACCGGAGCGCGGTGGTGGTGACCGACATGTGGATGCTCAACCAGGAAATGGCGGACATGTTTCCGGCCGTCGCCATCGGCGGTCCCGCGGTCAACGCCTTCGCCGCTCAGATCTACGAGGATCTGCCTCTGGCCTTCACGCGTGATCAGCAGGTGTTCATCCAGATGAACCAGGATGCCGGCAAGCGGGCTGCGCTCTGGGGCATGGACCAGCGAGGAACGCGCGAGGCGGCCGAGGTGTTCGTCAAGGACGGGCTGCTCGACCGCTTCCTCGACCTGGTCTGGCACCGCTCCGGGTAGGCGAGCGGCCGCTGCCTGCGGCTCCGCCGGATTCTGCGGCTAGCGGGCTACGCTGAGACGGCTGCCGGGCGGGAGGTTGCTGTAGGTCACGGACCCGTTGGGTCCGCTGTACCGATAGACCGAGCGAGGCAGCGTGCCGCGGGCCGCCCAGGCCGTGCCGGCGCTCGCGCCGCTCTGGAGGACGCGCTGGACGTACTGCTGGGTCTCCGCATACGGCGGGATACCGCGGTGTGCATCCACCGCCCCCTCGCCCGCGTTGTAGGCTGCGACGGCGAGAGCCACGTTGCCCGGGTAACGGTCCAAGAGATAGCGGAGGTGGCGAACGCCGCCCTCGATGTTCTCGCGCGGATTGAACGAATCTCGCACGCCGAGGGCCAGTGCGGTCTTCGGCATCAGCTGCATGAGCCCGCGCGCGCCCGTCCTCGAGACCGCGCTGGGATTGAAAGCCGACTCGGCGCGGATGACCGACTCGACCAGCGTCGGGTCCACCCCGTGTCGCGACGAGATTTCCCGGATCTCGGAGGCATACTGGCTGCGCGAGGCCTCCGATAGGCGGAGCCAGCCGGTCGTGGTACCCGAGACGCTCGGCAGGCCGCGGTAGCGCGGGTCCGTGGGCGCATTGGTCAGGTGCACGACGCCGGCGCCATCGATCAGCCGAAAGGTCTCGGCCTGAACGGGCACGGCGCACATCAGCCCTCCCACCAATGCCATCAGCGTGAATGTGCCCTTGGTCTGCACGGGGGAATGCAGGTCCAAGAGGCGTGCCAGCAGGAGGGAAAAGCGCCCAGAGGCTCCTGGGCCTAGGCAGCCTCCGGGCTATACATTCCAGCTAGTTGAAGACTAGTTCCGGGCCTGGAGCAACGCCTCCCGGATCCGGTTGTCCTTCGGAATAGGCTCCTCCAGGGCCAGATTCAGCACCTGATCGAGCGTATCCACCAGATGGAACGTCATGCCCTCCCGAACCTGGGCCGGGATGTCCTCGACCAGGTTTTTCTCGTTTCTTTTCGGCAAGATGATGACTTTTACTCCGGCTCGACGAGCCCCCAGTACCTTCTCCTTGATGCCCCCCACCGGCAGCACCCGGCCGGAGAGTGTCACCTCGCCGGTCATGGCGAGATCCGATCTCACAGGCCTCTGAGTCATCAGGGAAACCAACGCTGTCACCATGGTGACACCCGCGGAGGGGCCATCCTTCGGGATGGCGCCCGCCGGCACGTGCACGTGGATGTCCGAGGTGTCCCAGTAGTCCGACCGGACGCCCAGCTCGGAGACGTGAGACCGGGCCCACGAAAGGGCCGTCTGGGCGGACTCCTTCATCACATCGCCCAGCTGGCCGGTCAGGGTGAGGGTCTTGCTGCCTTTCATCCTCGTCGCCTCGATGAAGAGAATCTCGCCCCCGGTGGGCGTCCACGACATGCCCACCGCCACGCCGGGGATACGCGTCCGCTCCTCCAGCTCCTCGTGCATGTACCGGGGTGCACCGAGCATCTCGCCCACGAGCGCCTCCGTCACCTCGACGGCTTCGGTGTGGCCCTCGACCCGGCGCTTGGCCACCTTCCGGGTCACCGCGGCAATCTCACGCTCGAGGTTCCGCAGGCCTGCCTCGCGCGTGTAGCCACGGATGAGCAGACGCAGGGCGGCGTCGGACCAGCGGATGTGATCACCCTCAACGAGGCCGTGATCGGCCACCTGCTTCGGCACCAGATGGGTGCGCGCGATGCGCACCTTTTCCTCCTCCGTGTAGCCGGCGATCTCGATGATCTCCATGCGGTCGCGCAGCGGCGGCGGTACAGTGTCGAGCAGGTTCGCGGTGGTGATGAACAGGATCTTCGAAAGGTCGAACGCCACGTCGACGTAGTGGTCTCGGAACGAGACGTTCTGCTCGGGATCGAGCACCTCCAGCAACGCCGACGCCGGATCGCCACGGAAGTCCATGCCGAGCTTGTCCACCTCGTCCAGCATGAGCACCGCGTTCTTCGACTCGGCCCGCCGCAACCCCTGGATGATCTGACCCGGCAGCGCGCCGATGTAGGTACGTCGGTGCCCGCGGATCTCGGCCTCGTCCCGCATGCCGCCGAGCGAGATCCGGTGGAACTTCCGGCCGAGCGCACGGGCGATCGAGCGTCCGAGGGACGTCTTGCCCACACCCGGAGGACCGACGAAGCACAGGATCGGATCTTTGCCCGCCGGGCGCATGCTCTTCACGGCGAGGTACTCGAGGATCCGGTCCTTCACTTTCTCCAGGCCCGAATGATCCTCGTCCAGCACGCGACGCGCCTCCGCGATGTCGAGATTGTCGGTGGTCTGCTTGCTCCATGGCAGCGCCAGCAGCCAATCGAGATACGTCCGCGCCACCGTGTATTCCGCGGCGGCCGGCGGCATCTTTCCGAGACGGTCGAGCTCCCGGAGGGCCTCCTTCTGGGCCTCCTCGGTCATCCCGGCCGCCTCGATCTTGGCGCGCAGGTCGTCCAGCTCCTGCGTGCGCTCGTCCGTCTGGCCGAGCTCTTTCTGGATCGCCTTCATCTGCTCGCGGAGGTAGTACTCGCGCTGGGTCTTCCCGACCTCCGACTCCACCTGAGACTGGATCCTCGATCCCAGGGCCAGGACGTCGGCCTCCTTGGTGAGCACCGCCACGAGCCGCGCCAGGCGTGCCTTCACGTCGGACGTCTCCAACAGCTCCTGCTTCGCCTCGGTGGTCAGCGTGGGCAGAGTGGCCGCGATGAGGTCGCCAAGCCGGTCCGGCTGGGTCACGTTCTGCACGACGGTGGCCAGCTCATCGGGCAACATCGGCGACAGCTCGACCACCTGCCGGAACAGATTCACCGCGTTCCGGGCCAGGGCCTCGGCCTCTAGATCGCCCGGCGGCGGAGCCACGTCGGGCACGTCCATGATGCGAGCCATCAGATAGGGCCGCACCTGGGCCACCTCGACGATCCGGATCCGTTGCAGGCCCTGGACGACCAGCCGGACCGTCCCGTCGGGCTGCTTCAGCACCTTGTGCACGGTGGCAAGTGTGCCGATGCGGTGCAGATCCGCCTGCTGCGGATCCTCGGTGGCAGAATCCCGCTGCGTGAAGACACCGATCAGACGGCCGCCACGAACCACATCCTCCAGCAGGCGGATCGAGGATTCACGTCCGGCCCCGAGGGGCAACGCCGACTGGGGAAAGAGCACGGTGTCCCGCAACGGCAGGATGGGCACCTGCTCAGGAACAGGAGCGCCCGCGTGCAGCAGGTTCGCGCTTCCCGTGGACACCTTGTCGTCTGCCATGGCTTGGTCTTCCTCTCCTGTCAGAACAGATCAACGGGCGAGAGCTGGCCGGTTGCCGCCCGGACGAGCGCTTCACTCTTGCCGCGCTGCGTCTCGTCCCGCGAATCGGCCATGTCGCTCCGCACGTGGTTGGTCAATTCCTCGATCTGCGCCTGCATGTCGAGCATCCGACGCCTCATCTTTAAGATGATCTCGATGCCGGCCAGATTCACGCCCAGGTCACGGGCAAGCCGCGTGACCCTCGCGATATCCTCGACGTCTTCCGCCGAGTACATCCTGGTCTTCCCCTCGGTGCGGCTCGGGCGGATCAGGCCTTTCTTCTCGTACATCCGAAGAGTCTGCGGGTGAATCTTCACCATCTCGGCGACGACGCCGATCATGTAAAGGGGCCGGCTCCGGTCCGTCATTCGCGCGCGCTCCCCGCGCCGTCGGTCTCCGTCCGCCCGGGCAGGAAACGGGCAAGCTCCCGGAACATCTCCTGCGTTCGCGGATCGAGACCGCGCGGGATCTCGACCCGCGTGGTCACGTACAAGTCGCCGCAGCCGGTGCCCGCCAGCCGACGCACTCCCCGACCGCGCAGTCGGAAGACCTGGCCGCCCTGGGTCCCGGGCGGAATCACGAGATCGATCGGCCCATCCACACCCCGAACTCGGACGCGACAACCCAGAACCGCCTCGGTCATGGAGACCGGCACCTCGCAGTAGAGGTTGTCGCCTTTCCGTGTGTAGCGCGGATCCTCGTGCACCCGGGCGATCACGACCAAATCCCCGCGGGGGCCCCCGAAGGGGCCAGCGTGGCCCTCGCCGGGGATCCGGAGCTGGCCGCCGGTGTCCATACCGGGCGGCAGCAGGACGTGGATCGGCGTCCGATTCGGGGCCACGCCGCGGCCGCGACAGGCGGAGCACGGCTCGGCGACCCGGGTGCCCATTCCCTCGCAGGCGGGGCATCCTTCCCGCGACGTCTCGGTCCAGATCGTGCCCAGTCCGCCACAATGCGAGCACGCGGTCGGCTCGGCGCCCGGCGCGGCGCCGCTCGCCTGGCATACCTCGCACGGGGAAAGCCGGTCGACCGGCACGTCTGCCTCGACGCCGGCGAGGGCCTGCTGGAACGACAGCTCGATAGGCACGTGCAGATCATCGCCGCGGCGCCCACCCCGCAATCCGGCCGAAGACGCCGGGCGTGGCCGGTCCCCCGGCCGCGTGCCCTGCCGATCGTAGACGGTGCGCGCGGTGGGATCGCTCAGGATGCGATACGCCTGGACGATCTCCTCGAATAGAGCCCGAGCGTCGTGGTCCCAGAAGTTGACGTCCGGGGAGTAGCGGCGGGCCAGACGCTGATAGGCACGGCGGATCTGCACCGTCGTCGCTCCCGCGTCCACTCCGAGCACCGCGTAGTAGTCACGCATGGTCGCGCGCGAGGCCACGCGTGGCGTCACGCGGGCCCCGCGCCCTGACGCCGCTCACGCGGCGCTACTTCTTGTCTCCAAGATCCTCGAACTCGGCGTCCACCACGTCGCCCTTTGGAGCCGCGCCGCCACCCGGGCCACCGGATGGGGCACCCGACTGCGGCGCACCACCCGTCCCCGACTGCGCCTGGGCGTCGCGATACATCGCCTCCGCCAGCTTGTGCGAAGCCTGAGTGACCGTCTCCTGCGCCTTCTTGATACGATCGAGATCGTCGGTCTTGAGCGCCTCCCGCAGCTCGCCGAGAGCCGACTCGGTCGCCTGCTTGTCGGCCACGGGCACCTTGTCCCCATGCTCGCGCAACATCTTCTCCGTGTTGTAGACGGTCGAGTCACCGAGGTTCTTGATCTCGATGCTCTCGCGCTGCTGCGCGTCTTCGGCCGCGTTGGCTTCCGCCTCCTTCTTCATCCGGTTGATCTCGTCCTTGCTGAGGCCGGACGACGCCGTGATGGTGATGTTCTGCTGCTTACCGGTGGCCTTGTCCCGCGCCGAGACATTCAGGATGCCATTCGCGTCGATGTCGAACGTGACCTCGACCTGCGGCACCCCCCGGGGCGCCGCCGGAATACCGTCCAGGTGGAACCGGCCGAGGGTCCGATTGTCGCGCGCCATAGGCCGCTCGCCTTGCAGCACGTGCACCTCCACCGAAGGCTGGCTGTCCGCCGCGGTTGTGAACGTCTCGGCCTTCTTGGTCGGGATCGTCGTGTTGGCGTCGATCAGCCGGGTCATCACCCCGCCCAGCGTCTCGATGCCGAGCGACAGGGGCGTCACGTCGAGGAGGAGAAGATCCTTGACCTCGCCGGTGAGCACCGCCGCCTGCACCGCCGCGCCGACCGCGACCACCTCGTCCGGGTTCACGGTCCGGTTCGGCTCCTTGCCGAAGAGCTTCTTGACCTCCTCCTGGACCTTGGGCATCCGGGTCTGACCTCCCACCAGGATGACCTCGTCGATGTCGCCGGGGTTGACGCCGGCCTGGCGCATGGCCTCGCGGCACGGCGTCAGGCTCCGCTCGATCAGATCGGCCACTAGGGACTCGAGCTTGGCCCGCGTCAGCGTCAGGACCAGGTGCTTGGGCCCGGTGGCATCGGCCGTGATGAACGGCAGGTTGATCTCGGTCTGGACCGTGGTGGACAGCTCGCACTTCGCCTTCTCGGCTGCCTCCTTCAGGCGCTGCAGGGCCATGCGGTCCTTGCGAAGATCGATGCCGTTCTCCTTCTTGAACTCATCGGCGATCCAGTCCATCACCCGCTGGTCGAAGTCGTCGCCCCCCAGATGTGTGTCCCCGTTGGTGGCCTTCACCTCGACCACGCCTTCGCCGATCTCCAGAACTGAAATATCGAAAGTGCCACCGCCCAGGTCGTATACCGCTACCGTCTCGTCCTTCTTCTTGTCGAGGCCGTACGCGAGCGCCGCCGCGGTGGGCTCGTTGACGATGCGCAGGACCTCGAGGCCGGCGATTGCGCCGGCGTCCTTGGTGGCCTGCCGCTGACTGTCGTTGAAATAGGCGGGAACCGTGATGACCGCCTGAGTGACCTTCTCACCCAGGTACGCCTCGGCGGCCTCCTTCAACTTTCGCAGGACGAGCGCGGAGATCTCGGGCGGCGAGTACACCTTGCCCCGGCTCTCGACCCGCGCGTCACCGTTCTGGGCCTTCAGTACCTTGTAAGGCACCAGCTTGATCTCGCTCATCACCTCGTCGTAGCGGCGCCCCATGAAGCGCTTGATCGAGAAGATGGTGTTCTCGGGGTTGGTGATGGCCTGACGCTTCGCCACCTGCCCGACGAGGGTATCGCCCTCCTTCGTGAACGCCACCACCGAGGGAGTCAGGCGGCTTCCTTCCTGGTTGGCGATGACGGTGGGATCTCCACCTTCCACCACCGCCACCACCGAGTTCGTCGTACCGAGGTCAATGCCGATCACCTTCGCCATGTCGTCTTCTCTCCTGTCTGAGTGTCTGGATCACCGGTCTGGGGGCACGGCGGGCCCGGGGCCCGCCGGCCCCCTGCCCGGATAGGCCTACACTGCGTCGATCTTGATCTCCTTCGGCTTGATCGCTTCGGACTTGGGAAGCTTCACGGTCAACACGCCGTCGCGATACGTCGCCTTGACCTGGCCGGTCTCGACCGGCACCGGCAGCGAGAAGCCCCGCTCGAACTTCCCGAACCAGCGCTCCTGGCGGTAATGGGTCGCGTCCTCGGCACCACCCGTCCAGCGGCGCTCTCCACGGATAGTGAGCAGATCGCCGGTAATGGACAGGTGGATGTCCTTCTCGTTGAGGCCCGGCAACTCCGCCGCGACGACCACCTCATTGCCGGTCTCGTACATGTCCGCGGCGGGGGCCCACACACGCTCCACCACGCCCGGCGAGCTCGGCTGTCCGATGAAGTTATCGAAGAGCCGGTTCATGTGCGACTGGATGTCCGTCAGGTCGCGTGGCAGGTCCTGCGAGAGCGGGCGAAATCTGATGAGCGCCATGGAACCTTCCTCCCTGATATCCGGGCTCAATGGCCCTGATCTAAATCTGAGTCTATGTGACTTATATAGCCTGAGTTCTCCAATGTCAAATAGATCGCATACTTTGTTTTTAAGTCAATAAAATCAATTTGTTTGGTGGCTGCCTCTGGCCAATGCTAGCGTCCGAGGTCTGATGAAGCTCGGTTGCCTTGGGTGCCTAGGTGTCCTGATCGTTGGGCTAGTCATCGCTGGCCTGCTGGCCGGGATCCTCTGGGCCTGGGTGGCCATCATGCGGGAGCCAGATCTCATCCCCTCGAGTCCCATGCGAGCAGATCCGGGCGCGGTCGGACGCCGCCTAGCCGAGGTTAGAATGCGGGAGAGCGGCCTCTCGGCTCGGGGCGAGCCGCTCACCTTCAGCGAGGCCGAGGCCGCTGCCTTTCTGGCCCAGTATCTCGGCGAGGCCGGAATCCACCTTTCCCCGGTCAGCGTGAGCTTCCGAAGCGCCCGGATGACCACTCAGGGGCAGCTCCCGCTGAGGGCTCTGCTTCAGGGCCCACCGCTGAAATGGGCGTCCGGAGCGGTCCCTCGACGAGGCCTCGACGCGCCGGTCTGGATCACCTTCACCGCAACCGTGAGGATCGATCCCGCCCAGGGCCCCCACCGGGCGCGCTACGCGGAGACTATCCTAGTGGAGACGGAGATCGGTCGCCTGCCCGTACCGGGGTGGCTCTTGACGCTCATGCTCGGCCCGCGAGGGGCATCGTTGCTTCGCTGGCAGGTGCCCGCCATCGTGGAGCGGGTGGACATCGGAGACGGCAAGCTGACGATCCGGACCCGCTAGACCCCGGGCTTCCCGCGCGCAGCGCGGACGAACCGCATCTGCAGGTCGTAGAGGATACTCTCGAGGAGCCGGGTCTCCTGCTCGGTCCGATTCCCTGTCGTCTTCTCACGGAGCATCAGCAGAACGTCAATGGCAGCTTGCGCCTGGGCGAGATCCTGCTTGGGCTCAGTCGTCTGAGGATCAGGCGCGGCACCCAAACTGATGAGCGCCGAGCTCGCGAACATCATGAACAGGCCACCGAGCTCGCTCGAACCCGAGTCGGGACCGGGTCCACCATCGGAAGGAGCGCCGCCGGGGCGACCAGCAGCCTCGCCCGCGCCCGCGGCAGGTGGCGCCGAGGAATAGCCTGCCGGACCCGGAGGCGATTCGCCCCGGCTCC
>Ga0335084_10004313_pt1 | contig 13994 bp, 12 predicted proteins | sample Lox_Sample_44_FD_206721 | JGI IMG/M metagenome (GOLD analysis project Ga0335084, IMG submission 206721) | Soil microbial communities from Loxahatchee National Wildlife Refuge, Florida, United States - Lox_Sample_4.4 | ecosystem: Environmental > Terrestrial > Soil > Wetlands | place: USA...
CGCCGGCCGCTTCGATTTCGAACGCTCGGACTTCTTCATCTTCCACTCCTTTCACGACTCCAAAAAGGGCTCAACTATGGCTCAGTCCCGCCCACCCGTCCACCGGCGTCGTTTTCGCAGCGGGGAACCCTCGCGCGTCGTGGGCTTCGGGGAGGGCTGACGGACGTCCTCGTCCCCACTCGGGACGTCAGTACCTCCAGCTCGTAAGATCCGCGCCCGGCGGTGCGCTCTTGCTGATCCGCTCGACGATCTTGGGCGCGAACATCTGGTGGTATCGGAGGCGGGAGGCATAGTTGGGACGCGTGTGGTCGCCGTTCCAGCAGTGCTCGGCGCGCGGCTCGTAGTCGACTTCGCCGCCGTAGTGAGGGTCCTTCGTCGACCGGAGAAACTCCTCGGCGAGGTAGACGGCGTTGTTCAAGTAATAGCTGTCGGCCTCGCCGACGTAGATGTGAATCTTGCCTTGGAGCTTCGAGCCCAAGCCCGCGGACCAGTCGCGCCGCAGGATGTGCACGAGGTCGTAGTTGTCCCTCCAATAGGCCGCGACCTCCTTGTCGATCACGCCGGTGCGCTTGTCCCAGATCGGCTTGGGATAGCCGTCGCTCCCGGCGGGCGAGTAGACGGCCTGCCAGATGTCGTATTGGCCGCCGGACCGGGTCTTGGGGCCAAGGACGTTCTCGAGACGGTTCATCTGCTCGACGGTCGAGGAAATGTGCCCGAGGTAGTCGCGGTGACCAGGCGTTGCCACCCTCTTCCACGGTCCCTTCCAGAAGTAGGCGTTCTCGTCCTCGTAGATGTTGACGACGCCGTACTGGTGGAAATCGATGGGATCCGGGCAAGCCGCCCAGGCGCCGTTGAACTCCTCGGGATAGAAGATCTGCGCCCCGAGGGCCTCCCAGCCGCCGGTCGAACCGCCGTAGAGGAAGCGCGCCCAGCCCGCGCCGATCGCTCGATACTTCTTCTCGAGATACGGAATCAACTCGTAGGTGATGGCGTCGCCGTACGGCCCGAGATTCGCGGAGTTCACGGCGTAGGAGTCGTCGAAGTAGGGGTTCGCGTGCTGAATCTCGACGACCAGGTAGCGCGGATAGCCGGGCGCGGTCCAGTCCTTGTAGAGCTGGTAGCCGTACTCCTGCTGGATCCGGTTGTAGCCCGAGATGTGGAAGCGGTCGGAGTAGTCGGGCTTCAGGTTCGGGTCGGGAGGCTCCTCCCGAAAACCGCCAATCGTGTCGGGAAAATGCCCGTGGTTGATCACCAGCGGGTAACGCGCGTTCGGATGCGTCTCGAAGCCCTCGGGCAGCAGGACGTGGGCGCCCAGATACACGGGGCGACCCCAGAACTTCGACAGCCGCTCGGAGAGGATCTTCTCGTGCTTGACGTATTTGGTCGTCGGGGGATCGGGGATTGGCGGGATCACCTGGTCGAGCAGGATCGTGATGGTCTCCCTCTTCTTCGGGTCCAGGGTCACTTCGCGGAGCGTCGAGTAAAGGTTGCCGGGTTTCTTGTTCCACTGCTGCCCCTCGCCCCGGTCGGGCGGGAGCTTGACGGTATGCCCGTTGGCGAGATGGAAAGTCTCGTAGCGGTTCAAGAGCGCCTGCACCTGGTAGGTTCCCGCCGGGAGGTCGGCGAGGCTTTCCAGGGGATAGCCGAGCACGTCCGAAGGGAAGACCGCTTGCTCGCCGGCCTTCCAACCGTTCACCTCGATGCCGAAGACCTGTTGGCTCTCGAGGCTGATGTCGCTCACTTGAAAGCGGGGCTCCTCGCTCTTGTCCGTCGAGAGCAGGAGCAGGACCCGGCCGTCCACGGGCGACTGACCCATCTGCGGGCCGTACGTCACGACGAAGCGGGGCCCCTCTTCCGAGCCCCGGGCGGCCCCGAAGAGGGCGAGTGCCACGACGGCAATCAGGGCGAGGAGCGAGTCGGAGCGAATCGACGTCATGAGGTCCTCCCGAAAGCCGCGCAAGCATATCGGGAGTAAGCCGAGCGATATCGGCCTCTGGTCGCGCTCCGTCGCGGCCGGCGCGCCCGCCTCCGCACGCCGCCGAGCCGCCTCGCAGTCAACAAAAGAAAGGAGGCGCGGTCAGCGCCTCCTGCCGCCCGGCGGCCGCCGGCTCACACGAGCTGGCCGCCCGGTTGCGGATTGGCCAAGACCATATGCCCGTCAGCGCCGCTCCACCATGATGCGAATAGATCACCGTCGCCCCGGAGCGGACGGGGCCTCACTTCGCGGGTCACCCCTTGACACACGCGACAGGGCGCACCCGAGCGACTCGCCGCGAAAGACCGGCGGCCTCGGCGACCGCGGCCACCTCCTCGACGTCCTTGTAGGCGCCCGGAGCCTCCTCGGCCGCGCCTTTGGCGGTGTGGGACTTGATGATGATTCCCTTCTCGGAAAGCTCGCGGATGAGGGCCTTGCCCTGCCATTGGCCCTTGGCCTGCGTGCGGCTCATCCGGCGGCCGGCTCCGTGACAGGAAGACGACAAGGCCCGGCGTTCGGATTCCGCCGTCCCGACGAGGACGAAGGAAGCCGTCCCCATCGTCCCGCCGATCAAGACGGGCTGGCCGACGGCGCGGTACTCCTCGGGAAGCTCCGGATGGCCCGGACCAAACGCGCGGGTCGCGCCCTTGCGGTGGACATAGAGAAGCCGCGGCCGGCCGCCGACCACGTGCTCCTCCGCCTTGCAGGTGTTGTGGGAGACGTCGTAGATCAGCTCCAACGACGCCTTCGGAAAGTGGCGGGCGAAAACGCGCCGGACCAAGGCGCCGATCACCTGGCGGTTGGCGAGCGCGCAGTTGATTCCCGCGCGCATGGCGCCCAGGTAATCCTCTCCGTCCGGCGAGCGGATGGGAGCACAGGCGAGCTCGCGGTCCGGCAGCCGAATCCCATCGCGGCCGGCCAAGGGAAGGAGCCGCTGCAGGTAATCGGTCCCGATCTGGTGGCCGAGGCCGCGCGATCCGCAATGGATCGTGACGAGCAGGCTCCCCTTCTCGAGCCGAAAGGCGCGCGCGGCAACGGCGTCGAAGATCTCGTCGACGACCTGGAGCTCCAGATAATGGTTGCCGGAACCCAGGGTTCCGATCTCGCCCAGTTGGCGGTCTTTGGCCCGCCGGCTCACCTTGGAGGGGTCGGCGCCCTTCATGCAACCGTTCTCCTCGACGCGCGCGAGCTCCGAGGATTCGCCCCAGCCGCTCTCGACGGCCCAGCGGGCTCCACCCAGGAGAACCTGGTCGAGCTCGTCCGGCGTCAGCCGCACGGCTCCCCCCCAGCCCACTCCCGCGGGAACCGTGCGATAGAGGTCGTGCGCGAGAGTCTCCCGCTTCTCGGAGATCTCCTCCCCCTTCAGGCCCGTCGTATACGTGCGCACGCCGCAGGAGATGTCGAACCCGACGCCGCCGGCCGAGACGATGCCGCCCTGGTCGGGATCGAATGCCGCGACACCGCCGATGGGAAAGCCGTAACCCCAGTGCGCATCGGGCATGGCGTAGGCGGCGCCGACGATGCCGGGAAGGCTCGCGACGTTGGCGAGCTGCTCGCGGACCTTCTCGTCCAGGGCGTCGATCAGCTCGCGGCTCGCGAAGATGCGCCCGGGTACGCGCATGTCTCCCGTGGCCGGCAGCTCCCAGACGTTCGGCTCGACCTCGCGAAAGGCTGTCACACGTCCACCACACACTGGGCCAGCCACCGATCCGCCTCTTTCGCGACGCGCACGGCGGTGTAGGTCGCCCCCTTCGGCTGCACCGTGCTCTCGTGCCGCTCCGGGTCGAACGGCTCGCCGCGGGCGCGCGCCGACAGCCGCCAGGCTGACGCTGCGCCCCCTCGGATCTCGACCTCGAAGTCCCCGAAGACGAGGTGCTTCGTGTCGGAGAGCGAGATCAACTCGTTCAAGTACGCCACCAGCAACTCCTCGAGCCCCGTCGCTTCGAGCTCGAACCGTTCCTCGACCGCCGGTCGGACACTGGACGGACTCTCGGCGAGCAGCGCGAAGAGGGCGTGCGCCGCCCCTCGGAAGGCTTCGGCGGGTGTGGACCCGAAGCCCCGAACTCCCACGTCCGCTCCGTGCTCGAACTGCTCGAACTTCACGCGAGCCTCTGCCCGAAGCCGGGCGGCCCATCCTCCCTCAAACGGCAGCCGCGCGGTGTGATGCACGCGAATCATGCCCGCAATTCCGCCGGCGTCCATCATGTTATGGAGTGCCGTCCATGGTTGATGCCAATGTCCCGATCGCGGCCCGCCTGGAGGAGGTCGCGTCCCTCCTCGAGCAGCAGGGCGCCAACCCCTTCCGGGTCGGCGCCTATCGGAAGGCCGCGCGGACGCTGCGCGGGCTCGAGCAGCCGGTGTCGGAGATCCTGGAGAAGCAGGGAGTAGAAGGACTCGATCGCCTGCCGGGCATCGGCCCTGTCCTGGCGCGCGCGATCGACACCCTGGTCGCGACCGGCCGCCTGCCCATGCTCGAGCGGCTGCGCGGAGAAAGCGACCCCACGGATCTGCTCGCCTCGGTGCCGGGCATCGGCCGCACGCTGGCCGACCGGCTGCATCACGGCCTCGGCATTTCGACGCTCGAGGACCTGGAGGCGGCCGCCTTCGACGGCCGACTCGTGAACATCGAAGGAATCGGGAGCAAGCGGCTCGCCGGGATCCGCGACTCGCTCGCGAGCCGGCTCGCCCGGGCGCGCCGGCCCGCCGCCGGGCCCGCCGAGGAGCCTCCGGTCTCCGAGCTCCTCGATGTCGACCGCGAATACCGTTCCCTCGCCCGCGCGGGGCGGCTGCAGCGGATCGCGCCCCGACGCTTCAATCCCGACCGCGAGGCATGGCTGCCGATCCTGCACACGCAGCGCGGGCCTCGCCACTACACGGCCCTCTTCTCCAACACGGCGCGGGCGCACGCTCTCGGCCACACGCACGACTGGGTCGTTCTCTACTGCGACGGCGACCGGGGAGAGCGGCAATGGACGGTCGTGACGGACTCTGCCGGTGTGCTGCAGGGGCGCCGCGTCGTGCGAGGCCGCGAGCCCGAGTGCCTCGAGTTCTACGAGCCCTTCGCGGCGACGACCCGCTCCGCCGTCTGACGGCGCCGACGGGCCGGCCGGCGCTTACCTGTAGAATGCCTAGAAGACACGCTCGCTCCGGCGTCATGCTACCCTTCTGGCGAGAACGCGCCTCCATCGAGAAGCCGATCACCGGTTGAGAGACCGCCGTACTGCCGCCGCCGCGGCCCTCGCCTTCCTTCTCTCGAGCCTTTCCGTCCCCGCCCGGGCCGAAGACCGCGCCACGCTGCTCTGGAAGGGAGAGTCCCACCCGATCGGCACGGTGGCGGGCAAGGGGTTCTCCGCCGGGGACGCCGCGCGCGCGCTCGGCTTCGAGGTCTCCGTCGACTCGACGACCGGTGTCCTGACGCTGACCGGACACGGCCACAAGGTGCTCGTGGGCGCGGGCACCGCCCAGGTTCCCGTGGATCAGCGACTCGTTTCGATCTCGAGGCCCGCCGAGACGATCGCCGGCACACTCTTCGTCCCGGCCGACTTCCTCGAGAAGGTTCTCTTCCCCCTCGTCGGGGCGACCGGATCTTATGACCCCGCGCGGCGGATCTGGACGCTTTCGGAGGGCGGCGTCCTCACGATCGAAACGGCCGTCGTCCATGTCGCCCCGGTCACACAGGTCGTTTTCAAGCAATCGGCACCGGCAAAATTCACTTCGGTGCCGGGCGCTTCGGCGGTACAGATCCGCTGGCCGGGCCAGACGGTCGTGGCCCCCTTCTCCGAGCGGCGCTACGAGGACCCGCTCGTCTCCGTCGTCCGCTTCTCGGGAGACACCGCCACCGTCGAGTTTCGCGAAACCGGGCTCGTCCCGAGAGCCTACGCGCTGACGGGTCCGGACCGCGTCGTCGTCGAGGTCGCGCGGATCGGCGCCGCCGCGGGCCAGGCGCCGCCGCCCGCTCCCGCGGCCGAAGCCACCCTGACGTTCGTCATCGATCCGGGGCACGGCGGCACCGAGACCGGCGCCATCGGCGCCGGCGGCCTGCAGGAGAAGCAGGCCACGCTCGAGATCGCCCGCAAGCTCGCGGCGACACTGCCTCGGGTACTCACCTGCCGCGTCGTGCTGACGCGCGAGACCGACGGACTGGTCTCGCTCGACGACCGCACCTCCGTCGCGAACCACGAGAAGGCCGATTTCTTCCTCTCGATCCACGCCAACTCGTCGCGAGCCGCAGGAGCCCGCGGGTCGGAGACGTACTACCTGTCCCTGGCCGCTTCCGACAAGCTGGCCCAGGAGGTGGCGAGTCGCGAGAACGAGGCTGCCGCCGCGTCCCCCACGCCCACCGGAGCCCCGGGCAATCGCGATCTCGATTTCATTCTGTGGGATCTGGCGCAGACCGCGCATTTGAAGGAGTCGAGCGAGCTGGCCGAGGCGATCCAGAACGAGTTGAACGGGGTCTCCGGGACCGAGAACCGAGGGATCAAGCAGGCGCCCTTCAAGGTCTTAGTCGGCGCCACGATGCCGGCGGTTCTGATCGAGACCGCGTTCATCTCCAACCCCGACGAGGAGAAGAAGCTCGCCTCCCCCGAGTTCCAGCAGAGCGTCGCCGACGCCATCGCGAAAGCCGTCGCCCGCTTCTTCGCTCTCCGCCGCCCCGGCGCCCTGCGATCGCCGACACCGACCCCGCCCCGATGACCCGCCGGGCCGCGGCGCTGCTCTTGCTCTCTCTCGCCCTGGCTGTCGGGGCGCTGATCCTGTGGACGCGGGGAGCACCCTCTCTTGCCGGGAGACGCCGGACCCGTGTCTTCCGCAACGTCACCCCGGCCCTCGCGGTCCCTTCCACACCCGGCGCCTCGGTCGTCACACCGGTCGAGACGGTCCGCCTGACGCTCTTCTTTCCAGGCAAAGAGGACGGCAAGCTCCGGCCCGAGGAGCGCGACATTCCGAAACCGAGCGGCGCCGGGGGGGCGCTGAAGGCCATCTTCGCGGAGCTGCAGCGGGGACCGTCCCACCCCGAGCTGACGACACCCCTGCCGGACAAGATCCGGCTGCGAAATGCCTTCCTCCTCCCGGAAGGAGAGGTCGTGCTGGACCTGGCCGTCGATTCCGGACTTTCTTTCGGTTCGGATGAGGAGCTGACCATCGTTGCCTCGCTGGTCGACACCATCCTCCAGAACGTGGCGGACACCAAGAGCGTGCGCATTCTCGTCAACGGCGAGCCCGCGGAAAGCCTCGGGGGGCACGTCGACCTGACCCGGCCGCTGCTTTACCTTCGAGGAGAGCTCGCCTCCTAAGACCTCGGGCTCGCCGGCGACTCGGCAGCCCCTCGGCCTGCCCTCTCCCCACGCGGGGAGAGGGTCCGTCCAAGACCCGCTAGCCGCGGCCGCCGGCGATCAGCGATCCGAGCACGTCGGCCGGCCCGAGACTTCCGCGCCTCCGGATCGCCGGGCCGCCCTCAAACGCCACCAGGCCGCTGTTGACGGCGCCGAACATCTCCTGGAAGGTCTTCGCGACGCCTGCCGACATCCCCGCCGCCGTCATCGCCGGCACGACCGCCTCGAGCGGTGCTGCCTGAACGCGCACTTCGCGGCGAAGGAGCTTGGAAAGCTCGGCGGCGACGTTCTCCGGACTCCACTCCTTCGGTCCCGAGAGCTCGACGACCCGCCTTCCCTCCGCCGGGTCGAGCAGCATCTCCGCGGCGACCCGGCCGACGTCCCGGGTCCCGACCATCGGAATTGCTCGCCCCGGGGTCAAGAACGAGGGCAGCACACCCTTCTCCTGCGCGTCCCGGAGCACTCCGGCCCAGTTTTCCAGAAAATAGGCGGCGCGCACGCTCGTGAAGATCTTGACGGCGTCGCCTATCGCGCGCTCGGCATGGTGCAGCATCTGGATCGGACCCGTGCCTCTGGCGTGTTGTGCTCCAATGGAAGAGAGGAGGACGACGCGTCGGATGCCGCTCGAGCGGACCGATCGGGCGACCTCTTCGACGGTCCGCCTCAGGGCCGCGATCAAGTCCTCGGCCGTGTATTGGGGCGGAATCAGGAGATAGGCGCCGCTCGCGCCCGACAGAGCGCGGGTCAGACCACCCGTCTCATCGAGCGAAGCGACCGCGACCTCCGCGCCCTTCTTCTTCCATTCCGCGCCCTTGCCTTCCTCGCGCACGATCACGCGCACGGGCTCTCCGCGAGCCAAAAGCTCGCTCGCGACGGCACTTCCCGTGTGACCGGTCACTCCCGCTACGACGTACATGATTTTTCTCCTCTCGCTCACCGGCTACTACGCGGGCGGGCCCCGGCCGGGTTCACCGCGTCGGTTTCGAGGGCCCCCTGGCCGGCGACCGTCGCTCACCCCATGCTAGTCTCGGGGGAAGTTCGATGTCCGACCCGTCTTCGACCGCCCCATGACCCGCTCGACGCCGCGGCCCGACGGGCGCAAGCCCTCCGAAATGCGCTCCGTCTCGATCGAGACGGGGGCCACCCGGTACGCCGAAGGCTCCGCCCTGATCACCCTCGGCTTCACGCGCGTCCTCTGCACGGCCTCGGTCGAGGACCGCGTTCCGCCGTTCTTGAAGGGCAGCGGCAGCGGCTGGGTCACGGCGGAGTACGGAATGCTCCCCCGCTCGACGCACACCCGCTCGGCTCGGGAGGCGGCGGCCGGCAAGCAAGGGGGGCGCACCCAGGAGATCCAGCGGCTGATCGGTCGGGCGCTGCGCAGCGTCGTCGAGCTGCGGGGCCTCTCGGAGCGGACGATCACGCTCGACTGCGACGTTCTCCAGGCCGACGGCGGGACGCGCTGCGCCGCGATCTCGGGAGCCTGCGTCGCGCTGGCACTCGCGCTCGCGCGGCTGGTGCGCGAAGGCAAGATCTTGCGCTGGCCCCTCCGCGAGACGGTCGCCGCCGTGTCCGTCGGGATCTGCGCGGGCCAGCCCGTGCTCGACCTGGCGTACGAGGAGGACTCGGAAGCGGATGTCGACGTCAACGTCGTCGGCACTGCTTCCGGAAACTTCGTCGAGATCCAGGGAACCGCCGAGCGCCGCCCCTTCTCCGAGGAGCAGCTCGCGGAGTTGCTCGCCCTCTCGCGCAAAGCCTTGAAGAAGCTCGCGGAAGCCCAGCAGCAGGTCCTCGCCGAGCACCTGAGGGGAATCGACACCGGCGACTGAGCGTGCCGCCGCGCCGCCGCCGGCGCGGAGCCCAAGGCGCGCACCTGGCATAAAATCGGCGCCCCGCGGCTTCCCGCGGCGAGAAAGGCTGGTGGTGCCCCCATGAAGCACATTGGCATTCTCTTCGGCCAAGAGCGAGCCTTCCCCCTGGCGCTGGTCGACCGCATCAACGCCCTGGGGGTGGAGGATGGGATCTCCGCCGAACCGGTGAAGGTCGGAGGCGTCGGGCTGGAAACGACGAAGCGGTACGACCTGATCCTCGACCGGATCAGCCAGGACATCCCCTTCTACCGCGCGATCCTGAAGAAGTTCGCCTCCGACGGAACCATCGTCGTCAACAACCCCTTCTGGTGGTCGGCCGACGACAAGTTCTTCAACAACGTCCTCGCGCGCCGGATCGGGGTCGCGGTGCCGAAGACCGTGATTCTCCCCTCCCATCAGCATCCTCCCGACACGACCTCCGAGTCGATGTCGAACCTGATCTTTCCCCTCCAGTGGGACGAGATCTTTGCGCACGTCGGCTTTCCCGCGTACTTCAAGCCGTACTCGGGAGGCGGCTGGAAGCACGTCTACCGGGTGACCAACCCCGACGAGTTTTTCGCGGCCTACCGGGACTCCGGGCAGCACGTCATGACGCTGCAGGAGGAGATCGTCTTCGACGAGTACTTCCGCTGCTATGCGATCGGACGCCGCTACGTCCACGTCATGCGCTACGACCCGCGCCAGCCGCACCACGACCGTTACGTCAAGAACCCGCCGCCGATCGAGCCGGCTCTGTCCGAGCGGCTGCACAACGACTGCCTGAAGCTGACCGAGTCGCTCGGCTACGACTTCGACACGCTCGAATTCGCGGTGCGGGGCGGGGTTCCCTACGCGATCGATTTCTTGAATCCCGCGCCCGACGCCGACCCCTCCTCCGTCGGGGAGGAGAACTTCCACTGGGTTCTCGAGCATGCCTCGCGCTGGCTGCTGGAGCGGGTGCGCCAGGGGGTCGAGCCGGTGGTTCGAGATCACTGGCAGGAATTCCTGACCGGGGGCGGCCGCCGGCCCAAGCCGGCCGCGCCCCGCGCGCCGGCCTCGGGCGCCCCGAGGCGACCCCGGCCCCGCGCCGGAGCCTAGCGCTCCGATGGCCGAGCGCCCGGCCTTCACCCTCGGGGTGGAGGAGGAGTTCCAGATCATCGACCCGGAGACGCGGCAGCTGCGTTCTCATGTCCAACAGCTGCTCGAAGAAGGCAAGCGGCTCCTGAAGGAGCGCGTGAAGCCCGAGATGCATCAGTCCGTCATCGAGCTCGGGACCGGCATCTGCAGGAACATCGAGGAAGTCCGCCGGGACGTCGGCGAGATGCGCACCGAGATCATCTCGCTGGCCGCGCGCAACGGCATGAGGGTCGCGGCCGCGGGAACGCATCCCTTTTCCAACTGGGCCGACCAGAAGATCTTCCCGGATCCCCGCTACGACCAGGTCGTGGAGGAGATGCAGCTGCTCGCCCGCGCGAACCTGATCTTCGGCCTTCACGTGCACGTCGGAATCGCGGACCGCGCTCTGGCCATCCAGATCATGAATGAGGCCTGTTACTTCCTGCCGCACCTGCTCGCCCTCTCGACCAACTCGCCCTTCTGGCTCAGCCGCAACTCGGGGTTGAAGAGCTTCCGCACGAAGGTCTTCGACCGGTTCCCGCGCACCTCGATCCCCGAATACTTCGACACCCCGGCCGAGTTCGACGACTACGTGCGCATCCTCGTCAAGACCAATTCGATCGACAACGGGAAGAAGATCTGGTGGGACGTGCGTCCGCATCCCTTCTTCGAAACCATCGAGTTCCGAGTCTGCGACATCCCGATGCGCCTGGACGAAACCGTGACGCTGGCGGCGCTGATCCAGGCCATCTGCGCGAAGCTCTACAAGCTGCGCGTTCAGAACCTCGGGTGGCGGCGGTACCGGCGGGCGCTGATCCTCGAAAACAAGTGGCGCGCCAGCCGTTACGGCATCGACGGCAAGTTGATCGACTTCGGAAAGGAGATCGAGGTGCCCTTCCGGGAGCTCGCCGCGGAGATGCTCGACTTCGTGGACGACGTCGTCGATGAACTGGGTTCCCGGCGGGAGGTCCAAGGGGTAAACTGGATCCTGCAGAATGGAACGGGCGCCGACCGGCAACTGCGCGTGTACGAAGCGACCGGCGGCGACCTGAAGAAGGTCGTCGACTACATCTGTGATGAAACCCGCCACGGACTGGCCGTGGAGACCCCGTACAATCCCCTGGCGTCCCGCTGATCCTGCGGAATCCTCGGACAAGGAGTGAACGATCGACATGGCGAACACGACCGGACTGCAAACGACGTATGCGGAGGAGCTCGTGCCGGGCGCGCGCAACGCGATCCAGACCTGCCTTCGCGTGCGGCCCGAGGAGCACGTTGTGATCGTGACCGACCGGGAGACGGAGGAGATCGCGGCCAGCCTCGCGGACCAGGCGCACGACGCCGGCGCTCCAGTCGAGGTCCACATCATGGAGGACTACGGGGATCGCCCGATGCTCACGATGCCTCCGACCATCGCCGGGGCCCTCGAGCGCGCAGATGTCTCGATCTACGCCGGGCAGCCGAAGCCGGGAGAGCTCGCCTTCCGTCGGGCCCTGACGGCCATTGTCGACCGGCGGCAGATCCGCCACGCGCACATGGTGTCGATCTCGCGCCGGATCATGGTCGAGGCGATGCGCGCGAACTTCGACGAGGTCGACGCCATCTCCTGCCGGCTGCGCGACAGAGCCGAGAAGGCGCGCCGGATCGTCGCCACCTCGCCCGCCGGCTCGCGTCTCGAGGCGACCTTCGACCCCTCGATCAAGTGGCTCAAGACCTCGGGAATCATTTCGTCGGCCAAATGGGGCAATCTGCCGGGGGGCGAGGTCCTGACGTCGCCGGCGCGTGTCGATGGCGTCTACGTGGCCGACGGCGTCGTCGGCGAGTACCTCTGCGCCCGCTACGGGGATCTGCAAGCCAATCCCTTGACCGTGTCGATCGAGAACAGCCGCATCGTCGGCATCGAATGCGACCGCCAGGACCTCGTCGAGGACTTCCGCGCCTACACCGCCACCGACGAGAACTCCAATCGCGTGGGGGAGTTCGCGATCGGAACGAATCTGGCGATCCAGGACGTCATCGGCAACATCCTCCAGGACGAGAAGCTCCCGACCCTGCACCTGGCGTTCGGGCACCCCTACTCCGAGCACACCGGGGCCCGCTGGCGCAGTACCACCCACATCGACGTCGTCGGGCGACGCTTCGACATCTGGTTCGACGACGAGCAGGTGATGTCCGATGGGAGGTTCTTGATCTAGGTCGGAGGTCGTCGGCCCTACGACCTTCCACCTTGCCTACCAACCACCTTCCTCATGATCCCCGCCCTGCGCCGCTCCTACAACGCCGCCTTCAACGACGAGAAGTACCGCGCCTACCGGGGACGCCTCGAGGCGCGAGGACGCCAGGCGATCCCCTTTCGGCTGGCAGAGTCGCCGGTCTTTCTGCCACCGGAGTTGCGCGACGAGATGGTCGAGGCGTCGCTCGAGATCTTCCGACAGCTCTCGACCCCGGAGGCCCTCCGCCGCTCCGAGGCGGCCGTCCCGCAACGCTTCCGAGTCCCGAACTGCGACCCGTTTCCGACCTTCGCAGTCACTGACTTTGCGGTGACGCGCGGCCCGGACGGGCGTCTCCAGCCCCGGCTGATCGAGCTTCAAGCCTTCCCGACGCTCTACGCCTTTCAGGTGGCCCAGTGCGAGGAGCTCGCGCGCCTGTGCCCCGAGGGCGAGAAGCTCGGCTGGTGCCTGTCGGGCCTCGACACCGTGGGCTACTGGAGGGCCGTTGGCGACGCGATTCTCGGAGGCCTCCCTTCGGAGAACGTCATCCTGCTCGATCTCGACCCGCCGCGCCAGAAGACGGCCATCGACTTCGCCTTCACGCAGCAGTTCTGGGGCGTGCGCGCGCTCGATCCGGGTCAGATCGAAAAGCGCGGCCGGGAGCTCTGGTACGACTGCGAGGGAAGGCGGACGCCGATTCGAAGGATCTACAACCGGCTGATCTTCGACGAGCTCGAGTCGACGGGCGCGAAGCTCCCTTTCGATCTGACCGAAGAGCTCGACATCACCTGGGCCGGGCACCCCGACTGGTACTTCCGGTGGTCCAAGCACTGCCTGCCGGAGCTGCGGCATCCGACGGTGCCGGAGTCGGTCGTCCTCTCCGATCTGACGGCGCCTCCCGGCGATCTCGAGAATTGGGTCATGAAGCCTCTTTTCTCTTTCGCCGGCGCCGGCGTGAAGGTCGAGGTCACGCCGGCGGATCTGGACGCCGTGCCGCCGGGTGATCGCCCCCATACGCTTCTGATGCGCAAGGTCGAGTACGCGCCCTCGATCGAGACCACCGACGGCAACTTCTCGAAGGTCGAGGTGCGCGTCATGTTCGTCTGGAAGGACGGCCGCCCTCTGCCCGTCACGACACTCGCCCGCCTCTCGCAAGGGAAGATGATGGGCGTCAACTACAACAAGGAGAAGACCTGGGTCGGCTCCTCGGCGTGCCTGTGGCCCGTCGCTCGCGTCTAACTCGGGATCTGCGCTGCGCGCACCGATCTGCGGCTCGCCCGGATGCGGGCTCGACCGCAGACCTGATCCCTCGCTAGCCGCTCGCTCCCGCGGCGCGCGCCTCCTCCCTCGATTACCTCGGGAGACTTCGCGCGCCGCGACCTAGCCACCCAGACTTTCGAACGCTCAAATTCCATTTCCCGCCGAAGCGGAACCACTGCACGCGGCGAGGGATCAAGTTTCGCGAAGTTCACCGAGCGAAACGACTCGCGTCGCGGGAGCGAGAGCGCGGCGAGGG
>Ga0335084_10004314_pt1 | contig 13991 bp, 20 predicted proteins | sample Lox_Sample_44_FD_206721 | JGI IMG/M metagenome (GOLD analysis project Ga0335084, IMG submission 206721) | Soil microbial communities from Loxahatchee National Wildlife Refuge, Florida, United States - Lox_Sample_4.4 | ecosystem: Environmental > Terrestrial > Soil > Wetlands | place: USA...
TCGAAGGTCGTGGTGACCCCGACCTTGATGTTCGGCTTCCAAGAGCGTATGTATGTCCGCGCATCTTCGATGAGCGCCTTGTACGCCGCCAGTTCCGAGCCATGCATGGAAAAATAGGTGTCGACCTCGTTGCCGAGGGAAACGTATTTTACGCTGCTGTTGAGGTAAGAAAGCACATTGTTGATCAAGGCGCGGTAGCGAGCGATCACAGTTGGGTCGTCGAACGGCAACGATGCGATGTCCGCCGGCATGGATCTCTTATCTATTGCAATGATCGGGATGTTGATCAGGATGGAGGTGAAGCCATAGCCGGCTAGAGCGTCCAGACCGAAGTAGGTGTTATTGACCATCGTCAGATCATAAGTAGTGCCGGTCGGATTCAGACTGCTCCAAGGCGCGGCAGTCTGCGCGCCGCGAGCGCCGTCGGCATAGATGGCATTGTATTCCGTTGTGTAGGGAGTGTAGCCAGAGGTCAATTCGGAATCCGAGATATTGGCATTCATCGATACAACGGGATTGAATGCAGTCATGTCCGATGGTCCGCCGCACGACGACAGCATCGGGAACAAAACGGCAACAAGCAGGAAGCGGGGGAGTTTCATGCTATTCGTCCTGTATAAAATTTATGGGGTCATCGGTCACTAATATTTGGACAAGCGAAGCATACCGGTTCTTGAATATCGATCGAGTCATATAATATCTCGCAATCTCGGATTGCCGATATATATGATAGTAGCGGCGAGAGACAAAGTCTCCCTTTGGCATCGACGATAACCCGGCATACGGTCAAAGTTTAACATTACGCCTCAAACTTCCATATCACGAAGGAGAAGTTCCATGGCTAACGAGAGCACGAGCAATCAAGAGCAATATCCGCGTATCGCGATCGTCACCGGCGCGACTTCCGGCATCGGGGAGGCAGCCGTCCGAAGATTCATTTCCAGCGGCTATGGCGTGGTGGGCAATGGCCGCAACGCGGACAAACTGCGGGCGCTCGAACAGGAGTTCGGGCAAGCATTTCGCGGCCTGGCCGGGGATGCCGCCGACAGTGCGGTGCTGGACCGGCTATTCGCCGCCGCCATCGAACGATTCGGCAAGCCCGCCGATATTGTCGTCGCCAACGCGGGACGCGGCCTGGGCGGATCGGTCAAGGATGCCGATTTGTCCGAATTCCAAGCCATGCTCAGGATCAACGTAACCGGCGCCCTGGCGCTTCTGCAAAAAGCCGCCCAGAAAATGGTCGATGTGCAGCAAACCGGCTACCCGAAACGGGCCGCCGATATCGTAATCCTCGGTTCGGTGGTGGGCAGGCACATCTCCCCGTTCAGCGCGGTCTACGGCGCCACCAAGTTCGCCGTCCATTCCCTGGCCGAGGCTCTGCGTCGCGAGATGGGGCCGAAAGGAGTGCGCGTATCGCTGGTCGAACCGGGCCTCGTGATCAGCGGGTTTCAGGATGCCGCGGGCTACAGCGACGAAATGGTCAAGACCCTCAGGGATCGGTTCGGGCCGCTGTTGCGCGGGGAGGATATTGCCAACGCGATCCATTACATCGTGTCCCAGCCGCCTCATGTCCATATCAGCGACATCATGGTGCGCCCGACGCGGCAGGATTATCCCTGACCGGAATCGAATTCATCCTGGCCAAACCGCCGGGGGAATATCACCGAGCATTCCCTGCGCGCGCGCCGACTCAATCATTGCGGCATTTGAACGCCCGCCCGTCTTTCGTGGAGATGCTGACATCGCTTGTACAGGCTGTTCATGCAGGTTGGGAAAGCGATAAAAATCGCGTAAACTGTCAGGTCGCCTCAATCGGGGCAATTTGCCCAGACAGTTTGCATGGAACAGATACGGATACGCGGTGCCCGCACCCACAATTTAAAGAACATCAGCCTCGATCTGCCGCGCCACAAGCTGGTTGTGATCACCGGATTGTCGGGTTCAGGCAAGTCCTCACTCGCCTTCGATACCTTGTATGCAGAGGGACAGCGCCGCTATGTCGAATCGCTCTCCGCTTACGCGCGCCAATTCCTGCAGTTGATGGAAAAACCCGACGTCGACCTGATCGAGGGTCTGTCACCCGCCATTGCGATCGAACAGAAGGCCACCTCGCACAATCCGCGTTCCACGGTCGGCACGGTCACCGAGATCCATGACTACCTGCGCCTGTTGTTTGCGCGCGCCGGCGACCCGTATTGCCCTCAGCACCACCTGGTGTTGCAGGCGCAGTCTGTCGGGCAAATGGTGGACCATGTGCTGCAACTGCCGCAGGACACGCGCATCATGATCCTTTCCCCGTTGGTCGTGGAACGCAAGGGCGAGCAGCTGGAGCTGTTCGACGAGTTGCGCGCGCAGGGTTTCACGCGCCTGCGCATTAACGGCAAGGTGTGTGAGATCGACGCGCTGCCGGTTCTGCAGAAAAACAAAAAACATACGGTCGAGATCGTGGTGGACAGGCTGAAGGTGAATGCGGAATCCAAGCAGCGGCTGGCGGAATCTTTCGAGACTGCGCTGCGCCATGCCGACGGCCGCGCCGTTGCAGTCGAGATGGATACCGACAGGGAACATCTGTTCTCCGCGAAATTCGCCTGCCCGATCTGCGATTATTCGCTGCCGGAACTGGAGCCGCGCCTGTTCTCGTTCAACAACCCGATGGGCGCATGCCCGGAGTGCGACGGACTCGGCAGCATCAATTTTTTCGATCCGAAGCGCATCGTCGCGTTCCCGACGCTGAGCCTGAGCTCCGGCGCGATCAAGGGCTGGGACCGGCGCAACCAGTTCTACCACCAGTTGCTCGCCGGACTCGCAAAGCATTACGACTTCGATATCGAGCAATCCTTCGAAAGTTTGCCGGAAAAGATCCAGCAGGTGATCCTGTATGGCAGCGGCAAGACCGAGATCGCGTTCCAGTACATGAGCGAGCGCGGCAAGCCGGCGCTGCGCAAACATGCTTTCGAAGGGGTCATCCATAATCTGGAGCGGCGCTATAACGAGACCGACTCGCCGACCGTGCGCGAAGAGCTGGCCAAATATCTCAATAGCTGCACCTGCCCGGAATGCAAGGGCACGCGCCTGCGCATCGAAGCGCGCCACGTCCGCGTCGCGGACAAGAACCTGTACGAGATCAGCGCCCTGCCGTTGAAGCAGGCGCTGACTTTTTTCCAGACTTTGAAGCTGGCCGGGCACAAACAGGCGATCGCCGAGAAGATCATCCTGGAGATCGCCAGCCGGCTGACCTTCTTGAACAACGTCGGCCTCGATTACCTGTCCCTGGAACGCTCCGCCGAGACCCTGTCCGGCGGCGAAGCCCAGCGCATCCGCCTTGCTTCGCAGATCGGCTCCGGCCTGACCGGCGTGATGTATGTGCTGGACGAGCCCTCGATCGGATTGCACCAGCGCGACAACGACAGGCTGCTGACCACGCTGAAAAAGCTGCGCGACATGGGCAATAGCGTGATCGTGGTGGAACACGATGAGGAAGCGATCCGGGCCGCAGATCATGTCGTGGACATGGGACCGGGCGCGGGCGAGCACGGCGGGACGATCGTGGCGCAAGGCACGGCCGACGAGATCTGCGAGAACAGGCACTCGCTCACCGGCGATTATCTGGCCGGCCGCCGCAGCATCCCGATGCCGAAAAAGATCCTCGAGCATGATCCGGAACGCATGCTGCAGATCGTCAGGGCTTCGGGCAACAACCTGAAACAGGTGACGCTGAATCTGCCGGTCGGACTGATGGTGTGCGTGACCGGCGTATCCGGGTCGGGAAAATCCACGCTGATCAACGACACGCTCTATCCTGCCGTCGCGCAACATCTGTATGGCAGCAGCACCGAACCGGCTCCGCATGCGGAGATCACCGGCATGGAATTCTTCGACAAGGTGATCAACGTCGACCAAAGCCCGATCGGGCGCACGCCGCGCTCCAATCCGGCGACGTATACCGGCGTGTTCACGCCGATCCGCGAGTTGTTCGCCGCGGTGCCTTCCTCACGCGAACGCGGCTACGGGCCCGGGCGCTTCTCTTTCAACGTCAAGGGCGGGCGTTGCGAATCCTGCCAGGGCGACGGCATGATCAAGGTGGAGATGCACTTTCTGCCCGATGTGTATGTGCCGTGCGACGTGTGCCACAGCCAGCGCTACAACCGTGAAACGCTGGAGATCCAATACAAGGGCAAAAACATCCACCAGATCCTGCAGTTGACGGTCGAGCAGGCGTACGAGTTCTTCAAACCCGTTCCCATCATCGCGCGCAAGCTGAAAACCCTGCTGGATGTGGGTCTTGGCTATATCACACTGGGGCAGTCCGCCACCACGCTGTCCGGCGGGGAAGCGCAGCGCGTGAAGCTGTCGCTGGAACTGTCCAAGCGCGATACCGGGCGCACGCTGTACATCCTCGATGAACCCACCACCGGCCTGCATTTCCACGACATCGCGATGTTGCTCAAAGTGATCCACAAACTGCGCGACCAGGGCAACACCGTGGTGGTGATCGAGCACAACCTCGATGTGATCAAGACTGCGGACTGGGTGATCGATCTCGGGCCCGAAGGGGGTGACGGCGGCGGCCGCATCATCGCCGAAGGCTCGCCTGCAGACCTTGCCAAGAACAGGCGCAGTGTGACGGGTCAATATTTGAAGCATGCGCTCGACAGGTAAAACATTCCTAACTCGGCTATGCTGAAAATATCAAGAAGCATCGCCCTGCCGGATACCGAGATCGAATTGCATGCCGTTCGTTCCCAGGGCGCGGGCGGCCAGAATGTCAACAAAGTCTCCACCGCGATCCATCTGCGCTTCGATATCCGTGCGTCTTCGTTGCCGGATTTTCACAAACAGCGTCTCTTGAACTCGATAGACCGGCGAATTTCCGGCGGTGGAGTGATCATCATCAAGGCACAGCGCTTTCGCAGCCAGGACAAGAACCGCGCGGACGCCCTGGCACGGCTGCAGGCCTTGATCAAAAGCGCAGCTGCCACGCCCAGAAAACGCACTGCGACCAAGCCAACCAGGTCTTCAATCAAGAAACGCCTGGAAAGCAAGAAGAAACACGGACAACTTAAAACACTGCGCGGCCCGATCGACGGCTAGCCGAGCTGGAATTCACGAACGGAAAAATGCAATAAGCCGGACGAGTCCGGCTTATTGTTCAGTGATAAAGGGCTTGTTTATTCGGCATCAACCGCTGTTGCATCTGCCGGGCGGTCCATCAGCTCAATCAGCGCCATCGGTGCGTTGTCGCCTTGGCGGAAACCGTACTTGAGGATGCGCAGGTAGCCGCCGTTGCGTGCAGCGTAGCGCGGGCCGAGTTCGTCGAACAGCTTGGTGACCATCTCGCGGTCGCGCAAACGGGCAAATGCAAGACGGCGATTGGCCAGACTCGGATTCTTGCCCAGTGTCAGGATGGGCTCTGCAACGCGGCGCAACTCTTTCGCCTTGGGCAAGGTGGTCTTGATCAGTTCATGACGCAACAGCGACACCGTCATGTTGCGAAACATCGCCAGACGGTGGCTGCCGGTACGATTGAGCTTTCTTAAACCTAAGCGGTGACGCATGATTTGCCTTTCCTGTTTCTGTATTGGCGTGCGGCTCTAAACGGTAGCGGCTGGCCAGTTTTCCAGTTTCATGCCCAGCGACAAATTGTGCTCGGCGAGAACCTGCTTGATTTCGTTCAGCGACTTGCGCCCCAGATTCGGGGTGCGCAACAGATCGTTTTCGGTGTACTGGATCAGATCGCCGATGTAGTGGATGCTCTGTGCCTTGAGGCAGTTGGAAGAACGCGGCGTCAGTTCCAGATCGTCCACGGGACGCAGCAGGATAGGATCGACCTTGGGTGCCTGCACCTTCTCAACGACCGGCTCGGTGCCTTCCAGTGCGGCAAATACCGAGAACTGATCCACCAGGATGCGCGCCGCATTGCGGATCGCCTCCTCGGGATCGATCGCGCCGTTGGTTTCAATATGCAACACCAGCTTGTCCAGGTCGGTACGCTGTTCGACGCGCGCGCTTTCCACGGCATAGCTGACGCGGCTGACGGGACTGAAAGAGGCATCCAGTGCGATATGGCCGACCGCGCGGGTTTCATTCGGCGCAAGTCTGGAGATCGCAGATACATAACCGCGGCCCTGCTCGACCTTGATCTGCATGTCCAGCTTACCGCCGGCCGTCAGGTGTGCGATCACATGATCGGGGTTGATCACTTCGACATCCGCGTTGCCGCTGATGTCGGCCGCGGTCACCACGCCCGGGCCGTCCTTTTTCAGGTTCAGCACGACTTCCGGCGCATTGTGCAGGCGCATCACCACACCCTTGAGGTTCAGCAGGATATCGACGACATCTTCCTGCACGCCATCTATGGTTGCGTATTCATGCAGCACACCCGCCATCTTGACTTCGGTAGGGGCGGCACCCTGCATGGAGGACAGCAGAATACGGCGCAACGCGTTGCCCAAGGTATGGCCATAGCCGCGCTCAAACGGCTCCATCACCACTTTGGCCTGGGTATCGGAAAGCTTTTGCACATCGATGATGCGGGGCTTCAAAAATTCATTCTTAGACATGTTTATGCGACTCCGCGTGGATTACTTGGAATACAACTCAACCACAAGATGCTCGTTGATGGTTGCAGGCAGTTCGGCACGTTGCGGCTTGGCCTTATATATTCCCTTGAACGCCTTGGTGTCCATTTCGATCCATTCCGGGAAACCGCGCTGCTCGGCTGCGGCGAGCGCAGCCTTGATGCGCAGTTGCGCCCTCGATTTGTCGGCCACTTCAACCACATCGCCGGGACGAACCTGGTAGGAGGGAATGTTCACGCGCTTGCCATTCACCATCAGGCCGTTGTGGCGCACGACCTGGCGCGCTTCGGCACGCGACGCGCCGAATCCCATACGGTAGGACACATTGTCCAGGCGCGACTCCAGAATCTGCAGCAAAGCCTCGCCGGTGATCCCGCGCTGAACCGCGGCCTGTTTGTAGGTCAGGCGGAACTGCCGCTCCAGCACGCCATAGATACGGCGTACCTTCTGCTTTTCGCGCAACTGGCCGCCGTATTCGGACAGGCGGGTGTTTTTCTTTTGGCCGTGCTGGCCGGGCGGATAGGCCCTGCGCTCGACACCGCATTTGTCGGTGAAACATTTTTCGCCCTTCAGGAACAGCTTCTCGCCTTCGCGGCGGCACTGACGGCATTTTGCATCAAGATTTCTAGCCAAGATCGACTCCCAATTGTTAGATACGGCGCTTTTTAGGCGGACGGCACCCGTTGTGCGGTACCGGTGTGATATCGGAAATGCTGGTGATCTTAAAACCAGCCGCATTCAAGGCGCGCACCGCGGATTCACGGCCCGGGCCGGGTCCCTTGATGCGCACTTCAATATTCTTTACGCCGCATTCAGCCGCCGACTTGCCCACCGTCTCTGCCGCCACCTGGGCAGCGAATGGTGTGCTCTTGCGCGAACCCTTGAAGCCGTTGGCGCCACTGGTCGACCATGCCAGGGTATTGCCCTGGCGGTCGGTGATGGTGACGATGGTATTGTTGAAGGAAGCATGAACGTGCGCGATCCCCTCGGCTACGTTCTTTTTGACTTTCTTGCGCACTTTCGTGCTTGGCTTGACCATACTTTGTTCCTCTAAAATGCTCTGGCGTTATAGCAACTTACTTCTTCGCGCCGGCAATCGCCTTGCGCGGGCCCTTGCGCGTGCGCGCATTGGTGCGGGTACGCTGGCCGCGTACCGGCAGGCCGCGACGGTGACGCACGCCCCGATAGCAACCCAGATCCATCAGGCGCTTGATGCTCATGGTGACTTCACGGCGCAGATCACCCTCGACAGTGATCTTGGCGACCTGTTCGCGCAATTTTTCCACTTCCGCGTCGGTCAAATCCTTCATCTTGGTGGCGCCGTTCACTCCCGCCGCCGCGCAAATGAATTGCGAGCGCGTGCGCCCGATACCGTAGATCGCCGTCAAGGCAATCACGGCGTGTTGATGGTTGGGGATATTGACCCCTGCTATACGTGCCATGCCGCTACCCTACCTTTGAAAAGTCAAAAATTATAACACCTAAAGCCCACCAAGCTCAAATGCCCGGCACGGGATCAACCCTGGCGCTGCTTGTGGCGCGGTTCGGTGCAGATCACACGCACCACGCGTTTGCGGATCACGATCTTGCAATTGCGACAAATCTTCTTTACCGATGCCTGAACTCTCATTTTCTTCTCCTTGCCTGCTTTGCTATTTTGCGCGGAACACGATGCGCGCCTTGCTCAAATCGTAGGGTGTCAGTTCCACCGTCACCTTGTCGCCGGGCAGTATGCGAATGTAGTGCATGCGCATCTTTCCCGAAATATGGCCCAGCACCACATGGCCATTCTCCAGCTTGATCCTGAATGTCGCGTTGGGGAGCGATTCTTCCACCTCGCCCGCCATCTGGATCACATCTTCCTTGGACATCAGCGAGTCAATCCGCCTTTGAAGTTTGCTTTCTTGAGCAAACTTTCATACTGGTGCGACATCAGATAGGACTGCACTTGCGTCATGAAGTCCATCGTTACCACCACCATGATCAGCAGCGACGTGCCGCCAAAATAAAACGGCACATTCCACTTGACCACCAAAAATTCCGGAAGCAGGCAAACCAGCGAAACATACACCGCGCCAACCATCGTAAGGCGCATCATGATCTTTTCCACGTAATTCGCCGTTTGTTCGCCGGGGCGGATACCGGGCAAAAATGCCCCGCTCTTCTTCAGGTTGTCCGCGGTATCCTTCGGGCTGAACACCAGCGCCGTATAGAAAAAGCAGAAAAACACGATCGCGCCCGCATATACCAGCACATAAATCGGCTGGCCAGGCGAAAGCTTGTCGCTGATGTCCTTCAGCCAGCTCATTCCCGGACCGCTGCCGAACCACCCGGCGATGGTCGCAGGGAACAAGATGATGCTGGAGGCAAATATCGGCGGAATCACGCCGGACATATTCAACTTCAGCGGCAAATGCGAACTTTGCCCGCCATAAACCTTGTTGCCCACCTGGCGCTTGGCGTAATTCACCAAAATCTTGCGCTGGCCGCGCTCAACAAACACCACCAGTGCAGTCACGGCGATCGCGCCGAAAAACAACGCCAGCACCAGCGGGATCGAAAATGCGCCGGTACGCGCCAACTCCAGGGTGCTGCCGATCGCGCGCGGCAATCCCGCCGCGATACCCGCAAAAATGATCAGCGAAATGCCATTGCCCAATCCGCGCTCGGTGATCTGTTCTCCCAGCCACATCAGGAACATCGTTCCGGTGACGAGAGTCACGACTGTAGTCAACTGAAACATCGGACCCGGATTTAATACAAGCCCGTGCTGCGTTTGCAACGCCACCGAGATGCCGAACGCCTGAAACATCGCCAGACCCAAAGTGCCATAGCGGGTGTACTGGGTGATCTTGCGGCGCCCGGCTTCGCCTTCTTTCTTCAATTGCTCGAGGTGCGGAACGGCGATCGAAGCCAACTGCATGATGATCGATGCAGAAATGTACGGCATGATTCCGAGGGCAAATATCGTAAAGCGCGACAACGCGCCCCCCGAAAACATATTGAACATGCCCAGAATGCCGTTCGTTTGCGACTTGAACAAGTCCGCCAATACCTTCGGGTCGATCCCCGGCACCGGGATATGCGCACCGATGCGGAACACGACCAGCGCGCCCAGCAAAAACCAGAGGCGACTGCTCAGATCGCCGTATTTTCCTTTGCTCGCACCCTTGGCTGCTGTAGTCACGTACCGGCCTTACTCGGCGACGCTTCCGCCAGCAGCTTCAATCGCTGTGCGTGCACCTTTGGTTGCCAGCAAACCTTGCAGCTTCACTGCGCGGGTAAGCTCACCGCGCAGAATAACCTTTGCGGTCATCGCGCCGGGATGAACGACCCCCGCCTGCTTGAGCGCCAATATATCAATGTCGTCGACCGGCATCTTCTGCAAATCCGACAAGCGTACCTGGGCTGTGTCGTTGCGTGTCAGCGAAACAAACCCTCGCTTGGGCAATCGGCGCTGCAGCGGCATCTGGCCGCCTTCAAAACCGACCTTGTGGAATCCGCCGGCACGGGATTTTTGCCCCTTGTGGCCGCGGCCTGCAGTCTTGCCCAAACCGGAGCCGATGCCGCGCCCGACGCGGCGTTTGGCATGTTTGGCGCCTTGTGCAGGCTGAATCTTATTGAGTTGCATTCGTTATGCCTCGCACTTAACCATGTAATACACCTTGTTGATCATTCCGCGCACGCAGGGGGTATCTTCCAGCTGCACAGTGTGGTTGATATGCCGCAGCCCCAAGCCGCGAACGGTGTCGCGATGCGACTGCTTGGTGCCGATCAGACTCTTGGTCTGCGTCACTTTCAAAGTCTTGGTATTCGTTTTGGCTTTCGTCATTTCTTACCCCAGAATTTCTTCAACGTTCTTGCCCCGCTTGGCCGCAATTTCCGCGGGAGAATTCATTTCTTTCAGGCCGTTCAAAGTCGCCCGCACCACGTTGTAGGGGTTGCTCGAACCGATACACTTCGCCAGCACATCGCGCACACCCACTGCTTCGAACACTGCGCGCATCGCGCCGCCGGCGATGATGCCAGTGCCTTCGATCGCCGGCTGCATCAGCACTTTGGCCGCGCCGTGCCTGCCGATCACGGTATGGTGCAAGGTGCCGTTCTTCAGACTGACCTTCGCCAGATTGCGGCGCGCTTCATCCATGGCCTTTTGCACGGCAACCGGAACTTCCTTCGATTTACCCTTGCCCATCGCGACGCGGCCATCGCCATCACCGACCACGGTCAACGCGGCAAAACCCATGATGCGGCCACCCTTGACCACCTTGGTGACGCGGTTCACGGAGATCATTTTTTCGATCAGACCGTCATCACGCTTTTCCTGTTGCTGCAACTTTCCTTGCGGCTTAGCCATCGCTCAACTCCAGATTAGAACTGCAGACCGTGTTCGCGCGCAGCTTCCGCCAGCGCTTTGACACGGCCGTGATATCGATTGCCGGAACGGTCGAATGCGACCCGGGTGATACCGGCGCTCTTCGCCTTTTCGGCGATCCGCTTGCCCACCACGGCGGCAGCGGCCTTGTTGCCCCCGTTGGCGACCGCCTTGCGCACATCCGCTTCGACACTGGATGCGCTCGCCAGGACTTTGTCGCCGCTGGCGGAAATTACCTGGGCATAGATGTGAAAATTGGTCCGATTCACTGCAAGGCGAATCGACTTCTTTTCAGCAATGCGTGCACGGGTTTTGCGTGCCCTGCGCTGCCGCGCTTCCTTTTTGATCAACATATCAGCCTCGACTATTTCTGCCTGTGTTATTTCTTTTTGGTTTCTTTCAAAACCACCACTTCGTCGCTGTAGCGCACACCCTTGCCCTTGTATGGCTCGGGTTCGCGGAAGGCGCGGATTTCAGCGGCAACTTGCCCGACCTGTTGCCGGTTCGCACCTTTCAATACAATGTCCGTCTGGGTCGGCGTTTCGACTTTCACTCCGGCCGGCATCTTGTAATTGACCGGATGGGAATAACCCAATGTCAGGCTAAGCGTATCCCCGGAGGCCTGCGCGCGGTAGCCCACGCCGACCAGGGTCAACTTGCGCTCGAATCCCTGGCTGACGCCCTGCACCATGTTCGCCAGCAGCGAGCGTATCGTGCCGGACATCACGTTGGCCTGCACGGAATCGTTTTGCGCCTTGCACAACAGGACGTCACCCTCGCGCACCACACTCACATCATCCGACAAGACTTGTTTCAGGGTACCCAACTTGCCCTTTACCGAAATTTCACCTGCAGCCAGCGCTATTTCCACACCGCTCGGTACTACGACAGGATTCTTGGCAACTCTAGACATGCTTACCTCGCTACGCGACCACGCACAGCACTTCACCGCCAATGCCGTTGGCGCGTGCTTTGCGGTCGGTCATCAGACCCTTGGAAGTCGACACGATGGCAATGCCAAGACCATTCATCACCTTGGGAATATCATCGGAACCCTTGTAAATTCTCAATCCGGGACGGCTGATACGCTGTATCTTCTCGATCACCGGTCGGCCGCTGTAATACTTCAGCCCGATCTCCAGCGTGGCTTTTCCACCGTCACCGGATATGACGCTAAAACCTTCCACATAACCTTCATCTTTCAATACTTCGGCGATTGCAACCTTCAACTTGGAAGCAGGCATTGAAACCAACGTCTTTTCCGCCAGTTGTGCATTGCGAATGCGCGTCAACATGTCGGAGACCGGATCACTCATACTCATATCATTTCTCCTACCAGCTGGCCTTGACTACACCGGGAATCTCACCGCGCATCGCGAATTCACGCAGCTTGATACGACCCAAACCGAACTTCTTGAAAGTTCCGCGCGGGCGTCCGGTCAGCGCACAGCGATTGCGCAAGCGCACCGGACTCGAGTCGCGCGGCAAGCCTTGCAACTTCAGCCGTGCGGCTGCGCGTTCTTCCTCGCCCAATTTGGCATTTTGTATTGTTGCGATCAATACCGCGCGCTTTTCAGCAAACTTCGCCACCATTGCACGGCGTTTTTGTTCGCGGTTAATAACTGCCATCTTAGCCATTAATTTTCCTTCGTTATTTCTTTAATGGGAGTTTGAATGCCAATAAAAGAGCCTTGGCTTCTTCATCGGTCTTCGCGGAGGTGGTGATGGTGATATTCATCCCACGCAACGCATCGATCTTTTCGTACTCGATTTCCGGGAAGATGATCTGTTCTTTCACGCCCATGTTGTAATTGCCGCGGCCGTCAAAGGACTTGCCGGAGATGCCGCGGAAATCGCGGATGCGCGGAATCGCCACTGTGATCAGCCGATCCAGGAATTCATACATGCGCGCCTTGCGCAATGTCACTTTGCAGCCGACCGGATATCCCTCGCGGATCTTGAACCCCGCGATGGACTTCTTGGACATCGTGACGACCGGCTTCTGCCCGGCGATCTTCTGCATATCGCCTACCGCGAACTCCATCACCTTCTTGTCAGCCACCGCCTCGCCTACACCCATGTTCAGGGTGATCTTTTCAATGCGCGGCACTTCCATGACGGACTTGTATCCGAACTGCTTCATCAGGTCCTTTGCGACCTTGTCTTTGTAGTAACTATACAAACGAGCCATGCTCTATACCCCTCAAACGTCTATCACTTCGCCGCTGGACCTGAAAACGCGAACCTTGCGCTTGTCTTCCAGCGTCTTGATACCGACCCGATCGCCCTTCTTGCCAGCCGTGTTGTAGATCGCGACATTCGAAATGTGAATGGGCAATTCCTTCTCCACGATTCCGCCGGTCATCCCTTTTACCGGATTGGGTTTCTGGTGCTTCTTGACCTTGTTGATTCCGCCTACCAGCACGTATTCGCCAAGTACGCGCAACACACTGCCGCGGCTGCCCTTGTCCTTGCCTGCGATTACGATTACATCGTCGTCTTTCCTGATCTTGCGCATGATTTTCCTTAGTCTCGACCCGTTGACACTCACAGCACTTCCGGTGCCAGCGAAACGATCTTCATGAACTTCTCGGTGCGCAACTCGCGTGTCACCGGTCCGAAGATACGCGTACCGATCGGTTCCAGCTTGGCGTTAAGCAACACAGCGGCGTTGCCATCGAACTTGACCAGCGACCCGTCGGAGCGGCGCACGCCTTTGGCAGTGCGAACCACCACGGCGTTGTATACCTCGCCCTTCTTTACGCGACCGCGCGGAGCCGCGTCGCGGATGCTGACCTTGATGACATCGCCAACGGAAGCATAGCGGCGCTTGGAACCGCCCAGCACCTTGATGCACATCACTGCGCGCGCGCCGGTATTGTCAGCCACTTCTAAAACAGACTGCATTTGTATCATTATTCGCTCTCCAACTTGTTCCGCTCACAGCGGCCAGTTTTGGAACCCGTTCGGGTTAGGTCGCCGCAAGCGGCGGGTAAAAACGCTTTCTTCCTATCGTTCGCCTCCTCCCCCTTTGGGAG
>Ga0335084_10004315_pt1 | contig 13987 bp, 14 predicted proteins | sample Lox_Sample_44_FD_206721 | JGI IMG/M metagenome (GOLD analysis project Ga0335084, IMG submission 206721) | Soil microbial communities from Loxahatchee National Wildlife Refuge, Florida, United States - Lox_Sample_4.4 | ecosystem: Environmental > Terrestrial > Soil > Wetlands | place: USA...
CGGGCGCGCGATCATCACCGATCCGCCCAACCTCGGCCGCGCGCTGTCGGGCGCGGCCGGGACGCACATCACGGCGTAGCGAAGCGTCATTCCGGACGCCCGGCGGGCGATCCGGAATCCAGGTTTTCGAATCACTTCCAATCTGGATTCCGGATTACCGCTACGCGGTCCCCGGACTGACGAGAGCTCAGCTCTTCGCTGCAGTCGGGCCGATCTGCCTCGACAGAATCAGGCACACCAGCCCGAACATCACGTATCCCAGCGCCACCAGCGGCGATACGTGCCAGCCGAGATGGGTGCCGTGGATCAATCCGATGTACGACAGCGCGGCGCCCACGAAGGCCGCGACGGCGGCATGCGTGAGCTTACGGTCGATGATGAACGCCGCCAGCGCGCCGAGCACCATGCCCGCGAGCACCGATCCGCCACCCAGAAGGCCCATGCCGCTGTACCACACGTCCACTTGCCTCAACGCGTCGATGCCGACTTTGTCTGCAGTGGTACCCGCTACGCTGAGCACAGTGTCGATCTTGATCTGGGCCCACAGGGCGATATTCGGGATGATCGCGAGCACCACGGCTGGCGCGTGGTTGGAGGGGCTGGCCTGGAACGCCTGCGCGCCGATCACGAGCCCGATGTAGAGGAGGATCGGCAGGATGGCGACCAGCGGAATGACGTTCAGCAGCAGCGCCGTAAGCCCCAGGAAACACACCAGCGCGATGAACACGCCGGTCGCCAGGGAGTAGCCGATGCGGCCGCCCACCGACTTCCAGCCCGGATGTCCAATGTAGACCGCAGGCGGGAAGGGGCTGCCCAGCAGCGAGGCCGCTATCGCTCCGATGCCGTCCGCCAGCAGTATCTTGCGCAGGTTGTAGTTGTCGCCCGCGGCCGAAGCGCTCTCCACGTTGTTCATCGCTTCAGTGAAGTTGTAGATCCCCAGTGGGATCGCGGTGGCCAGCAGAAGCTTGATGCTGCCGAGGCCGGCGAACACGTCCAGCGATGGCCACGGCAGATGGATGCCAAAGCTGTCCAGTGCTTTGCTGACGCCATCGGCCTTCATGTAATCGCTCCAGCCGAAGAACCACGCGATCCAGCCGATCACGGTGCCTAGAATTACCGCTGCGAGGCCGCCGGGGATGCCGCCAGGCAGACGGATGTTTGCAGTCCAGGCGATGAGCACGATCGCGAAGCAGACGAATGCGATCCAGGGCACTTCCCACATCTGAAACGCCGGGCTCATCGAGATGAACGCGATCGAGATTCCCGCCAGTGTGCCGAGCATGGCGGCGCGCGGAGTCATCTTGCGGATCCACGGGCCGACGAACGCGCCGAGCAGCACGATCACGCCGATGATCAGGCACCAGGCGAGTCCCGCCTGCCAGGCGAGCAGCGGGTCCTTGGTTTCCAGATATACCGGCAGCATGATCACCAGCACGACGATGAACATGTGCGGCACGCTCGGACCGTACGGCATCGCGGTGACGTCGCTCCGCCCCTCTTTCTTCGCGAGCTGCCACGCGAGGTAGGCGTAGAACAGGTTGCCTATCGGCAGCGCAATTCCCATCGCCGGCAGCACCCGCCCGAACACCGTCTCGGGCGGAAGGTGGACGACGAAGAGGCACAGGGTGGTGAGTACGATGACGTTGAGAAGAACATTGGTGAACAGCCCGAAGAACCCGTTCCAGTCGCCTGGAACCCACCATCGCGGGGGTGCAGCAGAACTAGCAGTGGCCATAGCGTAATCCTCCCGTCCTTTTTGTGTGTTTGTACGGCTGCGCTCGCCTGCGGGAATCGCGCTGAAGCAACGCCAGGTGGTCCGCGCCAGGTATGCGGGCCAGTCCGGTGCCATGCGCCGGTGCCCAGCCGGCGAGGCGCCTAGGATGCGCTTCCGGTCGGGCATAGTCCAGAACCGGCGCCCGCGCAGGACCTCGAGCTACGCCAACGGCATTTCGCGGCTCACGAGTACGAGCGTTGACCCTGCGCGTAGAGGAAAGCCGTGCGGCGTTCACCGCGCGGCCCCGTCATCAATCGGTAAGCCACTGGTGAAAAGGACTTTTCACAAGTTGGAACACTCCCTGCATCGGGGAACCCGGGGAGCGAGTCGACGGTCGGATTCGGTATAGACCGAAAATCGCTGGAGAAAAGATGTCCGAGAGCATGGAACTCAAGGCGGGCGCGCTGCTGGAGCTTCTCGCGGCCGCGCTGCCCCGAGCGGAAGTGGATTACGAGCGCGCCGGAGCGCAGCACCGCTTCCTGATTGCCTTCGAGGGTCGCAACCACATCATCCCGCTGTCCGATCGCTGGTTCGAAGCTCAGACCGATCAAACACTTGCGCGGGTTGCGCAGACCATCGCAACGCGCCTGCAGGCAACCGCCGAAGTGTGTGAGAGCGCCTGACTGGAGTCAGGCGTCGGCGTTCTTCAGTTGATCCCCTCCGGCCGCAGCCGGATCCGATCCCTCAGTCGCACACCGCCACCAGAATGCTGCAGGGCGATTGCTCGAGCAGCGAGGCGCCCACCGAGCTTCTCCACCAGCGCGCTGCCAGCGAGCGGTGCTTCTTGTGGCCCACGACCAGAAGGTTCGCGTGCAGCTCGCTGGCGAACCGCACGATCTCCTCGGTCGGGTCGCCATAGCGCACGTGCGGCGTGGCGCGGTAGCCGCGCTCCTGCAGCAGTTGCACGCCCTCCCGGGCGATTTCCTCGTAGCGCTGCTTCTCCTCGTCGATCACCGTCTCGGGAATGAAGCCTTCCGAGAGGAAGGCGCCGCTCGGCATCGCCACCACCGCCAGCAGATGGATGTCGGCCTGCTTCAGAGCGAGGGTCTCGGTGAATTGGAACAGACCGGTCCGCCCTTCGCGCGTGCCGTCATAGGCAACCAGGACTTTGTCGGTCATCGTCGGCCTCCAGCTTCGAGTGACGAGCGAGGCCATTATGCATCCGAACGCGGCGCGCCAGCGTAGAAAGGTTCGGAGCCGCGATGCTCGATGCGCGAATCGACGGGCCCCGGTTCCGGACCCCCCAACGAAAAGGAGCTGCACAGATGAACGGGAATCGCAGACTGATGGGCGCAGCGCTGGCGACGGCTGCTGCGGCGCTGTTCGTAACGGCCGTGCCGGGCATGAGCGCCGACGACGGCGCAGTGAAGGTGAAGTGTTACGGCGCGAACGCGTGCAAGGGACAGGCCGAGTGCAAGACCTCGATGAACTCCTGCAAGGGCCACAACTCGTGCAAGGGCAAGGGCTTCGTGATGCTGGACGAGAAGTCGTGCCTGGAGCGGTTCGGGCGGAGCTGAGCTGCGCGCTTACCCTACCCCCACCCTAACCCTCCCCCGCAAGCGGGGGAGGGGATTTTCGTCGTCATTCCGGACGCCCGTCAGGGCGATCCGGATCCAGGTTTCTGCTGCGGACGCGCTCGCGCACGTACTCGCCCACCAGCGCGCGCTCCGCTTCCGGCATCTCGAGGCCAGTCTTCGTGCGCCGCCAAAGGACGTCGTCTCCGGTGTGCGCCCATTCGTGGCGGATGAGGTAATCGACTTCGCGCTGGAACAGGCCGCCGCCGAAATGAATCCCGAGGTCCGCTTCTCCCGCAGCGTCCCCGAGTAACTCGCGGGCGAGCGTTCCATAGCGGTGAGCGAGCGCCGTCATCAACGGGGGTGGCAGGCGCGAGTAACGCTCGAGTAGCTGCTGGATCAAGCCAGTCATCCCCTGCGCTCCCACGTCGCCACCAGGCAGCGCCTCGCCCGCGGTCCACGCGCCGCGGCGCGCCTGGAGCCACGGCTGAAGCCGGTTCAGCGCCTCTTCGGCCAGCGTGCGGTAGACCGTGAGCTTGCCGCCCAGCACCGACAGCACGATCGAGCCGTGCAGGTCGTCGAGCGCGAGTGTGTAGTCGCGGGTGATCTTGGATGGATCATCACCCCCGTCGTCCGCCAGCGGGCGGACACCCGCGTAACTCCACACCACGTCTGCCGGAACCACGGGTTTCTTGAGATACCGGGCAGCTGCGCGGCACAGATAATCGGTTTCCTGTGGGCTGATATTCGCCGCCGCGTGCGGCGAGCCGACCGGGACGTCGGTCGTCCCGATGACCGTGTGGTTAGCTCCGAACGGAATCGCGAACACGACGCGCCCGTCCTCGTTCTGCAGCAGGTAGGCGTGATCGCCGTCGTACAGGCGCTGGAGGACGATGTGGCTGCCTTTCACCAGCCGCAGACGGGGGCGCGCAGGCGTGGCCGGCGTAGCCGCCAGCACCTCGTCGGCCCAGGGTCCACCCGCGTTCACCAGCACGCGCGCACGCAGCTCGATCCTGCGGCCGCCAGCGGCCTCAAGGCGCACGATCCAGGCGCGCTTGTCTGCGCGCGCACCGGCAAAGCGCGTCCGCGGCAGGATCGTCGCGCCGTGCAGCAGTGCGGAGCGCAGGTTGAGGATCACCAGGCGCGCGTCGTCCACCCACGCATCGGAATAGACAAAGCCCTTCACGAGATCCGGCTTGAGCGCCTCGCCATAGCGCGACGCACCCAGGTTCACGCTTTCCGACCGCGGCAGCCCGGCGCGCGGGCCCATATGGTCATAGAGCAGGAGCCCGAGCCGGATCATCCACGCCGGCCGTAGCTCGCGCACGTGCGGCAGCACGAAGCGCAGCGGCCGCGAGATGTGCGGCGCGATTGCGAGCAGGACGCCGCGCTCGCGCAGCGCGTGACGCACCAGGCGCAATTCCCCGTACTCGAGGTAGCGCAGGCCGCCGTGGATGAGCTTGGTGCTGGCCGAGGAGGTGCCGCCTGCGAAGTCGCCCTGCTCGCACAGCGCGACCCTGAGCCCGCGGCCCGCGGCATCGCGCGCGATGCCGGCGCCGTTGATGCCGCCGCCGACCACCAGCAGATCGTAGCTGTTGGCGGGATCCATCAGCGCTTCACCCGCAAGTCGCCGGCGCCGTTCAGTTCTTGGTCCCGAACAGCCGGTCTCCCGCATCCCCCAGGCCGGGGACGATGTACGCGTGCTCGTCCAGATGATCGTCCAGCGCGCCGACGAACATCGGCACGTCGGGATGGTGGTCGCGGAACACCTGCACGCCCTCGGGTGAGGCGACCAACGCGAGAAACAGAATATCCGCGGCGGCCACACCCCGTTGCTTGAGCACATCGACCGCGTGCGCTGCAGAGTAGCCGGTCCCGATCATCGGATCGCACACGATGAATCTGCGGCCTTCCACCTCGGGCAGCCGCACCACGTACTCCACCGGTCGGTGGCTCTCATCCCGGTACAGGCCGATGTGCCCGACGCGCGCCGACGGAATCAGCTCGAGCAGCCCGTCGGCCATACCGATTCCGGCCCGCAGCACGGGCACGATGGCGAGCTTCTTGCCGGCGATGACCGGGGCTTCCATTGTGGTGAGCGGCGTTTCGATGCGGCGCGCGGTGAGCGGCAGGTTGCGGGTGACCTCGTAGCCCATCAGCAGCGTGATCTCGCGCAGCAGCTGGCGGAACGTGCGCGTGGACGTGGTCTTGTCGCGCATGTGCGTCAACTTGTGCTGGATCAGCGGGTGATCGAGGATGAACAGGTTCGGGAAGCGCGGGTCCTGTTTCATTTCAACCTCGGTGGCGTCGGAATCGTTGGCCGGCCCAGCGCGATGGCGCCGCGCCGCATGTCATTTCCACATCACGTCGCATCCGCGGGCCGCTGCGCGCGTGAGCAGGTCGATGAGCGGGAAGGCGCGCTGCTCGAGCGAGACCTTGGGCTCTTTGTCCTTCTCGTCCTCATGTTCCTCGGCGGGAGACGATCCAGGCGAGGCGGCCAGTGCGGCCTTGAGGCGATCGAGCGCCGCCGGAATATCCTTGGCCAGGATGGCGCTCGGCACTGTTCCGCTGTGCCCCATCATCTTGAGCAGCTTCACGGCCGGTTCACCGAACATGGTAAAGCTTCCAACGTTGCTGTCGAAGTTCACCAGCATAGGGTGTCCTCTCTGGGCATCCAGTGCGCCGCTCGGGTTATCATCTTGTTTTCTCTTGGCAGGTTTGTCGAATCTTCCTCATTTCGGAGTGTGCACAGCGCCATGACAAGCTGCAAGTCGAGTTCGAAGGGTTGGATGGTTCGCGCCGCGTTGGGGGCGTGGGTGGTCTTCGTCGGTATCGCTGCGTCGATCCCGGACGCCGACGCTGCGCGGATGGGCGGCGGGCGCTCGTTCGGACGGCAGTCCGGCAACGTGACCAGACAGTCTGCGCCGCCGGCGCGCGATGCGGCCAGTCCGAACGCAGCACCGCAGCAGCCCATGCAGCCGCAGCCCGCCGGCAACCGCTGGCTCGGGCCGCTGGGCGGCTTGGCGGCCGGCTTGGGTATTGCGGCGCTGCTGTCACATTTTGGTTTGGGCGGAGCCTTCGCCGAAGCCTTCGGCAGCATGATCATGGTCGCTCTTCTGGTGATCGCGGGCATCTTTGTGTGGCGGATGCTGCAGGGCGCAAGATCGCGCCCGGTGCCCGTGCGTCGCGTGGAGCCGGCCTACGGCGCCGACGCGCCTGTCAGCACCTATGAGCCGCGGCCCGCCTCGGCGATGCCGGGATCGGTCGCGTCGCTCTCGTCTTCTTCCCAGGCCCAGCAATGGGGTGTGCCGGCGGATTTCGACACCGCCGCGTTCATCCGCAGCGCCAAGGTCAACTTCATCCGGCTGCAGACGGCGTGGGACGCCAAGAACCTGGCTGACATCCGCGAGTTCACGACGCCCGAGGTGTTCGGTGAGATCCGGATGCAGCTCGAGGAGGAAAAGGGCAAGGAGAACCGCACGGACGTGCTCACGCTGGACGCCGAGCTGCTCGGCATCGAAGAGAGCGCCACCGACTATCTGGCCAGCGTCAAGTTCTCTGCCTCGATCCGCGAGAGCGAGCAGAGCGGCGCTGAGCCGGTGGAGGAGGTGTGGAATCTCGTCAAGCCGAAGGAGGGGCGCAGCGGCTGGCTGCTGGCGGGGATCCAGCAGATTCACTAGGTTCTTTGGAGGCGTCCGTGCCTTACATCATTCAGACGGTGGACAAGCCGGGCGCCTCGCAGCTGCGCAGCGCAACCCGCCCGGCGCATCTCGAGTACCTGACTGCGCGCAAGGACAAGCTGCTCGCCGCTGGCGCGCTGATCGATGACGACGGCAGCGGCGGCCACGGCGGCGTTCTGATCATCGACACCGATGACCGCGCCGAGGCCGAGCGCTTCGTCGCGGAGGATCCCTTCACCAAGGCCGGGTTGTTCCAGAAAGTCACCGTTACGCGCTGGCGCAAGGCGTTCTTCGACAAGCAGCGCCTCATCCCATGAAAATCGCGATCCTGGGGACGGGCGCCATGGGGTCCGTCTACGCCGGGCTGCTCGCCTCGGCGGGGCACGACGTCTGGGCCGTCGACACGTGGAAGGACCATATCGAGGCCATCCGACAGAAGGGCCTGCGCGTGGAAGGCGCCTCTGGCGATCGAACCGTTCGCGTCCACGCGACGACGCGGGCCGAGGACGCGGGCGTGTGCGATCTCGTCATCCTTGCGACCAAGGCGATGCACGTCACGCAAGCGGCGGAGAACGCCAAGGCGCTCCTTGGCCCGAACAGCGTCGTGTTGTCCATCCAGAACGGATTGGGTGGGCCGGACAGCGCGGCGCGGGTGCTGGGGCGCGAGCGTGTGGTGGTCGGCGTAGTCGGCGGGTTCGGCGCGTCGATCAAAGCGCCCGGCCACGCTCACCACAACGGTTGGGAGCTCGTGCGCCTGGGCGAATTCGCGGGACCGGTCAGTGCGCGCCTGGAAAAAATCGCCGAGGTCTGGCGCTCGGGTGGCTTCAAGGTCAAGTGCTTCGACGACATCGATCAGCTGGTGTGGGAAAAGCTGATCTGCAACGTCTGCTTCTCTGGAACGTGCGCTGTCACCGAGCGTACCGTGATCGAGGTGATGGAGGATCCCGACACGTGGCGGATCGCGTCGGGCTGCGCAGCAGAAGCGTTCGCAGTCGCCAAGGCACGCAAGGTCAAGCTGGATTTCGACGAGCCCGTGGCGTATGTGCGCGCGTTCGGCATGAAGATCCCGAACGCGCGGCCATCGATGCTGCTCGACCACATGGCTGGCCGCGCCTCGGAGATCGACGCCATCAATGGGGCTATTCCGCCGGCCGCCGCCGCGGTCGGGGTCCCGGCGCCTTACAACGAAGTGATCAGCGGCCTGGTGCGCGCCAAAGAGCGGCGCATGGGGTGGCGGAAGGGTTGATTTTCTAACGTCGTCATTCCGGGGGCCGCGAAGCGGCAACCCGGAATCCAGAACCGTTGCGCTGGATTCCAGCTCGCGCTGCGCTTGGCCGGAATGACGTTTCTCAAGGAGGAGACCGAAATGCTCAAAACGATCATCGAAACGCTTCGCGGTTTTGCCTGCATGGTGCCCGCCGACGCTGCGGGATCGCAGGGTTGCACCGGAACCATAACGGCCGACGAGGCAATGAAGGCCGAAGAAGCGCGCTTTGCCGCACAGATGAGCGGCGACGTCGCCGCGCTGCAGAAGCTGTTCGGCGACGACCTCGTTTACACCCACTCGAGCACCGTGCAGGACACCAAGGCCAGCTTCATCGAGTCGATCCGCTCCGGCAACGTCAAGTACCGCAGCATGAAGCGCAGCGACGTGAAGGTGCGCACCTACGGCTGCATCGCGATCGTCACCGGCCACGGCAACTTCGAGGTGACCGCGCGCGGTCAGGACCTCTCGCTCGATCTGCTGTACCACGCGGTGTGGGCGAAGCGCGCAGCAGGCCCGCAGTTCGTCTCGTGGCAGGCGACGCGCATCATGCCGAAGTAGTGCACCCCCCCACGGTAGAGGCGCCACCCACAGATACCCTCTCCCCTTGCGGGAGAGGGCAGGGTGAGGGGGATTTCCGTTGCAGTCCATCGCGCTGATCTGCCACCCGACCACCCGCTGCGACGCGGTTCGCAGCATGCAGGTGGAAGTGCGCACGGCCCCGCCGAAGACGCTAGAGCTGCGCTACGTCCTCGAAGGCGACATCGCACGCCTGCTCATTCCCGCTGAATCCACCCCGCAGCGGGCCGATAAGCTCTGGCAGCACACCTGCTTCGAGGCATTCGTCGGCGCGATGGAAACGGCGGGCTACTACGAGTTCAACTTTTCTCCGTCCACCAAATGGGCGGCGTATCAATTCAGCGCGTATCGGGAAGGAATGGCGGCGCTGGACGCAGCACAGCCCCCTCGGATTTCGGTACATCGGGACATCCATCGTCTGACTCTAGAGGCGTCGATCGATTTTGGCCCGCTACGCCTACCCTTGGAAAATTCCGATCTGCGGCTCGCACTGTCCGCGGTGATCGAAGACGTGAATCCTACGTTGTCCTACTGGGCGGTTGCGCATCCGGCTGGAAAGCCGGATTTTCATCATGCAGTGAACTTCGCATTGACACTTTCCCCCACCCCAACCCTCCCCCCCGTGCGGGGGAGGGAGAAGAAGACCAAATGAAATTCGGGCTCGATCGCCTGCTCGAAGACCCTGCTCTGCGCAAGGCGCTCGCCGGCCGCCGCGTCGCGCTGCTCGCGCATCCCGCATCGGTCACGAAAGACTTTACGCACTCGCTCGATGCGCTCGCGGCACTGCGCGATCTGCGCGTCGTCGCGGCCTTCGGCCCCCAGCACGGGCTGCGCGGCGACAAGCAGGACAACATGGTCGAGTCGCCGGATTTCAACGATCCACAGCATGGCATCCCGGTGTTCAGCCTCTACGGTGCGGTGCGGCGTCCCACGGCGGCGATGATGGACACGTTCGACGTCCTGCTCGTCGACCTGCAGGATCTGGGCTGCCGCATCTACACCTTCATCACGACGCTGCGCTACGTGCTGGAGGAAGCGGCGAAGGCACGCAAGAGCGTCTGGGTGCTCGATCGCCCCAACCCGGCTGGGCGCCCCGTCGAAGGTCTGCGCTTGCGCCCCGGGTGGGAGAGCTTCGTCGGCGCCGGCACGCTGCCGATGCGGCACGGCCTCACGATGGGCGAGATGGCGCGCTGGTTCGTCGCCGCGCTGGGACTGGACGTCGAGCTTCGCGTGATCGAGATGGAAGGCTGGCGGCCCGAGCAGGCGCCGGGCTTTGGCTGGCCGCTCGGCGAACGGACATGGATCAACCCGAGTCCGAACGCGCCGAACCTGTGGATGGCGCGCTGCTACGCCGGCACTGTGATGCTCGAGGGCACCACGCTGTCGGAGGGACGAGGCACGACGCGCCCGCTGGAGCTGTTCGGCGCGCCGGACCTCGACGCGAACCAGCTCGTCGCGCGGATGCAAAAGCTCGCGCCGCAGTGGCTGAAAGGCTGCCGGCTGCGGCCGTGCTGGTTCGAGCCCACCTTCCACAAGCATGCAGGCAAGCTGTGCGCAGGCGTGCAGATCCACGTGGAGGATGCGGCGTACGACCACCAGAGCTTCCGTCCGTGGCGGCTGCAGGCGCTTGTGTTCAAGGCGCTCAAGCAGCTCGATCCCGGCTACGAGCTGTGGCGCGATTTTCCCTACGAGTACGAGCGCGACCGCCTGGCGATCGATCTCATCAACGGCAGCGAGCTGCTGCGCCAGTGGGTCGATGATCTGGGCGCCCGGCCTGCGGAGCTCGACGCGCTTGCGGAGCGCGACGAAGCTACGTGGCGCGAAGAGCGTGAAGCGGTAATGTTGTACCGCTGAGCTTCGCTCTCTGGATTCCGGATCGCCCATCGGGCGTCCGGAATGACGGCCTCCCTCTCCCCTTGCGGGAGAGGGCTGGGGTGAGGGGAAGTCCTAGACTTTCTCGAAGTCGATCCGCTCGTCGACCGGCAGCCCCTGCAGATAGCGGCGCAGGCAGTCGAGCGACATCTCTACAGCGCCGAGCCGCACCCAATCGCGGCCGCCGAGCATGCGGCTGCGCCTCGTCGCGACATCGCGCTCGGTCGCGATGGCGATCGAGATCGTGCCGCCGAAGTCGATGCGGTCCACGCCTTCGTCCAGCTCGATCAGCGTGACCAATGCATGCGTCGCTCCGGTCGCGCGCCGCGCAGCCTGCGCCACGGCAGCCGCAACTTCCGGCGTCGGCGCACCCGCTGGCGGCGATTCCAGCCCGACGCCCGCATACACTTCCGCCAGCTCGCGCGCGACGATGCCGCGGCGAAACACCTTCTCCGCGCCGGCGAGCGGAGCGATGCGCGCAGCGATGGCGCCTCCCGTGAACGTTTCCACGACCGCGAGCGATGCTTGACGCCGTATGAGCTGCTCCAGGACTACCCCTTCGAGTTTCTGATCGTCCTCGGCCAGAATGAAATTGCCGAGGCGCTTGCGCACCTCCAGCTCAGCCGGCGCCAGCTTGCGCCGCACGTCTTCGATGTCGCTGCCGTGCACGGTGAGCTTGGTCTCGAGCTGCGGATAGTGGGCGCGGAAGCCGAGCTTCAAGCTGCCGTCGGGCACCAATGATTCCAGCCCAGCGAGAAGCTGGTCCGCATGCGACTCGCCGATCCCGTAGGAGTGGAAGCGCTTCAGGAAGATCGCCGTCTGCCGCCCGCTCTTCGCCAGTAGCCGCGGGATGATCTGCTCGTCCAGCATGCGGTGCAGCTCGCGCGGCACGCCGGGCGTGAAATAGAAGCGCGCCTTGCCGATGTCGAGCGCGAAGCCGCACGCGGTGCCGATCGGATTGTCGAGCAGCTCCGCTCCCGCCGGCAGCATGGCCTGCTTGCGGTTGCTGGGCGGCATCACACGGCTGCGCCGCCGAAAAAATTCCTCCATCGTCGCGTACCAGCGCTCGTTGAAAACCAGCTCGACACCGGCGGCCTGCGCCGCGACCTCCTGCGACAGGTCGTCCACGGTGGGGCCCAGCCCGCCGTTGACGATCACCGCATCGACGCGCTCCGCGGCGAGCCGAAACGCCTGCAGCAGCGTCTCGCGGTCGTCGCCTACCGTGGTGCCCCAGCGCACCTCGAGCCCCACGTCGCCGAGCCTCTGGCTGATGTGGCTGAAGTTGGTGTTGACGGTCTGGCCTGTGAGGACTTCGTCCCCGGTACAGATGATCTCGATTCGCATAGGCCGCGAGGTTAGCACCCGCCGCCACTGCGCGGCAACGTAGGGGCCCTGACTGCGCTGATTGCATTCGGCAACAGGACGTTACCAGCCGCGCTATACAGCGAGCCGACAGCTGGCATGCAAGGTGCAGCGAGCAGTTGGAATGAAACCTGCCGACAAACAACGAACCTTTCTCTTTCGTTGGGCTTTGACGAAGAGAACACAAAAACATGAGACCCGTTGACATTCGATTGACGGCACGGCTGTTCGCCCCCGCTGTCCAGTGGCTGCGCAGGAGCAAGCGCATGCTGCTGATCATTTCACCGTTCCTTGCAATCGTCGTGGTGCTCCTGTGGCTCGCCACCGAGAGCATCGACATCCTCGCTTCCGGGCGGGCCTACGTCGAAGGCGAGAGCCTGTGGTCGAAGAGCCAGAAGGACGCCGTTTTCTATCTGTTGCGTTTCGCACAGACCCGCTCCGAGTCCGACTTTCACAGCTACGAAAAGGCGATGAAGGTACCTCTCGGGTTCCGCAAAGCGCGACTCGAGCTCCAGAAGCGCGCGCCAAACTACACGGTGGTGCGGGAAGGCTTCATCGCCGGCGGGACTCACCCGGACGACATCCCCGGAGTCATCAAGCTGTACGAGCGCTTCGAGCAGGTGAGTTACATGCAGAGTGTGCTCGAGATCTGGCGAACAGGGGATGGATTCATTGCCAGGCTGAAGACGGCGGGTGAGCAGCTCCACGCGCTGTACTCGTCGGGCACCGCCGGTCCGGCGGCGCGCGATGAGGTGCTGAGCCGCATCATGCAGATCAACGAAGAGCTGCGGCCCTGGCAGTACCGGTTCTCGAGCACCCTGGGCGACGCCACGCGCTGGATCCAGGCCACCTTGTTGATCGTGCTCCTGTCGGTGACCGCTGCTCTGGTGCCGGTCGGCGTCATTCTCACGCAGCGCATGGTGAGCCGAGTCGACCGGGCGGAGCGCGAGCTGAAGGAGCTCAAGCTGCGCCAGGAATACGCCGCCAAGCTCGCCTACCACGCCAGCCACGATCCGCTCACCAACCTGCTCAACCGCCTCGAGTTCGAGAACCGCCTGCGGCTGGCGTTGGACACGGCCACCAACCAGGGGCGTCAGCACGTCGTGATGTTCCTGGATCTGGACCAGTTCAAGATCGTCAACGACACCTGCGGCCACGCGGCGGGCGACCGGCTGCTGCGTCAGGTGAGCACGCTGCTCAAGCAGCGGGTGCGGGACAGCGATTCTCTCGCGCGCCTGGGCGGCGACGAATTCGGCGTGCTGCTCGAGAACTGCCCGATGCAGGACGCAATGCGAATCGCCGACGAGCTGCGCGGATGCATCGCCGATTTCCGTTTCGTCAATGACGACCGATCGTTCAGCATCGGTGCGAGCATCGGTGTGGTGCACGTCGCGGACGGGACGCTCAACCTCACCGAGGTGCTGAGCGCCGCCGACGCCGCCTGCTACATGGCCAAGGAGAAGGGCCGCAACCGCATCCAGTACTACCGTCCGCACGACAGCGACGTGTCCCTGCGGCGCGGCGAGATGGAATGGGCGTCGCGCCTCCAACGTGCGCTCGAGGAAGGGCGTTTCATCCTGTACTCGCAGAAGATCATGTCGGTTGCGGGAGCGCTTCCGCTCGAGAACCATCACGAGCTCCTCGTGCGCATGCTCGATGACCACGGCAGGATCGTGCTGCCGATGGCCTTCATCCCGGCCGCGGAGCGCTATAGCCTGATGGCTTTCATCGACCAGTGGGTGATCCAGAAGGCCTTTGCCACGATCAGCGCGCTCGGCGCGCAGATTGGAACCTACGCGATCAACGTGTCCGGCACCTCCATCGCAGACGAGCGCTTTCTGGAGTTCGTGCGCGAGCAGTTCCGGCGCTACCTCATGCCGCCGCGCAGCATCTGCTTCGAGCTCACGGAGACGGCCGCCATCGCCAACTTCGACAAGGCGGC
>Ga0335084_10004316_pt1 | contig 13985 bp, 13 predicted proteins | sample Lox_Sample_44_FD_206721 | JGI IMG/M metagenome (GOLD analysis project Ga0335084, IMG submission 206721) | Soil microbial communities from Loxahatchee National Wildlife Refuge, Florida, United States - Lox_Sample_4.4 | ecosystem: Environmental > Terrestrial > Soil > Wetlands | place: USA...
CGATCTCATCTGAGTGGATCCGCACATCTTTGAAGTCATGACATAAGCGAGACCGAAAGAATACAAATGTCTCCGGCTCAAGTGGCCGCCCCGGAGACCGCAATACCTCGTGCACTATAGGAGGCACAGGCGCAGTGTGCACGCTGATAGATGAAGGCCTAAAAGAGAACCGTTGAACTGACTCCTGATTCTCTTCACATCTAAGGCGTTCAGGATTTGCTGCGGTGTCTGGCAATTTGGACGCAACAGGTTCTGGCATCTGCAACAGCTGCTCTGCTACGCGGTCAGCCTCCAGTTCAAATTCATCTCCCGGCTGATTGATGATCAGTTTTGTTTGCAGACGCGGAAGACATGTATGGCAGGCTCCGCCAAAAGGACAGCGGGTTGGGCCTGACCTGAGAGAGCATGATTCCATAGCAGGGCCAGCTTGGGCAGAAGTTGCTTGGACAGATATGCTGCTGAAATCATGTCCAAAGCGCGGTTCGAAAAACGCACGTGTTTCTTTATCCAGTGACTGACCTGGAGAGCGTAATACTTCATGTACAACGGGTGGAATTTCAGAAAGCTCATCATCATTCAACTCTTTCCGCTGCAGCCTCTGCCGCTTCCTGCGGCATTCTTCAGCTATTCAGCCTGGCCCTTTCTTTCGCTGAAGAAAACCGTGCGCCGCATTGGTAGGAAATGGCCTTGGATCAGCTTTTACCTGTGCTTGCATCTTTGTAACTATTACTACTCCTTAAATCCCGCCAGGTCCGGACGTGGCAGTTTCATAAATTGCCCTCATGCGAATTCCTCGCCCACTGGCAAAATCCTGGCCGGAAAGTCTCCCTTGGGAGGCTGTGGAGCAAACGCCGGCCAATTCAAATCCAATGCGCTCCATCGTTTATCGGTCATCTCGCGATCCAATTCAAGCTTTTCCTGGAGAGTCCAGGAAGCGGTCGCGAATCTTATCGTCTCGCGGATCAGATCGTTGGCGTCATTGCAGCCGCACAGACACCGCGCAGTTCTGAGCGAGGCTGTAATTGACTGCTCGGGGTCCCTGATCCGATGGTCGCGCCATTCTTCCATCTCCGCTTCTCTCTCTGCCTTCGACAGTGCCACATTCGATTCTATATACGCCTTTCTCATTGGAAATTCCTGGAGCCTTGAGCCCAGTTCGTTCATGGCAGAGACAATATCTATCTGGCGGTAGTAATCCTTGGAACAGGTGGGCCGCGCCTTTCCGAGCAGAGTAGGAACCCCGCCGGGGACCAGTCTCAACTGGTGCTCTTCCCCTTGAATCGTGCGGAACCGAGTGTGCTCAGCCTCATGAACCAGAACCTCCATCGTTTTTTCGCGCCATTCATCACGGCTCTTGCCGCCGATAGTGCGTGGACCTGTAGTAGTGTTGAACTCTTTCGCCTCCTCTTCTGTCTCTATCGGTACGGTGATGCAGTGTCCGGTGCTGGCTATCGGAGGCATAAATTCGTTACAGTAAATGGTCAGCGCCTTGAAGTCTCTCTCCATATCCCGATCGATGAAGATGCCGTTCGTGAATGCCAGACGGGACGGATTGTAAGAGCGGAGGAGTTTCTCAGTTTCAACTGCGGGGTTGCCATGTCTGTCAGCGCGGCATCCGGGGAGTCTATTCTCGCACAGGATCTTGCGTTTATATCGCCTGGCTTCGCTTTCCCTTTCTGCTTCCGCCAAAACCATCGAGGGATACTTGACCTTCTTGCAGGCGGCCGCACTCAGGCATGGCGAAGCAGCGGGCTTGCGCGCGATTACTGGCGCCTGTTGCGCAGTGTGCACCAACTCGTGGGCCAGCAAGTGCAGGCCCTGGGCGGAGTGAGGTGAATACCTTCCGCTGTTGAAGACAATGTGATGGCCGACCGTATATGCCAATGCGTTGACGGCCTGAGCCGATTCCGCTGCCCGTGCATCCGTATGCACCCTTATCTGACCGAAGGTGTGCTTATGTTGCTGCTCACGTTCATCCGATGGCTCCATACTTGGTGTTCGCATCGCCGTATCTGCCACCAGCTCGGCTTCTCGCTCGTAGACATCCCCTGGCTGACTTACAGTCAGCGTGGTATGTATCGTATTCGGCGCAGATCGAACGCTCACCTTGCTGAAATCATGTCCAAAGCGCGGTTCGAAAAACTCACGTGTTTCTTGATCCAGTGACTGACCTGGAGAGCCAAGCACTTCGTGTACAACGGGTGGAATTTCAGAGACTTCATCATGATTCACAGATTTTCGTTGCAGCGTCTGCCGCTGGCCGCGGCATTCGTCCTTCTTTCAGGTAGGTCCTTTCTTCCGCTGAAGAAAACCGCTCGCTGTATGGGTAGATGATGGCTTGGGATCAGCTTTAACGTGTGCTTGCATTCTCGTAACCATTACTATTCCTCACATTCACTCAGGTCCGGACTTAAACTTCTCGTCGGTGTAGGGGTGGAATAGTACTTTCGGGCCGCTCAATTGATGGCTGGCCAGGCTGATTTCTACAAATGCGAGCCAGAACACGCCGAACCTCTGCAAAAAGCTCCTTCTCCTTTCTAAAGGAGTCGAGTTCCATTTCTACTCTGTGATGAACATCCCGATACAACATTTTTGTCTCGTACTGGTAGACCTCTTTGGGATATTTTTTTCGCAATGTCTCAGGAAGGTTTGGATCACCTGTTCGCAATTTCTCAAGACGCTTTGGATCACCCGCAAGACGTTCGAATTCCTTATAGAATTCCGGTCCTAACTGACTCGCCATTTCAGCAGCCTGTTCATAGTGCTGTGTCTCATGCACCTGGGTAGCCCACCAGAGCATCGGAATGCACGGACCTTCAGCAGACTTTCCCAGCATTTCTGCCCTCTTTTGACGTTTTTGTTCTTCAGGCCACTTCATCGCTCCACCACTTATGATGTCAGCCGAAGCAGCAGCCGGTACCTGCTGTGCCTTTTCTTTAACAAGAGGACGGTAAACCTCGTTCCTTACGCACCAGTTAAGGCCAAGTATCCCAATGTTTGCCAGCCTCTCGCACTTCTTGAACGCCGTAATCATCTTTTCGATATCTTGTTCTTCTCTCTCTATCTCCTTATCACAGTGGCAAAAAGTCCTGGTTACCGGAAATCCCCTGACCACCTCCCCTTCAACAGGTCTCATGAGTGGTGCCCTCGGCACATGTGTTCCTTTTAGAGGGACTCCCTGACCTTCTGGCAGACGCTGGATCAGGGAAGCATCTGTCAAACCCTCTTGCTGTATGACATGCGTCAGTTCATGTGCAAGCAATTCCGTTCCCGCCATGGTTCGTGTCGAATATTCGCGCTCGCCGAAAACAATGTTGCTTCCCACCGTGTACGCCCTCGCCTTCACCGCCTGTGCCGACTCAGAGGATTTCGTATCCGTATGCACCCTCACCTTGCTGAAATCATGTCCAAAGCGGGGTTCCACAGAAGCACGTGTGGCCGGGTCAAGAGGCTGGCCTGGGGAGTGTAATACTTCATATACAATAGGTGGGATTTCAGAGTTCCAGTCACAGTCCGAAGATGTGTTCCGAAATATTTGCCGCTTCCTGCGGCATTCTTCCTCCATTCAACCAGGTCCTTTCTTGCGCTGAAGAAAACCAGCAGTAATCTGTGATTGCTGATATTTATTCTCTATTTGAAAGTCCTTGATCATATCTATCTTTCACAGTATATGCATGCGCCATATGAGAAGGTTGATAAGCAATGATTCTGCATAGTCACCAAATCCCCGAAGCACAAAGTGAAAACATCATCTCGAGCGAACAGCGGCAAGGTACGCTTTCAGGAACGCGTCCCATCCGGTTTTCTTGCTGAAGTCTAACCCGGCATAGAGCGGAGACACGGCTTGGGTCGGAAAATAGATCGCCACACCGTGGGAGTTCTTCATATTGTCACCCTTGTAGCCCTGCATCGTCACGTAACCGGATTGAACGGCGTTTATAACGTTTTGACATGCTGTAGCGATTGCAGGACTTACGCCGGATTTCGCCATCAGCAAACAGAAATCTACCAGATCAATGTTATCAGTCACTTCGTAGTTTTGCGCCTGGGTCCGAACGGACAGGATACGTTGCCGGGCAGTATGATCGCTCAGGCTTGTCTTCAGAGCCCCAGCCAACCCGGCTACGGCGTTCGCAAGGGTTGAAGCCCTGGACAGATCGCACGCGGAAAAGGTTACATCGTCAGATGCTGAATATGACGCGAGATACTTGTCCACAATCAGTGCGCTGAGATCATGAGGCGTTATATCAGGATTTTTGGCCAGGACACTGAGGATGGTGTTGTATGGCCACCCGGCACCAGGTTCGGTCTGTTCTGAGCCGACTGTATAGTCAGCGCTCCCGCTAATCTGGTATCCGACCTCGGCCATGCTCATAAGGCAGGCGTCCATACCAAGGATGTCCAGATTCCGTTTTAGAAGCTTTGCCGTGTTTGCCAGCACATTCTTCATTTCATGGTTGTCAAGGAAGTCCTTGGCATTATCATCAAGCAGGATCGCTCGATATTCCATGTTTCTTTTAGCGAGTTCCATCGTGCGGCGCACAGGAGTATGAAACACAGCGTGCCGGATGCTGCCGGTGGACAGACGACGCAGGCTACGAAAACGCTCGTCTGCGTAAATGTCCGTATCATCCCACCCCTGACCATGGTTCCAGAGGACCAGCAGGTAATGATCGGCTGGGTAGTCCTTGAGCCCCCACTGGATGAAATCACTGAGTTGTTTCGGATCACCGGTGTTAACGGTGCCCAATGACGCCACGGCATCACCAGTGATGATTCCTCCTTTGCGCAGATAGTAGCGCCGTGCGACATGACCCGCGGCACGGTCAAACTGAGCAATTATATTAAGCTTATCCGTCGAGCCGACTTTTTTCATCTCCTTCAGGTCTTTTACACCTTCAGGGTCCAAGCTGTTGTCCCCCGCCATGTACACCATGACAGTCCATGATTTCTTTGTCGTTGGTGCCATAATCTTATCTCCTTTCCTTGTGATTAGTTGTTGGCTGAAAGCTTTCATAAAGAGCCCCGGCAATCTGGCTGCCTATGATTTTGGCGTCAGAGTGGGGACTGAGGTGAAGTAAACCGGCGGTGAGCATAGGGTAATCCGAGCCGCGAATCATTGGCGACGGCACTCCTCCCTCTGCGAGAAGTCTCGACAATTCGATTTGTATCGCCTCACCTATCCGGTAACGATCTTCTTCCCTGAATCCGTGCAGAATCAGCTCTTCGATGTGCAGTTCGATGTTCGACTTCAAACCCACCCCCCTATCTCGGTCGAGCTCAGCGGTTTTTCCATTTTGACGTATTCACTTCTGGCAGCGCGCAACAGGTGCTCCATCCGCACCCGCCCGCCGTCATCGGCAGCAAGAAACGCAGCATTCAATGCTATATTCCTGATATTCCCCCCCGCGATGTTGAGTCTTGCCAGTTTATTCATATCCAGCCCTTCGGTCGGTGTCTCGTCAGGGAAGATTCGCTTCCATATCTCAGCCCGGTATACGGCATCCGGGAAAGGGAATTGAATAACAAACCGGATACGCCGCAAAAAGGCCAAATCAAGTGCGCTCTTCATATTCGTGGTCAAAATCGCCACTCCCCGGTATGCCTCCATCCTCTGAAGGAGATAACTCACCTCGATGTTGGCATAGCGATCATGGCTGTCTTTAATTTCACTTCTCTTGCCGAACAGCGCATCGGCCTCATCGAAAAGGAGGATGGCACCGCTTTCCTCTGCAGCATCGAATATCCTCCTGAGGTTCTTTTCGGTCTCACCGATATACTTACTCACTGTAGAGCTCAGGTCGATCCGGTACAGGTCCAGCCTTAATTCATTCGCGAGCACTTCCGCGGCCATTGTCTTGCCGGTGCCGCTTGCGCCTTCAAACAGGGCGCTGATCCCAAGACCACGGGACGATCGTGCGCCGAATCCCCAGGAGTCATACACCTTGGCCCGCCTGCGTACATGAATGGCGACCTCTCTTAATATCTGTTTCTGCTGTTCAGGCAGAACGAGATCATCCCAGCCTGCGGCCGGCTCGATCCTTTGCGCCAGACCATCAAGACGCGGACGCGTCCTCTTGCGACAGGCGTCCCACAAAGATTTTTCAAAATCATAAAATGGCTCGCGACAACCGTTCTCTCGGTCCATCGTGCGCGGACACGCCTCACGCCCGATCTCCCGAATTGCCTGCACGCTCAAATCGAAGTGCGAAAGCACTTCATCAAGCCGGCAGTTCATTTTGTCAGCATCTGATCCGAGTGTGTCGTACCACAAGGTGCGCTGTTCTGACATAAGCGGTTTTCCAACCTCGAAAATAGCGACCGGACGCTGCGTGCTAGGGAGTCTTTCGCTGACGGACACTATCGTCGCACCCCTGAGGTGTTCGATCATGGTTGTGACCGCATGCACACGTGCAGAGTCATGTATGTCCATCCCGCCACATTCCAAAATCAATGCGCTTTCGCTGAGGGCCGCCTCCCGCTCCCATAAACGGATTAATGAATCGAGATCATTCAGGGCGGTCGGAACAGAGAGGGCCGAAAGCGCTTTTGGGTTTATACCCAGTTTCGCACACGCCGCGGCTGCTATTGCATATTTATCCGCCTTTTCATTACCGCATAGCTGTATAACCGGCAACGCTGATGAAGTGGGGGCTTTTGACCATGCCTGGACAATACTCTCTGCCAATCGTTCATGCGAAGACGTAAGGCCGGTTGAAAGAGGTATGGATTCTACGATGCCGGTGAGACGGTCGTCCATGTGCGATATGCCGGCGAGGAAGTGCAATATCCGCTCATCAATACGAAGAGCGCTGGCAGTCAGTGCCTCTCCATTGCCGATCTCAATCAGTTTCCAATACCGCAAAGGCGCATCGGGTATCAAGGCGCTCCAATGTGCATCAGGAAAGGCTGCGAGCGCGAGACTGAACGTCGGATAAGTCCGTCTCGGATCGCCTTGAGCGGCAGCGCACACCGAAGCAAATGACCCGTCAAGCTCGATACCTGCGCAGAGAAGGAGGACCTTTCGCTCAAAGGAAGAAAGCCCGAAAAGAGCACACAGGGTTTCCAGTGTCGGAGGAACGGGAATATTGGAATACGCCTGCTCAGTGTCTTGCGTTACAATATCCTCCTTAACAGTTACTGCTGCGTCACTCTGTGAACTGGGAACGTGCCTCTCCAACAGAAACCGGATCTCGGCCAGCGCCGCCATAAGATAGCGCTGATTGGCTTCGGACCAGCTTGATGTCGCAACAGCTGTCATGGAATGGTCACCGTGGGTCCGAAAGTGGCGCTGCCCTCTGTGAAATCCAGAGGGCTTTCAGCGCCATCAATCTGAATCCTCACAAAGTATGTACCAGCGACTACTTTCGTAACAGCAAATTTGATGGAGTCGGTTGTTTCTTGTGCCGGCTGTGATATCCCGTTGTCCATCGGCGCTTTAACGCTGTAAGCCTTGGCAGGCACAGATATCTTTTGATACTCATTCAAACAAAGCAAGACTCGCTGTTTTTTGCCCACAAGAGGAGCTATGGTTAGGGTGATATCAAGAGAATAAAGAGTTACCGTATCCACAATTTCTGACGTGACAGCGCTTTTCTCCACGGCAGTAATGGTAGGGGACAGCACAAAAGATGTCACTCTTGATTCGCTACCTGAATGCTCTTGTGCAGGATCTCCCATCATCATTTTATGTGCAATCTGGAGCGAGTGAATGCCAGCCCTCAAGTTTCCGGGTAATAGAAACGCTATTCTTGAATCTTCGATATCAAACACATTGGCCGCATCAATCTCCCCACCGTCAATCTTTACCGATGTTCTGTCTCCGCGGAGTTGATTCCCCATGAGAATTAGACGATGACCTGACAGGATCTGCTGATTTGAACGAGCAGGATCATCCTCCTTAGCCTGCGAGAGCACCTGATCAATGACAGGCTGTTTGAATGGCATTACATAAATCTTTCGTCCATGCACCGGTAAAGAGGATTTTATTGATAGTGTGCTTTCAATCAGCACTACCGAAACATGATACACCGCAGACGTGCGATATTTTGTTTGAATGGCGGTCCATAATTTTATGATTTCCTCGCTGCTCATCGCGTGAGGAGTAATTTTTATCAATTCAACCTGCTCCGCCAGCTCGGCTGCAGCAAGCTCACTCTTCACACCCGGCAATATGCTTCCGTCAACGGCAGGAGAAGGCGGTCCCAACGATTTGCGAATGGCATTACGCGTCAATATGGGTGTCTCATGGAGCAGTTGCATTCCATATCCCATCAGAATCTCGGCATCCAGGCCATTTTTGCCATATGCCGTGAGCAAGTAGTAGAGATCGAGTGGAAGTGGCGGGTTATCAACGCGATCAGATGCCTGGTTGTGCGAGGGCAGTCCCACATTTCGCCAACCCGGATTATGTGCAATATGATACAAAAAAAGGTTGAGGCAGGCAGTCTCTTTCTCTCCTGTTTCGATTCGATCCGGCGGAAGTGTGCTGATAGTGACCGGGGCACCAACAGACGCGCTGGCCTTTTGATCGATGATTCCGTTATTAAGCAGGTCTGCTAGAACTGCGGTGACCGCTGCTATTGCTAGGGCGTTACTCACCTTTTTCCCGCATTCCTTTGCTTCAGGTAGTCATCCAGTGATAATTTTGGGGCATGAGGCTTTATCGTTTGTTTTGGAGGCGGTTGCTGCATCACAGCCTTCACCTCGATCCGGCCGATGGTCACCTTGATCGTAGGCGCTGTCTTGACTGATTCCGGGACAGGCGAACGCCTTTCGCTAAGGTTTTTTTCCATTTGTATCGGCTGCGCCGATTTTCCGACAGATGGGATTAGCTGCTCAGATGACGTTACACGTTCCGTTTTTTCAAAAGACAGCGGCTTACCGCCTTTCCTCTTCACAATTATTTCATGACGAATAGCCTTTTTGGGCTCCGGAGCGGCAAAGGCTCTCTTCCTTTCAGAATCCTGAAAAAAGTCAGGTCCCACCTCTTTGGCAACTTCTGAGTTAGTTATTTCAAGAGGGGGTCTGATAAATCCTGCTTGTTGTTTCGGTACGTCATTATGCAAAGGCTGCTCTCGATACTGTGGCGCCCCCTTGTGATCAGCACCGCTATCGAAGCCTTCTTGTTGAGCCTTATTATCCGTTGAATGTGACGATAAGCCGTCATCGTTGTTGTCTTCAATGCAGGAACTATCGCTTTCTTGTTGTACATGCTCTCTGCCCAGATCTGAGCCTTGCGAAAAAAGTCCGGGATCAAGTACTTTTTCAGGGTGACGTATTCTCTGCGAAATGTCTTGCGATACCTGGCGATTTGAGGTCGACCTTTGTTTTGAGAACAGGGACGGTGTTCCCTCATTTTGCAACGATTCGCTGTTGTCCTGCCTCTCCATCTTTCCTGAATCAAGGGCTTCGTTCTGAAAGTGAGTATAAGAATCGAATCCCAAAAACTCATACATGGAAGGCACGAGCGGTTGAACCGTATCGGCTAAACCCAACGCCCGTTCGGCAATTCGGTGAAACAAATCCGCCACTGTTAAGCCACCATCTCTAAATACAGGTGTCTGCGGGCGGTACTCATCGAGAGGATATCCTCCTCCGACCAACCATAGGCGCGTGCGAGCGCATGCACTTCGCGAAGCAAACGCTTTGCCGCAGCCGATATCTCAGCCCATAGAAACGATTCGATATCAAACAGCATCTGCCATGTGTAACCACACGCGGGACAGTGGACGTCAAGAAGCACCTCGGTCAATGGATCGCCTTGGATGATGCACTCCCCAATTCTATTGAGAACCGCTGCAGGCAAGTCACGAAGGCAGACAGGCTCGCCGCCCCGACTTACCTCCAAAATGCACCTGTCGGCAAGCAGAGCCGTTGCTCCGCGAGAATCTTTAGATTGCTTTACATCGACAAGGTCTCTGCTATCAAGAAGGCGAAAACGCACCCGTATATCCGCATCCGTTAATTCAAAAGATCGGTCTTCCCGAGCAGTGGATGGCCCCAGATTCGCCCGGATATCCTCAGTGGATAAACTCAATTCAATCCCTTCGCAGCACTTAGTACACTGAGTGAAACCGCTTAATCTTGACCCAAAGGTCTTTTCCCTAATGGTGAGTAAAAGGCCATCCCTTTGCCCGATTGGAAGGGCAGAGAGCTCATCCCCGCTCATATCGGGACAGGCAAGGGTCAGCATCGTCAATGCCCTTTCGGGTGGAGGCTGGGAGATTCCGATTTCCCAGATATTGAGAATATTAGTTGCCGACAGTTGCTGCATCAATTAAACTGGTTCTGTATATGTCGGCTCGCTTGGCTCGGGCACCTCATAATCGCGTTCCCATCCCTCATTTTCGAGTTTGATGTGCTGGATCGCCACGGCGTTGGCGTTCGCGTCGAGATCAGGCATGGCCTGCCACTCTGAGACCCAGCACCGGTACACTTTGTAGGCTATGGCTAACTGGCCGGCCTCGTTGTAAACTTCGATGATCATGTCTTTGCGGAAGTCCTTAAGCGATACTTCTGCCCCAAGGCCCGAGCCGTAGTTCCAGACCTTGTTGGCCCACTTTTCAAATTCCGTGTCGTGAGTCACGCCTCGTTCAAGGGTGATCGCTTCATATTCAGTTCTTCCCGGCGATTTTCGGCTGCTGCTCGCATCGCCCCCATCGCGATGTTTGACCACTTCTGTGGTACGCTTGAGAGTGCTCACCTTACTCACACCCGCGACATAACGGCCGTCCCACTTGACGCGGAACTTGAAATTCTTGTAAGGATCGAAACGCTGAGCATTTACACTGAATTGGGCCATGTCATGTTCCTCCTATGTCTGTATTTGCCCAGCCATCTGCTGGAGCCTGATTATCACGAATTCCGCTGGCTTAAGCGGCGCGAAACCGACCAGTATGTTCACAATCCCCCTGTTGATATCATCTTGTGTAGTCGTTTCCCCGTCGCACTTAACAAAATAAGCCTCCTTCGGCGTTTTCCCCTGAAATGCGCCTTGTCTGAAAAGGCTGTGCATAAAGGCGCCGATATTAAGGCGGATCTGTGCCCAGAGCGGTTCGTCGTTCGGTTCAAATACCACCCACTGAATGCTGCGATAGATACTGATCCTCAGAAATATTGACATGCGCCGCACAGGGATGTACGCCCATTCGGGATCAGACGTGATCGTCCTGGCGCCCCAGAGCACAATGCCGGAGGCATTGAACTGCCGGATTACGTTCACATTGATCGGGTTCAGGTCACCCTGCTGAGGGTCGGTGAAACTCACTGCCACGCCGACCGCGTTGCCAAGTGCGGCATCGGTGCCTGCGGGCGCCTTCCATACGCCGTGCTGCGCATCAGTCTTCGCATAGAGACCGGCAACGTATCCGGAAGGCGGCACCAGAATAGGCTCCGAAGATACGCCAGTGGGGTCGAGCATCTTCACCCAGGGGAGATAAACCGCCCCATAGGAATTCTTCGGTGTGATTGCATTTCTGAAGGATTGCGCCTCTGGCACCGTGTCGTCATCGAGACTCATGTCACCGATAAAAAAGCAATCGCTGAGGGGCCTGTTCGCGCAATAGTTCATACCCGCTCCGACTACCGCCGAGGTCCCGATACCCGGCACTGCAATGAGACTCACATCCTCCTTGTCGTCCAATGCCTTAAACACATCGATGTACGGGGTATCAGTGGTGATCGGATCACCGTCTGAGCCAGCATGCACCGACACGACCTCAGCGGTGGGAGCCGCATTATCGCCGATAAGATAGAAATTGGCCGGCGGTATACCCGCAGGGTTGACGCACGGCCGCGTCACGGCAGCGCCTACCGTTTCAGTACCGCCTTCCAGTTTTCCGAGATGAAGCAGTCCCGAGACGTCCTGACTCAGGTTGCTTGCAGGGGCCACATTGACCGATGACCCTGCGCTCTTCATCCCCGAACTCAGGAGCAGCACACCGCTGTCTGGATGGCAAGTGAAATTGTCGAAAGCCTTCTGGTCGGTGGAGTCCTTGAGTTTCTTCATGCCAGCAACAACATAGGTGATTGCGGCGGCGATATGGGCCGTAGAGGCCAGATCAGGCACCTGACCGACGCCTACGCCCACTGCATTGCTGAGGTCGACCTCTTGATATCCATCGCCATCGATGTTGATCCGCAACTTTGTTCTTCCCGTGCCGTCGAGTGATAAGGGCGCTGTGGCGCCGCGGCTCGTTCCCTGCTGAACATTGGTATTCGCCTGATTTGCGGCTACCCTGATAAATCTCGATGCCGCGGTTTTTGTCTCCACAAAATTCGATGTGCCCGGCACCATGCTTAGGTTGGTGTACGTCTCCAGTGGCGTGAGCGAGTCCTGCAGGAATACCGATAGATTGAACTCATTGCCCGGGTCGTTCGTGCCATCAGCGATAACAATCGCCAATTCATTGCCCCATATGCCGGGACTGACAGCAAAAATCGTGAGGCTTTGTTGCGCGACGTTTCCCCGGTCATTCAGGACAATAGTTGCGGTTTCTGTATTCTCGCCCGATACACGCACAATGTAACACTTGGTTCCTCCGTTGTTAAAGAACTGATAGACAGCATGAGTCAGATAGGATGAATCCAAAAATCCGCCATAAAGAGCTTGATATTCCTTAAAATTGTAGATCTTTACGGCCTCCCCGATCGCTCCTTTTTCCGTGACGCCGATGAAGGCCGCGATCGACGTGCTCGCCGCCTGTATCGTCCGCACTCCGCTCGATACCTCTTCGACATAGACTCCGGGATAGGTCACCTGTGCCATTTTTCTCCTCCTCTCAAAACGCAGGCCGGCTTATTTTTTCCCAATCTTGACCTGTTTTTTTTCTGATTGTTTTTTTCTTGCCTCCTCCTTATCCCCCGCCTTCTCGTACTGCTCGCCCTTGGGGATAGAAATCACACCAAGATCTATCAGTTTTTGAACCTTGGCGTTCTGCTCAACATCCTGATCCATAACATTAGATAGAGATGTTTTGGGTGGAAGAATCACCGCCTGTCCACTGTTAAGACGGAGGGTGACCAGCCTGCTCGACAGATTCTTTACGGTTTTCATATACTCTCCTCCTTTCCAAAGCCTTTTGTTCGAAACTTCACTACAGAGGGAAGCAACGTCAGGCCATATCAATGCCTCTCGATTGGCCGGCCTGGTAACGCGCCTCAGAGTCAAACCTGGAGAAGATAGAGCAAAGAAAGAGCACCTCTGTGATGTCTCTTTGTCCACGTCGTAGATATGTCTGCTGCGTGAGGTTTGTATTGAATTGCTCAATATTCTGGGCTTTCGCACACAGTCGCAGAAAGTTATCTTCGCTGTTGCCTTGTATGGATATGCAATACCAATGTTCCAGGCTCACTTACTGTCCATGGACAGGCTACCGCCACAAGCTGTCAAAGACAACTTCCCAATAAACAAACTGCATATACTGCTCTTCATATGTGAGACGTCCGTTTTTTCAGACGGCAAACGATCGCATAACCGACAGAAAAACCATTCTCTGCTGTTTCAGCACACTTTACACACCATCAGCCTCACTTCAGTCCAGGTCATCACCGTTCAAGAATGCTTGAATACATTACCAGCTAAATATCCCTAAGCCTTCCTGGCAAGTTTATAAATTGGCAAACCGCTCCTTGAGTCGACTTTTATTACTGCTCCTTGTCTGACTAAACTCTCCAATGCACTACTCACTTCATCAACGGAGTAATCCACCCTTTCGAATTCGAGCCAGAAATGAGAAATGCCCTCAAGGGTATCACCGGCATCCGGGTTCTCCTGGAGATATTTCATGATCATTTCTGAAATTTCGTTATATCCCTTATTCACTGAATGTTATGAGAATATAGTTTGATTTATTCGAGCAAAAAAAATGCCAAAGTCTTAGCGGTATGAACATATTGATTCAATTGCATTTATTTAGTCCTGCAGGAAAGGGAATCTGGCAAGGTGTCATCAAGTTAAGACTGCCAAAGAAATACAGTTAAAT
>Ga0335084_10004318_pt1 | contig 13979 bp, 15 predicted proteins | sample Lox_Sample_44_FD_206721 | JGI IMG/M metagenome (GOLD analysis project Ga0335084, IMG submission 206721) | Soil microbial communities from Loxahatchee National Wildlife Refuge, Florida, United States - Lox_Sample_4.4 | ecosystem: Environmental > Terrestrial > Soil > Wetlands | place: USA...
CCACGGCGTGATCGCGGCGATCACGCCCATCGGCTCGTGCACGCTCATCGTGAGGTAGTCGCCGCGCGGCGGGGTGATCGTCTCCTCGAGCGTCTCGCACGCGGCGGCGAAGAACTGGAACGTGCTCGCCGCGCTGGCGACGAGCGCGCGCGTCTCGTTGATCGGCTTGCCGTTGTCGCGGCGCTGCAGCTGCGCGAGCGCTTCGGCCCGCTCGCGGATCAGCGCGGCCGCGCGGTAGAGGACGCTCGCGCGCTCGTGCGGCTTGAGGTTTGCCCAGTCGGGCCGGCGGCGCGCGGCGTCGGCGGCCTCGATCGCTTCTTCGACGTCGGCGACGTTCGCCGCGGCGAGCTCTGCGGTGACGGTGTCGTCGGCGGGGTAGCGCGAGGCGTAGACCTCGCCCCGCCCGCGGCGCCATTCGCCGGCTACCAGGATCGGCATCACCATGGCTCGGTTCCTTTCAGAGTCGGGTTGCGTGGGCTCAGGCGGCGGCTTTCTTCACCGGCGGGCCGGAGAACTGCTGCGCGAACGGCCCGATCGCGGTCATGTCGATCTCGACCACTGCCGGACCGGGTTGCGCCAGCGTGTCGCGGAGCGTGGCCCCGAGGGCGCCGAGGTCGCGGACGCGGTGGAACGGCAGCGCGATCGACTGCGCCAGCTGCTCGAAATTGGGCGTGTGGAGGTCGGCGTAGTACCGCCGCCCGCCGTAGTGCACGTCCTGGATGTTGCGGATCACGCCGTACCCGCGGTCGTTCATCAGCAGGACGAGGACGTTCGCCTTCTCCTGCACGAGCGTCGCGAGCTCGCCGATGTTCACCTGCAGCCCGCCGTCGCCGACGAGGCAGAACGTCTTGCGCTTGCCGGCGGCGAGCGCCGCACCAATCGCCATCTGGACGCCCTGGCCGATGCCGCCGCCGAGCGCGTGCACGCCGTCGCGCGGGCCGCCGATCCGCAGGCTGCGGTTGCCCCAGGTGCTGTTCGACACGGTCACGTCGCGTACCCAGACGAAATCGCGGCCGGCCGCACGCTGGAGCTCCGCGAGGAGCCGTTCGTAGGGTCCGAGCCCGTCGCGCACGATCTTCTCGGCGGCCTCGCGCGTCGCGGCAAGATCGCGGGCGAACGCGGCGTCGCGCTTCAGGCGGCCCTGCAGCCGGTCGGCGAGCCCGTTCAGCGCCGCCGCGCTGTCGCCGGCGACGAAGAAGTCGTCGGTGTAGCAGCGCCCTTGGCTCTGCGGATCGGCGTCGATCCGGTACAGCGGCCGCGGCAGCTTGAGCTGGTACTTCAGCGTCTCGTTGCCGCGCAGGCGCGAGCCGGCGACGAGCATCGCATCGCAGGTGCCGTAGAACTTCTCGACCGGCTCGTAGAGGTTGAACGCGCCGAGCGACATCGGATGGTCTTCAGAGACGATCCCCCGGCCCTGCACGCTGGTGACGACGCCGAAACCGAGGTCGATGAGCCGCCTGACTGCGGCGCCGGCGTGACGTGCGCCGCCGCCGAGCCAGAGCAGAGGACGCTTCGCGCGCGCGAGCCGCTCGGCGAGCGCGTCGAGGTCGGCCCCGGTAGGCTGGGGCAGCGCGATTTCGACCGGCGCGAGCGACGGCGGGGCGTCGATCTCGGTCGCCTGGATGTCGATCGGGATCTCGACGCTCACCGGGCCATACGGCGGGGTGAGCGCGACGCGGATCGCTTCGCGCAGCGTGCCGAGCGCGGTCTCGGCGCTCCGCACCCGGTACGCGGCCTTCGACACCGCGCGCAGCATGTCGAGCTGCTCCGGTGCCTCGTGGATGTAGGCGAGATCGCGGTCGAGGTAGGGCACCTCGATCTGGCCGGTCAGGTGCAGCACCGGCGTGCCTGCGGTGAGGGCTTCGACCATCGCGCCGCAGGCATTCCCGGCTGCGGTGCCAGTGCTGGTGACCGCGACGCCGATGCCGCCCGAGACGCGTGCATAGGCGTCGGCCATGTTGACGGCGCCGGGCTCGCTTCGCGCCGGAACGAACCGGATCGGCGCCGGACGCCCCTTGGTCGCGGCGTCGGCCGCACGCCGCCCGAAGGCGTCGAGGATCGGCATGTTGTGGATCGAGATCACGCCGAAGGCGGCGTGCACCCCGTTCGATTCGAGGAACGCGGCGACGAGCTCGCCGACGGTGACGCGTGGCTTGAGGTCAGGCATGGCGGGAATGTCCCCCTGAAACGTCGATGAAGGTGCCGGTGGTGTACGAGGCGAGCGGCGAGGCGAGGAACACCATCGCGTAGGCGGCTTCCTCGGGGCGCCCGAGCCGTCCGAGCGGAATCTCTTTCTTTTGCGCGAGGGCGGCGGTCCACGCCTCCCAGGTCTCGCCGGGCGCGGCCTGTGTCTGGTAGCGGCGGCGCCATTGGCCGGACTCGACGAGCCCGATCAGGATGCCGTTCACGCGCACCCCGCGGGGTGCGAGCTCGGTCGCAAGCGAGCGCACGAGGTTGAGCACGCCGGCGCGCGCCGCCGAGGTCGCGACCATGTGCGGCTCCGGCTGGCGCGCGAGCAGGGAATTCACGCAGACGATCGCGGCGGCGCTCGAGCGCTCGAGCTGCGGCAGAAATGCGCGCGTCGGCCGGATGACGCTGAAGAACTTGAGCTCGAGCTCCTCGAGCCACGCGGCGTCGGTCGTGTCGGCGAAGGTCGAGACCCTGCCCTGGCCGGCATTGTTGATGAGGATATCCACGCCGCCGAACCGGGATGCCACCGCGGCCGCGAACCGCTCCATTCCGCCGGCGTCGAGCACGTCGCAGGCTCGAGCGAGCAGGCGCTCGGCGCCGGCCTCGGGGGCGAGCGCCGAGACCGCCGTATCGAGGCGCGACGCGTCGCGGCCGCAGATCGCGACGCGCGCCCCCGCCTGGAGCAGGGCGCGTGCAGTCGCAAGACCGATGCCGGAGGACCCGCCGGTCACGGCGGCGACGCGGTTCTCGAGCCCGAAGGAGAGGCTGGAGGCCATCGGAGGCGTTACGCGGCCGAGCGCGCCGCTGGCGCCGCGGCGTTCGCCTTCTCGAGCGCCTCGAGCTGGGCCTTCGCCTTCTGCTCGAGGATGCGGCGCAGCCGCGCGAGGCCGGTGTCGTGCTGGTAGAGGAACTCGTGTGTGCGCGCGTCCGGCGCCATGTTCTCGAGGACGAACCGGTCCTGCTCGAGCACTGCCCAGTGCAGGCCTTCCAGCTTGGTGCGGAACATGAACTGCCACACGTCGCGGACCCAGCCGGTGCACTTCCGCGTGCGCCAGAAGAAGACCAAGCAGTTGTCCTCGTCGACCGGCGTCACGAAGCCGCAGATCCCGAAGTTGCCGCCCGGACCGGCGTTCGGACGGTAGGGGATGGCGAGCCGCAACCACATCGCGCCGGTGTCGCCGAACTCGGTCCAGTCGAAGTTGACGTCGCGCTGGTTGGTCTTCTCGAAGATGATCCCGGTCGGCGTCTTCCGCATCTGCATGTTCGCGGTCTTGTCGCCCGAGGCCATCGAGTGCGACACCGAGTGGAGATAGGCGCCGTGCATCGGATCCATCACGTTGTCGATCGCGTAGCGGTAGTTGCACTTCCACTTCGCGAAGCAGAGGATGGCCCCGTAGTCCTCCTCGTTCACGAGCTCCTCGGGAAGCTGGAGCGGGACGGGCTCGGCGTGGAGCGCGTCGCCGAAGTAGACGAAGATCCCGCCGCGAACTTCCTTCACCGGATAGCTCTTCACGCGGCGCTCGCCTTCCATCGGACAGCGGTCCACCGCCGGCACCCTGCGCACCGTGCCGGTGCCGTCGACCTCGACGCCGTGGTACCAGCAGGCGAGGCGATCGCCGAGGTTCCAGCCGAGCGAGAGGCGCGCGCCGCGATGCGGGCAACGGTCCTCGATCGCCTGCACCGCGCCGCTCTCGTCGCGCCACAACACGAGGTTCTGGGAGAGGCGCGTGATGCCGACCGGCGCGCCGGCGACCGCCCAGCTCGGCAGCACCGGGTACCACTGGTTCAGCAGGCCGCGATTGACGAGCCGCTCGATTGTTTGGGAATCAGCCATGGTTCCTCCGTATCGCTTTTCAGAACGGCAGCTTGCCGAGCTCGCGCAGCGTGTCCTGGAAGGTGCGCTCGGTCCAGGCGTCGCCCGACGGGGTGCGCACACCTTCGCGGTTGAGCGCGGCGACGATTTCCTTCAGGTCGTAGGTCCGCTGCGCGAAGATCTGCTCGAGCGCATCGGCGAGGGTGCCCTCGTACTCGGTCGGCAGCGCCGGGCGGGTCTGCCACTGGATGAGGTCGCGCTCGGCGGTCTTGAAGATGTGTCCGGCGCCACCGCCCGGATTCGCGCGCGGGCTGAGATACGCGTCGAGATAGGGGTTCACGTCCTGGACCACCTCCGCGGTGTTCGCCGCGGGCAGGTGGGTCCGCATTGCGCCTCGCTCTGCCATGGTTCCTCCTTGGGCTTGATGGATTACGCGGCCACTTCGGCCGGACGATAGTTGAGGCTCCGGGAGAGCTCCGCCGCCGCGCCGAGCACCTGCTCGACGAGCCGGTCGCGGAACTCCCTGGGTTCGAGCGTCGGGCGCTGGGCGGTCACGCTGATCGCCGCCACGATCGCGCCGATCCGGTCGCGCACGGGCGCCGCCACCGCGGAGATGCCCTGCTCGAAGAACGATTCGCTGACTGCGTAGCCGCGCGCGCGGTCCTCGCGGAGCAGGCGCTTCAGGTCAGCGAGCGTGTGCGGCGCGCGCGACGATTGCTGCGGCAGGGCCGCGTCCGGGTAGAGCGCCTGGAGCGTGCGGTCGTCGGCGTCCGAAAGGAGCACGCGGCCGAGGATGGTCGCGTGCGCGGGCAGCCGCGTCCCGACGGTCACGTTGCTCGCGAAGGTGGAGGGCGGCGAGGCCTTGACCACGACCACCACCTCGCGGCCGTCGCGGATCACGAGCTGCGCGGAGAGGCTCGTCGCGTCGCGGAGCCGCTCGATCAGCGGGCGGGCGAGCTCGGCGACCTCGAGCGAGGCGATGTACTCGAAGCCGAGGCGGAGCACCGCCGGGCCGACGCGGTAGCTGTCGCCCTCGCGCTCGAGGAAGCCGAGGAACTCGAGCGTCTGCGCGATGCGGAACGCGGTCGAGCGCGGGATCCCGAGCGTGCGCGCCATCTCCGCCGCCGGTAGGACCTTGCGCGTGCGGTCGAAGAGCTGAAGCATGCGCAGGCCGCGCTCGAGCCCGGGGACGTTGTACCGGGACAGCGGTGCGTTCATGCGGCCGCCCCTTGCGTGCAGCTCGCCGCGAAGTCCGCGATGATCGGATTGACGATCGCCGGCGCGTCGAGATAGCACAGGTGTGCCGGACCTTCGAGCAGCCGGTACTCGGCGCGCGGGAAGGCGCGCGCGATGCGCTCGCAGCCCGCCGGCGGCGTGATCGTGTCGGCGGAAGCGGCGACGACGAGCGCGCGGCCGGCGTAGCGCGCTGCGTCCTCGACGAGCCGGCCGTTCGAGAGCATGCGAGCCGCCTGCGTGTAGCCGCCGGGACGGATCCGCGCGTTGCTCCACGCGGCGAGCGCGCGGGCCTCCGCCGAGGCCGTCGGCGAGAGCATTCCCGGCGACGGCTCGAGCGCCATGCCCTCCGGGCCGAGCCGCGCGAGACGTTCCAGTCGCGTCGTGAGCCGTTCCTCCCGCTCCCGCGGATCCGCGAGCCCGTAGCCGCCCGCCGGGTTGAGGAGCAGCAGCCCGGCTGTCCGCTCGGGCCGGCTCGCGGCGAACGCGGTGGCGATCAGCGCGCCGAGCGAACTGCCGACGAGCACCGCCCGCGCGATGCCGAGCGCATCGAGCAGCGCCGCGAGCGCGCCAGCGTAGTCGGCGGCGGCGGGCGACTCCGCCGGGAGCTGATCGGACTCCCCGTAGCCCGGCGCGTCCCAGGCAACCGTCCGGAAGCGCCGACCCAGGGTTTCGAGCTGCCGCACCCACGACCCCGACTGGTTGCCGATCCCGTGCAACAGCACGAGCGCCGGGCCGGTCCCCGCTTCGCGGTAGGACACGACCCCGCCCCCTGCGCGTCCGGTGGCCAGCGGGCAGGCGGCGACGAGCGCGTCGGCGAGGCGGAGGTCGGGCATCGTCATTCGCCTTCGCTCAACGCCTTGGCTTCGGACGGCGTCTGCGCGCGCTTGATCTTCGCGAGCGGGCTCTCCGGCGGATAGGTGGGCGTGACCGGCACCGGTGCGCCGAGCATCACGCACATCAGCGCGTCCTCCTCGCCGATGTTGTGCTCCTCGCGATAGACCCCGGGCGGGATCGAGATGAGGTCGCGCTCCCCGAGCGTCGCCTCCCAGCGCTCGACCTTGCCGTCGTCGTGGCGCTTCTCGCAGATCACCTTCATCTTCCCGCGCATCACGAAGAAGATCTCTTCGACGTCGATGTGGATGTGCATCGGGCCGATATGGCCGGCCGGGATCAGCATTGTCGAGAACGTGAACTGGCCGGCGGGCACGACGTTCGAGTCGGAAGCGACGCCGGTGCCGCCGGTGCCGACGTAGCGCATCTGCGCGCGGCGGTACTTCGGGTCGTGATCGGCCTGGAACTTGAGCGCGTTCCAGTCGTACCTGCGGGTCGAGTGGCGCGCGACGCGCGCCTCCATCCACTGCTGGAAGCTCGCGCCCTCGGGGCGGTCCCACGAGCGCTTCGCTTGCGGATTCTTGACAGCCTGGTCAGCCATGAGTGCTCTTCCTTTCGGGGAAAGTCGATTCAGTGCATCACGAACCCGCCGTTCACGGCGAGCAGCTGGCCGGTCACGAACCCGGCTCCAGCGGAAAGCAGGTAGGTCACCGCGCCGGAGACATCCTCGGGCAGCTGCGCGCGGTTGATCGCGCGGCCCTCCATGTACAGGCGATGGCGCTCCGCCGGCACGTACTCGGTCGCTTCGACGAGGGTCAGGCCGGGGGCGACGGCGTTCACCGTGATGCCATCGGGGCCGAGCTCGCGCGCCATCGATCGCGTCATCGCGACGACGGCGCCCTTGCTCGCGACGTAGGCGAGGAGGCGCGGTGCGCCCCACAGCGCGGTGTCGGAAGCGATGTTGATCACGCGCCCGGTTCCGCTCGCGCGGAGGTGGCGCGCGGCGGCGCGGGTCATCAGCCAGGTGCCGCGCACGTTGACCGTCATCACGCGGTCCCAGACCTCGATGTCGAGCTCGTCGAGGGTCTTGCCCCCGGAGCTCGTGATCGCGCCGTTGTTCACCAGGCCGTCCAGCCCGCCCAGCGCTTCAGCGGCCTTGCCGGCGCACGCATCGATGGAGGCGGGAAGCGCTAGGTCGAGCGGGACGAACGTGGTGCCGATCTCCCTCGCTGTGGCCCGGCCGGCGTCTTCGAGGATGTCCGCGATCGCGACGCGCGCGCCAGCCGCGAGCGCCGCTTCGGCGAACTTCCGGCCGAGGCCGCGGGCCCCGCCGGTGATCAGGATGCGCCGGTCGCGGAGCATCGGCGGTCAGTCGACCTTGAGGTAGAGGCGGTCGCCTTCGCGCTTGACGGCGTACGAGGCGAGGTCGCGGCCGCCCGGCTCCTTGGTGCACTTGCCGGTCGGGATGTGGAACTTCGCCCCGTGCAGCGGACACTCGATTTCCTCGCCGTCGACGAAACCCTGCGAGAGGAGCGCATAGGCGTGGGGACAGACGTCCTCGAGGGCGTAGTAGCGTCCGTTCAGCAGGTAAAGCCCGATCTCGCGCTCGCCGACCTTCACGGTGAGGGGGAGGTCGTCGGCGAGGTCTGCCGCTGCCGCTACGTCGTGCCAGTCCGCCATGGGTTGCCCTCCTAGATGTGTCGGTGTGTTTTACTAATGAAACGCCGTTCCTCGTATGAAACATAATGCCGGCGCTGCTCAGATCTGTCAAGGGATATTTTTGTCGGTGGGGTCCCGCGGCGCGCGAGGGCGTCGGGAGGCTCGCGCTGTTCGGGGAGCACGGAGCCCGTTACAGTGAGCGCCCCCGGAAGGAGAGTTCATGCGGCACATCTTGATCATCGGCATGGGCGGGATCGGCCGACACGTCGCCGACGCGCTGCAGAACGACGCGAACCGGGTGCGGCTCTCGATCCTGGTGCGCAAGCAGTACGTCGCCGCGGTGAAGGCCCGCGTGGAGGAGGTGGCGCCGGGGGACGTCCAGGTGGTCGACCAGTTCGAGCGGCTCACCGACATTCCGGAGCTCGCGGTCGAATGCGCGGGCCACACTGCAGTGGCGGAGTACGGGGAAACCTGCCTGACGAGCGGTGCGGACTTCCTGGTGACCTCGGTCGGCGCGCTGACCGATGCCGCCCTGCTGCATCGGCTGGAGCGCGCGAGCCGCACCCATATCGGGAAGGTGCTGATCCCGGCCGGGGCGCTCGCGGGCATCGACGCGCTCGCCGCCGCGCGGCTCGGCGGGCTCGAACGCGTGCGCTACACGTCGCGGAAGCTCCCGCTCGCCTGGCTCGGCACGCCGGCGGAAAGGATGTGCGATCTCGGCTCGCTCACCACGTCGACCGAGTTCTACACCGGCAATGCGGGCGACGCCGCGCGGCTCTTCCCGCAGAACGCGAACGTCGCCGCGACGATCGCGCTCGCGGGACTCGGTTTCGACCGGACCGAGGTGTCGCTGAGCGCCGACCCGCAGGCGCCGGGCAACGTGCACATCATCGAAGCGGAGGGCGGGTTCGGACGGCTCCGCGTGGAGATCGAGAACAAGCCGCTCGAGGAGAACCCGAAGACCTCGGCGCTCGCCGCGCTGTCGGTGCTGCGCGCGATCCAGAACCGGATCGGCGCGATCCAGATCTAGGCGGCGACCGGCGAGGGCGCGGCCGCCGCGGCGACCTGGAGGACCTTGAGGTCCTCCTCGGTCAGCGTTTCCTTTTGCAGCAGGAGCTGCGCGCCCCGCTCGAGGACGGCGCGCCGGTCGGTGAGTATTCCGACTGCCTTCGCAAACGCGCGCTCGACGAGCCCTCTGACCGCGGCGTCGATTTCCCGTGCGGTCTCCTCGCTGAACTCGCGGGCCTTCACCGCGCCGCCGACGGTGGCGAGGAACGGGCTCGGCTCGGACTCGTACGCGACCTGACCGAGCTTCTCGACCATCCCGAAGCGCATGACCATGCTGCGCGCGATGTTGGCGACCTTCTGCAGGTCGTCCGCCGCGCCGGTGGAGATCTCGTCGAACACGACGTGCTCGGCCGCGCGTCCGCCGAGCAGCACCGCCATCTTGTTCTCGAGCTCGGTCGTGGTCATCAGGAAGCGGTCCTCGAGCGGGCGCTGGATCGTGTAGCCGAGCGCGCCGATGCCGCGCGGGATGATCGAGATCTTGTGCACCGGATCGGAGCCGGGCAGGGTCATCGCGACCAGCGCGTGGCCCATCTCGTGGTAGGCGACGGTGCGCCGCTCCTGCTCGTTGAGGACGCGGTTCTTCTTCTCCAGCCCGGCCACGATGCGCTCGATGCCGTCGTTGAAATCCTGCAGCGCGACCGCGGTCGCTCCGCGGCGCGTCGCGAGGAGCGCGGCCTCGTTCACCAGGTTCGCGAGGTCGGCGCCCGAGAAACCCGGCGTGAGCGCGGCGATCTTCTCCGGATCGACGTCGGCCGCGAGCGTCACTTTCTTCAGGTGCACGTTGAGGATCGCGATCCGGCCGCGCTTATCCGGCCGGTCGACGAGCACCTGCCGGTCGAAGCGCCCGGCGCGCAGCAGCGCCGGGTCGAGGATCTCGGGCCGGTTGGTCGCGGCGAGCAGGATGAGGCCGCTCGAGGAGTCGAAGCCGTCGAGCTCGACCAGGAGCTGGTTGAGCGTCTGCTCCTTCTCGTCGTGGCCGCCGACGCCGTACGCACCGCGGGCGCGGCCGAGCGCGTCGAGCTCGTCGATGAAGATGATCGCCGGTGCGAGCTTGCGCGCCTGGTCGAAGAGATCGCGCACGCGCGCCGCTCCGACGCCGACGAACATCTCGACGAACTCCGAGCCGTTGATCGATAGGAACGGGACGCCGGCCTCGCCCGCCACCGCGCGGGCGAGGAGGGTCTTGCCGGTGCCGGGCGGGCCGACGAGCAGGACCCCTTTCGGCAGCCGCCCGCCGAGCCGGCCGTAGTCCTTCGGGTTCTTGAGGAACTCGACGACCTCCTTGAGCTCGTCCTTCGCCTCGTCGACGCCGGCCACGTCCTCGAACGTCACCTTGACGTCCCTCTCCATGTACACCTTGGCCTTGCTCTTGCCGATCGAGAGAAAACCCCCGCCCATGCCGCCCCGCTCGGCGAACCGGCGCATCAGGAACCACCACAGGCCGAAGAACACCAGCGCGGGCACCACGAACCCGAGGAGGTCGCGGAGGAGGGTGCTTTCGATCACCCCGGTGTACTTGACGTTGTACTGCTCGAGGTCCTTCGCCAGCCGCTCGTCGACGCGGACCGCGGCGAACCGCGTGCGCTTGTCGGACAGGGGTTCCTTGAACTTGCCCTCGACCGTGTTTTCGCGGACCACGACCTCCTCGATCTTGCCCTGCTTGAGGTAGTCGACGAACTCGCTGTAGGTGATCGGCTCGACCGAGCGCATCTCGACCCAGGCGCCGTGCAGCCACAGCACGGCGAGCGCGGCGAGGATGAAGTACCAGAGGTTGATTTGCGTTTGTCGTTCCATCGGGAGGGGGTGAAAAGCGATTGCGCGATGTGGAGCGCGATTTTTCGGTTGCGGAGGGCGCCGGCCGGGATCAGAATTCCCGGCGAGCGGTCGTACCTGACGTCGAGCGCGTCCGGATAGGGGAAATGGGTCCGCCGGACGCGGATTCAAGGAGACAGCACCCATGGGCCGAGCGATTCCCGAGCCGCCGCGCGACTTCGACAAGGCCACCATCATCCAGCGCCCCGACGGGTTCTACTGGCTGTCGGAGGCGAGCGGCGAAGAATACGGTCCGTTCCCCACCCGCGCCGAGGCGCTGGCCGACATCCAGTCCGGCGGCGAGACGGAAGAGGTCGAGCCCGACGAAACGGTGGAGGAAACCGAGGCCGACATCGGCGTGTCCGGCTGGGTCGACCCCGACACCGGCGATCTCGGCGAGAGCTGGACGCCGCGGCTCGAGGACCATTAGCCGGGCGCGCGTGCGCCGTTCGCGAGTCGTGCGAGCAGCCGCCGAAGCGCGCGGAAGAGCTTCGGCACGAGCCAGGCCGCGGCGGCCAGGAACACGACGAGCAGGACGAGGAACAGCGCTGGCGCCTTGAGCGCGGCGAGGAAGCCGGCGGGCACCAGCAGGTCCTCCCCGAACGACGCGGCCCAGTTCGAGAACGGCTCGGGTGAGGTGTTGATGATCGCCCGCGTGCCGGCCTTGGCGAGATGCGCGCCGGAAGCGATCGCCCCGCCGAGGATTGCCGCCACCATCACCCACACTGGATCCGCCTGCCCGAGCGCCGCGGCAGCGAGCACTGCGCCCGCGGGCACGCGGATGAAGGTGTGCACCGCGTCCCATACGCTGTCGAACGCCGGGACCTTGTCGGCGAGGAACTCGCCGAGCGTCATCACGCCGGAGGCGGCCAGCACGAGCGGGTGCTGCAGCACTTCGAGCGCGGGGGGCAGGTCGAGGTAGCCGAAGTGGGCCATCGCGCCGGCGAGGAACAGCACGGCGTACAGCCGGATGCCGCTCGCCCAGGCGAGCCCCGCGCCGAGCGCGATGCTGTGCAGCCAGTCCATTCGCCATTATAGGAAGTAGGAAGGCACGGTTTGCATCGCCCCGCCCCGCGATGGGACAATCCGCGCCGGTCGGCCGGCGGCCCCGCGTCCTTCGGGGGAGAGAAAGAACGAGCGCTGCGCCCAGTAGTCCGGTTGCTTACCCGAGGAGGCAGATCCATGAGCACGCATCGTCCCGTCGGCTCCCCCAAGCGCCGCCGCGTTCTGCAGGCGGCTGCGGCGTCCGCGGCCCTGTCGGGCCTCGGTTTTCCCGCGATCGTCCGCGGGCAGGGGACCGCGCTGAAGGTCGGCGTCCTGCTGCCACGCTCGGGTTTCCAGGGGTTTATCGGCCAGTCGTGCCAGAAGGGCGCCGACATCGCGCCGGGGGTGATCAAGGAGCTGCTCGGCGTCAACGTGGAGCTGATGAACGCCGACACCGAGACCAACGTCGACACCGCGCGCACCCGCGCCGAGCGGCTGATCCAGGAGGGCGCGCACGTGCTCGTCGGCCCGTTCGATTCCGGCGCGGCGGCCGCGATCGCGCAGGTCGCCGAGCAGCGCGGCGTTCCGTTCGTCATCAACATCGCCGCCGCGCCGCAGATCACCGAGCAGGGCTACGGCTACGTGTTCCGCAACTTCCCGACCGCGGTCGATCTCGTCACCAACGGGCTCGCGCTGATCGGCGACCTCTTCCAGGCGACGAGCACCGTGCCGCGCACGGCGGTGTACATGCACGTCAACGACACGTTCGGGCAGGCGAACACCAAGGCGATCCAGGCGATCCTCCCGCGCCTCACTCAACTGCCGTTCAAGGTGGTCGACACGATCTCCTACGACCCGGCGACCAAGGATCTGACGGTCGAAGTGTCGAAGGCGAAGGCGACCAAGGCCGACTTCGTGCTGCTCGTTTCGCGGCTGAACGACGCCATCATCCTCCGCCGCGAAATGGTGAAGCAGCGCTGGAACCCGATGGGCCTCGTGAGCCCGGGCTCGCCCGGCATGTACGAGGAGCAGTACTACAAGGCCCTCGGTAAGCTCTCGGAATACAGCATCTCGAACGTGCCCTGGTATGACCCGCAGGCGCCGCTCACGAAAACGGTGGACGCGGCGTTCCGTAAGCAGTTCCCGGGCGACTCGCTCAAGTTCCACGCACTCAACGTCGGCTTCACGTTCGAGGCGATCATGATCGCGGCCGACGCGTACCGGCGCGCGAAGTCGACCGCGGCGAAGGCGCTGACCGACGCGATCAAGCAGACCAACATCGCGTCGCGGATGATGCTCGGCGGCCCGATCAAGTTCAACGCGAAGGGGCAGGTCGAGGGCATCGGCTCGGCGTGCATCCAGAACCTCAAGCTCAGCCCGACGGTGGTCCTGCCGGCCGCGGCGGCCGAGGCGAAGCCGGTGTTCCCGGTGCCCGACTACAAACCCGCGTAGCGCGCCGCGCGGGGAGGGCCGGCCCGTCATGGATCCGGTCAGCGTCGCGAACCTCGTCGTCGCGGGCGTCCTGACCGGACTCGTCTACGGCCTGATGGCGCTCGGGCTGTCGGTGATCTTCGGCGTCGTGCGGGTCGTGAATTTCGCGCACGGCGAGATGATGACGATCGCGATGTACGCGGCGGTCGTCCTCTTCGCCGCGCTCGGGCTCGACCCGTTCCTCGCCATCGTGCCGGTGGCGGCGGCGTTCTTCGTCTTCGGCTACGCGCTGCAGGCGGCGCTGATCAACCCGTTCATCACCCGGCCCGAGCACTCGCAGTTCATGCTGCTCGTCGCGGTCGCGATCATCATGGTGAACGCGCTGCTGATGATCTTCGGCCCGGACGCGCGCAACATCCAGCTCGACTACCTGCTCGAGTCGATCGAGCTCGGGCCGCTGCTTCTCGACCGCGGCAAGCTGTACGCCGCCGTCGTCGCCTGCGTGACCGCGGGCCTGCTCTTCGCGTTCTTCAAGTTCACGCGCACCGGGACGGCGATCCGCGCCTGCGCGGACAACCACCTCGGCGCGCGTGTGGTGGGCCTCAACGTGAAGCGCTACTACGCGTTCACGTTCGGGCTGGGCGCGGCGTGCGTCGCCGTCGCCGGCTGCATGATGTGCCTGCTCGTCGACGTGACGCCGGTCCTCGGGCCCGCGTACACGCTGCTCGCGTTCGTGATCGTCATCGTCGGCGGGCTCGGTTCGATGGGCGGTGCGCTCCTCGGCGGCGTGCTCATCGGCGTGTCCGAGGCGCTCGCCGGCCTGTTCATCGCGCCGTCGGCGAAGAGCATGTTCAGCTTTGCGCTGCTCATCCTCGTGCTGCTCTTCCGCCCGCAGGGGCTGCTCGGGAAGCGGACATGAACCGCCGCGCCGGGACGCTGCTTGCCCTCGTCGCGG
>Ga0335084_10004319_pt1 | contig 13975 bp, 11 predicted proteins | sample Lox_Sample_44_FD_206721 | JGI IMG/M metagenome (GOLD analysis project Ga0335084, IMG submission 206721) | Soil microbial communities from Loxahatchee National Wildlife Refuge, Florida, United States - Lox_Sample_4.4 | ecosystem: Environmental > Terrestrial > Soil > Wetlands | place: USA...
TCGCCGTGAACGCGGATCTTCACGGTCCCGGCCAGAGCCTCGAGCGCGGTGACGGCCCGGGACCGGATCCGCCCGGGGCCGCCGCCCGACTCCGCTAGCAGCCGCTGCACGTCGGCCGCGCCCAGATCGCGCGCGATGTCGGAGGCCCAGCGCTCGACGTCGGCCCGCGTCACCGGCTCGGGCGCAAAGTCCGGGGCGGAGGGCTCGGACGCGAGGGCGACGTGGAGGCCGCCCGTGATCGCGCCGAGCCGATGCACGTCTCCCACAAGCGGATCCGGGCTCCGCTCGACCGCGGAGCCGCGCTGGCGGAGCGCGGTGAGCAAGTGGTGCCACCCGTCACCCGAGTTGTCCACGAACTCCTGGAGCACCGCGAGCGTGACGGGTCCGTCGCCCGCCTCGTACTCCACCCAGCCGGCGAGCCGCGGTACATGGCGAAACACGGTCCGCGTGGTGAGGAAGCGCGGGATCTCCAGGTCCGGGCTGACGCCGGGCTGGGGCCGCCGTAGCGACTTGAGCACGAGCGCAGCGCCCAGGATCACCGAGGTGTTGCTCTGCTCGCCGGCGTGGCGATGGGCCGCCTCCCTGTCGGGATTCCGCGGGAAGTTCCAGCCGGGGGTGGGTCGGAGCCGGAAGCGGCCGGCCTGCCCGGCGAGCTCGCGCCCGGCCGCGATCGCGGCGAGCAGGCGGTGCGCGAAGCGCGGATCGTCGTGGGCGTCCACCACCGACTCGTCGCCCCGCCGGGCGAGCGCGTCGCCGGGGGCCTCCGAGACGGTCACCGGCACGTAGTAGGCGTCGCCGTCGACATCCAGGAGCAGGAGCACGAGCGGGCCCTCGCGATCGAGCGTCGCCCAGTCGAGGACGGCGAGGGCGCCGACCCCGCGCGTCTTGGCCGCGAACCACCGCTGCCGGATCAGGTACTGGGCGAGGTCGTTGCGGCCGGGACCCGAGAGCAGCGCGACCACCGCGGCCGGATCAGAGCGGAGCGGCCTCGATGCCATAGAGCGGCTGGTCGGAGAGCGGCGGCTGGAGCCGGAACCAGTAGTAGCCGTAGGGCGCGAGGCTGATGAAGTACGGGGCGGTGTCGATGGTGGGAAAGCGCGTGTCGCCGAGCATCTCGACGGGCGTGTAGCCGCTCCACGCCCGCAGGTCCAGCTCCACCGGCTGGGCCGAACCGGCGAGGTTGTGGACCACGATCACGGTCTCGCCCTCGTGCTCGCGCACGTGGGCCAGCACGCTCTCGTTGGCGGGGCGGAGGAAGTGGAGGGTCCCGCGGCCGAAGACGCGGGTCTTCTTGCGCACCTGGATCAGGCGCTTCATCCAGTTCAGCAGCGAGGACGGCGTCCGCTGCTGGGCCTCCACGTTGATCGACTGGTAGCCGTAGACCGTGTCCACGATCAGCGGCAGGTACAGGCGGGCGGTGTCCGCGCGAGAGAAGCCCGCGTTGCGGTCGCCCGTCCACTGCATCGGGGTGCGGACGCCATTGCGGTCGCCCAGGTAGATGTTGTCGCCCATGCCGATCTCGTCGCCGTAGTAGAGGATCGGGCTGCCGGGCAGGGTGAAGAGCAGGCTCGTGAGGAGCTCGATCTTCCGCCGATCGTTCTCGAGCAGCGGGGCGAGGCGGCGCCGGATGCCCACATTCAGCCGCATGCGCGGGTCGGCGCCGTAGGCGTAGTACAGGTGGTGGCGCTCCTCGTCGCTCACCATCTCGAGGGTCAGCTCGTCGTGATTGCGCAGGAAGAGGCACCACTGGGCCGACGGCGGGATCTCCGGGGTGTGCACGAAGATATCGGTGATGGGCCGCCGGTCCCCGTGCCGCACCGCCAGGAAGATGCGGGGCATGAGCGGGAAGTGGAATGCCATGTGGAACTCGTCGCCATCGCCGAAGTACGGGCGCACGTCGGCCGGCCACTGGTTGGCCTCGGCGAGCAGAACCCGGCCCTGGTACTGCGCGTCGAGCGTGCGACGGATCTCCCGGAGGAACTCGTGCGTCTCCGGGAGGTTCTCGCAGCTGGTGCCCTCGCGCTCGAAGAGATACGGGACCGCGTCGCAGCGGAAGCCGTCGAGGCCGCGGTCGAGCCAGAAGCGCATGACGTCGAGCAGCTCGCGGCGGACCTGCGGGTTGTCGAAGTTGAGGTCCGGCTGGTGGTGGAAGAAGCGGTGCCAGTAGTAGGCCTTCGCCACCGGATCCCACGTCCAGTTGGACTGCTCGGTGTCGACGAAGATGATCCGGGCGTCCCGGTATCGCTCGTCGGTGTCACTCCAGACGTAGTAGTCTCGGTAGGGGGAGTCGGGCGAGCGACGCGCCGCCTGGAACCACGGGTGCTGATCCGAGGTGTGGTTGACCACGAGATCGGCGATCACCCGCATGCCGTGTCCGTGCGCCGCCTCGAGGAAGCGGTCGAAGTCGGCCATGGTGCCGTAGTCCGGATGGATCTCCCGGTACTCGGCCACGTCGTAGCCGTCGTCGCGCAGCGGCGAGCGGAAGAAGGGCAGCAGCCAGATGCAGTCGACCCCGAGCTCCTTCAGGTGGCCGAGCTGGCCGGTGAGGCCGATGAAGTCTCCGATGCCGTCGTCGTTGCCGTCCCGGAAGGCGCGGACGTGCAGCTCGTAGAAGACCGCGTCCTTGTACCAGAGGGGGTCACGGTCGCTCACGAGAGCCTCGCGGGTGGTGCGGGCGCTCGGGCGCCCGTCCACGTGGGAGCGTCCGAGGCAGTGGCTTGGCGAGGCGCAGCCGAAGGCGAGCCGAGCGGATCAATAAAGTCGTTCAGGCTGTTCATGCGTAGTAGTCGAAGTCGCGCTCGCGGCGGCGCCAGCGACCGACGCGATAGACGTGGGCGGGGGCGGCGCGCGGGTCCAGCGTGACGGTGTGGGTGGCTCCGCGACCGAGGCGCCGGTCGCCGCCCAGGAGCTCGTGCAGCTCGTAGGTCTCGTCGGGCGCGATGCCGATCTCGTCGAGTGGGATCTCGAGCGTGGCCTCGTGGGCCGCGAACGGGTCCAAGTTGACCGCGGCCAGGATCACGTTGTCGCGGCCGGGCGCCATCTTGCCGTAGAAGATCACGTGCGGGCTGCTCGACGCGTAGAAGCGGAGCCCGCTCATCGAGTGCAGCGCCGGGTTCTCGCGGCGGATCGCGTTGAGCCGGGCCAGGTAGTCCTTGATGTTGCCGGGAGCGTCCCAGTCGCGCACCCGGATCTCGTACTTCTCGGAGGCCTGGTACTCCTCGGTGCCGGGCAGGGCCGCGGACTCGCAGAGCTCGAAGCCGCTGTAGACGCCCCACACCGACGAGAGCGTGGCCGCGAGCGCCGCACGCATGCGGAAGGCGGGCGGGCCTCCGCGCTGGAGCACCTCGGGAAGGATGTCCGGGGTGTTGACGAAGAAGTTGCCGCGGAAGTACTCGGCCGCCTTCGAGCGCGTCAGCTCCTCCAGATACTCGGTCAGCTCCTCCTTGAAGTTGCGCCAGGTGAAGTAGGTGTAGGACTGGGTGAAGCCGGCCTTCGCCAGCGCGCGCATGACCTTGGGGCGCGTGAAGGCCTCCGAGAGGAAGATCACGTCCGGGTCGCGCTCCTGGACCTCCCGGATCAGCCAGGCCCAGAAGTCGAGAGGCTTGGTGTGGGGATTGTCGACCCGAAAGGTTCGCACCCCCTGGTCGATCCAGAAGCGCACCACGCCGAGCAGCGCGTCCCAGAGGGCCGGCCACGCGGGGCTCGCGAAGTTGATCGGGAAGATGTCCTGGTACTTCTTGGGTGGGTTCTCCGCGTATTTGATGCTCCCGTCCGGCCGCTGGTAGAACCATTCCGGATGCTCGCGCACCCACGGATGATCGGGCGAGCACTGGATCGCGAAGTCCAGCGCGATCTCGATTCCGAGGCCCTGGGCCGTCTTCACCAGGCGGCGGAAGTCGTCGAGGGTGCCGAGCTCCGGGTGGACCGCGGTGTGCCCGCCCTCGGGGCCGCCGATGGCCCACGGGCTCCCCGGGTCGCCGGGACCGGCCGCGAGCACGTTGTTGGGGCCCTTGCGCGCGGTGCGCCCGATTGGGTGGATGGGCGGCAGGTAGACTACGTCGAAGCCCATCTGCCGGATGTCGGGTAGCCGCTGGATACAATCGTCGAGCGTTCCGTGGCGCCCCGGCACCCGCCCCTGGGAGCGCGGGAAGAGCTCGTACCACGCGGCGTAGGTCGCCGCCGGACGGTCCACGACCACCTCGAGCTCGCGGTCGTGGCGGGTGAGGTCGGGGCGCGGCGCTACCCGGAACACGAGCTGGCGCAGCTCGCCGTCCAGCAGCACGTCGAGCCGGGCGTCCCGCGACGTCGCCACGGCCAGCCGGTCGAGTGCACGGTCGAGGGTGGCGGCGTCGGACCCGGAGGCCGCGGCGCGCGCGCGCCGGACCATGTCCGTCCCCTCCAGCAACTCGCTCGTGAGATCGGCTTGACCCCCCGCGATGCGCCGGCGCAACTCCTGGACCCAGGAGCCGAAGGTGTCGGTCCAGGCCTCGACCGTGTACAGATAGCGAGTGTTGGCCTCGAGCGGGAACGTGCCCTCCCAGCCGTCGTCGACGACCGCCCGGAGCGGCGCCTCTCGCCAGGCCGCCTCGTCGCGGGCGCGGTAGCGGATGCGGGCCGCCAGGAGATCGTGGCCTTCCTTGAAGATGTCCGCGGTGACGGTCAGCGAGTCGCCCACGATCCGCTTCACCGGATGGCGGCCGTCGTCCACCGCGGGCCGCACGCGCTCGATCACGATCGGTCGGCGCGCGGGCTTCATCGCCACCGGTCCACGAGGTAGGGCTTCTCTTCCTCGAAAACGCCGCCGAGGCGCGCGGCGCTCTGGCTCATCGCGGCGGGCGGGCGCGTCTGGGTATCCAGGATCACGGAGGCGGCGCGCCCCAGGTAGAGCGGCGCCAGCGACTGGGCCGCATGACTGCGATAGACCACGCGGGCCCGGTAGGCGAGCAGGAAGTCGTAGACGACGCGTGTCCAGAGGCGATCGGGGAAGCGGAACCGGTCGAGTGGGCGGTCACTCAGCTCGAGCACCTCGCCGAGATTGTCGGGCGCCAGGATCCGTTCCCACACCGGGAGCAGGTCGCGGACACCCTGCACGAAGCCCACTTGCATCCGCGAGGGGTCGACGGGAGGGCCGCCCGGTAGCGGCTCGGGCGGAACCCCGAAGCTGACCACCGGCTCGGAGCCGTGAATGTCGAGCCAGAAGTGTTCCGAGCGCTCGGCCAGCTCGAACAGAGCGCCGGCCACGCGGCCCACCGTGCGGCCGAGCGGCGCCGGTGCCTGCGCGGACAGGGCGAGGGTGCGCGGGCCGAGAACGGCCTGGCTGACCGTCAATCCGTGCTCGATGGCGGCGGCGGGAAGCCAGAACTCGAGCCCGTGCCGGCCGAGGTCGCTCTCCCAGACCGGCTGCTTGAGGAAGACCTCCGCGGCGCTGCCGGAGCAGGCGAACTCCTCGGCGATCGGGTGTGCGAGCTGGCGGCCGAACAGGCTGCGCATCAGTGGTACCACCAGGGCCTGGGTGAGCGTGCCGTCGTAGCGGAAGCGCCGGTAGAGCGGCAGCACGAGGCCGTAGTCTTCCTTGACGACTGGCGTGGAGAGCCCGCGAAGCCACTCGCCGGTCATGCTCGCGAGATCGGCGTTGAGCATGACGATCGCACGCGCCCCGAGCATGCGGCCCACCGTGAGGACCGCGCGCACCGCGGCCGACCAGTCGAGGTCGTCGTCGTCGCTGCCGTGGACGGGGCCGACCGAGACCACCCGGAGGTCGCCGAGGGCGCTGGCCACCGCCGCGGTGGTCGCCTCGGACCGCGCCTGATCCACGTGGACGATGGCCGCCGCTTGGCCGGGGAAGTGCGTGTCGAGGCCGGTGCGCACCGCGGTGGCCACCGCGGCGAGGGCCGGTATCGGCCCGGCGGTCGCCAGGCCCACCACGAGGTCGGCGGTGCCGATGCGCTCGGTGGTGGCGCGGGCGTCGTCCGGGAGCAGGGCCGGGTGCATCACCGGGTCAGGTGGGCCAGCAGGGCCATGTAGTCGCTCAGGCGCCGGGTGACCAGGAAATTGCGGCGCACGTGCTCCCGCCCCGCCGCGCCCATGCGGCCGATCAGCTCGGGGTTGCTCAGTAGCTGCCGGATGCGGAACGCGGCGCCCTCCACAGTTTCCACGGTATACCCGGTGACGTTGACGACCATCTGAAATGGGATGCCCCCCGCGATGGTGCCGATCACGGGCTTGCCCTTCCACATCGCGGTGGCCACCTCGATCGTGAAATCGGCCTTCAGCGGCTTCTGGATGGCGATGGTAGCCGCCCGCTCGAGCGCATTCAGCTCGACCTGGGGGTCCGGCGGTAGCACGATCACTGCGATGTCCGGGTCGCGTGAGGCCGCTTCCTGCACGTCGCCCAGGACGTCTCCGCCCGGAGCGGGCGACGGACCCGCCAGGACCAGGCGCACGTCGTGATGCTTCTTGACCAGGCGGTAGGCGTTGATCACGCCGAGCGGATCGTGCTGCCGCTCGAACGGGCCGACCTGGAGGAGGATCGGCTTGTCGCGCGGCACCCGGAGGCGGTCCATCTGCACCGCCTGCTCGGCCCGCGTCATCTCGCGGTTGCGCTCGGAGAGGGGGTCGATGGACGGGTAGACGATGAACCGCGGGATCGACAGGGGAGCCGCGAAGCGGGCGAGCGAGAATACCGCCGCGTTGTAGCGCTGGATGATCGGCCGCAGCGCGTTCCAGAGCTGCGGCTGGGCCGAGGACAGGTCCTGATGGCAGCGCCAGACCCATCGGGCCGCGTCGGTCCGCTCCTCGACGAGATGGAGCGGGGGCGCGTCGTGCACCATGACCAGATCGGCGTCGAGCTGCAGTCGCCGTGCGTTCTCCACCCCGGTCTCGCGCAGCCGGGCCAGCATGACCTCGGTGATCACCTGCTCGGTGCCCGCGAGGGCCTTGCTCACCGCCCGGCTCACCTGGTCGAAGTCGGCGGTGCCGATCGTGACCTCCCACGTCGTCTCCACCCCCAGGTCACTGAGGATCGGGACCACCCGGTTGAGAGCCTCCACCACCGGACCGCCGTAGCGCGAGGCGTTCACGTGGACGATTCGCCGGCCCCGGAGGCGCTCGCCGATGCGCATGAGGAAGTCGATCGTGCCGCGGGGCGCCACCTGGCGGTAGTCGTCGAGCTTGACCAGTGAACCCTGGGCCATCAGAAGTCCCCTCCGGGAAGGGCGTCGGTCAGCACGCTGAGGTGTCGGTCACGGATGCGCTCGAGGCTGCCCGCGTGTGGGTCGATGTGGGCCAGCCGCTCGGCCAGCTCCGCCAGCCCGAGCGCCCCGCCGACCCACTCCGCGAAGTCGCCGCGGCCGCGGCCGGATCGATAGCGCGCCTCGATGGTGTGGTAGAACAGCGCGCTCACGTCCACCTCGGCCAGCGCGTCGCGGAACTCGGCGAGCGTCCGGGCCTGATGGCCGGTGGGCACCGGGACCAGGTGGATCTGGAAGAATCGGAAGCGCTTGCCCTGGGTGCGCGGCGGCGCAGCGCCCAGGTGCTGCAGATGGTCGGAGATGATGGCGATCAGCTCCTCGCGCACGCGCTCCATGGAGCCGGCCTCGAAGGCGTCGACGCCGGCCAGCCGCTCGGCCAGGCGCACGTCGCGGATCTCGCTGCCGACCCAGAGCGCGAAGTCGTTGGGATACGCCTCCGCCAGCACCGGGCGGCGCAGGAGCGAGGCGGAGGTGTGGCAGAAGATAGACTCGATCGGCACGAGCGCGATCTGGTCGAGCAGCTCGCGCGCATCGTGGGCCTCCTGGGGCAGGAGCTCGTTCAGCTCGAGGCAGCCGAGGAAGACGAAGGGTTGGGTCGCGCTCATGCGGTAAGCTCTCCCGGAGGACGAGACCGGTGAACATTTTGCTGCTGAGTCGTGAGTATCCGCCGAACGTTTACGGCGGCGCGGGCGTGGTGGTGGATCATCTGAGCCGCGCGCTCGCGCGACTCGCCGCCGTCGAAGTGCGCTGCTTCGGCGACCAGGCGCAGGCGGGGCCGCGCCTCACCGTGCGCGGTTATCTCCCGTGGGAGCGTCTCGCAGGCGGTGCGGAGGCGCCATACGCGCCGGCCCTGGAGGCCCTGTCGGTCGGGCTCGCGATGGCGCGCGACCCCGTGCGCGCCGACGTGGTGCACACCCACACCTGGTACGTCGGGCTCGGAGGCATGCTCGTGCAGTCGATCCACGACGTGCCGCTCGTGGTCACGCTGCACAGCCTGGAGCCGCTCCGCCCGTGGAAGGCCGACCAGCTCGGTACCGGCTACGCGGTGTCGAGCTGGGCCGAGCGCCTGGCCGTCGAGCGGGCCGACCGCGTGATCGCGGTCTCGGCCCAGATGCGCGCCGACATCCTCGCGCACTTCCGCGTCGAGCCCGAGCGGGTGGTGGTCATCCACAACGGTGTCGACGCGGAGGCGTTCGCGCGAACCGAGCGACGCGAGGCCCTCGCCCGCCACCGCGTCTGCGAGCCCTACGCGCTCTTCGTCGGGCGCATCAGCGAGCAGAAGGGCATCTTCCAGCTCCTGGAGGCGGCCGGCCGCCTGCCCGAGAACGTGCAGCTCGTGCTCTGCGCGAGCAGCCCGGACACGCCCGAGCTCGCCCGGCGCCTCGAGACGGCGGTGGCCGGCCGGTCCCAGGTCCACTGGATCAACGCGATGCTGCCGGTCGAGGAGGTCGTGCAGCTCTACAGCCACGCCGCGGTGTTCGTCTGCCCGTCGATCTACGAGCCCTTCGGCCTGATCAACCTGGAGGCGATGGCCTGCGGCACGCCGGTGGTGGCGAGCCGGGTCGGCGGCATCCCGGAGGTCGTGGTGGACGGCGAGACCGGGTGGCTGGTCGAGCCGGGCGATCCCGTCGCCCTCGCCGAGGCGCTGCGGGGCGCACTGGCCGATTCCGCGCGCGCCCGGCGCATGGGGCTGGCCGGCCGGCGACGGGTCGAAGCGCACTTCTCCTGGGACCGCATCGCGCAGCGGACGCTCGAGGTCTATCACCAGGCGATCGACGCTCACGCCCGCGCCCCGGCGAGATAGAAGCCGACGCTCCAGGGCGGCAGCTCGGACCAGGCCGCCTCCGGGAGATGCGAGGCGTGGAGCCGCCGGCCCCAGTCCGGACCCGGCCCCGAATGCGGGACCGCGACGGGCCCCAGATTGGCCACCAGCCGCAAGGTGCCGGTCGGAAACGCCCACGAGACCTCCAGCGCGAAGTCGCCGACCGCCTTCCACGACGCGGTCGGCACGGGCTCTCCGGCGAGCAGCGGCACGATGGCCTCCGCGCGCAGCCGCAGCAGGGCGCGGTGGAGGTCGAGCCACTCGCGGTGCCCGGGCCCGTCGACGCGACTCCAGTCGAGCGCGGAGCGCTCGCGGGTGGCCGGGGCCTGCGGATCCGGGATGCGCGAGCGCACGGCGGAGCTCGCGAACTCCGGGAAGCGCGCGAACTCGCGCCGCCGCCCCTCGGCGACCGACGGGCCCAGGTCGGGTCCCAGATCGGTGAAGAACAGGAACGGCTCGGGCGCGCCCCACTCCTCGCCCATGAAGAGCAGCGGCAGGGCGGGCGAGAGGAGCACGATCGCGGTGGCCGTCCGGACCGCCTCCGGCGAGGCGATCGCGGTGATGCGCTCGCCGAGGGCGCGGTTGCCGATCTGGTCGTGGTTCTGCAGGAAGCTCACGAACGCGGTGGGGGGGAGGTGGGCGCTCGGCTCGCCCCGGAGCCCACCGCGATACCGTGAGCGCTCGCCCTGGAAAGAGAAGCCCTCGGTCAGGCAACGGCCCAGATGCGGCAGCGGGGGCTGGTAGTCCTCGTAGTAGCCGCCGGTCTCGCCGGTGAGCGGCACGTGCAGCGCGTGGTGGATGTCGTCGTTCCACTGGGCCTGGTAGAGCGGCCGCCGCCCGGCTTGCCGCTCGAGACGCCGAGCCTGGTTGGCGCCGTTCTCGAGCACCAGGTGCACCGCCCGCTCGCGCCCGGGTCCGTCGGCCACCGCGCGGCCCAGCTCGGTCAGCAGGTGGGTGGGCGAGTCGTCCACGATGGCGTTGACCGCGTCGAGCCGCAGGCCGTCGAGATGGTACTCCTCGAGCCAGTAGAGGGCGTTGTGGATCATGAAGGCGCGGACGATCTCGGAGCCGGGGCCGTCGTAGTTGATCCCGTCGCCCCAGAGTGATCGGTGCCGCGGGGTGAAGAAGCCGGGGGCATAGCGGTGGAGGTAGTTGCCCTCGGGCCCGAAGTGGTTGTAGACGACGTCGAGGAAGATGGCGAGGCCGCGCTCGTGGGCTCCGTCCACCAGGGCCTTGAGGGCCTCCGGTCGTCCGTAGCGCGCCTCGGGCGCGAAGAGCAGCACCCCGTCGTAACCCCAGCCCCAGCGGCCGGGGAAGTGGGCGACGGGCATCAGCTCGATCGCGGTGACGCCGAGGGAGACGAGATGGTCGAGCCGCTCGAGCGCTCCGGCGTAGGTGCCGGCCGGCGTGAACGTGCCCACGTGGAGCTCGTAGAACACGAGGCGCTCGGGCGGCAGGCCGTGCCAGGCGGTGTCGCGCCACGCGTACGCGAGCGGATCGACCACCTCGCTCGCCCCGTGCACATCGCCGGGCTGATGGCGCGCCGCCGGATCGGGCACCAGGATCTCACCGTCGATGCGGTAGCGGTAGCGCGTGCCGGCGGGCGCCTCGCGGGTCACGTGCTCGGCCCAGCCCCCGGCGTCGCGCGGCATCGCCATGGCGCGCCCCGGCTCCTCCAGCCAGAGCTCGACCGTCGCGGCGCCCGGCGACCAGAGGCGGAAGCGCGTGGTGCCGTCCTCGCGGGGACAAGACCCGAACGGCATGCGGTGCGCGCGCCGGGCCGCGGGTGTCGCGCTCATCGCGGCGACCGGTGCTCGAGCGGCGCGACCGGAAAGTGGCCGAACCGGATCGGGCAAGCCAGGATCGCCTCGCCCCCGCGGCGGAGCGCGTTCACCGCCTGCTGGAAGAGGACGCCGGCATCGATCATGCGGGCCTAGAGGTGGGTCAGCGTCTCGCGCGGATGCGGCTCGCGGTTGCGGATGTGCTGGTCGAGGATCTGCCGGGCGAGCCCGCGGCCTCCGAGCCCGAAGGCCAGGGACAACGCGAAGATGAGCCCGCCGAACGTGATGCCGAAGGCCACCAGCACCATCTCCTTGCCGATGCCGAGATGCGTGATCGCGGTCGCGCTCGCGAAGAGGAGCACGCCCCAGCGGATCGTTCGAGCGAGCAGGCGGGCCTCGGGCAGCCGCGCGTTGACCGCGGCGATCAGCGCGCCCTCCGCAAGGAAGTTCGCCACGAGCCAGCCCACGAGCAGGATGAGGGCCGCGCCCATCACGCGCGGCACCCACCCGAAGACGAACTCGGTGAGGCGACCGGTGCCCGGGATCGCGAGCGCGTCGATGGCCACCGGCAGGAAGAGCACCAGGGCGCTCCAGAATACGATCAGGCCCAGCACCTGCGAGGGCGGCTTCCGGACCCCGGCGCGATGAAGCGCAGCCACGATGCCCCAGGTCTCCGCGCGCCGATCGAAGGCGACCGCCTGCGCCACCCGCCGGACCACCCGCGCGGCGATCCACGCGGCGGCGAATCCGACGGCAGTGAGCGTGAGCATCGCGAGAATTCCCGGGAGCACGAGCATCAGCCTCGTCTTGAGATCGGCGAGAGCGGCCCACACGAGATCACCCCACACGTCCGCCATGATTGCCGCCTCCAGGAGAGCGTTGTCGATCGACCTCACGGTATCACGCGGGGAACGCGCCAGAAAGACGGCGGAGTACGAGGCCTCGACGGTCGACGCTACCGACCCGCAGCGTTGCCATGAGGATCGAGTCGTCGGACGGCGGGCGGAGAACCTTCGTGCTGATCTGCGATCGGCACGACGACCCGATGGAGGCGCTCACCGCGGCCGCCAGGCATCGACTGTTCCGCCGTGTCGCTGACCGGGGTCGGCGCGTTCTCGGCCGTCACCCTGGGCTTCTTCGACCGGCTCCGGCGCGACTACATCTACCGGGTCATGCAGGCTGAGGTCGTCTCGCTGATCGCAAGTCGAGCCCACGCGGTCCTCCCCGCCTGCCTCTTGTTCGACCTGGGCCGGGGTCAGCACTAAGTCACAGTTACACGGTAATATCTTCCCTCTCAGGGGTGCGGTCTGGCTCAGACGGGCTCATGCCGCTACGGAACACGGAAGCCCTAAGGCCTGGCAGTGACTGACTCATCCGGCTACCGGGAGAGGTTGGCCCGGGGGCGGGCATATCGCTTGCAGCCCAGCCCGACCCGGTAGTTCAGGCATACACTCCCGCCAATCTCGCGACAGAGGGGACAAACCATGAAGCATCGGATCTTGATTGCCGATGACGATGAGTCGGGTCGCAGCGGATTGGCGGCCCTACTCAACACGTGGGGCTACGAGGTTCAGGAGGCGGTCGACGGAAAGGACGCACTCGAGCGGGCGCCCGCCTTCCGACCCTCGGTCGTGATCGCGGATATGATCATGCCGGTGATCGACGGCATCGGCCTGCTGAAGCCCCTGGCCGCCGCGGTGCCCCATGCCGCCGTCATCCTGCTGACCGCGCACGGGTCGATCGAGACCGCGGTGTCCGCGATGCGGGAGGGGGCCTACGACTACATGACCAAGCCGGTGGACCCGCGGCGGCTGCGGGTCCTGGTGGAGAAGGCGGTCGAGAAGGTGCAGGTGAACCGTGAGGTCACGGTGCTGCGCCAGCAGCTCAAGGAGACCCGGGGGCTCGGTCCATTGCTCGGGGTGAGCCCGGCGATGCAGGAGGTCTACCGCCTGATCGAGATGGCAGCGCCCAGCCCGGCCCCGGTGCTGATCCTGGGCGAGACCGGTACCGGCAAGGAGCTGGTCGCGCGCACCATCCATCAGCTCTCCCAGCGCGCCAAGGGGCCCTTCGTCGCGGTCAACTGCTCGGCCATCCCGGAGACGCTGCTGGAGAGCGAGCTGTTCGGGCACGAGCGCGGGGCCTTCACCGGCGCGATGGCGCGGCGGCCCGGGTATTTCGAGCTGGCCGACGGCGGCACGATCTTCCTCGACGAGATCGCGGAGATGACCTCCAACCTGCAGGCCAAGTACCTTCGCGTGCTCCAGGACAGCCAGGTGCGTCGGATCGGGGGCCACGACGAGGTCCAGGTCGACGTGCGGGTGGTCTGCGCGACCAACAAGGACGTGGTGAAGGCGGTGCAGGACGGCGCGTTCCGGGAGGACCTCTATTATCGGATCAACGTGCTGGCGATCCCGCTGCCCCCGCTTCGCCGCCGCCCGGAGGACATCCCGCTGCTCGCGGAGACGTTCATAGCCGAGTTCAATGACAAGTACGCGCGGGGGGTTCGAGGGATGGATGAGGCCGCCGCGAAACTCCTCGCACAGCATTCGTGGCCGGGGAACGTGCGCGAGCTCCGCAACATGATCGAGCGCGCGGTCGTCTCCTGCGAGAACGGCCTGATCACGCCGGACTGCCTGCCGCTCGCCCCCCTCGGGGCTCCGCGGTCGGAGCAGGCCAACATCGTCGCGCTCCCGGTGGGCACCACGCTTGACGACGGCGAGCGCGAGCTCATCCTGAGAACGCTGCAGTCGGTCAACAACAACAAGACTCGTGCGGCCGCGATCCTCGGCACCACGCCCAAGACGCTGCACAACAAGGCGCGGCGCTGGCGGGAGCTGCAGGCCGATCGGGAGGCGCTGAGGCGGGCGTGAAGGTAATGCCGGCCTAGCGGCGGCGCGCGCCGCCGCTAGGCCGACTGCCGATCCACACGACCCAGGGGCGTGTGGACGAAGAATCCTGACGGATCTCCACCGGATACCCCTGCCGCTCGATGCTACTGGCAAGCCGCGCGGCTGCACCCCGGTCCGCGAACGCAGCGGCGGGCGTCCAGTCACCCGGCGGCCGGGGCGGGCGCGCCGCATCCGGAGTCGCCGCGGCCGGACGGGGTCCCGGTACCGCGCGAG
>Ga0335084_10004322_pt1 | contig 13973 bp, 14 predicted proteins | sample Lox_Sample_44_FD_206721 | JGI IMG/M metagenome (GOLD analysis project Ga0335084, IMG submission 206721) | Soil microbial communities from Loxahatchee National Wildlife Refuge, Florida, United States - Lox_Sample_4.4 | ecosystem: Environmental > Terrestrial > Soil > Wetlands | place: USA...
AGGAGTCGGACATGGCGCTCGAGCTGCGCAACCGCGACCGCGAGCGCAAGCTGATCAAGAAGATCGACGAGACGATCGCGCGCATCGACGCGAACGAGTACGGCTACTGCGACTCGTGCGGCGTGGAAATCGGCCTGAAACGGCTCGAGGCGCGCCCGACCGCCACGCTCTGCATCGACTGCAAGACCCTCGACGAGCTGCGCGAGCGGCAAGTCGCGAAGTAAGAAATCGGGGTCAGAGCCCGATTTCCGGGCTCCGAACCTTCACGCTCCTGCGAGGCGACGGGAAATCGGGCTCTGACCCCGATTTCTAGTTGTTCTGCTTCGCGGGCTGCTCCTGGTCCTTGATCGCCTTCATCGACAGGCGCACGCGGCCCTTGTCGTCGGCCTCGAGCACCTTGACCTTCACGATCTGGCCTTCCTTCAGGTGATCGGACACGGCGTTGACGCGCTCGTGGCTGATCTGCGAGATGTGCAGCAGGCCGTCGCGGCCCGGCAACAGCTGCACGATCGCGCCGAAGTCGAGCAGGCGCAGCACCGGGCCCTCGTAGACCTTGCCGACCTCGACGTCGGCGGTGATGTCCTGGATGCGCTTGCGCGCCGCCTCGCCGCCCTCGGCGGAGACGCAGGCGATGGAGATCGTGCCGTCGTCCTCGATCTCGATGGTGGTGCCGGTCTCCTCCTGGATGCCGCGGATCACGACGCCGCCCTTGCCGATCACGTCGCGGATCTTGTCCGGGATGATCTTCATCTTGATGATGCGCGGCGCGAAGCTCGACAGCTCGGTGCGCGAGCCCTCGATGCCGCCCTTCATGATCTGCAGGATGCCGAGGCGCGCCTCGCGCGCCTGGTCGAGCGCGATCTTCATGATGCCCTTGCCGATCGACTCGATCTTCAGGTCCATCTGCAGCGCGGTGATGCCGGTCTCGGTGCCGGCGACCTTGAAGTCCATGTCGCCGAGGTGGTCCTCGTCGCCGAGGATGTCCGACAGCACGGCGAAGCGGTTGCCTTCCTTGATCAGGCCCATGGCGATGCCGGCGACGTGCGCCTTCACCGGAACGCCGGCGTCCATCAGCGCGAGCGAGCCGCCGCACACCGACGCCATCGACGACGAGCCGTTCGACTCGGTGATCTCGGACACGACGCGGATCGAGTAGCCGAACTCCTCCGGCGTGGGCAGCAGCCCGACCAGCGCGCGCTTGGCGAGGCGGCCGTGGCCGATCTCGCGCCGCTTCGACGGGCCCATGCGGCCGGTCTCGCCGGTCGCGTACGGCGGCATGTTGTAGTGCATCATGAAGCGCTCGCGGTATTCGCCGGCGAGCGCGTCGATGATCTGCTCGTCGCGCCCGGTGCCGAGCGTGACGGTGACGAGCGCTTGCGTTTCTCCCCTGGTAAACAAGGCAGAACCGTGGGTGCGCGGCAGCACTCCCACTCGCACCGTGATCGGCCGGACGGTGCGGGTATCGCGGCCGTCGATGCGCGGCTCGCCGTCGAGGATCTGGCCGCGCACGATCGCCGACTCGAGCGCGAAGGCCATCTCCTTCACCGCGTTGGCCGCCGGGCCGCCTTCCTGGCCGACCTGCAGCGCCTCGAACACGCGCTTCCAGATCTTGTCGATCGCTTCCGAGCGCGCCTTCTTCTGCTTGATGCGGAACGCCTCGCGCAGGTCGGCTTCCGCCATCGCCTTGATCTTCGCCGCGAGCGCTTCGTCCTTCTCCGGCGCCTGCCAGTCCCAGGCCGGCCTGGCGGCGACCTCGGCCAGCTCCTCGATCGCCTGGATCGCGGCCTGCATCTGCTCGTGGCCGTACACCACGCCGCCGAGCATCACGTCCTCCGGCAGCTCGAGCGCCTCGGACTCGACCATCATCACGCCCTGCTGCGTGCCGGCGACGACGAGGTTGAGCTTCGATTCCTTGAGCTGCGACGCGGTGGGATTGAGGACGTACGCGTTGTTCACGTAGCCGACGCGGCAGGCGCCGATCGGCCCGTTCCAGGGAATGCCCGACAGGGTGAGCGCAGCCGAGACCGCGAGCATCGCCGGGATGTCGGAGTCGACCTCGGGGTTGAGCGAGAGGACCTGCGCGACGACCTGCACCTCGTTGTACAGGCCGTCGGGGAAGAGCGGCCGGATCGGGCGGTCGATGAGGCGCGAGGTCAGCGTCTCCTTCTCGGAGGGCCGCCCTTCGCGCTTGAAGAAGCCGCCGGGGATCTTGCCCGCGGCGTAGGTCTTCTCGACGTAGTCGACGGTGAGCGGGAACCAGTCCTGGCCGGCCTTGGCCTGCTTCGCGCCGACCACCGTGGCGAGCACCACGGTGTCGTCCATGGTGCAGAGCACCGCGCCGTGCGCCTGGCGGGCGATCTCGCCCGTTTCAAACGTGACCTGGTGGCTGCCGTACGTGAAGGTCTTCTTGATGGGATTCAAAGGTGTCCTCTGTCTATCTGCGCGAACGAGCGACGCTCACCACACGATGAGCGCTCGGTTACCGCGGCATCGGAGTTACTTGCGTAGGCCCAGCTTCTCGATCAGGGCGCGATACTTGTCCGCGTCCCGGCGCTTCAGGTAATCGAGCAGCTTGCGGCGCTGGCTGACCATGACCAGCAGGCCACGCCGCGAGTGGAAATCCTTGACGTGCGCCTTGAAATGCTCGGTCAGGCCGTTGATGCGCTCGGTGAGGAGCGCGATCTGCACTTCCGGCGAGCCGGTGTCCTTGCCCGAGCGCTGATATTCCTTCACGACCTTCGACTTCTGCACCACCTGCAATGCCATCCGTCTTCTCTCTCTTCGCTCTCTCGTTTGAGGCCGCGATTCTAACCCTTTTCAGGTACTTGCGTGAGCCTTAATGGCCGCAGACTGCCCGCGTCGGCGCGCCCCAGACCGATCAGCGCGCCGCCCGGGCCGAAGACCGCCGCTACGCCCTCCGGCAGCACGGCCAGCTTCACCGCCTGACCATTTCTCAACTTTGCCGCGGCCGCCGCGTCGAGCTCGACGCGCGGCAGCTGCGAGAGCAGCGAGCCGAGCGGCAGCAGCCTTTCCTTCCGCTGCGCGGGCGCCAGCGCCTCGAGGGACGGCAGGTCGATCGCCTCCGCCAGACGGAAGCGCCCCGCGGCCGTGCGGCGCAGGGCGGCCAGGTGCGCGCCGGTGCCGAGCGCGGCGCCGATGTCCTCGGCGAGCGTGCGCACGTAGGTGCCTTTGCTACAGCGCACGCGGATCTCCAGCAGCGGCGGCGCGAGCTTCAGCAGCTCGAGCTCCTCGATGCGGACGCGGCGCGGGCGCCGCTCGACGCTCTCGCCGCGGCGGGCGAGCTTGTAGAGCGGCACTCCGTCGCGCTTCAGCGCCGAATGCATGGGAGGCATCTGCTCGATCTCGCCGCGAAACGCGGCGAGGGTCTTCCGGATCTGCTCGCCGGTCACGTCCACGCGGCGGGTCTCGAGCACCTTCCCCTCCGCATCCCCGGTCGAAGTCTTCTCGCCGAGCTTCAGCGTGGCGAGGTACTCCTTCTCCGACTCGAGCAGCGGGCCGGCGAACTTGGTCGCCTCGCCGAAGAGCACGACCAGCAGCCCCGAGGCGAGCGGGTCGAGCGTACCGGCGTGCCCCGCCTTGCGGGCGCCGAGCGCTCTCTTCGCGCGCTGCAGGGCGGCGTTCGAGGTCACGCCGACCGGCTTGTCGAGCAGCAGCGCGCCGTCCACCTATGTCCGCTTTCGCGCCTTCGGCTTGGGCGTCGGGACGGGCGGCGCGTTCGCCGCGTCGATCAGCCGCGACAGATAATCGGCGCGCTCGATCGTCTCGTCGTACTGGAAGCGCAGCTCGGGGATGGTGTACATGCTCACGCGCCGCGCGAGCTGCGAGCGCAGGAAGCCGGCCGAGCGCTTGAGGCCGTGGAGCGTGTCCTCGAGTTTGTCTTTCTCGAGCATCGTGAAGAACACCCTGGCGTGCGACATGTCGGGCGACACGTCGACCGAGGTGAGCGTCAGCATGCCGACGCGCGGGTCGCGCAGCTCGAGCCGGATCAGCTCCGACAGCTCCCGCTGGATCAGGTCGCCGAGCCGCTGCGGGCGCCCTTGACCTCTCTTCACAGCGTCCGGGCGACCTCGACGGTCTCGAACACCTCGAACTGGTCGCCTTCCTTGACGTCGGTGAAGTTCTTCAGCGACATGCCGCACTCGAAGCCGGACTTCACCTCGCGCACGTCGTCCTTGAAGCGCTTGAGCGAGTCGATGTCGCCGGTGTGGATCACCACGTTGTCGCGCAGCACGCGCACCTGCGCGCCGCGCTTGACCAGGCCCTCGGTGACGTAGCAGCCGGCCACGGTGCCGATCTTCGAGATGCGGAACACCTGGCGCACCTGCACCAGGCCGAGCACCTGCTCCTTGCGCTCGGGCGCGAGCATGCCCGAGAGCGCCGCCTTGATCTCGTCGACCGCCTCGTAAATGATGTTGTAGTACTTGAGCTGGATGCCCGCCGACTCGGCGAGCTTGCGCGCCGCGGCGTCGGCGCGCGTGTTGAAGCCGATGATCACCGCGCGCGAAGCCATCGCCAGGTTGACGTCGGACTCGGTGATGCCGCCCACGCCGGCGTGCACCACGGTGACCTTCACCTCGTCGGTACCCAGGCGCGTCAGCGCGTGCACCAGCGCCTCCTGCGAGCCCTGCACGTCGGCCTTGATCACCAGCGTCAGCACTTTCTTGCCGCCCTCGGCCATCTGCTCGAACATGTTCTCGAGCTTCGACGCCGACTGCTTGGCGAGCTTCACGTCGCGGAACTTGCCCTGGCGGAAGAGCGCGATCTCGCGCGCCTTCCTCTCGTCGGCGAGCACCATCACGTCCTCGCCGGCCGACGGCACCTCGGAAAGTCCCTGCACCTCGACGGGAATCGACGGCCCGGCGCTCTGCACCGGCTTGCCGGCTTCGTCCAGCATGGCGCGCACCCTGCCCTGCACCGCGCCGGCGAGCACGATGTCGCCGCGGTTCAGCATGCCGGACTGCACCAGGATGGTCGCGACCGGGCCGCGCCCCTTGTCGAGCCGCGCCTCGATCACCACCCCCTTGGCGGGACCCTCGGTCGGCGCCTTCAGCTCGAGCACCTCCGCCTGCAGCAGCAGCTGCTCGAGCAGCGCGTCGACCCCCGCGCCGGTCTTCGCCGACACCGGCACCACGGCCGCGTCGCCGCCGAACTCCTCCGGCACGACGCCGTGCGCGAGCAGCTCCTGCTTGACCTTGTCGGCGTTCGCTTCGTGCTTGTCGATCTTGTTGATCGCCACCACCAGCGGCACTTGCGCCGCCTTGGCGTGGTTGATCGCCTCGACGGTCTGCGGCATGACGCCGTCGTCCGCCGCCACCACCAGCACGACGATGTCGGTGACGCTCGCGCCACGCGCGCGCATCGCGGTGAACGCCTCGTGGCCCGGCGTGTCGAGGAAGGTGATGACGCCGCGCGGCGTCTCGACGTGGTAGGCGCCGATATGCTGCGTGATGCCGCCGGCCTCGCCCGCCGCCACCTTGGTGGTGCGGATGTAGTCGAGCAGCGAGGTCTTGCCGTGGTCGACGTGGCCCATCACCGTCACCACCGGCGGGCGCGGCTTCGCCTCGGCCTCCGCGTGCTCCTCGCTCTCGACGAGGAACGACTCCGGGTCGTCGAGCTTGGCGGCCTTCGCCTTGTGGCCCATCTCCTCCACCAGGATGATCGCCGTCTCCTGGTCGAGCACCTGGTTGATGGTCGCCATCGTGCCGAGCTTCATCAGCGTCTTGATCACCTCGGCGGCCTTCACCGACATGCGGTGCGCCAGCTCGCCGACGGTGATCGTCTCCGGCACCGCCACCTCGCGCACCACCGGCTCGGCCGGCTGCGCGAACGTGGCCTGCTCGCCGGCGGGCGCGCCCGAGGGGCGGTGCCGTCCGCCGCCGCGGCCATGCCAGCCGCCGACGCCGCCGCCGGCGTCGCCGCGCGTCTTGATCTGGCGCCGGCGCACGGAGTCGTCGCGCAGCACCGTGGTCGTCTTGGCTTTCTTCGCCTTCTTGTCGGTCTTCGCCTCGCCGGCCGCCGGCTTCGGCGCGTGCAGGGTCGTCGCCGGCGCAGCCGGCGCGGCGGCGGGCGCCGCGGCCGCGGCGGCCGCTTCGGCGGCCTTCTGCTCGGCTTCGCGCCGCTCGCGCTCCTGCTTGTCCTTCAGCTCCGCCGCCTGGCGCTCGGCGAGCTGCTGCTGGCGCCGCGCCTCTTCCTGACGAAGTTCGAGCTCGCGCGCATCGACGGTCGGCGCCGCAGGAGCGCTCGGCGCCGGCGCTTCGGCCGCCGGGGCGGCGCCGTCCGGCGTGTCGCGCTTCACGAACACGCGCTTCTTGCGCACTTCGACCTGCACCGTGCGGTACTTGCCGGTCGCGTCGGTCTTGCGGATCTCGCTCGTCTGCTTGCGGGTGAGCGTGATCTTGTTCTTCGCCTCGGCCGAGCCGTGGGTCTTGCGCAGGTACTCGAGCAGGCGCGACTTGTCCTGCTCGCTGAGCGAGTCCTCGGGGACGCGCTTCTCCACCCCGGCGGCGCGCAGCTGCTCGAGCAGCACCGAGGGCGGAACCTTCAGCTCGGCGGCAAATTGGGAGACGCTCGTCTGGGCCACGTTATGCCGCCTTCTGTCCTTCGTCGTTCGCGAACCAGTGGGCGCGCGCGGCCATGATCAGCTTCTTGGCCCTCTCGGCGTCCATGCCGGTCAGCTCGGACAGCTCGTCGACCGCGAGGTCGGCGAGGTCGTCGCGGGTCTTGATGCCGCCCTCGGCGAGCTTGGCCGCGAGCTGCGTGTCCATGCCCTCGAGCTTGAGCAGCTCGGGGTCGACGCCTTCCATCTTCTCCTCGTTGGCGATGGCGGCGACCAGCAGCGCGTTGCGCGCGCGCGTGCGCAGCTCGTTCACCGTCCCCTCGTCGAAGGCCTCGATCTCGTTCAGCTCGTTGATCGGCACGTAGGCGATCTCTTCCAGCGTCGAGAAGCCCTCCTCGATCAGGATGTTGGCGACCTCCTCGTCGACGTCGAGCTTCTCCATGAAGTGGCTCTTGATGCGGCCGCTCTCCTCCTGCTGCTTCTTGCTCGACTCCTCCTCGGTCATCAGGTTGATCTGCCAGCCGGTGAGCTCGGAGGCGAGGCGCACGTTCTGCCCGCTCCTGCCGATGGCGATGGCGAGGTTCTCCTCGTCGACCACCACATCCATGGCGTGCTTCTCCTCGTCGACCAGGATCGAGCTCACTTCGGCCGGCGCCAGCGCGCCGATGACGAACTGCGCCGGATCCGCCGCCCACAGGACGATGTCGACGCGCTCGCCGGCCAGCTCCTGCGTCACCGCCTGCACGCGCGAGCCGCGCATGCCGACGCAGGTGCCGATCGGGTCGATACGCTTGTCGTTGGTGAACACGGCGATCTTCGCCCGGATGCCCGGGTCGCGCGCCGCCGACTTGATCTCGAGCAGGCCCTCCTCGATCTCGGGCACCTCGAGCTCGAACAGCTTCATGATGAACTGCGGCGCGGTGCGCGACAGGATGAGCTGCGGGCCGCGCGCCTGGCGGTCGATCTTCATCACCCAGGCGCGCACGCGGTCGCCGACCCGGAGGTTTTCCTTCGGGATCATGTGCTCGCGCGGCAGCAGCGCCTCGAGGCGCCCCGACTCGATGATGGCGTTGCCGCGCTCCATGCGCTTGACGGTGCCGGTCACCAGCTCGTCGCCGCGCGACAGGAAGTCGTTCAGGATCTGCTCGCGCTCGGCGTCGCGGATGCGCTGCAGGATCACCTGCTTGGCGGTCTGCGCGCCGATGCGGCCGAACTCCACGTTCGGGATCGGCTGCTCGATCACGTCGTCCACCTTGGCGTCGGCCTTGCCGCGGTCCTGCGCTTCCTCGACCGACAGCATCTGCGCCGTGTTCCAGTCCGGCGCGTCGTCGGGCAGCACGCGCCAGCGGCGGAAGGTCTCGTAGGTGCCGGTCGTGCGGTCCACCGCCACGCGCACGTCGATGTCCTCGGGGTATTTCTTCTTGGTCGCCGAGGCGAGCGCCATCTCGAGGGCGCCAAAGACGATGTCGCGCGGCACGTTCTTCTCCCGCGCCAGCACGTCCACCAGCATCACCAGCTCACGATTTCCAGGTGCAATCTCGCCCGCCACGTATCCCTCTCACAGTTCCGGCACCAGCCGCGCCCGCTCGAGGTCCTCGAGCTCGAGCGCCACTGTCTGCCCGTCCAAATCCATCGTCACGCGCCCCGCCTCGGCGCCGCGCAGCACGCCGACGAATCGCCGCCGCCCGGTGGCGTCCGGCGTGCGCATCCGCAGCTCCGCCTTCTGCCCGGCGAAGCGCACGAAGTCGCCCGGCTTGCGCAGCGGCCGGTCCAGCCCCGGCGACGACACTTCGAGCCGCTCGTAGTCGATTCCCTCGACCTCGAGCACCCGCGTCAGCTGCCGGCTCACCGCCGCGCAGTCCTCCAAGCCGATGCCGCCCGGCTTGTCGATGAACAGGCGCAACAACCGCCCGCCCTGCACGGCCTGCAGGTCGACGAGCTCGTAGCCCATGCCCGCCACCACCGGCTCGACCACTGTTGCGAATGCCGCCATACCCGTTTTCCCGCCGCGAAACCGCCGCAGAAACAAAAAATGGGCCGAAGCCCATCTTTTTCTACCGCCGCATCAAAGCTTTGAGAGTATAGCCGGATCCGGCAGTTCACGCCACTTTCCTGGCGCCAGATCGCCGGGCAAAGCGATCGGCCCGTAGCGCACGCGCACGAGGCGGTTCACCTGCGCCCCGACAGCTTCGAAAAGGCGCCGCACTTCCCGGTTGCGCCCCTCCTTGAGCATCACGCGGTACCAGCGGTTCGCGCCTTCGCCGCGGATTTCCTCGACGCGCCGGAACGCCGCGCGGCCATCCTCAAGATGGACGCCGCCGCGCAGCTTTTCAAGCTCCGCCGGTCCGAGCCGCCCGTGCACACGCGCTTCGTATTCCCGCTCCAGCTCGTAGCGCGGATGCATCAGGCGGTTGGCGAGCTCGCCGTCGTCGGTGAAGAGCAGCAGCCCGGAGGAATTCAGGTCGAGCCGCCCGACCGCCACCCAGCGGCCCGGAGGAAGCCGGCTGAAGACCGTCGCACGGCCTTGCGGATCGTCGCGGGTCACCAGCTCGCCGACCGGCTTGTGATACAGCAGAACCCGGGTTTTCGCAGTCGCCGAAAGAACCGCGGGCTTGCCATCGACCGCCACGCCATCGGATGGCTTGGCGCGATCGCCGAGCTTGGCGATGCGGCCGTTGACCGTTACGCGGCCCGCCTCGATCCAGCCTTCGATTTCCCGGCGCGATCCCAGCCCCGCCGCAGCGAGGACCTTCTGGATGCGCTCAGCCGTTCGTTCCGGTGGCGGGGGTTGGGTGCTGCTCGCCGGCTTCTTCGGGACGGACAGCCGCTTCCGTGGTGGGGCTGGGCTCAAGGGCGAGAGTCTGCGCGATTTCCGCCAGCGGCGGCAGCTCCTCCAGCGAGCGCAGGCCGAGGTCGTCGAGGAAGCTGCGGGTCGTGGCGTAGAGCGCAGGGCGGCCGGGCGTCTCGCGGTGGCCGACGACGTCGATCCAGCCGCGGTTCTCCAGCGTCTGGATGATCTGGGTGGTCACCGTCACGCCCCGCACGTCCTCGATGTCGCCGCGCGTCACCGGCTGGCGGTAGGCGATGATCGCCAGCGTCTCCATCACCGCGCGCGAGTAGCGCGGCGGCTTCTCCGGGAACAGCCGCTCGAGGTAGGGCTGGAACTCGGGCCGGGTCTGGAAGCGCCAGCCGCCGGCGAGGCTCACCAGCTCGACCGCGCGCCCTTTCCACTCCTCGCCCATCTCGGCGAGCAGCTTGCGGATCGTGTCGGCGTTCAGCTCGCCCTCGAACAGGCGCTTGAGGTCGTGGATGCCGAGCGGCTCCTGCGCGGCGAGCAGCGCCGCCTCGAGGATCCGCTTGGCGTCAGACGGGCTGTGCATACGCCAATTTTACGTAAATCGGCGCGAAGCATTCGGCCTGCGTGATCTCCACCAGCAGCTCGCGCGCGAGCTCGAGCAGCGCGAGGAAGGTGACGACCAGCACCGCCACGCCGCGCCCGGGCTGGAACAGCTCGGCGAACTCCATCACGCGCCGCTCGCGCAGCACGCGCAGGATGCCGCTCATGTGCTCGCGCACCGACAGCTCCTCGCGCGAGATGTGGTGGTGCTTCGACATGCGCGCGCGGTAGAGCAGCGCGCGCCAGGCCTCGGCCAGGTCCTGGGTGTGGACGTCGGGCAGGCGCTGCGCGATGGCCTTCTCGATCCACACCGAGATCGCCGCCACGTCGCGGCCGACCTGCGGCAGCTCGTCGAGCGCCTGCGCGGCCTTCTTCATCCGCTCGTACTCGAGCAGGCGCCGCACCAGCTCGGCGCGCGGGTCCTCCTCCACCGCCGCGGCCGCCGGCGGCCGCGGCAGCAGCAGCCGCGACTTGATCTCCATCAGCATCGCCGCCATCACCAGGTACTCGGCGGCGAGCTCGAGGTTCTTCTGCCGCATCACCTCGACGTACTCCAGGTACTGGCGCGTGAGCGGCGCCATCGGGATGTCGAGGATGTCCAGGTTCTCCTTGCGGATCAGGTAGAGCAGCAGGTCGAGCGGCCCCTCGAACGCTTCCAGCACCACCTCGAGCGCGTCGGGCGGGATGTAGAGGTCGTGCGGCAGCTCGATGACCGGCTCGCCGTAGACCTTCGCCATCACCCCGGTCGTCATGTGTAGGAGAGTCCCATCGCTTCGCGCACGTCGCGCATCGTCTCCTCGGCGAGGCGCCGTGCCTTCTCGCAGCCGTCGGCGACGATGTTCTTCACCAGCGTCGGGTCGTCGATGTACGCCTGCGCCCGCGCGCGCATCGGCGCGAGCTCCTTGTTGATCGCCTCGATCACGGGCTGCTTGCATTCCAGGCAGCCGATGCCGGCGGTGGTGCAGCCTTTCTGCACCCACTTCTTGCGCTCCTCGTCCGAATAGACGAGGTGCAGCGGCCAAACCGGACACTTCTCCGGAGTGCCGGGATCGCTGCGCTTCACCCGCGCCGGGTCGGTCGGCATGGTTTTGATCTTCTTCGCCACCGCCTCGGGCTCCTCGCGCAGCGCGATGGTGTTGCCGTAGGACTTGGACATCTTCTGCCCGTCGAGGCCCGGCATCTTCGAGGCCTCGGTGAGCATGGCCTCGGGCTCGACCAGGATCTTCTTGCCGGTGCCCTCGAGCCAGCCGTACAGGCGCTCGCGGTCGACGCGCGCCAGGTTCTGCTGCTCGCCGAGCAGCGCCTGGCCGCGCTTCAGCGCCTCGGCGTCGCCGCCCTCGAGGAACTTGGTGCGCAGCTCGTTCAGCAGGCGCGACTTCTTGGTGCCCATCTTCTTCACCGCGACCTTCGCCTTCTCCTCGAAACCCGGCTCGCGGCCGTAGAGGTGGTTGAAGCGGCGCGCGATCTCGCGCGAGAACTCGAGGTGCGGCACCTGGTCCTCGCCCACCGGCACGTACTTCGCGCGGTAGATCAGGATGTCGGCCGACTGCAGCAGCGGGTAGCCGAGGAAGCCGTAGGTCGACAGGTCGCGGTCGGTGAGCTTCTCCTGCTGGTCCTTGTAGGTCGGCACGCGCTCGAGCCAGCCGAGCGGCGCCATCATCGAGAGCAGCAGGTGCAGCTCGGCGTGCTCGGGCACCTGCGACTGGATGAAGAGCATCGCCTGGCCCGGGTCGACGCCCGCGGCGAGCCAGTCGATCACCATGTCGAGCCCGGTCTGCTGCAGGTCGCCGGGCTTCTCGTAGTCGGTGGTGAGCGCGTGCCAGTCGGCGACGAAGAACAGGCACGGGTACTCGGCCTGCAGCCGCACCCAGTTCTTCAGCACGCCGTGGTAGTGCCCGAGGTGCAGCGCGCCGGTCGGCCGCATGCCGGAGAGAACGCGGATCTCGTACAAGCCGCGCGCTCTACAGGAGCACGAAGGCGCGCAGCAGCGCCTCCGACTCGAAGACCAGCGGACCGAGCACGCCGTTCAGCACGTTGGTGAACAAGAGCAGCAGCAGGATCGGCACGCCCCACGGCTCGATCTTGGCGAAGCGCCACGCCGCGCGGCTCGGCAGCAGGCTGGTGAGGATGCGGCCGCCGTCGAGCGGCGGGATCGGGATCAGGTTGAGCAGCATGAAGATCAGGTTCACGGTGACGCCGGCGGCGGCCATGCCGATCAGAAACTCGGCCGGGCCGTGGCCCTGCTTGATCGCGACTTCGACTACGCCGCCCGCGCCATGCTCCCTGGCGAGATCGACCCACCGGTCGGCGCGGTCGCTGAGCATCACGCCGACGCGCAGCGCAAGGACCCAGAGCACGGCCATGACCAGGTTCGCCGCCGGCCCGGCGGCCGCCACCCACGCCATGTGCGGGCGCGGATTCCTTAGCGCCGAGTAGTTCACCGGCACGGGCTTCGCCCAGCCGAAGAGGAAGTGGCCGGCCGATACGAACAGGATGGCGAGGGGCACCAGCAGCGTGCCGACGAGGTCGACGTGGCGCACCGGGTTCAGGCTGATGCGCCCTTGCGCGTGCGCCGTCATGTCGCCGAAGTGGCGCGCCACGTAGCCGTGCGCCGCCTCGTGCAGCGTGATGGCGAACAGCACCGGCACAGCGTAGATCGCGAACGTCTGGACGAGCTGATTGACGTCCATGTTCGCGAGAATCTTATCAGACCGCCTCGATCGCGAACGGCTCGAGCGAGCCCTTCCCTCGGCGCAGCACGAGCGGCGTCTCGCCGCTCAGGTCGATCACCGTGCTCGGCACGACGTCGCTCGCGCCCGCGTCGACCACCAGGTCGAGCTGGCGCTCGAGCCGCGCGCGGATCTCCGCGGGGTCGGCGAGCGGCGTCGCGTCGCCCGGCAGCGAGAGCGTCGCCGACAGCATCGGCTCGCCCAGCTCGACGAGCAGCGCGTGCGCCACCGGGTGGCCCGGCACGCGCACGCCGACGGTTTTCTTTCGCGGATGCATCAGCCGCCGCGGCACCTGCCGCCGCGCGCGCAGGATGAAGGTATAGCTGCCCGGCGTCACGCTCTTCAGCACGCGGTAGCGGGCGTCGTCGACGAGCGCGTAGGTGCCGATCTCGGAGAGGTCGCGGCACATGAGCGTCAGGTGATGGCGCTCGTCGATGCCGCGCACGCGGCGCAGCCGCTCGAGGCAGCGCGCGTCGCCGAGGTGGCAGCCGAGCGCGTAGCACGAGTCGGTCGGGTACGCGATCAGGCCGCCGCCGCGCACGATGTCCGCGGCGCGCTTGACGAGGCGCGCCTGCGGGTGCGTGGGATGGATCGCGAAGAGCTGCGCCATCAGCCGGCGAGGAAATCTTCCACCAGCCGCGCCAGCGCCTCGGGCTGGTCGTGGTGGAGCATGTGGCCCGCGCCGGGCAGCTCGGCGAAGCGCAGCTCGCGGAACGCCGCGCGGCGCTCGGCGAGCTGCTCGGGCCTGGGGCCGCGCCGCTTGAGGTCGTCCCATTCGGTGCCCTCGACCCAGAGCACCGGCGCGCGGACCTGCTCCCAGCAGGCGCGCGCCTCCTCGTAACGGTAGAGCGTGGCGTTGACGATCTTGTGCGCCGGGTCGGCGCGCAGCGTCACTTCCTTTCCGGTCTGCTGTCCCCAATGGCGCGCGAGAAAGTCGGCCCGCTCGCGCGTCAGGCGCGGATTTCCCTTGCAGAGGCGCGCCGCGAGCTCGTCGAAGCTCGCATACGGACGGAAACTCGGCCGCTCGTGCAGCTCTTCCAGCCAGCGCGCGTAGCGCTTCGGCGCCTGCTCGGGGCCGGTCGCGTTCAGGCCGAAGCCCTCGAGGTTGACCAGGCGCGCCACGCGCTCCGGGCGCGTTCCGGCATAGAGCGCGGCGACGTTTCCGCCGAGGCTGTGGCCGACGAGGTCGACCGGCTGGTTCGGCGAGATCGCATCGAGCAGGAAGTCCAGGTCGGCGAGATAGTCGGCGAACCAGTAGCAGTCCGCTTTC
>Ga0335084_10004323_pt1 | contig 13972 bp, 9 predicted proteins | sample Lox_Sample_44_FD_206721 | JGI IMG/M metagenome (GOLD analysis project Ga0335084, IMG submission 206721) | Soil microbial communities from Loxahatchee National Wildlife Refuge, Florida, United States - Lox_Sample_4.4 | ecosystem: Environmental > Terrestrial > Soil > Wetlands | place: USA: Florida...
CTCGGCGCGTGGCAGTCCACCACCTCGCTCCCGGTCGCGCTCGCGTTCACCGGCGTCACCGCGGCGACCCAGTACAACTCGTCCGTCTCGACGGGTGGATTCCTGTACGTCGTGGGAGGGGCGTCTAGTGCGGCGGGCACACCGGTCGCGACCGTGTACCGTGCTTCGATCAACAGCAATGGAACCCTGGGAAGCTGGTCGGTCAACACAACCCTCCCGACGCCCGTCCGCTCTGCCGGCGCCATCGTGTGGTACGGGAGTCTGTTCGTCGTCGGGGGAGCGGGGTCAGGGAACACACCCTCTACCAACGTCTACCGCTGGCCGGTTCAAGTGGCAGGCGACTTGACCCCGTTGAAAGTGCAGGCTTCACTCCCTGCACCACGCGCGCGCTTCGGCTTCGGGGCATCGGGGTTGTACCTGTACGTCTTCGGCGGCGATAGCGGCAGCGTGACGCCGAATGATTCCACACCGGGCAGCAAGCAGACTGCTACGATCTTCTACGCGAAGCTCGTCAACAACACGCACGATGTCGCTGGATGGTCCACGGCCAGCACGTCATTGCCCGCCCCACGCTCGGCGCACACGGCGGTGCTGCAGTCGGGCTTTGCCCTGGTGACCGGCGGCTTATACAGTGGAGGGGCGGCCGAGGAGATCTACGCGCCGCTCAACTACAGTAACGGCAGCGTGGGGGCGTTCACCACCTCGGCCGGCACCATCGGCCGCAATCTCTTCAACCAGGGTGCCGGCGGCTACCTCGGCGGCGATGGCACTTTCCACATCGCGGTGGTGGGCGGCGACGATGCGAGCGCCCCCGCGACACGTCGGGTCGAGTCCTTCAGGTACTAGCCGCCTTCAACTGCCGGTGAGGTCGGCCGTCGCGAGAAATCGCGGCGGCCGCCTTGCTTTGGTGGCCTGCTCCAGCGCGTAGGCGAACTTGATGAGCAGGGGCTCCGTGTACGGCTTGCCGATGAACGAGAGCCCCACGGGGAGCCCGAATGCGTCGCCCACGGGTACCGTGACACTCGGGTAGCCCGCGACGGCCGCCGGAGTGGTGCTCGATCCCAGGAAGTGGTCGCCGTTGATGAGGTCAATCGGCCAGGGCGGGTTGCCCGAGGGCGCGACGATCGCGTCCAGAGTGAACTTCGCGAAGGTGGCGTCGAGACCCTCGTCCCGGGCCAGCTGAGCGTCCTTGGCCAGGGCGGCACGGTACGCGTCGTCGGTGAGCGGCCCCTTGTCTTGCGCCCTGAGAAAGAGATCCTGATCGAAGTAGGCGAGCTCCTGGGCGGCGTGTTGCTCGTTGAAGGCGATGACCTCGGCCAGGGTGTGCACCGGCGCGTCCGGGCCGAGGTCGGCCAGGAAGCGATTCAGGTCGGACTTGAACTCGTACAGCAGGACTTCGAGCTCGGAATCGTCGTACTCGCCGGCGTGCGCGACGTCGGCCGGATCGACGATCACTGCGCCCAGACGGCGCATCGCCTCGATGGCATCCTCGGCGAGCCGGTCGGTCTGCGCGTGATAGCCGAAGAACTTGGTGCGCGCCACCCCGATCTTCGCGCCCTGGAAACCATTCGGGTCGAGGAACCGGGTGTAGTCCGTCGGACGGTCCTTGGGAGCGGTCCCGGTCGCGGGATCGCGGGGGTCGGCGCCGGCCAGGGCGCCGAGCAGGATCGCCGCGTCCCTCACGGTGCGGGCCATGGGCCCAGCCGTGTCCTGGCTGTGCGCGATGGGAATGATGCCCGCGCGGCTCACGAGACCGAGGGTCGGCTTCAGGCCCACCAGAGAGTGGGCGGCCGACGGGCACACGATCGAGCCGTCGGTCTCTGTGCCAACGGCAACCGCGCAACAGCTCGCCGCTACGGCCGACCCGGACCCCGAGCTCGAGCCACACGGGCTCCGGTCGAGCGCATAGGGGTTCCGTCCCTGGCCCCCGCGTGCGCTCCAGCCGCTCGACGAGTGGGTCGAGCGGAAGTTGGCCCACTCGGACATGTTGGTCTTGCCGAGCAGCACGGCGCCCGCCGCGCGCAAGCGCTCGACGACGAACGCGTCGCGCGGGTATTTCGCGCCGGCGAGCGCGAGCGACCCGGCCGTCGTGGCCATGCGATCGGTCGTCGCGATGTTGTCCTTGACGAGCACCGGGATGCCGTGCAACGGACCTCGCATGCGCTTCTTGCGCTCCCGGTCGAGCGCGTCGGCGATCTGCAGGGCGTCCGGGTTGGTATCGATGACGGCGTGAATGGCGGGCCCACGGAGGTTGATCGCTTCGATGCGGGAGAGGTACTGCTCGCACAATGCCCGCGCCGTGTAGCGGCGGGCCTGCATGCCCTGCTGCAGCTCCGCGATCGTCAGCTCGGCTAGCTCGAAGTCATCCGGCCGCGGCGGGGCCCGCCGGGCGGTGCGGCGGGACAGCGCGGCGAGGCTGCCACCGGCCGCGGCTCCGGCGCGCACGAAATCTCTGCGATTCATCCCCGCAATAGGCGCCGATCAACGCACGACCACAACCCCCTTCAGAGCAGCGCGCTAGTTGACGGTGATCGTGCCCGTCATGCCCGCATGGATCGTGCACCGATACGGAAACGACCCCGCGGTCGGGAAGGCGTGCAGGAAGGTTTGGCCGGCGGCCAGGCTGGAGCTGAACGACGTGCCGTCATTCGAGGTGACGGTGTGCGCGACCGACCCGCTGTTCTGCCAGCACACCGATTGACCGTGGGTAATAGTCGCGCTGGTGGGTGAGAACACGAGCCCGTCGGTCGCGCCGATCGTGGCGCTTGCGCCGCTCGCGCTGCACATGTTGTTGACGGAGTTGCTGTTGTCGCTGCAGGCGAGCGCGAAGATGGCGAGGGCAACAGCCAAAGCGGTGGGGCGCATCGGAACCTCCTCGGGAGAAGCAGCTGAGGGTCGATCAGTCTACCAGCAGCCTCCTACCCCCGCCGCCCCATGAGGAGCCGCATCACGACAACCGAACGGCGATCCCCACACCGATTGCGACCGCGCCGAGTGTGAGGAGGAGCACGTAGATCGGGGCGAGGAAACGCAACCAGTCTTCGTAGCGCACCTGCGCGGCGGCGAGGATCGCCATCAAGGCGCCGTTGGTCGGCGTGAGGAGCTCGCACAAGCCCGCACCGTAGTGGAACGCGAGGACGGTGACCTGACGCGACAGGCCCAGCAGATCGGAGAGCGGCACGAGCACCGGCATGGTCAGGACCGCCTGCCCGCTCACGCTCGGCACGGGGAAATGGACCGCCGTCTGCGCGACCATCATGCCAAGCGCCGACAGCGCGAGGGGCAGTTGACCAAGGGGCGTGAACAGCACCTGCACGAGCGTGTCCACGATATGCCCCTGGTCGAGGACCACGTAGATACCCCTGGCAAAACCGATGAGCAGCGCCGCCGAGGCCATGGAGCCGAAGCCGTCCGCGAACGCGGCTGCGGTGCCCGAGACCCCCAGACCACCGACCACGCCGGCGGCCACGCCCATCAGGAAGAACAGCGCCGCCATGTGCTCGAAATCCCACCCGAGCCGGAGCACGCCGTACACGAACACACCGAACGTGGCGAGGACCAGTGCCAGCACACCGGCGTGGTGTGGCGCGAGCGCAGCGACGGGCGCGTTGGGCGCCGCGCTCGGGGCGCCCCGAGTCCGGGCCGCGTGGCGCATGGTGGCCCAGATCCATGCCGCCAGCGCGGGGACGAGAAAGGCGAGCCGGAACGTGGCCCCGGACAAGACCGGAATGCCGGCCACCTTCTGCGCGATGCCGACCAAGAACGGGTCGATCGGGCTGAAGGCCGCGCCCACCCCCGCCGCCCCGATGCTCATCGCGACGGCCGTGAGTGCATCCATGCCGAGACTTCTCGTCAGGACGAGAATCGCTGGAATCAGCGCGATGATCTCTTCCGACATGTGCTCGAGCGCGCCGCCGGTCGCGAACGCGATGCAGCAGATCGGAATGACGAGCGCTGCCCGGCCTGCCAGCGCGCGCGTCAGGCGCTCCACGCCCCATCGGAGCGCCCCGGTCTTGTCCACCACCGCAAAGGCACCGCCCACCAGGAACACGAAAAAGATCACCGCGCTCGCGTCGATCATGCCGCGCGGCACGGCGGTCAGCGCGTCGAATGCACTGACCGGGGCCTGCGGCACCCGATGGTAGCTGCCGGCGACGGCGACGCGCCGTCCCGTGGCCGGATCGTCGCGGCGCTCATATTCCCCGGCGGGGACGACGTAGCTCGCGACGGCGGCAATGAGCGTGCAGGCGACGAGCAGGGTGAGCGGATGCGGGAACCGGAGTTTGGGCATGCGCGAAGGTAGGACGCCTTCAGTCGGCCTTCAACCGGTACCCGACTCCTGGCTCCGTGACGAGCAGGCGCGGCCGCGCAGGATCCTGCTCCAGCTTGTGCCGGAGCTGGGTCATGTACACGCGCAGGTAGTGGGTGTGCTCGGTCACGTTCGGGCCCCACACCTCCTGGAGGAGACGGCGATGGGTGAGCACCTTGCCCGCGTGGCGCGCCAGGGTGCTCAGCAGTTTGTACTGTGTGGGTGTGAGGTGTACCTCCGCGTCGCGCACCCACACCTGCCGCCGGTCGAGGTCCACCCGCAAGTCATCCACGGTCACGACGGGCTCGGGACGCCCGTCGGCCGGCTGTGTCGCGTGCCGCAGCGCGACGCGCACGCGCGCCATCAGCTCGCCCACGCCGAACGGCTTCGTGAGGTAGTCGTCCGCCCCGGCATCCAGCGCCGCGATCTTGTCCTGCTCCCGGCCGCGCGCCGACAGGACGATGATGGGCGTACGCGACCATTCCCGAATGCGTCGCGTGACGTCGATGCCATCGCCGTCCGGGAGACCAAGGTCGAGCAGAATGAGGTCGGGATTGCGGCCACTCGCCTGCGCGAGCCCCTCGCGCGCCGTGGTCGCCTCGACCGGGCGGTAGTCGTGGCTCTCGAGCGCCGCCCTGAGGAAGCGGCGCATTTGAGGTTCGTCCTCGACGACCAGAACGACTGGCAGCGGCTCGGTCATGTCCCTTGGAAGGGTAGAGGACAGAACCTACTGGGCGGGGAGGACGCGCTCCACCGCGAGCGCCGCCTGCGCCGCGAACGTCTGCAGCAGCCATCGCACGGCGGGCTCGGCGACCCGCGCGCGATCGTCCGGGTGGACCTCGAGCACGCCGAGCCGTCCGTGAGACCCGACGAGGGGCAGGTAGACATTGCGCGCGTCAGGAAAATGCGTCGTGCCTGCGCCGACCGTCGCCCACTCCTGGAACGCCCATTGGGCCACGGCGCGCTCGGGATCATCGGCGTCCGCCGCTCCGCCGCCCGCCGGCGTGAGGCGACCGCCCGGCTCCCGCAGCAGCACCCGCACATCGGCGCCAAACGCGGCGCGTACCTGCCGCCCGATGACGGCGATGACGTCGTCCAGGGTCTGCGCGCCGAGCAGGTCGGCAGCCATGGGAAGGATCGCGGCGGTGCCCCGCTCCCGCGTCCGGGACGCCACCGCTTCTTCCCGGACGCGCTCGGCCAGCCAAGAAATCACGAGCGCGGTCACGAACATGACGGCGAACGTGACGAAGTAGTGCAGATCGGATACCGTGAACGTGAACCTGGGGGGAACGAAGAAGAAGTCAAACAACGCTACGGACAGCACCGCGGCGACCGCCGCCTGCCGCCGCGTAGCCCACACGGCGACGATGCCAACGCCGATCAGGTGCAGCATGGCGATGTCGGTGAGGGACAGCACGCCCATGAGCAGCGTGCCGACGGCCGTGCACGCTCCCATGACGAGCACGGTGCGAATGTAGTTCCTCATGCCTCCTCCCCCTCCCCTTCCTCGGGCGCGGCGGGGCGCGGCGGCCCCGACAGAGGCAACGTGAAGCGAAACGCGGCTCCGCCCCCTGGACGGTTCTCCGCCCAGATCCGCCCACCGTGCGCCACAATGATCCCACGACAAATGGTCAGCCCCAGCCCGACGCCGCTCGTACTCGCGCCGCTCGGCGCCCGGTAGAACTTCTCGAAGATGCGCGTTTCCTCGCCCGGCTCGAAGCCCGGTCCGCGATCGGCGACGTCTACGCGCACCATGCCATCGAGCGCGGCAGCCGTGATCTCGATCGGGGTGCCGGCCGGCGTGTACTTCGCCGCATTCTCGAGGAGATTGATCAGCACCTGCTCGATCAGGACTTCATCGAGAGGCACGAGGGGCAGATCGGGGGGCAGGTTCACCGTCACCGGATGGTCACGGAGCCGTTCTTCCAGTCGGATCAGCGCCACCCCCACCGGCTCCTCGAGCGGTTGCCACTCCTTCTGGACCTGCAGCGCGCCGCTCTCCACGCGGATCATATCGAGCAGGTTCGCGATCAACCGGTTCATCCGCTGGGATTCTTCGAGGATCGTCGCGAGGAGGTCGCGACGCGTCACCTCGTCCGTCACCCGACCCTCGAGCAGGCTGCTCGCGGCCCCCGTGATGGCGCCGAGGGGCGTGCGCAGGTCGTGCGACAAAGAAGACAACAGCGAGGTCCGCAGCCGCTCGGCTTCGACCTCGACCTGCTCCTGCTGCGCCCGCTCGGCGAGCATGCCGCGCTCGAGCGCGAGCGCGGACTGTCCCGCGAAGGCCTCGAGCAACCCCTGCACCGCGGGCTCGTCGAGCGACGCCGGCTCCCGCGGACGCACGCCGAGGACCCCGACGGTGCCGCTGGACGCCACGAGCGGCAGGTACTGCGCGCCCGCCGCGGGCAGCGTGGCGGTCCCGAGGCCCGCCGGGCGCCCGTGGTCGAACACCCATTGGGCGACGCTCCGCTCCTTTTCGTCCATGGGGATTCCGGACACGACGCCCGTGGGCACCTCGACCCGGCCGGCGGCGCCGCGCAGCAGGATCGCCACCTGAGCCCCGAAGCAGGTTTCCAGGTGACGCGTCGCGATCGCGGTCAGGTCCGCCTGGCTGCGCGTCGCGGCCAGCTCCCGGCTCATCGCGTACAGCGCGGTGGTGTTCCGCTCGCGTACCCGGGCCGTTTCCGCCTGGGCGCGGATGCGCAGCGTCAACCCGCTGACGATCAGCGCGATCGCGAACATGATCGCGAACGTGAGCACGTATCCCGCGTCCGACACGGCGAACGTGAAGCGTGGTGGGACGAAGCAAAAATCGAACAGCGCGATCGAGAGCACCGATGCGAGGATCGTCGGGCCGCGCTCGTAGCGCGACGCCACGATCGCGACGCCCAGCAGGAACACCATCGCCACGTCGGTCAGGGACAGCCAGTGCAGCACCGGGAGCCCTGCCAACGTAGCGAGCCCGGTGACCAGCGCGGCGCGGACGTACTGCTCGAGCGGCGCCGCCCGCGCCACGCGCGGAGGCCGGCGCACCGCCGCCTCACCGACGTCGCCTGTGATCACGTAGACGTCCACGTCGCCGCTGCCGCGGATCACCTGATCGAGGGTCGATCCGAATATCTTGTCGCGCCACCGGCCGTGCGTCGGCTTGCCTGCGACGATCTTGGTGATGTTCTGGGCGCGCGCGTAGGACAGCACCTCTTCGGCCGCATTGAGACCGCTCACCGTCACCGTCTGCGCCCCGAGATCCTCGGCGAGCTGGAGATTCTCCGCGAGCGCCGCCCGGTCGCTCGCCGAGATACGCTGGCCGGGCGCCTCGACGTAGAACACCGTCCAGTCGCACTTGAGACTCGTCGCCATGCGCTTGCCGGCGCGCACCAGGCGCGCCCCCGCCGGGTTGGGCCCGATGCACACGAGTAGCCGGTCCCCCGCCGGCCACGTCTCCCGTATCCCGTGCTCCTCCATGTAGCCGCGCATCTGCGCGTCCACCCGCTGCGCCGTGCGGCGCAGCGCCAGCTCCCGCAGCGCGATGAGGTTGCCTTTGCGGAAGAACTGATTGATTGCGCGGGCGGCCTGATCGGGGACGTACACCTTGCCCTCGCGCAGGCGCTGCAGGAGATCTTCCGCGGACAGATCGGCCAGCTCCACCTCGTCGGCCTCGTCGAGCATGGAATCGGGCACGGTCTCGCGGACCTGGACGTCGGTGATCTGGGCCACGACATCGTTCAAGCTCTCGAGGTGCTGGACGTTGAGCGTAGTGTGCACATCGATCCCGGCGGCCAGCAGCTCCTCGACGTCCTGATAGCGGCGGGCATGGCGCGAGCCGGGCGCGTTGGTATGCGCCAGCTCGTCCACGAGGATCAGCGACGGGTGGCGGGCGAGCGCGGCGTCGAGATCGAACTCTTGCAGCGTGATCCCGCGATACTCGAGGGCGCGGCGCGGGAGGATCTCGAGGCCCTCGACGAGCGCCGTGGTCTCGGCGCGTCCGTGCGTCTCCACGATGCCGACCACGACATCGACGCCCGCGCGTCGCTTCGCTCGGGCGTCCTCCAGCATGGCGTAGGTCTTGCCGACACCGGGCGAGGACCCGAAGAAGATCTTCAACTTGCCCCGGGCCGCGCGCGCTTCTTCCTCGCGCGCGCGCTTGAGCATGGCCTCGGGACTGGGGCGCTCGTTCATCGTGGTCCCTAAGTTATGACGTGGACGGTGAGGGCGCTCACCGGATGGAGCGCAGACGAACCTGAGCCCGAGGGCTCCGTGAACGCTGTGGCGCGAGGGCGCATCGCAGGGCGGGGGGCGCGTGAGTCAACGGCCCGCTCGCCGAGGATGCCTCAAAACATGTACGAGAAGGCGATTCCGATCGTTACCTGGGTCGCGCTCAGGTCGCCGGGGTTTCCGAAATCCTCCTGGTTGGAATGCTCGATGCGAACCTCCGGCCGTACCAGGGTGTGTGGCCACGATTTGACATTCAGAGTCACCGTCCCGCTCTCGAGCGTCCGGCTGGGAGCCGCGCCGAAGCCGAGCACACCCGACGTGCGGACGCCGTCCCCGTCGTCTATATAGTCGCCGCGTATGGCCAGCTGGAGTTTGGGGTTGAGATCGAACACCCCCCACAACCCTGCGCCCCACCACGTCGCGTCGCCACCGGCCGAGCCGAGTCCCTGCTCCCCGCCGGCGTCGAACTGCGCGTAGATCGTCGTGCTGGACGCGGGCTTCAAGGTCCCAATGAATTCCCCGCCGTAGCGTTTGTTGGTGATATTGTCGGTCTGCTCGGGCCCGTAGTACCCGAAGAAGGCGAGTGCGACGCGGTCGGACGGAGTGATTCCGACGCGGCCCATGAAGGACTTCTGGATGTTGTTGTCCTCCACGACATCCCACCCATTGATCAGCCGGAGCTGGGCGTCGATCTTCGCCGAAAGCTTGGCGTCCAGGCCGAGGCCGGTGTTCGTGAAGTTCGTCAGGTAGATGTACTGATACCCGTGCGACACGTTGGGGTTGAGCACTTCGTCGACGACCTCAACATCGAGCAGGGTCCACATCTTGCCGGCCTTGAACTGCACGTAATTGCCGCCCCCGGTGGGGAGGTTCAAGGTGAGGAATGCCTGGGGCAGATCACTATGGTCCCCAAGCTTGAGTCCGGCCGACTGGATCACCGCCGCGTTCTGGCCGAACAGGAGATCCACGCGGAATCCCGCAGCGATCTTGTCGGTCGCGACCGGCCGCTCGAGACTGATCCGGGCGGCATTGGCGATGATTTCGTCGTGAAAGCGGTCGTACAGCCGTCCCACGATGGCTCGGCCCGTTGGTTCGGTTGCGTAGAAGTAGGACGACGTCACGTACCCTGACCACTTGAGCGCGTTGCTCGTGTCGGCGGTCTGTGCTCCGAGCGTGAGCGGCGCTACCAGCGCGAGAACCCCCACGACCCAACGATGTCTGTTCACCGCGGCCTCCCCCCGAAGGCGCTGTCGAGCGCAAGATTGAGCATGAGCACGTTCACGCGCGGGTCGCCGAAGAATCCAAACTGCCGTCCCTCGACGTGCCGTTCGACCAGGGCGCGCACGGCGGCGGAATCGAGGCCCCGAACCCGCGCCACCCGCCCCACTTGGAGGAACGCGCTCGCTGGCGAGATGTGCGGGTCGAGACCGGATCCCGAAGAGGTGACGAGATCGGATGGAATCTGCCCCTTCACGGCGCCGTCGAGCTTGACCGCGCTGTCCACCGCGTTGGCGATGAGCGTGTCGGCCAACTTGAGATCGGTGGGGCCCTTGTTCGTGCCCGCCGAGAGCGTGTCGTCATATCCCCCACCAGCAGCTGATGGACGCGGGTGGAAGTATTCGGCCTTGGTGAACGGCTGCCCGATCAGCTCGCTCCCGACCACCTGGCCGTTCACCATGACCAGTGAGCCGTTTGCCTGGCGCGGGAAGAGCAGCTGGGCGACGCCCGTGACGAGGCCCGGATACACGAGGCCGGTGATCACCATGATGACGATCGTCATCGCGATCGCGGGGCGGAGTTGGTTCTTGAGCATGGTCAGACCAGGTGAAGGGCGACGAGCAGGACGTCGACGGCCTTGATGCCGATGAACGGGATGATGATGCCCCCGACGCCGTAGATCCACAGGTTGCGCCGCAGGATGGCCGCAGCAGCAGCGGGGCGCCATTGCACGCCCCGCAAGGCCAACGGGATGAGCGCGATGATGATCAGCGCGTTGAACACCACGCTGGCCAGAATCGCCGATTCCGCCGAGTGCAGGCGCATGACGTTCAGGGCCTGCAGCGCGGGGTAGGTGGCGACGAACATCGCGGGAATGATCGCGAAGTACTTCGCGACGTCGTTGGCGATCGAGAAGGTGGTCAGCGCGCCGCGCGTGATGAGCAGCTGCTTCCCGATTTCCACCACCTCGATGAGCTTGGTCGGGTTGGAATCGAGGTCGATCAGGTTGCCCGCTTCCTTGGCCGCCTGGGTGCCGGTATTCATGGCGACGGCGACGTCGGCCTGGGCGAGCGCCGGTGCGTCGTTCGTGCCGTCGCCGGTCATGGCGACCAAACGGCCGCCGCCCTGCTCGCGCTTGATGAGGGCCATCTTGTCTTCGGGCGTCGCTTCGGCGAGGAAGTCGTCCACACCCGCCTCCGCGGCGATGGCCGCGGCGGTGAGCTGATTGTCCCCGGTGATCATCACCGTGCGGATCCCCATGGCGCGGAGCTGGCCGAACCGCTCTTTCATGCCACCCTTGACCACGTCCTTCAGATAGATCACGCCGAGCACGCGGGCGGACCCGTTGCCGCGCTCGGCAACCACGAGCGGCGTGCCCCCCTGGCGCGCGATCCGCTCGACCACGGGCGTGAGTCCGGACGGGACATCGCCCCCATTGGTGCGCACCCAGGTCATGACCGCATCACTTGCGCCCTTGCGGAGCTCGAGCGTACCGGCATTGATGCCGCTCATCCGGGTCGCGGCCGAGAACGGCACCAGCACCATCTGATCCTTGGTGGGAGCCGCGCCCGCGCCCGCGATTCCCCCCTTCCCCTCGGACAGGGTCCGCCCGCGCAGGCTGAACTTCTCCTTCGCGAACACGACGATGCTCCGCCCTTCGGGCGTCTCGTCGGGGAGCGAGGCGAGCTGGGCGCGATCCGCCAGGTATTCGGCGGTGACGCCGTCCATCGGCACGAACTCGACCGCCTGGCGGTTGCCGAGCGTGATCGTCCCGGTCTTGTCGAGCAGCAAGGTGTTCACGTCGCCGGCCGCTTCCACCGCCCGGCCGCTCATCGCGATGACGTTGTGCTGAATCATACGATCCATACCGGCGATGCCGATCGCGGACAACAGCCCGCCGATGGTGGTCGGAATGAGGCACACCAGGAGCGAGACGAGAATCGGAATCGAGACCGCCCCGCCTGAGTAGATCGCGAACGGCTGGAGGGTGACCACCGCAAACAGAAAGACGATGGTCAGGCCGGACAGGAGAATGATCAGGGCGATCTCGTTGGGCGTCTTCTGGCGCGACGCCCCTTCCACGAGCGAGATCATCCGGTCGAGGAAGGTCTCGCCGGGATTGGCCGTGATGCGGATAACGAGAAAGTCGGACAGCACTCGGGTGCCGCCGGTGACCGCGGAGCGGTCGCCGCCCGACTCCCGAATGACCGGCGCCGACTCGCCGGTGATCGCTGACTCATCCACGGAGGCGACGCCTTCGATGACCTCGCCGTCCCCCGGGATCATGTCCCCGGGCATGCACAACACGACGTCGCCCTTGCGGAGCCTCCCGCCGGGCACCGACTCGACCGTCTTCCGGTCCTTCGGATTCCGCAGCCGCTTCGCGCTCGTCTCCGTGCGCGATCGCCGCAGCGTCTCGGCCTGAGCCTTGCCGCGCCCCTCGGCCATCGCCTCGGCGAAATTGGCGAAGACCACCGTGAACCACAGCCACAGCGCGAGCTGCAGCGTGAAGCCAACGTTGCCGGCGCCCGTCGCGGCGTCCCGGATCAGAACGAGCGTGGTCAGGACGCTTCCCACCAGCACCACGAACATCACCGGGTTCCGCACCATGTGGCGCAGATTCACCGTCTTGATGAAGGCATCGCGGGTCGCCCGCTTGACGATCGGCGGGTCGAACAGGGGTCGCTTGGTGATAGCCATGCTAGAACAGCCTCCCCGAATGCATCAGCAAGTGTTCGACGATCGGACCGAGCGACAGGGCCGGGAAAAAGGTGAGGGCTCCGACGATCAGGATGACCCCGATCAGGAGAATCACGAAGATCGGTGTGGTGACCGGGAACGTCCCGGCCGATTCGGGCACGGTCTTGCGCTCGGCGAGAAAGCCGGCCAGGGCCAGCATTGGCACCATCATCGCGAAGCGCCCGAACAGCGTGCCGAGACCGAGCAGCGTGTTGTAGTAGTACGTGCCCCCCGTGAGACCGGCGAAGGCGCTGCCGTTGTTGCCGGTGACCGAGCTGAAGGCATAGAGAATCTCCGACAGTCCGTGCGGCCCTGCGTTGTTCCGTCCAGCGAGCCCCGCCGGCAGCACCGACGACGCCGCGGTGAACAGCAGGATCACAGCCGGGAAAATCAGCACGTACAGCATCGCCATCCGCACCTCGCGGCTTTGGATCTTCTTCCCGAGATACTCCGGCGTCCGGCCCACCATGAGGCCGGCGATGAACACCGTGAGCACCGCCATCACGATCATCCCGTACAGACCCGATCCCACACCGCCGAAGATCAGCTCGCCCAGCTGGATGTTGACGAGCGGCACCATCCCGCCGATGGGGGTGAACGAGTCGTGCATGCTGTTGACGGCGCCGCACGACGCGTCGGTGGTGACGGTGGCGTACAACGCCGAGTTGGCGATCCCGAACCGGACTTCCTTCCCTTCCATGTTGCCGCCGGGATTACCGGCCGAAGGCGTCAGATCGATCCCGCGCGCCGCATGGATCGGGTTGCCACGTGCCTCTGCCCAGTAGGCGGTCGTGACGCCACCGAAGAACAGCACGAACATCGCCGCCCACAGCGCCCAGCCATGGCGTTGGTTCTTCACCATGCGCCCGAAGGTGTAGGTGAGCCCGGCGGGGACGATGAAGATCGCGAACATGGACAGGAAGTTCGTCCAGGGCGTCGGACTCTCGAACGGATGCGCGGCGTTGGCGTTGAAGAACCCGCCGCCGTTCGTCCCCAGCTGCTTGATCGCAGACTGGCTGGCGACCGGCCCCATCGCCAGCACCTGCTTCGCGCCTTCGAGCGTGGTTACGGTGACGTAGTGGGCGAAGTTCTGGATCGCGCCCTGCTGCACAAACAGCAGAGCAAAAAGGAATGAGAGCGGCAAGAAGAGGTACAGGGTGCCGCGGACGAGATCGACCCAGAAGTTGCCGAGCTTCCCGGCAGAGCGCCGCGCGATCCCGCGCGCCAGCGCCACGGCGGCCGCCACGCCGCACGCCGCAGACGTGAAGTTGTGGAACGCGAGCTGCATCATCTGCGAGAGATACGACATCATCGTCTCGCCCGAATACGACTGCCAGTTGGTGTTCGTCGTAAACGACGCCGCCGTCTCGAAGGCCTGGCGGTCTGGCACGGCGGCGCGGGCGAACGGGTTGAGGGGCAGCCGGTCTTGCAGCCGCAACGCCACGTAGGTGGCGAGCATCGAGACCGCGCTGAAGAGCAGCAGCCCCGCCG
>Ga0335084_10004325_pt1 | contig 13970 bp, 13 predicted proteins | sample Lox_Sample_44_FD_206721 | JGI IMG/M metagenome (GOLD analysis project Ga0335084, IMG submission 206721) | Soil microbial communities from Loxahatchee National Wildlife Refuge, Florida, United States - Lox_Sample_4.4 | ecosystem: Environmental > Terrestrial > Soil > Wetlands | place: USA...
GCGCCGCCGGCGAGTGGTCGGGCATGCCGCTCGAGCTCGCCGGTCCCGCGGGCGACGCGGTCCGGGCGGCGTGGCGGGTGAGCCTCGTCGCGCTCCTCCTCCTCGTCCTCGTGGGAGCGCTCGTGGCGGCGCGGCGGTGGCTCCTTCGCGGCCGGCAGCCGGTCGCTCCGACCTGGGGCTGCGGCTACACGCAGCCGACCGCCCGCATGCAGTACACCGGCTCCTCGTTCGCCGAGTCGCTCGTGCTGCGCTTCGCATGGGTCTTCTTCCCGCGGAAGCGCGTGGAGCTGCCAGCCGGTCCCTTCCCGCCGCGCGCGTCCTTCGACTCCCACGTGCCGGACACCGTGCTCGACCTCGCCATCCTGCCGGTGCTGGCGCACGGGGTCCGCCTCGCCGACCGCCTGCGCTCCCGGTTCGGCGGGCGCGTCCAGTCGCACGTGCTGCTCGTCCTCGTCGGCGTCCTCGCGCTCATCGGCTGGCTCGCGCTCAGGTGACCGCGATGGCGTACTCGATCCTCCAGCTCCTCGCGTTCCTCCTCGCGCCCCCGCTCCTCCTCGGCGTCATCGGCCGGGTGAAGGCCCGCGTGGCGGGCCGCGAGGGGCCACCGCTCCTGCAGCCGTACCGCGACCTCGCCCGCCTCCTCCGCAAGGGAGCGGTCTACAGCCGGACCGCCACGTGGCTGTTCCGCGCCGGCCCCGTGGTGGGCCTCGGCGCGGTGCTCGCCGCGGGGCTGATGGTTCCGCTCGGCGCGCCGGCCGCCACCGTCTCCTTCGACGGCGACTTCGTGCTCGTCGCCTACCTCCTCGGCCTCGCCCGCTTCTTCACCGTGCTCGCCGCGCTCGACACCGGCTCCTCCTTCGAGGGCATGGGCGCCTCCCGCGAGGTGACGTTCTCGGCCCTGGCCGAGCCGGCGCTCTTCCTCGGCCTGCTCTCGCTCGTGCGCTCGACCGGCGGGCTCGACCTCAGCCACCTCCTCGGCCCGGGGCTCTCGGCGGCGTGGCGCACGGACGGGCCGGCGCTCCTCCTCGTCGGGCTGGCGTTCTTCGTGGTGGCGCTCGCCGAGAACGCGCGCATCCCGGTGGACGACCCGGCCACGCACCTCGAGCTCACGATGATCCACGAGGTCATGGTGCTCGATCACTCCGGGCCGGATCTTGCTCTCATCCAGTACGGCGCGGCGCTGAAGCTCTGGCTCTTCGGGGCGCTCGTGGTGAACCTCTTCCTCGGCGCGCGGCCTGCCGACCCGGCCCTCGCCTTCGCCGCCTTCCTCGCCCTCGAGCTCGCCTTCGCGGCGGCCATCGGCCTCGTCGAGTCGTCGATGGCCCGGCTCCGGCTGGTGCGTGTCCCGCAGCTCCTCGTGGGCGCCTCGGTCCTCTCCGGCTTCGCGCTCGTGCTCCTCCTCAGGTGACCCGTGACCGGCTGGATCGACCTCCTCTTCATCCTCGTCCTCGTGGCGGACCAGTTCGTGCTCGCTTCGTCCCGCCTGCGCGCCGGCATCCGTGCGGTCGCGGCGCAGGGGGTCGTGCTCGGCGTCCTGCCGGTGGTGCTCGCCAGCGACGCGACGGAGGTCGGGCACGTGGCCGCGCTGGCGGTGGGGGCCGCGGCCGTGAAGGGCCTCGCGATCCCCTGGCTCCTGGCGCGCGCCACACGCGAGTCCAGGGTGAGCCGCGAGGCGGCGCCGCTCCTCGGGTTCGTGCCCTCGCTCGTGCTGGGCGCGCTCGGGATCGTCGCGGCCGTCTGGCTCGCCACCGACCTCCCGCTTCCCGTGCCCGGCCCCCCGCTCCTCGTGCCGACCGCCCTCGGGACGATCTGGACGGGCCTCCTCCTCCTCGTGAGCCGCCGGAAGGCGGTGGGACAGGTGCTCGGCTTCCTCGTCCTCGAGAACGGGGTCTTCGTGTTCGGGCTCCTGCTCTCGGACTTCATGCCGGCCATGGTCGAGGTGGGCGTCCTCCTCGACCTCTTCGCGGCGGTCTTCGTGATGGCCATCGTGATGTTCGACATCCAGCGGGCGTTCAGCTCGCTCGACACCGACCGGCTCTCGTCGCTCAGGGACTGAAGCGTGCTCCTCCTCGCCGCCGCCCCGCTCGCCCTCGCCGCCCTGGCCTTCGCGATTCCGTCGGGCCGGACCCGGCCGCGCGTGCTGCTTGCCGGGGCCGCGGTGCACGCCTGGGCGACCGTCGCCGCGTGGGTGGCTCCGCCTCCGCCCGCGATGGGCGGCTGGCTGGCGATCGACGCCGCCGGGCAGCTCGTGCTCGTCCTCGTGAGCGTGCTCTTCCTCGCCTGCGCGGTGTACGCGCAGGGCTACCTCGCGCGCCGGCCGGACCGCGACAACCGCACGTTCGTGGGCGGGCTCCTCGTCCTCCTCGCGGCGGTGTCGACGGTCGCGATGGCCCAGCACCTGGGGCTCCTCTGGGTGGCCATCGAGATCACCACCCTCTGCACGGCTCCGCTCATCTACTTCAACCACAACGAGCGCTCGCTCGAGGCCGCCTGGAAGTACCTCGTGGTCTGCTCGGTGGGCATCGCCCTCGCGCTGCTCGGGACCTTCGTCCTGGCGCTCGCCTCGGCCGGCCCCGGCGGCCCGCGGTCGCTGCTCCTCTCCGACCTCCTCGCGGCCGGCCCCGCGCTCTCGCGGCCGTGGCTGCGCTTCGCCTTCGTCTGCCTCCTCGCCGGGTACGGGACGAAGATGGGGCTCGCCCCGTTCCACGCCTGGAAGCCCGACGCCTACGGCGAGGCGCCCGGCCTGCTCGGCGCGCTCCTCTCGGGCGGCGTCACGAGCGTCGCGTTCCTCGCCATCGTGCGCGCCCTGCAGGTCTGCCTCGCCGCGGGTGAGGGCGCCTTCGCGCGCCAGGCGCTCGCCGCCATCGGGCTCGCGTCGATCGGCCTCGCCGCGGTCTTCCTGGTCCGCCAGCGCGACATGAAGCGGATGCTCGCCTACTCCTCCGTGGAGCACATGGGCATCCTCGCGCTCGGGCTCGGCCTCGGCACCGTGGCCACCCTCGGCGCCTTCCTCCACCTCGTCTACAACGGGCTCACGAAGGGCGTGCTCTTCCTCGCGGCCGGGAACATCCACCGGGCCTTCGCGACGAAGCAGGTCGAGCACGTGCGCGGGGCGGCGCGCGTGCTGCCGGTGTCGGGCCCGGTGTTCCTCGTCGCCTTCCTGGCCATCACCGGCTCGCCCCCCTTCGCCCCGTTCTTCAGCGAGTTCGCCATCCTCGACGGCGCGGTCTCCACCGGCGCGTACGGCCCGGCCGCCGCCTACCTCGTCGGGCTGGCGGTCATCTTCATCGGCATGGGCGCGACCGTGCTCGGCCTCGTGCAGGGCGCGCCTCCCGACGGACTGAAGGTCCCCCCGGCGCTGGGCGACTCGACGCTCACCGCGGGGCCGCCGCTCGCCTTGCTCGCGCTCGTGCTTGCCCTCGGGCTCTGGCTGCCCCCGCCGCTGCGCGCGCTCGTGGGGCGCGCGGCGGCGCTCGTGGGAGGCGAGTGATGCCGGGGCGGATCCTCCTCCTCGCGAACGGCCAGGCCACGGACGCCCGCGCGGTGCCACGCCTGCCGGTCGATACGTTCCAGCAGCTCGTCGCGGACGCGCTGACCGCGGGCGCGCGCGTGTCCGCGTGCTTCGGCGAGGCCGAGGACGGCGCGGTGCGGGTGACGGCGGCGCTCGCCAACGACTCCGAGGGGACCGTGGGGCTCCTCTCCACCGTCGCGCGGGGCTCCCTGCCGTCGCTCGCCGCGGAGTGCCCCGCGCTCGAGCGATTCGAGCGCGCGCTCCTCGAGCGTCACGGCCTCCTGCCCGCGGGGCACCCCTGGCCGAGGCCGGTGCGGCGCGTCGACGAGGCCGGGGCGACGTTCTTCGCCATGTCCGGCGACGAGGTGCACGAGGTGGCGGTGGGCCCGGTGCACGCCGGGATCATCGAGCCCGGCCACTTCCGCTTCCAGTGCCACGGCGAGCACGTGTTCCACCTCGAGATCGCGCTCGGCTACCAGCATCGCGGCGTCGAGCGCCTGCTCGCCGCGGGGCCGGACCGCCGCACCATGGCCCTCGCCGAGTCGATCGCGGGCGACACGGCGGTGGGGCACGCCCTCGCCGCGGCGCGCGCGCAGGAGGGGCTCGCCGGCGTGGAGGCCCCGCCGCGCGCGGCGGCCCTGCGCGGCGTGGCGCTCGAGCTCGAGCGGCTGGCGAACCACGTCGGCGACCTCGCGGCCCTGGCCGGCGACGTCGGCTTCCTGCCCACCGCGAGCTACTGCGGCGCGCTGCGCGCCGACTTCCTGAACGCCCTCGCCGAGCTCTGCGGGAACCGCTTCGGCCGCAGCCTGGTGATCCCGGGCGGCGTCCGCTTCGACGTTCCGGCCGATGCGGCGCGCCGCCTCGCCGACCGGCTGGCGGCGAGCTTCGCGCGCGTGGAGGCGGCGGCGGAGCTCTTCTTCGCCTCGCCCTCGGTCCGCAACCGGACCGACGGCACCGGCGTGCTCGGGCGGGAAGCGGCCTCGTCGCTCGGGATGGTGGGTCCCTCCGCGCGCGCCAGCGGCCTCCGGGTGGACGTGCGCAGCACGCACGCCTTTCCCCCGTACACCGTGGACCGGATCCCCGTCGTCACCTCGCAGGCGGGCGACGTGTTCGCCCGCGCCTGGGTGCGCCTCGAGGAGGCCAGGGCCTCCGCGCGCCTCGTGGACCGCTGGCTTCGCGATCTCCCGGCCGGCCCGGTCCGCACCGCGGTTCCCGCCCTCCCGCCCGACCGGCTGGTGGTCTCGCTCGTCGAGGGCTGGCGCGGCGAGCTCTGCCACTCGGTCGCGACGGGGCCGGGCGGGCGCTTCTCCGTCTACGACGTCGTCGACGCCTCGTTCCACGACTGGAAGGGGCTCGAGCTCGCCATGCGAGGCGAGCAGATCTCCGACTTCCCGCTCTGCAACAAGAGCTTCAACCTCTCCTACGCGGGACACGACCTGTGAAGGGCATCCTCGGCACGCGGCTCGGCCTCGGCCGGCAGACCATCGCCTACCCCGAGGGCCCGGCCCGCTTCCCCGAGCGCTTCCGCGGCAGACCCGCGCTCGCGACGGAGCGCTGCGCGGGCGGATGCCGGGCCTGCGCCGAGGTCTGCCCCACCGAGGCCATCACGGGCGCCGGCTCCCCGTCGCTCCGCCTCGACACGGGCGCGTGCCTCTTCTGCGGGCTCTGCGAGGAGGCCTGCCCGGAGCGGGCCATCGTCTTCACCCGCGACTACCGGCTCGCGGCCCGGTCGCGCGAGGCGCTGCACGTGACGGGGGACGTGCCTCGGCTCGCCGCCGCGCTCGACGAGCGGATGCGCCGGCTCTTCGGGCGCTCGCTCAAGCTCCGGCAGGTGTCGGCCGGCGGATGCAACGGCTGCGAGGCGGAGCTGAACGCGGCGGGCAACGTCCAGTTCGACCTCTCCCGCTTCGGCATCCAGTTCGTGGCCTCCCCGCGCCACGCCGACGGCGTGGTCGTCACCGGCCCGGTGACCGACGCCATGCGGCCGGCCCTGCTCGCCACCTGGGAGGCGACGCCCGCGCCGAGGCTCCTCGTGGCGGTGGGGGCCTGCGCCTGCTCGGGCGGTCCGGTCGTGGGGAGCGACGTCTGCGCGAACGGCCTCGAGGGCGTCGTCCCGGGGGTTCCCGTGGATCTCTGGATCCCCGGCTGCCCTCCGCACCCGGTCACCGTGCTCGACGGCTTCCTGCGCCTCCTCGGCCGGCTGGAGGGGGGCGAGCTCCGCGTGGAGGGCACCGGTGTGCTCTCGCCGGAGGACCGCGGACCCGCGGGCGGCTGAGGCCGGGCCGGGCGCGCACCCGGGTGCGGGGTCGCTCGGGGAGACCCGGCTCAGGCCCCGGCCGGCCGGATGTTCCGGTTCACCCGGAGGAGATTCTCGGGGTCGTACTGCTTCTTCACCCGCTCCAGCCGCTCGAGGTTCTTGCCGTAGGCCGCGCGCAACCGGTCCTCGCCCTCGTCGGCGCTCTGGAAGTTCACGTACACGCCGCCGGTCGAGAACGGGCGGATGGCCTCCCAGGTGTCCCGCACCCACGCCCGGTGCTTCTCCGCGGCGGGGTCGTCCGGCCGCCACGAGCCCCCCACGTTGAAGACGTACGCGGCGTCGCGATTGCCGACCGCGCCGTCGTCCGGCTTCCGCTCGGCGAGCGCGCCGCCGAGGTGGAAGAACGCGAGCTGCGACATGGGCGAGGTCTGGGCCTCCGCGCGCGCCTGCACGACGGCGCGCAGCTCCGGCGCCAGGCGCGAGAAGTACTCGGACTTCCAGTAGTAGTGCATCCCCGTCGGCTGCGTGGCGTCGAGGATGCGCTGTTGCTCGACGTACGGTCGCTCCACCACGAGGTCGGCGACGGGCTTGCCCAGGGCGCGGATCGGGGCGAGGTCGTTCCGCGCCTGCTCCGGCGTCCCGCTGTGGCAGACGACGACGGCGATCATCGGCTTTCCGTGGAAGTCCCTCGGCAGGAAGGGCACCGGCGGCGCCGTTCGCATCGTGCAGGCGCAGGTGAGCTCCCGGGGCGCCCCCCCGAGCTCGGCGAGGCAGGCCAGCACCTCGTCCGTCCGGGCGCCGTCGAAGACGATGAGCCCGGCGGTCACCTTCGGCCCCACCTCGAAGAGCCGGAACAGGAACGAGGTCACCACGCCGAAGTTCCCGCCGCCGCCGCGCAGCGCCCAGAAGAGCTCGGGGTTCTCGTCGGCGGCGGCGCGCCGCACCTTCCCGTCGGCGGTGACCACCTCCGCCTCCAGCAGGGTGTCCACGGTCCATCCGAAGCGGCGCGTGAGGTAGCCGAAGCCTCCTCCCAGGGTGAGCCCCGCGACGCCCGTCTCGGACACGAACCCGAGCACCGCCGCGAGGCCGTGCACCTGCGTCTCCGCGTCGACGTCCCCCAGGATGCAGCCCGCCTGGACGCGCGCCGTCCTCGCCGCGCGATCCACGAAGACGCCTCGCATCCGGGACATGTCGAGGAGGAGCCCGCCGTCCGCGACCGCGGTCCCCGCCACGTTGTGGCCGCCGCCCTTCACGGAGAGCAGCACGCGCTTCTCGCGCGCGAGCTCGAGGCAGGCCATCACGTCGGCCGCGCCGCGCGGCTGCACCACCAGCCCGGGCCGGTGGGGGATCATCCCGTTCCACAGGCGGGACGCCACGTCGAACCCCGCGTCCCCGGGCAGGAGCGGAGGGAGCCGCAGCCGGGCCGTGAGCCGCTGGAGCGCCGGATCGTCGATGACGACCGGACGTGCGTCGAGTCCTGCGAGGGAGAGCGTCGCCACGTGTTCACCTCCGGTGGGTCCGGTCCGGACGGCGTAGCGCCACCGTACCCTCCGTGCAGGGCCTGCTGGGGGCCACCCCGGAAGGCGCTCCTGACGCGCCGCTTCCGCGATCCGGGACGCGGGGACGACGGGCTACGCGCCGAGCCTCCGCAGCGACCGCCTCGCGGGGTCCTCGAGGAGGTGGAACAGGAGCCCGGATGCGGCCACGAGCAGGAGGAGGTAGGCGCCGAAGCCGGTGAACGAGCCGAACCTTCCGTGATCGCGCGGCCACGTGGCCCCGAGCGCGATCAGCACCGGCAGCTGGTAGAGGTAGATCCCGTAGCTCCAGTCGCCGAGCCGGACGAGCGGGCGGGATCCGAGGAGCCGCCCCAGCGGCCCCCGGTCGCCGGCGAGGCCGAGGACGAGCAGCGCCTGGAACGGCAGGAGCGCCGTCCCCATCGACTCGAGCGCCGGCCAGGGGAGCGCCGTCGCCGCCATGAGCGCCAGCGTCCCCACGGCGCCCACGAGGGTGAGGAGCGGCGCCCGCCGCTCGAGGACGCGCGCCCCCTCGGGCTCCGCGACCCACCGCGCGAGCGCCATGCCGAGGACGAACGCCGGGAGGCGCGTGAGCGGGAGGTTGTTGAACCAGCCGAACCCGCCGGGCGACGGCGGGATCGGGCCCAGGCCGGTGGCGATCGCCTGGGCGACGCCGAACGAGGCGGCGTACGCGGCGACGCAGAGCGCCGCGAGGCCGATCGGCGGGCCGCGGCCGAGGCGGGCGAGCCTCGGCAGGATCAGCGGGAAGAGCGCGTAGAAGGCGACCTCGACCGAGAGGGTCCAGTCGGGCAGGTTGAGACCGCCGGTGAGCGGGATCCAGGCGTGGAGGAGGAGGAGCTCGACCGCGAACCCGAGCGGCCGGCCGGTCCAGCCCGCCGGCCAGGACGCGAGTGCGCCCGTCGCGACGAGCGCGAGGAGCGTCGCGACGAGAGCGAACGCGTGGGCGGGGAAGATGCGGGCGATCCGCGCCCACCAGAACCCGCGCAGCGCGTCCCGCCCATCGAGCCGCGGGTAGCGGTGGGCGAGCACGAACCCGCTCAGCACGAAGAACAGGGTGACCGCGGTCCAGCCCCAGCTCCGGATCCGGTCCAGCGCCGCGACGCCGGTGGTGGGCCCGACGTGGAACCAGACCACGTGCGCCGCGGCGAGGAAGCGCAGGCCGGTGAGCGCGCGGAACGTCGCCTCGGGCCTGGGACGCTCCGGCACGCGGAGAGGTTACACCGGACCCCCGCGACCGGCGCTCACACGGGCTGCCTGAGACGCGCCTCGAGCCTCGCGAGCCCGGTGGCGAACGCCCTGGGGTCCGCGACGAGGGACACGACGAGGAAGCCCGCGCCCGGCAGGCCCTCCGGAGGACCCGGACGGACGGCGACCCGGTCCGCGAGCAGGTCGAGGCAGAGCTGGCTCGAATCGATGAAGTCGTTGATCTGGAGGACGGCCCACAGGCCGCCTCGACCCCACTGCAGGGTCCACGGCGCCTCGCGGAGGGACGCCGTCGCGAGGGCCGCCCGATTCTGGGCGAGCCTCGCACGGAGCGCGTCGAGGTACTTCTCGCGCCGCGCGAGCAGCGCGGGCAGCGCGCGGATGCCGGCGGCCGACGGGGGCGGGGCGCTTCGCACGAGGGAGCGGAGGCGCGAGGTGGCTCGCTCCACGAGCGCGGGTGGCCCGGCCACCGCCACCCACTCCGCCCCGGCGCCCGGCAGGCCGCAGACGCCGGCCAGGCCGGACACGTGAACCGAGAGGCAGCGCGTGGCGCGCGCCACGCTCACACCCTCGTTCGACACCGTGTCGAGCGTTCCCTCGTCGCCCACGAGGGCGATGTCGCGCTCCGCGCAGAGCTTCTCGAGGAACTCGAGGTCCTCGTGGACGAGGATCGCTCCCGTCGGGTCGGCGGGGTTTCCGGCGGCGATCGCCTTCGGATGCGACGAGAGGGCCCGGACCAGGGAACGCCGGTCGAGGGCCCAGGCGCCGCCGAAGACGAGCGCGTAGGCGTGGGGCGCCCGGTGAGGGGGAGCGAGCCTGGCGTCGTGCAGGGCCGGCGAGGGCACCAGCACCTCGCCATCGTCGCCGCACGTCGCGTCGACGGCGAGCTGCAGCGCGACCTCCCTCGACGGTGCGAAGAACACGTGGTCGGGCGGCATCGACACCGTGTGCCCGGCGAGATAGCTCGCGACCGCGTCGCGCGCGGTGGTGAGGTCGAGAGGAGAGGGCGGTCCGGCCGGCGTGCCCAGGGCGAGAAGGGGCTCGAGGTCGGCGGGCTCCCACCCGAGCCCGGAGCGCGCGGGGTCGGCGCGGGCGAGATCCAGCTCCACGAGGCCCGAGGCCCGGGCTTCCTCGAGCCTCTTGTCGAGGTCGGAGGGCGACCTGGAGGTTGCGCTTGCGGAGCTCACGGCTCGGAGACGTCGACGTGGGGGAGCGCATGGGCATCATCCCTCGGGGGAGGATGCCGGGCAACCGCGGCCAGCCGAGCTCGTCACGGGGCTCAGGCCCCTGGCCTCACCCCTGCCGAGCCCCTGCTACCTCTCGCCTCACCCCTGCGCCCTGATCCACTCGGCGTGCTGGGGCGAGAGCACGGCCGCTGCGCGGGCGAGCGCGGTGGTCCGCGCGACCGCCGAGCCGCCCTGGTACCCGTCGCCGCAGCTGGTCTGCTTGCCGTCCGCGTGGAGGCAGACGCCCTGCCACCCGGTGGAGCTCGACCGGACCTCGACGCGCGGGAGCGAGAACACGACCGCGGCGTCGGTCCCGTCCAGGTTGATGGCCCAGCCTTCGGGAATCCGGCTCCATCTCGCCATGCCTCTCCCTTACCGTGAGGCGAGAGCCCTGGCCCGTGAAACGAGGCGGCACGACGGGCCCCCTCGCGCGCGCCTCGCCCCGTCATCGCCCGCACCTCGCGCGACGCCACCGATCCGGTGGCGCGAGGACGACGCCCGCCCTACTTCCTGAAGCATCGCAACCGAACGAACGACGAAGCGGTCGACCCGAGCTGCCCCGGAGCGCGTGGGCGGCGTCCACGAGCTCTCGGTGCCCGGGGGCCGGCCGCTCTGCGGCGCGGCCGTCCCGAGCGAGGCATCCCGTCGGCCGGGCGAACCGGTGACCTGCCCGTCCTGCATCCGGCTCCTCGGCGACGTCGTGCGGCGCACCGCGCACGCCGCGCGTCCGACGGTCCACGAGTCCGAGGACTGACGCCGGCGCCTTCCCGCGAGGCGCTCGCCCTCAGCTCGCCTTCGCCAGCCGCTTCCGCCGGGCGGCCGTCGGATTCTCGGCGACAACGATCTTCTCGGCGGCCCTCTTCTCCGCCTTCAGGCGCGCCGGCCGCGTCATCGCGACCTCCATGAAGACCTCGACGTCGACGTGGTCGCGCGCGCCGAGCGGGGCGAGCTTCTCGAGGAGCTCTCCGGTGACCCTGAGCAGCGACGTGTAGGTCGCCCAGTTCGGCTCGGCGTCGTAGACGAGCTCGAGGCCCAGGGGCTGGGTCACCTCGCGCGCGAAGCGCGGCCGGAGAACCATGTGCATGTCCGGATTCGCCACGAACGGCAGGAGTGTCGCGAGGCGCCACCTGCTGTCGGCCGAGTCGCCGAGCTCGAGCCCGGCCACCGCGGCCGCGAGCGCCTCGAACCTGCCCCGGTGCGGCCGCGCCGCCCCGATGAAGTCGAGGAGGGCCTTCCAGTAAGCCTTCGCGCGGTCCCCGTCCCGGAGCCACGTCTCGAACTGGAGCCGGTCGCTCTCCCAGTGGAGAGCGCGCGTGTGGCGTTCCACCTTGCGGGCCGCGCTGGCGAGCGAAGCCAGGTCGCCCTCCTCGAGGAACCGCTCCGCCTTGCCGGCGCCGAGCAGCGCGGCGTAGTCGGAGGCCGCGCGGCGCCAGCGTGCGCCGCTGTCGCTGCGGATGCCGTCGGGCTCGAGGTAGGCCGGGTCCTGGAACCCCTTCGGGAACTCCTGCCTGAAGCGCTCGACCGCCTCGCCGTGCGTGAGCCAGGTCATCTCGCGGCCGTAGCGGCCCGTCTTCTCGTCGAGCGCGAAGCCCGTCAGGCCCGTCAGCCAGGCGTTCGCGGTCGGCGAGGGCGTCAGGAACGACAGCGCCATCGGCAGCCGCAGCTTCGTCGCGAGACGGGGGTCATGCTCGGCGAAGACCACGTGGACGGCCGAGCCCTCGAGCGCCACCACCTTCCCGACGCCGAGCGAGGCGTGCCTGACCAGCATCCCGTTGTGCAACTGCATCGTGCGGTGCCCTCCGCCCGTGCCCGCCCGGCGGGCAGACCTGCGCCCGCCAGCGGCGCCGAGCCGCTGATCCTCGTGGGGCCGAAGGGGGAAGCCCGGTGGACGGACGGTCCGCGGGATCGCCGACGGGGCGGGGATGCCGGCGAACGGCCGGCCGTCGATACATAGCGCCGGGCGCGGCCGCGCGCCCGCCGATTACGAGGAGTAAAGGGGTTGCCCCCTCGACTTCTCCCGCGGAACAGGCTAGAGGGTTGCGTGCCGTCCGCTCCGGACGGCGTGCAACTCGCGCGGGGCAGCTGTGCTCCGCGTTCACAGAGAGAAAGAGAACGTAAAGCGAATGGCTTCCGGTACCGTGAAGTGGTTCAACGACGCGAAGGGCTTCGGCTTCATCACGCAGGCGGACGGTGGCGAGGACGTGTTCTGCCACCACAGCGCCATCCAGGCCGAGGGGTTCCGCACCCTCGCCGAGGGTCAGAAGGTGGAGTTCGACATCACCCGCGGGCCGAAGGGCCTGCAGGCGGCGAACGTCCGCCCGGTCGCCTGATCGAGCCCCGGTCGTAGTCGGAAACCCGGCCCTCCGAGGCCGGGTTTTCGCGTTTCGGGGGGGCGTCAGCGGCGCTGGCGCAGCCGCATCGCCTCGGCACGCCCCGCGGCGCGCGCGCGGCTCTCGCTGCAGAAGGTCGCGTAACGGCGGCCGTCGATCGTGACCCGCCACAGCTGCTTGTCGAGCCGCTCCAGCTGGATCAGGTACGAGCCGACCTGGAAGGCGACGACGGCGTTGGTGGTCACGGTCACCCGTGCATTCTAACGCGAGAGCGTGCCCTCCGCCCGTTTGCCTGCCCTTCCGGGCGCGCGGCCGCGCACGGCGGGCCCGCGCCCCGCCGGACTTTCTTCGGGCGTGGGAGTGCTTTCCGGGGCCGCCGGCGATATGACCCTGCCATGAACGAGAGCTTCGGCGCGGTGAAGGCACGGGTGCGGGCCCTGGATGCGCAGCTTTCCTCGGAGCAGGGCGGGCTTCTCGGAAACCTCGAGTTCGCGCGGGCCCTCAGCAAGGCCCGCCGCCTTCTGCGCGACGGCGACCGCACCCGGGAGCCCACCGCCGATCTGCTGAGCGCGGTCGAGCGCGCCGAGAGCCTCGGCCGCAGCGTGGTGCGTTCGACCTAGCAACGCTCGACACGACCTCCCGGGCGGGACGCCCCTCCTACCCGCGCTGCCTCACCGTGCGTGAGTCGCCTCGACGGGTCCCGGCCCCACCGCATACATCGCGTCGATGAGGGCCCGGTACTTCTGCTCGACCGCCCGCCGCTTCACCTTCAGGGTGGGGGTGAGCTCGCCGCCCTCCAGGGAGAACTCCCCGGGCATGAGCGTGAACCGCTTGATGCGCTCGTAGCCGGCGATGTGCCGGGTCGCCTCCTGGATGTGCCCCTCGTACAGCGCGACGATCTCGGGCCGCTCCACGAGATCCTTCCGCGAGGCGTACGGGATGCCGTGCTCCTTCGCGTACTGCTCGAGGACCGGGAAGGCGGGGACGACCAGCGCCGTCACGTAGAGGCGCCCGTCGCCCAGCACCGCGACGTTCTCGAAGAAGGGATCGCTGCCGAACAGGGACTCGATGTGCTGCGGGGCGATGTTCTTGCCCCCGGAGGTGATGATGAGGTCCTTGATGCGGTCGGTGATGCGGAGGTAGCCGTCCTCGTCGAGCACGCCCACGTCGCCGGTCTTGAACCAGCCGTCCTCGAAGGCCGCCGCGGTCTCCGCGGGCTTCCGGTGATAGCCCTTCATGACGTTGCCGCCGCGGACGAGCACCTCGCCGCCCTCGCCGATCCTGACCTCGCAGCCCGGGATCGGGCGTCCGACGGTGCCGAACCGGAACGCCCCCGGCGAGTTGCACGTCACCATGGGTGACGTCTCGGTGAGCCCGTAGCCCTGGCAGATGAGGAGGCCCGCCGCGAGGAAGAACTCCTCGATCTCGCTCGAGAGCGGCGCGCCGCCGGCGGAGAAGAAGTTCTTCTCGCCCCCGACCACGTCGCGGATCTTCGAGAGCACCAGCCGGTCCGCCACCCGGTGCCGGAGCGCGAGCCACCTCCCGGACGGTCGCCCCTCCTTCCTGCACGCCTGGTAGCGCTTGCCGACGCCCATCGCCCAGTGGAAGAGCGCCCTCCGCGGCGCGGACGCCCTGTCGATGCGGGCGAGCACCGCGGCGCAGATCTTCTCGTAGAGGCGGGGGACGCTCACCATCGCGGTCGGCCGGACCTCCGGCATCGAGGTGACGACGTCCTTCGGATCCGCGAGGTAGCTGTTCGACGCCCCGGCCCGGAACACGTAATACGACCAGGTGCGCTCGTAGGCGTGCGAGAGCGGCAGGAAGCAGAGGCTCCGGTCGGCCTCGCCGAGCCGGAAGCGCTCGTCGATGGCCCGGAACTGGTTGAAGAAGTTGGCGTGGGTCAGCACC
>Ga0335084_10004328_pt1 | contig 13969 bp, 11 predicted proteins | sample Lox_Sample_44_FD_206721 | JGI IMG/M metagenome (GOLD analysis project Ga0335084, IMG submission 206721) | Soil microbial communities from Loxahatchee National Wildlife Refuge, Florida, United States - Lox_Sample_4.4 | ecosystem: Environmental > Terrestrial > Soil > Wetlands | place: USA...
CGCCCACACGTCGGCCTCGGACCAGTCGGCCAGCGGATTGAATTTCTCGAGTCCGCGTTCCGTGTCCGTCTCGCGCTTCGCGAGTTCGGCGCGCGTCACCGATTGCTGCGCCCGCAGGCCGGTGACCCACGCGCGTTTTCCGGCGAGCGCGCGGCTCAGCGGTTCCAGCTTGCGCACAGCGCAGCACGCCTTGCGCTTGTCGACCGATTCGTAGAAGCCGTTGACGCCGCTTGCGCTCACGAGGCGCTGCACGGCCTGCGCATCCGGAAAGAACGTGGCGACGCAACGGCCGTAACGCTCCTCGACCTGCTGCATCAGCATGTACGTTTCCTCGGGCAGCCGGCCGGTGTCGAGCGTGAAGATGCCGATCGGCAGGGCATGGCGCTCGATCAGGTCGAGCACCACCATGTCCTCGGCGCCAAAGCTGGTGGAGAACGCGGCAGGCGGCAGGTCGGCTGCCGCTCGCAGCACCGCGAGCGCCGATTCGATGCGTTCGATCACAGCAGTGCCCCTAAAGCGGCGCGGCGGCGGAAATACGGCAGCGGCTGGTCGACGCTCGCCTGGTACACATCGGTGAACGTGCGCAGCGCGGCGACCGCGGTTTCCGGATCCTGGTCGACGCGCAGCGCGAACGACGTGAACCCGACGCGCCGCAGATAGAACAACTGGTCGATCAGCACGTCGCCGATCGCGCGCAGTTCGCCACGAAATCCATAGCGCCCGCGCAGCAGCGTCGCCGTGGAGAATCCGCGCCCGTCCTTGAACGCCGGAAAATCCACGGCGATCAACTTCGGCTCGCTCGCGAACGCAGCGAGTTCGCCGGGTTCGCTATCGGGCGCGAGCCACACCCCGACTTGGGCTCGCACGGCCAGCGCGAGACCGAGATATGTCGACAACGGAACGATGTCGCCGGCAACGACCTCCGCCGTGGCATCGCGCACCAGCCGCGCCGCATCGGCGGTCCATGTGCCATCGGCACGCAGGATCACGCTGCTCACGCGACCTCCGCCAGCGTCTGGTGCGCATCCTTGCGCGATCCGTACACGCCTTGCTTGAACGGCTCGATGCCGAGGCGCGCGACCGTCTCGACGAAACGCTCGCCTTCCTCACGCTGCGCGACGTAGACGTCGATGAGCCGCTCGATGACGCCGGGCACTTCGTCGGCCGCGAACGATGGGCCGATGATCCTGCCGATGCCTACGCGCCCGTTGCCGGCGCTCGAGCCGTCCGCGCCGCCGAGGGAGACCTGGTACCACTCGGAGCCATCCTTGTCGACGCCGAGGATGCCGATGTGGCCGACGTGATGGTGGCCGCACGAATTGATGCAACCCGAAATGTTCAGGTCGATCTCGCCGAGGTCGTGGACGTAGTCGAGGTCGTCGAAGCGGCGCTGGATCGCCTGCGCGATCGGAATCGACTTCGCGTTGGCAAGGCCGCAGAAGTCGCCGCCAGGGCAGGAGATGATGTCGGTGAGGAGACCGATGTTCGGCGTCGCGAGGCCCGCGGCGCGCACCTCGTGCCACAGCGCGAACAACTGGTCGACGCGCACGTCGGGCAGCACCAGGTTCTGCTCGTGCGTGACGCGCAGTTCGCCGAAGCCGTAGCGCTCGGACCAGTCGGCCACGAGGTCCATCTGCTCGGCTGTCGCATCGCCCGGCGCAGTACCGGTCTTCTTGAGCGAGAGCACGACCGCGCGGTAACCAGTGACCCGGTGCGTGTGCACGTTGCGCTCGATCCAGCGCGCAAACGGCTTGTCGCCGCGCGTATCGACCGCATCGGCGAGACCCGTCGCGTATACGAACGGCACGAAGTGCGCCGCCACGCGTTCATATTCCTCTTGGGTGACGGTGCCCTGCCCGCCGGCCAGGTGCGTGTAGTCGGCTTCGACCTGGCGCGCGAACTCCTCGGCGCCGAGGGAGCGGACCAGGATCTTGATGCGCGCCTTCCACAAGTTGTCGCGCCGGCCGTAGCGGTTGTAGACGCGCAGGATCGCTTCGCAGTAGTTCAGGTATTCCTGCCACGGCAGGAAATCGCGGATCACGGTGCCGATGATCGGCGTGCGGCCCATGCCGCCACCGACCGAAACGCGGAAGCCTCTTTCGCCGCTCGGCGAACGCAGTGCGAAGAGACCGATGTCGTGGAAAGCGGTTGCCGCGCGATCCTCACGGCTGCCGGATACGGCGATCTTGAACTTGCGCGGCAGGTAGGCGAACTCCGGATGGAACGTGCTCCACTGGCGCAGGATCTCGGCGAGCGGACGCGGATCGATGATCTCGTCGCGGGTGATGCCGGCGAACTCGTCGCTCGTGATGTTGCGCACGCAGTTGCCGCTGGTCTGGATCGCGTGCATGTCGACGCTGGCGAGCTCGGCCAGGATGTCGGCGGTCTCTTCCAGCTTGACCCAGTTGAGCTGGATGTTCTGGCGCGTCGTGAAGTGGCCGTAACCGCGGTCATAACGGCGCGCAATGTGCGCCAGCTTGCGCATCTGCGTCGCCGACAGCAGGCCGTACGGAGCCGCGATGCGCAGCATCGGTGCATGGCGCTGGATGTACAAGCCGTTTTGCAGGCGCAGCGGACGGAACTCGTCTTCGCCGATCTTGCCGGCAAGGTGGCGTTCGAGCTGGTTGCGATACTGCGCGACGCGCTCCTGCACGATGCTGCGGTCGAAATCGTCGTAGCGGTACATGGCGCCCCTCAGGCGAGAACAAGTCGCGCACCGATGCCGATCAGCATCGTTGCAAGCGCAATACGCAGCGCACGTTCGGGCAGTCGATGCGCGACTGCGGCGCCGAGATGGATAGCCGGAAGAGAACCGATCAACAGCATCCCCAGCATCGACCAGTTGACGTTGCCGAGCGAAACGTGGCCAAGCCCCGCCACCAGCGTCAACGGCACTGCATGCGCGATGTCGGAGCCGACGATCTGCCGCGCCGGCAACAGCGGATAGAGGAAGAACAGCGCGACGACGCCGATGACACCGGCGCCCACCGAGGTCAGCGTCACGAGGGTGCCGATCACCAGGCCGACCACCATCGTGGGCAGCGGGCGGCTGACGCGCTCTTCGGTGATCCGAATCGGGCCGGCACTGCTCGCTGCGGCGAAGGACAGAACGCGCTCGCTGCGGCCCGCGAAGCGTTGTCCGAGCGCCTGCACCTGTGCGCGAAACACGAGCGCTCCGGCGGTCAGGAACAGCGCAACGCCGAGCGTGCGCTTGACGACTTCGGCGAACACAGCCGCATCGGGCTTGAGCACGTGCACCGCTGCGAGCGTGGCTACAGCGGCCGGCACGCTGCCCGCAACCAGCCAGCCGGTGACCGACCAGTTGACGTTGCCGCGCCGCGCATGCGCCAGCGCGCCGCTCGCCTTGGTAAGCGACGCGAACAGCAGGTCGGTTCCCACGGCGATCTGTGCGGGCACGTTGAACACGAGCGTCAGGAGCGGCGTCATGAGAGAGCCACCGCCGACACCGGTAGCGCCGACGATGAAGCCGACCAGCGCGCCGCCAAGGATGAAATGCAGATCCACGGATTCCCTGCAATAGAATTTCTCTGCAATCGCGAAGGGTAGAGATCCGCCGACCGTGGGACGAACGGATGCGTCATGCCTTTATCGCGGCGCGCTATGAACGGGTTACTGTGAAAGAACCACAGCTTCTAAGGGCATTACGAGCGGATCGAAGACAAGACCCCGGCGGTCTTCGACAATGCGTTTCCGAGGGAGCGGAATTACCGATGGACCGATTTCAGGGGCAGGCAGATATCGTCGATGCGCAGGTCGCGATTGCGCCACGCGAGGTCTTCGAACTCGCGCAGGTGCGCCGCGCCGAGCTCGAGCTCGACTACGCCGGTGCCGTCACGCCGCCCGAGGCATGGCAGCTCGTGCAGCAACGCGCCGCAAAGTTGATCGACGTGCGCACGACGCCGGAGTTCAAGTTCGTCGGACGCGTGCCGGGCTCGGTCAACATCGAATGGCACGGCAGAGACGCGCGGCCGCACGCGCTTTTCCTCGAGCAGCTTGGCGCTGCCGTGGAGCGCGACGAGCCCGTGCTCCTCATCTGTCGAAGCGGCGTGCGTTCGGACGCGGCGGCAAGCTTGGCCGCTGCCGCGGGTTTCACCCGCGTCTACAACGTGCTCGAAGGTTTCGAGGGCCAGATCGATGCCAACCGCCAGCGCGGCAAGGTCAACGGCTGGCGCTTCGCGGGACTGCCCTGGGAACAGGACTAGACCAGAACTCCCTCCCCCGCGTGGGGGGAGGGCAGGGGTCGGGGCGAGAAGGATGCGATGTCGATCGCAGTGCCTTCTCGAATTCCCAATGCACCTCGCTCGGGACCGCGCCATGCGCGCCCCCACCCTCACCCTCCCCCGCAGGCGGGGAGGGGAAATACTTCGCGTTCAATCGTTGTAGGCCGCTAGGACGCAGCTCCGAACCAGGTGGTTAGTGCATCAGCGAGTCCCGGCTGAGTCGGGTTTCCCACCCAAGCCACATATCCGTCCGGCCGAATCAACACCGCAGCGGGTGCAGTGACCGGCCCGAGCCCCGGAAGCTCCCACGTACCAGCGTACTTTGCGTCGACGAGCTGCACACGATTCGCCCACGGCGTGATGTCGAAGCCGCCGGGCGCAGCGAAGTTGAGAAGCACTGGCCGCGCGGCATGCAGCAGAGTGAAGATACGCAGCCCGCCGGCAGCGGTGACCACGTCGAGATCGGGCATGCGGCGTCCGAGAAGCGGGTGTCCGTTGCCGAGGTCGTAATGAATGTCCAGACCCGACAACATGGCGGCGAACCGTTTGCGCGGCTCATCCATGGTGAGAAGTTCGGAGAAAGTCTCGCGCAGCACCTTGGTGCGCTCATCCGCGCGACGAAGCGCGACTGCCGCCATGGTGTTACGCAGTACGCGGGCACCGACCGGATGGCGCTCGGCGTGGTACGTATCGAGGAGGCCTTCCGGTGATGTCCGCTTGACGACCTGTGCCAGCTTCCATCCCAGATTCACCGCATCCTGCACGCCCGTGTTGAGGCCCTGACCACCGTCGGGCGGATGAACGTGTGCCGCGTCGCCGGCCAGCAGGACTCGTCTATCGCGGTACGCCGCAGCCTGTCGGGTCATGTCGGTGAACCTCGAGATCGAGGTGGGACTGTGGACCCCGTAGTCGGTACCGTACACGGCGATGAGCGCCTCGCTCAGATCACGCAGCGTGGGTTCCTCGGTGCGCCCAACGCGCTGCTCGGTGACGAGAACCCGCACCCGACCACTCTCCTCGAGCCTGCTGAGAGAGTGGATGCCGGCCGCATCGCGGCGGATGCCCCACTGCGGCTCCTCAGCCAGCTCCACCTCGGCGATCAGATTGCTCGTCGTCGGATCCGAGCCGGCGAACTCCATGCCGGCTGCTTTGCGGACGACACTGCGTCCTCCGTCGCAGCCGACGAGAAATTCCGCGTGTAGCAATCCTCCATCGGACAGTTCGATGTCGACGCCGGCGTAGTCCTGCGCGAATCCCGTCAGTTCGCGTCCGCGATAGATCGGCACCGCGAGCTCGCCGACCCAGCCGGCCAGTATGCGTTCGATGTGGCTCTGCCAGAGCGCGAGCCCGTAGTTGTGGCGCGTCGGAAAGTCGCTGATGTCGAGAGGAATCCCCGAGAAGTGCGCGACCTGAGCCACGCGTCCCTGCGAGAGGAACCGATCGGCGATGCCGCGCTGATCGAGAACCTCGATGGTGCGCGAGTGCAGGCCGCCCGCACGCGATCCGGCAACGTCCTGGTTGGCGCGCCGCTCGACGATGGCGACATCGACTCGCGCCAGCGCCAGCTCGCCCGCCAGCATCAGGCCGGTCGGACCTCCTCCGGCGATCACTACCGCGTGCCCGATCATCGCAGGCGAAAGACTTCGACCGCGCGAATCACGGAGACCCGTCGCTCCGCTCGGGATGACCGGTTCGCCGCGGCAGATCGATCATCAGCGACGTGCCTGGCGTGGTGCATCCCATGTCGCAGCATTTCCCCGGCTGGCGGTTGCGGCTGATCGCTCGCTGCGATTCGCTCGCGAGTCCGCGCTCGAGCAGTCTTTCGACCAGTTCGACCTTCGAGCCCACCGGATAGTTGCGATAGATCTCCTGCTTCATCGCGGCCGGCGAGCCGCCGCCGTGCAGGCTGATCACGCTGTACCAGCCTCCCTGATATCCGGCCGTCAGATCCTCGATCAGTCGCGCGACCTCGATGCGCTGGGCGTATGGCACTTCGGGACTCGCCTGCAGCAGTTCGCTCAGCCGTCCTGCGGTATGCGGGTTGTGGTCTTCGTCCGGACCCGGAAGCGTCACGATGAGCCCGCCGCTCACGTAGTGCGCGATCCGGTGCATGTCGTAGATCCTGGTGGCCAGCAACAGCTTGCCGACGTTGCTGAACATCGGATCGGGCATGAGCGTGTCGGGCGCATCACCGGGGCGGGCATAGACGCTGGCCGCGACGCCGCACGCGAAGAAGCTCTCGGTGATCGTGATCAGCTCGACCATCTGGTCGCGCAGATGGATTTCGTTGGCAGGATCGAAGCCGTTGGCCTCGCACATGAGCGCGCCGGCACCGATCAGGAGATCGCCGAAGCCGGCGCGCGCGCCGATGCAGGTGTGACGGTGCTGTGTCGCATAGCTGTAGGTCAGGTGTCCCGAGTGCTCCCACTCGCCGGCGACGAACACGTTCTCCCACGGCACGAACACCCGATCGAAGACGCAGACGCCCGTGCTCTGGCCGTACTTGCGGCTGAACAGCGCATTCCCGTGTTCGACTCTCTCGCCCGGGCGTCCCGCGGGCCGCGCGATGATCGTCAGGCCGGGCGCATCGATGGGGACCGCGCAGCAGACCGCGAAGTCGGCATCTTCTGCGCCCATGTTGCGACAGGGCATGACCAGCAGTTCGTGCACATATGGCGCGCCGGTGACGATGGCCTTGGCGCCCGAGATGACGATGCCGCGTCGTCCGTTCGTGGCGGCGTGCCGGTCGACGATGTGCACGTAGGTGTCGGGGTTCGCCTGTTCGTGCGGCCTGCGGCTGCGATCGCCCTTGGCGTCGGTCATCGCCACGCCCAGCGTCAGGTCCTGGTCCTGCACCCGATGCATGTATTCGAGAAAGCGCTCCGTGTGCTCGCCGCGCCCGCGCGGTCGACCGTGCGCCTCGTCGATGCGTGCCGCAACCTGCGCGATGGCGTTCAGTCCGTCATGCGCGAGATAGCGCTGCGCGCATCCGGTCTCCTGGCACAACAGGCGCACTGCCTCGAGCTTGTTCAGCAGGTCGCCCGAGCTCGTATCGATGTGCAGCATGCGATTGACGCGCTTGCCGCTGGTGTGCTGGATGGCCGTCATCACCGGCGCGTACTGCGTTTCAAGCGCGAAGTCATAGGTGAGCGCGATCGCGTTGATGCCCGGACGCAGCGCAGGATCGTCGCCGACGCTCTCGACGCGCCGGCCATCGACGTAGATCGTCGGCGCAAGCCGCCGCAGCGACTCCCGATAGTCGGCACCCGACATCAGGCAGGCAGACGGTGCAGTAGTGGTCATCGGAATCCTTCACTTTGATTCGCCGACGGATCTTGCGCCGCCGGGATGAGCGCAGCAAGGAGCGTCGCGTTACAGTTGTGCATGGACGCACAACGCCCGAGCGCGACGTTGCTCGATGCGCGCAAGTCGCAACTCGTGCTCGTCGACTACCAGGCGCGGTTGATGCCTGCGATCCACGGCGGCGACGAAATCGTCCGCAATGCGGTGCGACTCGCCGAGTTGGCGCGTGCGCTCGACATCCCGGCCATCGCCACCGAACAGACCCCGGCGAAACTCGGTCCGGGCGTGCCCGCGATACGCGATGCGTGTTCCACGGTGATCGCCAAGACACACTTCGACGCTTATTGCGACGGTTTGCGCGATCCCGTGCAGCGATCCATCGCGAGCGGCCGGTCGCAGGTTGTCACGGCGGGTTGCGAAGCGCATGTGTGCCTTCTGCAAACCGCAATCGGCATGCTGGCGGACCAGCTCGACGTCTGGATCGTGATCGATGCCTGCGGATCGCGCAGCGAACACAACCGGCTGGCAGCGCTGCGCCGCCTCGAAGATGCCGGGGCGAAGTGGGTCACCACCGAGATGGTCGGATTCGAGTGGGTGCGCCACGCCGGGCATCCGGCGTTCAAGACGCTGCAGGCGCTCGTCAGATGAGGGTGGAGCGCGGTTCCTTCAGATACCCGTAGCGTCATTCGTATTACTGTTCGCTCTTCCGCGTCTTCGCGGGCCCCACCATGTCACGCGCCGACCGTCCCGCGGTACTCGATCAGATCGGCAACACGCCGCTCGTGCGCATCTCGCGCCTCGATACGGGGCCGTGCGAGTTGTTCCTCAAGCTCGAATCGCAGAATCCAGGCGGCTCCATCAAGGATCGCATCGGCGTCTCGATGATCGAAGCCGCGGAACGCGACGGCCGCTTGAAGCCCGGCGGCACGGTGATCGAAGCCACCGCCGGCAACACCGGACTCGGACTTGCGCTGGTGGCACGCGCGAAGGGCTACCGCGTCGTGCTCGTGGTGCCTGACAAGATGTCGACGGAGAAAGTGCTGCACTTGAAGGCGCTCGGCGCGCAGGTGCAGATCACGCGCTCCGACGTCGGCAAGGGCCACCCCGACTACTACCAGGACATCGCAGCGCGGCTTGCGCGCGAAACGCCGGGGTCGTTCTTTGCCGACCAGTTCAACAATCCGGCCAATCCGCTCGCGCACGAATTGACGACCGGCCCCGAGATCTGGAGCCAGACCGGACACGACCTCGACGCGATCGTTGTGGGTGTTGGCTCGGGCGGCACGCTTGCCGGACTGACGCGTTTCTTCAAGCGCGCGCAGCCAGCGCTCGAGTTCGTTCTTGCCGATCCGGTCGGCTCCATCCTGCGCGATCAGGTGCTCACCGGCAAGCACGGTGCGCCGGGCTCGTGGGCTGTCGAAGGCATCGGCGAGGACTTCATTCCGGCGATCGCCGATTTCTCCGCGGTCAAGCACGCGTATTCGATCCCCGACGAGGAGAGCTTCGCCACCGCGCGCCAGCTGCTCAAGGCCGAGGGCATCCTCGGTGGCTCATCCACCGGCACGCTGCTCGCCGCGGCGCTGCGCTTCTGCCGTGAGCAGACGCAGCCGAAGCGCGTCGTGAGTTTCGTGTGCGACACCGGAACGCGCTATCTGAGCAAGGTCTACAACGATGCGTGGATGATCGACGAGGGCCTGCTGCGCCAGCGCAGCTACGGCGATCTGCGCGACCTGATCGCGCGCCGCGCCGAAGAAGGCGGCGTCGTGAGCGTCCGCCCGCAGGACACGCTGCTCACCGCCTTCCAGCGCATGCGCCTTTCCGACGTGCAGCAGTTGCCGGTGCTCGAAGGCGGCAAGCTGGTCGGCGTGATCGACGAATCGGACCTGCTGATGCGCGTGCAAGAAGATGGCAATCGTTACGGCGACACGGTCGCCACCGCGATGAGCACCAATCTGCAGACGCTCGCGCCGAACGCGAGCATCGGCGAGTTGCGCGGCGTGCTCGACAGAGGGCTGGTCGCCATCGTGGCCGATGCTGCGGGCTTCCACGGTCTCATCACCCGCTTCGACCTGCTCAATCATTTGCGAAAGGCAAGACGATGAAACGCGATGCTCCCGACAGCGCCACCGCCGCGCATGCACGCGCCCGCTTCGGCACGCGCGTGATTCACGCCGGGCAGGCTCCGGACCCGAGCACGGGCGCGATCATGCCGCCGATCTACGCCACCTCGACCTACGTGCAGCAGAGTCCCGGTGTGCACAAGGGGCTCGACTACGGTCGCTCGCATAACCCGACGCGCTGGGCGTTCGAACGCTGCGTCGCCGATCTCGAAAGCGGCGCCCAGGCCTTCGCGTTCGCCTCGGGACTCGCGGCGATCGCCACCGTGCTCGAACTGGTCGATTCCGGCGCACACGTGGTCGCAAGCGACGATCTCTACGGCGGCACCTATCGCCTGTTCGAGCGCGTGCGCAAACGCAGCGCGGGGACGCGCTTTTCGTTCGTCGACATGTCGGACGTCGAAAACGTGCGTGCCGCGATCCGCGCGGACACACGCCTGCTGTGGGTGGAGACGCCGACCAATCCGCTGCTCAAGCTCGCCGACCTCGCGGCGCTCGCGCAGATCGCACGGCAGCACGACCTGATGGCGGTGGCCGACAACACGTTCGCGAGCCCGTGGGTGCAGCGGCCGCTCGAGCTGGGCTTCGACATCGTGGTGCACTCGACCACGAAGTATTTGAACGGACACTCCGACGTCATAGGCGGCGTGGCGATCGTCGGCACCGAGGGCCGCCAGGCCGCCTGGCGCGAGCAACTCGGTTTCCTGCAGAACGCGGTCGGAGCGATCGCAGGTCCGTTCGACAGTTTTCTCGCGCTGCGCGGTCTGAAGACGCTCGCTTTGCGGATGGAACGCCATTGCAACAACGCGCTGGCGCTTGCGCTATGGCTGGAGTCGCATCCGAAGGTCGCACGCGTGCGTTACCCGGGCCTTCCCTCACATCCTCAGCATGAGTTGGCGAAGCGCCAGATGGTCGCCGACGGCGGCGGCTACGGCGGCATGATCACGATCGACCTCGCGACCGACCTTGCCGGCGCGAAACGTTTTCTCGAGCGCTGCGAAATTTTCGCACTCGCCGAGAGCCTCGGGGGCGTCGAGAGCCTGATCGAGCATCCGGCAATCATGACGCACGCGACCATCCCGGCCGATCAACGCGTCCGCCTCGGCATCGGCGATGCGCTGGTGCGCCTGTCGGTCGGCATCGAAGATCTCGCCGACCTGCGCGCCGACCTGGAGCGGGCGCTCGCGGCGATCTGAGCGATGTCGGCGGGAGAGGATGTAGCCGCCGACCGACTGCCGGTGATCGATCTCACCGGCTTCGACGCCGATCCGGAGCGGCGCCGGGCGATCGCCGCGCGCATCGGTGCGGCCTGCCGGATCCACGGCTTTTTCTACGTCTCGGGCCATGGCATCGCGCCGGCGCTCTTCGAACGGCTGGAGCGGCTGAGCCGCGCCTTCTTTGCGCTTCCTCGCGAGGAGAAGATGCGCATCGAGATGGCGCACGGCGGGCGCGCGTGGCGCGGCTATTTTCCAGTCGGCAACGAACTGACTTCGGGTGTGCCCGATCGCAAGGAGGGCTTGTATCTCGGCACCGAACTGCCCGCGGATCATCCCCTCGTGCGTGCCGGCACGCCGGTGCACGGGCCGAACCTTTTTCCGTCGATCGATGGATTCCGCGCGACGGTGCTCGAGTACATCGACGCGGTGACCGGCCTCGGCCATCGTCTGATGGCGGCGCTCGCGCTCAGCCTCGACCTGCCGCAGGATTATTTCGCGCGGCGCTACACGGCCGACCCGCTGATTCTGTTTCGCATCTTCAACTACCCTGCGCCGGCGCACAGCACGGTCGGCCACTGGGGCGTCGGCGAGCACACCGATTACGGACTGCTCACCATGCTCCTGCAGGACGAAAACGGCGGACTGGAAGTGAAGTCGAACGGACGCTGGATCGATGCGCCGCCGATCCCGAACACGTTCGTCTGCAATATCGGCGACATGCTCGACCGGATGACGCGCGGCCTCTATCGCTCCAATCCGCACCGGGTGTGCGCCAGCGTCCGCCACGATCGCCTTTCGTTTCCGCTCTTCTTCGACCCGAACTTCTTCGCCCGTGTCGAGCCGATCGCCGAACTCGCACACGTAGCGATCGAGGACGATCGCGCAACGCGCTGGGACAACGCGAGCGTGCACGCGTTCGACGGCACGTACGGCGACTATCTGATCGGCAAGATCTCGAAAGTGTTCCCGCAGTTGAGCCGGCAGGCACTGTAGGCGTGCGCTTCCGGCCTCTTTGTCATCCCGAGGAGCACAGCGACGAGGGATCTCGGCGATGCGAAGTCCGAGATCGAGTCCGGGGCAGGCTCTACGGCTCGGGACATGCCCAAGCTTCACCAATCGCGAATCTGCGGGTCGACGAATTCGTAGTCGTTCGGCAGGTCGATGTTGGTGTACGAAACCGACAGGCTGACGTCGAGGCCCGAGACCTGGTGCCACCAGGCGAGCGGCAGGAAGACCGTCTCGCCCGCTTCGACGACCACGTCGAGCACTTTTACGCCGCGAAACAGCGGGTAGCGCGCCAGGTCCGGGTGATCGATGTCGATCGGGCTGAACACGCCGAAGTAGTTGTACACGTGCGGCGTTTCCAGCGGTGAGATGAAGCGCCAGCGCTTGCGCCCGACCACCTGCGTGTGTAGCAGCATCAGGGTGTCGTGGTGCAGCGGTGTGTTGGTGCCCGCCGGACCGAACCAGAAATTCACGCTGCGCGCGAGATCGCCGCGGCGGCAGAAATCCGGCAGCGGTCCGATGTCTTCCAGAAGCGGCGCGAACTCGGGCCGGCGCAAGACCTCGTTGTTCGCAGTCATGTAGTAGTCATTGGTGGCGCCGCCGCCAGTCACCTGGTCGACGAAATCGCCGAGGCGCACCATGCGCTGGTGCGCGAGCTTGTTCTGCTCGAACTTCGGATCGCGGTTGCGCTCGGCCTGGATCTGCACCTCGAGATGGCCGAAATGCTCCTTCAGATATTGCGGCGACCACTTTCGCATCGCCGGCCAGTCACGCGTCACGTCAGTCAGCACCACAGGGCGCGACCCGATGGCGTAGCGCTCGACGAATTCGTCGCGCGAGACACCGCTGCGCTTTTCGACCTGCTCGTAGTGCGGCGCCAGCTCCCACAGTTTCTGCTGATTCGCCAGCACCGATTCGAGCTTGCGCTGGATCTGCTGGAACTTGCGCGCGGCGAGCAACCCGGGCGACCGGTTCATCAGCGTGATCGCGCTGCGCGCTTCGTCGGCGTCGAGGCCCGCCTGGACCATCGTGGCGAGCATCGAATCGGGCGCGCAATCGCGCAGGCAGTTGTCGGCGACCCACTGGTACCAACCGTCATTGAGCTCCTGCCGGGCAGCCGTGCCCTGCGCATCGAGGCGCGACGTGGCCTTGCTGGGTTCGAACAAGGTGCTGCCACGCGTCGTGCTTGCAGCGCGCGGCGCCGGACGCGGCTCGGGGGGCTTGGGCGGAGTGGTTGGTTTCACGCCGCAATAATGTCACGCGGACGAGGAAACTCAGTGTGATGCGTTCCTGGCCGCGAGATATTCCAGGCATGCGCATTGGCGTTGGATCGCATGCGGCAACAGCAGCTCGCCCGCGAGCGCGCGCTCGCAGAAGCGTGCGGTCGCCTCGACATCGGTCGCGGGTGGAAGCTCCGGGGGATCGCCTGTGCTGCTGCCGATCGTCGCCGGAAGCGGCGTCGATTCGCCGTCGAGCCACGCAAGCGATGGATGAGCATCCCCCTCCCATGCGATCGGATCGCCCTCGGTACCGCGCACGAGCAGCGCCGAAAGCCGCAGCAGTCGCGCGGCCTGCGCGAACGACTCCCGGTATGCGGCATGCGTGTAGTTGGCGACGACCAGCGTGCGGCCCTCGACCGGCACGAGCAGCTTGATCAGCGAATGCGCGCTGCTGCGGAAGCCGAGCTCCGCGCGCCGCGCCAGCACGCGCGCAAGAGCGGGTGCGATCCGCTCAACCGGCAACCACGCGAAGCGCCGGCCCTGCAGCGCCGCGGTTGCTTCCTCCACCGACACGGCGGCGCGCTCGCCGAGCGCCTCGAGCATGGCGGTCGTGTTGGGACCGCGCCCTGCATCGTGCGTCACCACCAGGACCGGGACACCCGCGCGCCCGAGCGCTAGAGCAAGCAACGGCGCGAGGATCGGTTGCCTGCGCGCCGTGCCCAGGCAATGCAACACGACGACTGCGCTGCCGTCCGGCGCGACGGCGCGTGCGCTCGCCTCCAGCGTGACGCGCGCAAACGCGGCAAGCATCGCGGCGGTCTCGCCATGCACGCGCAACCCCATCAGCAACGCTGCTTCCTGCGACG
>Ga0335084_10004329_pt1 | contig 13967 bp, 16 predicted proteins | sample Lox_Sample_44_FD_206721 | JGI IMG/M metagenome (GOLD analysis project Ga0335084, IMG submission 206721) | Soil microbial communities from Loxahatchee National Wildlife Refuge, Florida, United States - Lox_Sample_4.4 | ecosystem: Environmental > Terrestrial > Soil > Wetlands | place: USA...
CGCGCGGTAGGCGCGCAGGAACGTCTCCTGCGAGAGGTCGTCCGCCTCCGCCGCCCGCCAGGCGAGCCGGCGCAGGTAGCGATAGATCTCCCCGTGGTGGTTCGCCACGAGGGTCTCGAAGCCGGCCTCGTCGAGTTGCACGGTCTCTCCCATCGCCTATGAGACACCGGAACGGGGGTTCTGTGAAACCGGCCGCGCCGGCCCGCAAGTATGCGCCCTTCCGGCTATACTGCCCGCATGATCGATCCCATCACGGTGTCCGTGCTCACGCATCGGTTCGAGGCGATCGTGCAGGAGATGGGCGAGGCGATGCTGCGCACCGCCTATTCCCAGATCCTCAACTCGAGCCGTGACTTCTCCACCGCGATCTGCGACGATGCGGCGCGTCTCGTCGCCCAGGCCGAGCACGTGCCGATCCACGTGGGGGCGATCCCGTGGGCGGTCGCCTCCGTGCGGGAGGCCTTCGCCGGGCGCGTGCATCCCGGTGACGTCTTCCTGCTGAACGATCCCTACCACGGCAACAATCATCTACCCGACTTGACGGCGTTTGTTCCCGTCTTCGTCGAGGACCGCGTCGCGTTCTGGTCCGTCAACCGCGCGCACCAGAGCGACATCGGCGGCTCGACCCACGGCGCCTACAACCCGGGCGCGACCGAGATCTGGCAGGAGGGCATCCGCATCACGCCGCTCAAGCTCTACGACCGCGGCGAGCTGCGCGACGACGTGCTCCAGATGGTGGTGACGAACGTGCGCCACCCGCACGACTTCATGGGCGACCTGCGCGCCATGATCGGCTCGGCGCGGGTGGGCGAGCGCCGCCTGCTGGCGCTGGTGCAGTCCTACGGCGCCAAGACCGTGATCGCCGCCGTGGACGAGATCCTCGACGGGGCCGAGCGCCAGGCGCGCGCCTGCGTGAAGACGTGGCGCGACGGCGTGTACCGCGGCGTGTCGATCCTGGACGACGACGGCCACGGCGTGACGGACATCCCGATCCGCGCCACGGTGACGAAGAAGGGCGACGGCCTCGTGGTGGACCTGAGCGCCTCCGCCCCGCAGGTGACCGGCTTCGTGAACTCGGCGTTCCCCAACACGATGTCGGCCGTGCACATGGCCTTCGCGTACCTCATCGATCCGCGCACGCCGAAGAACTCCGGCACCTTCCGCCCCGTGCAGGTGATCGCGAAGCCCGGCACCATCGTGCATCCGCTGCCGCCGGCGCCGGTGACGCTCTCCACCAACCACTGCGCGCAGGACATCGCCGAGGCGATCATCAAGGCGCTGGCGCCGGCCGCGCCCGAGCGCGCGATCGCCGGCTGGGGCCGGCGCTTCCGCATCGCCATCAAGGGCGTCAACCCGCGCACGACGCGCCCGTTCATCTGGCACATGTTTCACGCCCGACCCGGCGGCGGCGCCACGCGGGCCGGCGACGGCTGGGAGACGGCCGGCGAGGGCCAGGCGGCCGGCGGCATCAAGTTCGGCAGCGTGGAGGTGGCCGAGGTGCGCTTTCCGCTGACGTTCGAGCACCACGAGTTTCGTGCGGGCTCCGGCGGCGACGGCCTCCACCGCGGCGGCGTCGGCGCCGTGCTGCGCCTGCGCCTGGACATCACCGAGCCCGCCGTGGCCAACACCGCGGGCGACGGCGTGCGCCACGCGCCCTACGGCCTGCTCGGCGGCAAGGACGGCCTGCCGCATCGCTACCGCCTGCTCTCGCGCGGCCGCACGCGCGTGCTCAAGACGAAGGAGGTCGGCATCCGCGTGCGGCCCGGCGACGTGTTCCTGATCGAGTCCTCGGGCGGCGGCGGCTACGGCCCGCCGGCCAGGCGGACGGGTGCGGCGCGCGCGCGGGATCGCGCCAACGGGGTCGCGCGCGGCGGGCGCCGTGGCTGACGACCTGCTCGAGAGCGTTCGCACACGCGCCCGCGCCAATCTCTTCTGGGTGTATCTCGGGATCGAGGTGGAGGCGGCCGGCGAGGGCTGGGTGCGGCTGCGGGTGCCGATGCGCGACGAGCTGCGCAACGCGGCCGGCGCGCCCGTGCACGGCGGCGTGCTGGCCACGCTGGTGGACGCGGCGGTCGGGGGCGCGCTCGGCACCTACGGCAGCGCCGCTGCCGGCGGTGTCGATCAGGCCACGCTCGATCTCAACGTGACCTTCGTCGCCGCCGCGCGCGGCGAGGCGCTGCTGGCCGAGGGGCGCATCCTCCGCAAGGGACGCTCGATCGCGTTCGGGGAGACGCGCGTGACCGATACCGCCGGCACCCTGGTGGCGCTCGGTCGCGCGACCTACATGATCATTCAACCGCGTACCGGGGAGGGCTCATGACCGCGTTCCGGAATCCCGTGACGACCGAGGCCGAGCTGCGCGCGCTGATGGGCACGCCGAGCGCGGGCGCCGTCGCCAAGCAGATCGACGTGCTCGACGTCCACTGCCGCGCCTTCATCGCCCGCAACCCGCACGTGGGCCTGATCTTCCTGCTGCCGGGCGTCGAGGAAACGCCGCGCGTCAACGGCAAGGCCTGGATCGTCCGCGACGAAGATCTCTTGGCGCGCTGACGGTGGAGGACTACGACCGCCAGCTCCAGGACGGTTACCGCCGGCGGCTCTACTGAGCATGGTCCGGATCGGTATCGACGTCGGCGGCACCTTCACCGATCTCGTGGCCGTCGACGAGCGCGGGCGCGTCGTCATCGCCAAGGCCGCCTCCACCCCGCGCGATCCCTCCGAGGGGCTGCTGGACGGCCTCGGCCTGCTGGCCGCCGAGCTGGGCACCGATCTCCGCGGCCTGCTGGCGCGGACCGAGCGCATCGTGCACGGCACCACCGTGGCCACCAACGCGCTGCTCGAGCGCAAGGGCGCGCGCGTGGCGCTGCTCACCACCGAGGGCCACCGCGACGTCATCGAGATGCGCGAGGGCCTCAAGGACGATCGCTACAACCTGCGCATGCCGCCGCCGGTGCCGCTGGTGGAGCGCGCGCTCAGGCTGGGCGTGCGCGAGCGCGTGGCCTTCGACGGCCGCGTCACCCGCGCGCTCGATCGCCGCTCGCTGGCGGCGGCCATCGCCACCGCCGAGCGTGCGAAGGTGGAGGCGGTCGCGGTGTGCTATCTCCACGCGTACCGCAATCCGCGCCACGAGCAGGCGACCGGCCGCGCCGTCGCGCGCCGCCGGCGCGATCTCTACGTCTCGCTCTCCTCCGAGGTGCTGCCGCAGATCAAGGAGTACGAGCGCGTGTGGACGACGGTGGTCAACGCCTACGTCGGCCCCGCGCTCTCGCGCTACCTGACCAGCCTCGCCGCCCGCCTGCGCGCGCAGGGCTACAAGGGTGACGTGCTGATCATGCAGTCGCACGGCGGCGTGGCGCCCATCCGCGAGTCGGCGCGCCTGGCCGCCGGCGCCGTGCTCTCGGGCCCGGCCGGCGGCATCGCGGCCGGCCGCCACGTGGCGCGGCTGACCGGACGCGGCGACCTCGTCACCTTCGACATGGGCGGCACCAGCACCGACATCGCGCTGCTGCAGGGCGGGGAGCCGACGCTGACCGGCGAGAAGACCGTGGGCATCGCGCGCGTGGCGCTGCCGGCGCTCGACATCCACACGCTCGGCGCCGGCGGTGGCTCCATCGCCTGGGTGGACGCCGGCGGGATCCTGCGCGTCGGCCCCGAGAGCGCGGGCGCCGACCCCGGCCCGGCCGGCTACGGCCGCGGCGGCACCGCGCCGACGGTGACCGACGCCAACCTGGTGCGCGGCCTGCTCGACCCCGGCAACTTCCTGGGCGGCCGCATCCGCCTCGACGCGGCCGCCGCCCGGCGCGCGATCGCGCCGCTCGCGAAGGCGCTCGGCGCCGACGTGCTGGCCGCCGCCGAGGGCATCACGCGCGTCGTCAACACCAACATGGCCGAGGGCATCACGCTCGTGTCCGTGCGCCGCGGCGTGGACCCGCGCGGCTTCACGCTGGTGGCCTTCGGCGGCGCCGCCGGCCTGCACGTGACCGAGGTCGCGCGCCTGCTGGAGATCCGCCGCGTGATCGTGCCGAGCGTGGCGGCCGTGCTCTCCGCGTGGGGGATGCTCGCCACCGACCTGCGCTACGAGCTGGTGCGCTCGCACGTGAGCGACGTGCGCCGCCTCACCGCCGCCGCGCTGCGGCGCCTGTTCGCGTCACTGGAGACGGAGGGGAGACGGCGGCTCGGCCGCTTCGAGGGCGCGGTGGACGTGCGGCGCGCGCTCGACATGCGCTACGGTGAGCAGATCTTCGAGATCACCGTGCCGCTCGACGGCGTCGCCCTCACGCGCGCCGACCTGCTGGACGAGATCGCCGCGCGCTTCCACACGCGCCACGAGGAGCTCTACGCCTACAGCGCGCCGGGCCAGGAAGTGGTCATCGTGAACGCGCGCGTGGCGGTGATCGGCCGGCTCCCGGTGCTGCCGGCCGACGGGGCGGTGGCGGCCGGCCGCGCGCCGGCCGCCCCGGCGCGGCGGCGGGTGTGGCTGGGCGGCTGGGTGGAGATTCCCGTCCACCGTCTCGACGCGCTGCCCGCCGGACACGAGGTGAAGGGCCCCGCGCTCTTCGAGTCGGCCACCACGACCGTGCTCCTCCGCGAGGACGAGCGCGCCGAGGTCACGCCGCGCGGCTGGCTCGATATCGCGCTCGGTTAGGGCTCCAGCCCGATCACCTCGTTGAAGCGGCCGAAGCCGATGTAGAGCGTGGTGTGGGCGACCAGCTCGATGACCTCGGCCTCCGAGAAGTGCGCGCGCACGTCCTTCCACAGCGCGTCGTCCACCTTGTGGTGGTCGACGGCCATCCGGTCGGCGAAGCGCACGGCGGCGCGCTCGCGCGGTGAGAGCAGGGGAGAGGCGTCGTCGTTGATCGCCTGGACCTTGTCCTCGGTCAGTCCCGCATGCCGGGCCCCGGCATAGCGAGCCTTGAGTCAGTAGCGGCAGGCGTTGAGGTTGGCGACCTTCAGCCTCACCAGCTCCCGCAGCACGGGATCGAGCGTGCTCTCCTTGACGAGCGCCGCGCGGAAGGCGGTGAGCGCCTTGAGGACGGCCGGGTTCTTCGCGTACGTGCGGACGCTGGCGGAGGTTCCGATCTGGCGCTCGGACTCCTCGCACACGTGGCGCAGGTCGGGGTCGACGTCGTGGATCGGGAGCGGTTCGATTCTGGGCATGGTCTTCTCCTTGATCTGGGGGAACCCTAGCAGGGTTCCCCCCCTTCCCCTCCAGATAGCACAAGTCGCGGTCGGCGGAGACCACGACGGCCACACGTCACGGTGTCAGCTCCACGGCCATGCCGACGACGTCGCCGAGCGGGATCCGCGCTGACGTGTGGGCGAGACCCTCGGGGAACAGCGCGCTCGCCCACCGGAACGCGCGGAGGCGCGGGCCCGCGGCCGTCGAGGCCAGCTCGCGAAGCGATGCGAGCGTGAAGTCCCGGGCGCGGCGGAGCAGCGTTCCCCGCGCGTCACGGCCCCAGCGGCGCGAGCACCCGCCCACGCTCCAGCGATTCAGGGCGACCACGAGCACGCCTTGACGCGCGACCCTGACCGCCTCGGCGAGTGCCTGCGCCGGTTCCTCGACGAACTCCAGGGTGGTCACGAAGATACTGAGGTCGACCGCCCGCCTGCGGATTGGCAGGTGATGGGCGTCCCCTTGGACCAACGGCAAACCGGGACTGCGCCGTCGTGCTTCCGTCAGCATCGCCGGCGCGCGGTCGAGCCCGACCACGCGAGGCAGCCGATTGGCGAGCCAGCGCGTGAAGTGCCCGGTCCCGCAGCCCACCTCGAGCACGCTCCGCGCCGTCGCGAACGGTCCCAGCAGACGCTCGAGCAACGCTTGCTCGGCGCGATCGGCGCGCCGACCGCGTGGGGTGGCGTACCAGGCCTCATAGCCGGCCGGGTCCCGCTCGAAGAGGCGCCAGGCCGCGCCTTCTCCTCTCACGGTGGAACGGGGCAGGCGTTCGAAACGGTGACGGTCATGACCACGTCGCCACTCGCGCCGGCCTGGACGAATGCCTCCTCGAGCGCCCTGAAGACGGTCGCCGCCTCGCCCGTCACGATCGTGCTCATGGGGCCCACCTCGGGCCGGAGCCCGGCGTTCTCGAGCGCCCGGCTCACCGCGGTGATGGCCGGGGTGAACCGGTCCTGCCGCAGCGGGTAGATCGCGACCTGCGCGCTGATGATCATGCGGCACCTCGACTCATGCGCCGGCGGTCACCCGGGCGGTGGCGGGCCCGCCATTCCGCGCGTCCCCACGCGGCCAGGAACAGCATCCCGGCGATCACGACGATCGCCGGCCCCGACGGTGCGTCGATCCACGAGGACACGATCAGGCCGGCGAGGACACTGCCGATCCCGAATAGCGGCGCCAGGATGAACATCTGCCCAAGCGACCGGGCGAGGAGCTTGGCGGTGGCGGCCGGGATGACGAGCAGCGCGTTCACCAGGACGATGCCGACGACACTGATGCTGGCGATGACGGTGAGCGCGAGCAGCACATGATGCGTGGTCAGGAGCCGAGGAACGTCGATCCCGGCCGCGTGCGCGCCGTCTGGATCGAACGTCGGTCGATCTCCGCTCGCCCATCCGGCGCCAGCCGCGCCAGCTCCGCGGCCACGGTTCGCGCGATTGCGTTCGCGTTCGATGCCGAGAGCCAGTAGTGCGGATCCACGCGGCCGTGGGTCGTGTCGTGCGCGTGCCGCAGCGTGACCGTGGCGTCGACCGGCACCAGCCGCGTGATCCCGGCGCCGCGAGCGAGTCGGGCGGCCCAGTCGTCGAGACCGTGTCCGACGACGAAGAGCGCCGACCCTGTGACCGCGGGCCCCGGGCCCCGGTCCCGTGACGGCCAGCGACACGGCGACGAGACTTGCGAGGAGGATCGCGCCGCCGGCCCGCAGTCCCGTCCACGACGCGGCGAGCGTGCGCTCGCGCGCCTGCCCGTCCCTCAGGCGGCGACCTGCAGCGTCTGCCGGGCCGCCAGCAGCTCGGGCGCGTCCGGGGCGAGGTCGACCTCTTCCGCCCGCCGCACGAGCTGCCGGCAGGCTTGCCGCTGCAGCGCGGTGTCGCCGCTTCGCTCGTAGGCCCAGGCCAGGGCCGCGAGCGACTGGACGTGGTACGGATTGGCCAGCAGGCGCTGCTGCGCCAGCGCGATCACCTGCTCCACGTGGCCGAGCCGGCGATGCACCTCCATGAACACGTCGCGGAAGACGTCCTTCTGCTCGCGGCTGCCACCGCCCATGGTGTGGATCTGTTCCACCGCCGGCGCCATCAGCCGCACAGCCGCCGCGAGATCGCCTTCGACGACCGCCAGCTCTCCTTCGAGGAGCGAGGCCCCGAGCGTCGACCAGTATCCGCTCGGCCGGCCCTCGGGCAGACGGCGGAGCCGCTCGACCTGTCGCCGGGCCTTCCCCCGCTCCCCGGCGCGCGCGAAGGCCAGCGCGATCCAGTGGTGCATCCACACGGTCTGGAAGTCCGCGTGCTCCAGGAGCCGGTCGGCCTGTCGGGCGAAGTCTTGCCAGATCACCGCATCGGTGGCGACGTGACGGAGCACCTCGAGGCGCCACTGAAGCTCGATGCGCTCGTACAGCGGCAGGGCCGGCGCGGTGGAGCTCCAGTATTCGCGCGTCATGCGCACGTGCCCCAGGAGGGCGTGCGCTTCGGCCAGGTGCCAGAGCACGTGCGGATAGCGCTCCAGGGACGCCGCCCGCTCGAAGGTCTCGAGCGCGTGGCCGTAGTCGCCGCGGGCCTGATAGGCGTGGCCGACCGCGTGGTACGTGTACAGGTTGGTGGGGTCCAGCGCCAGCGAGCGCGAACTCATCTCCAGGCCCTCGTCGTTGTAGCCCGACTGCTCCAGGAAGAAGCCCAGCATGGTCTGGTACTGCGGTTCGCCGGGATCGGCCTCGAGACTCCGGCGCGCGATGTCGATGCCACCCCGGTAGTCACCCTGGGTGATGCAATTCAGGCCGGCGATGCGTACCGCCATGCGGTCGGTCGGATACCGGGCGGCCATCTGGCGCAGGCGATCGTGGGCGCCGATCGCATCACCGCGCTGCAGCGCGGTGACCGCCTGCACGTGCTCACGCTCGCGCTCATCGCGCGCTTCGTCCGCCCGCGCCAAAGCCTGCCCGGCCGCCGCCGTGGCCAGGTCGACGCGTCCCATTCGCCAGGCGACGTAGGCGCGCGTGCAGTGCGCCAGCGCGAAGGACGGATCACGCAGCGCGGCCGCGTCGAGGGCGTCGAGGGCTCCGCTGCGCCAGCGCAGGAAGAGGTCGACTCCGCGTTCGTAGGCCGCCAGCGCGTCGGCCGACGTCGTGGACACCGCGAGTCCCTTGAGATCGGCGTACGTCATCGGTCCCCTCGCGCGTGTGTCATGCATGCCCGCATCGTGCGGCCAATCATACGCCACGGGCACGGCGGCGGCGCGGGGCGCTCACCGCGCGCTCCAGGTGCGCCAGGCGGGTTTCGATGCGCGCCAGCGCGGCGTCGCCGCGGGTGGCGGCGGCGGGGGGCTCGGCGAGGTAGCCGCGCTCGAGGAGATCGACGAAGACGTCGGCGATCTGCGCGGGGCTCAGCGGGCCCTGCGGCCGGTACCACTTGTGGAGCCAGTTGCACATGCCGAGGAGGCCGAAGACGACGAGCGTCGGCGGCAGCGGGCGCAGGCGGCCGGCCTCGATGCCCTCGCGCACCACGCGCTCGATCGTGCGGTCGTACTCGCGCTTGGCGCGGGCGGCCTGGGCCGCCATGGGCGCCGGCAGCCCGCTCTCCTCGGCGAAGAACACGGTCAGGAAGGCGAGGTTCTCGGTCAGCAGCTGGACCTGGAAGCGGACGATGCGGCGCAGGGTCTCCTCGGCCGGCCGGCGCTGCTCGACGATGTCCTTCAGGCCCTGGCGGAAGGTGGCGATCGTCCGCTCGACCACCAGTGACAGGAGCTCTTCCTTGCTCGACACGTACCGGTAGAGGGTGACCTTGGACAGACCAGCCCGCTCGGCGATGGCGTCGAGCGTGGCCGTGCGGTAGCCGACCTCGCCGAAGGCGGCGGCGGCCGCGCGCACGATCTCGTCCAGCACGGCGGCGCGCGTCGGCGGCAGCGTGACGTCCCTTGACATGGCCGGCCCCCACCGCCTAGCATATACCGCTGAGTTCAGCTTCTGAACTCGAAAGGAAACCCGGTATGGTCGAGAGCCACCTCATCGGCGCGCACCACGACACCATCTTCGAGCACGCCTACCCGACCGAGGCGCCCGACCTGCGCCGGCTGTACGAGAACGCCAAGCGGGATCAGTGGAACGTCTCCAAGGACGTGGACTGGACGCAGCCCTTCGACGTCGAGCAGGGGGTGCTGGCCGACGAGATGATCGACATCTACGGCACGCCGTTCTGGGACCAGCTCTCCCCCACGCAGCGCGTCGACCTCAACCACCGCTTCGCGCTGTGGCGCCTCGGCGTGCTCCTCTACGGCGAGCACGGCGCCATGCTGGTGTGCAGCCAGCTGGTGGAGGCGGTGTCGGGCACCGACGCCAAGTTCTTCCAGGCCACCCAGGTGGTGGACGAGGCGCGCCACAACGAGGTGCTCAACCGCTACCTCACCACGCGCTTCGGTGACACCCTGTACCCGATGCCGGCCTTCGAGAAGGAGCTGTTCGACACGCTGCTCTCCGACAAGCGGTGGACGGTGAAGACGATCGGCCTGCAGCTGGTGGCCGAGACGTTCGCGGTCGCCCTCTTCCGGATGCTGGCCGAGACCTCCAAGGACCCGCTGCTGCGCCAGGTGTGCAAGCTCATCCTGCAGGACGAGTCGCGCCACATGGGCTTCGGCATGCTGAGCCTGCCCGACGTGGTCACGCAGATGACCGACGCCGAGCGGGCCGAGATGGAAGAGGTCACGCACTGGGCGCTGGTCAAGACGCTCACCGGCCAGTTCCCGGCCCAGGTCTACCAGGAGGTCGGCTTCAGCGAGGCCGAGATCAAGCAGATCCACGGCCATCGGCGCGAGCGCGCAGCCGGCGCCGAGGGCTCCCACTTCCGCAAGCTCTTCCGCAAGGACCTGCACGGCACGCTGCTGGCGAACCTCCAGAAGATCGGGCTCCTCACCGAGCGCATGCGCCCGCGTCTGGAATCGGTCGGTATCCGGGTGCCCGCGCTGACATAAACGGCCCAGAAAATCCCTCCACGTGGCGGTTGTCCTGACAGGCGGCTCATGGTAACAATGGCCGCAATCACGAGGAGGACGACGATGGACAGCCGCCTGCGCGCACTCGCCGAGCAGCTCGACGCCCACCTGATCTCGCGCCGTGAATTCCTGCGCCGCAGCGCCGTCGTCACCGGCGGCACCGCGGCCGGCCTGCAGGTCCTCCACGGGATGGCCGCCGCCCAGTCGAAGACCAAGCTGCGCGTGTGGCTCTTCAAGAGCTTCGTCACCGCCGGCAACGACGTCCTGGCTCGCCAGGTGGAGGCGTGGGGCAAGGACAAGAACGTGGACGTCGAGATGGACTGGGCGACGTTCGGCGACCGCGAGCAGAAGTTCGTGGCGGCCATCGAGGCCGGCAACCCGCCCGACATGGCCGAGATGAACCTCTACGGCCCCATGCGCTATCGCCCGGCGCTGCGCGACGTCAGCGCCCTGACGAACGACGTCGCGCGCACGAACGGCGGACTGCTGCCGTTCGCCGAGAAGGCGATGAAGTTCGACGGCAAGTACTTCGGCGTGCCGCGCTACTCGATGATCACCGTGTTCTACATCCGCAAGGACATCATGGAGGCCAAGGGCCTCAAGCCGCCCAAGCTCTACGACCCCGAGGTCATCGAGTTCGCGCGCAAGACCCAGGACCCGGCCAAGGACATGTGGGGGTTCGGCCAGACGCTCAACCGCTCGGACGACGGCCGCGGCTTCATGGCCAACCTGCTGTGGAGCTACGGCGGCGGCACCTGGGACAAGGACGGCAAGCCGGCCCTGGCCACCACGAACCTCAAGGCGAACCTGGCCGCCCTGCAGTTCGCGGTGGACTCGATCCAGAAGCACAAGATCCAGCCGCCGGGCGTGATGGGCTGGACCGACGTGTCGAACAACGAGGCCTTCATGGCCGGCAAGCTGGTGACGACCAACAACGGGGCCAGCCTCTACTTCGCCATGGTGAACAAGAAGCACGAGCTGGCGCCGAAGACGCAGCTCGTGCTCACGCCGGGCGGCCCGGCCGGCAGCGTGGTGGGCGGCTCCTGCTACAACTGGGGCATCTTCAGCAAGAGCAAGCACGCCGAGGTGTGCGAGGACCTCGTGCGCTATCTCGAGGACCCCAAGCGCTTCAACGAGTACACGCAGGTCTCGGTCGGCCAGGCCGGCCCCGTCTACAAGGGCCGCGCGGACAACCCCTACTGGAAGTCCGACCCGAACTTCGAGGCCATACTACAGAACATCCTGCGCAGCGTCATGCCCGGCCACCCCGGTCCCATGACCCCGGCCGCCGTCGAGGTGGAGGCGCAGTACATCCTGTGCGACATGGCCGGCCGCGTGGTCACCGCCGGGCTCTCGCCGGAGGCCGCGCTGAAGGAAGCGCACGCCCGGGTCGAGGAGATCTGGAAGATCCGCGGCAAGGCGTAACGGGACGGCGATGGCGATCTCGACGGCGCGGCTGCCCGGGACCCTGACCGGGCAGCCGCGCCGCTCCGGCCTCGCGCGCTGGCTGGGACCGGACTACCGGCTGGGGCTCCTCTTCGTCCTGCCCATCGTGGTGCTGGTGCTGGCGCTGGTCGCCTATCCCTTCGGCTACGCCGTGTACCTGTCGATGACCCGCAAGTACGTCGGCCTGCCGCCCGTCTTCGTCGGGCTCGAGAACTACGTCAAGCTCACCGGCGACGGCTTCTTCCGCCGGGCCGTGCAGAACTCGTTCGTCTTCACGTTCGGCTCGGTCGCCGTCAAGCTCGTGATCGGCATGGGCATGGCGCTGCTGCTCAACTCGCACCTGCGCTTCCGCTCGTTCTGGACCGGCGTGCTGCTGATCCCGTGGGTGGCGCCGACGGTCGTGTCCGCGCTGAATTTCCTGTGGATCTTCGACTACAGCCTGGGCGTCCTGAACTACCTGCTCGTGCGCGTCCTGCACGTGCTGCCGCAGGGGGTCGGCTGGCTCAGCGAGCCCGGCACCGCGATGGCCTCGGTGATCGGCGTCAACATCTGGCGCGGCTTTCCGTTCTTCGGCATCTCGTTCCTGGCCGGCCTGAAATCGATTCCGGCCGAGCTGTACGAGGCGGCCGCGGTGGACGGGGCCGGCGCCCTGCAGCGCTTCCGGCACGTCACGCTGCCCGGGCTGAAGAACATCCTCATCATCGTGGTGCTGCTCTCGACGATCTGGACGTTCAACGACTTCCAGATCGTCTACATCCTGACCAAGGGCGGACCGGGCGGCACCACGCAGGTGCTGCCGGTGTTCACCTACGAGATGGCCTTCGGCGCCCAGCGGCTGGGCGAGGCGATCGCGGTGGCGCTCTACATGCTGCCGGCGATGGCCGCCGTGATCATCGTGCTGGCGCGCTACATGCGGCGCGGGCGGCGGGCATGAGAGCGCCGGCCGCGCGGGGACGGCTGGGGAGCGCGGCGACGTACGCCTTCCTGCTCGGGCTGCTGCTCATCGTCGTCTTCCCCTTCTACTGGATGACGGTGACCTCGCTGAAGAGCGAGGACCAGATGCGCAGCCTGGTCTCGATGTTCTGGCCGAGCCCGATGGTGCTCGACAACTACCGCCAGCTGCTGGGCCGCACCGACTTCGTCGCGTGGTTCGGCAACAGCGCCGTGGTCGCCGTCTCCTCCACGCTGCTGGCCACGGCCATCGGCACCATCGGCGCCTACGCGCTGGCCCGGCTGAGGTTCCTCGGGCGCGCGTTCATGTCGAGCGCGGTGCTGATCACCTACCTGGTGCCGCCGGCCATCCTGTTCATCCCGCTCTACGCGCAGATCCGGATGCTGGGACTGGCCGACAGCCGGGCCGGGCTCATCGTCACCTATCCGTCGTTCACCGTGCCCTTCGTGACCTGGCTCCTGATGGGCTACTTCGAGTCGATTCCGGAGGAGCTCGAGGAGTCGGCCATGATCGACGGCGCCACCCGCTTCGGCGCCTTCTGGCGCATCATCCTGCCGCTGGCCGCGCCCGGCGTGATGGCGGCCGCGCTCTACGCCTTCACCCAGGCCTGGAACGAGTTCCTCTACGCGCTGGTCTTCATCACGGACGTGAAGCTGCGCACGCTGCCGGTCGGGCTGTCCACGTTCATCACCGGCGACGTGTACGGCTGGGGCTACCTCATGGCGGGCGCCGTGCTGACGACGCTGCCGGTCATCGCCGCCTACATCTATCTGCAGAAGTACATGGTCGAGGGCCTGACGGCGGGAAGCGTCAAGGGGTGAGGCGCGCGGCGGCGCTGCTGCTCCTGATCCTGCCGGCGCTGCCCGCCGCGGCGGCGGCGGAGATGTCGGTGCCGCCCGGCTTCACGGTGAAGGTCTACGTCACCGGCGGGGGTTTCGACGAGAGCCGCCGCGCCGTGGGCATCCCGTCCATCTCCGCGCTCGTCTTCGGCGCCGACGGCACGCTCTACGCGTCGCGGACGGGGCGGCGCTACGTCGGCGGCGAGATCGACGACGTGTGGCCGATCTATCGCTTCCCGCCCGGCGGCGCGCGCCTGACCAAGGAGACCGAGGGGAAGGCGTTCTACGGCCCGCCGCTGCCGAATCCCCAGGTGGCCGGCGTCCGCGGCGGCGAGGTGCTGGTGACGACGTACGACCGCGACCGCGTGGTCGGCGTGCTCTATCGCCTCGTGGACGGGCGCGCCGAGCTGCTCGCGGGCGGCTCGCCGCCCAGCCGCCTCACGCCGCCGGTGCTCAAGCAGCCCGAGGGCGTGGCGATCGACGCCGACGGCAATATCCTGCTGGCCGACCGCCAGCACAACGTGGTGATGAAGCTCGATGCGAGCGGCACGCTGCTCGATCCACGCTGGCTCACCTT
>Ga0335084_10004330_pt1 | contig 13964 bp, 11 predicted proteins | sample Lox_Sample_44_FD_206721 | JGI IMG/M metagenome (GOLD analysis project Ga0335084, IMG submission 206721) | Soil microbial communities from Loxahatchee National Wildlife Refuge, Florida, United States - Lox_Sample_4.4 | ecosystem: Environmental > Terrestrial > Soil > Wetlands | place: USA...
GTCACCCTCTCGGACAATTTTCCCGGTGAAGGACTGCGCTGGCTCACGTTCCGTCTGGGAGTTCGCCGGAGGCTTGCTTTGCTGATCCTGCGGTTGATCGGGCTGCGGGATCGGTGTATCCCGTGGGGGAAGCGGCTCCGGTGCCGGCTGTGGTTTCTGAAGCTGTGACCACGCGATCAGTTGGCGCGTGGTGAATGCATCCTCGGGAGTTTCAGGATTTGCCCGTTGCTGTTGACCGAACGAAAAAGCCGAGATGCCGAACAGGATACCTGCCAGAACGGTCGTCATTCGATGCATAGGAACATCTCCGAAAGACGAAGCCGCTGGTCACAAGTCTTCGATGCTGGCGGTTACCTCATTTCTCCAAGCCGGCGCTGACTGGGAGAATGTCTTGTGACGTCTCCCTAGTCTTCTACTCGCAGGATGTCGCGACATCCATAGAGTATTCGCCGTAGCAAAGTATTGATTGTTATGGGGACGCCGCTCAGAATACCTGCACAATTCCGTTTCGAACGGCATAGCGGGTCAAGTCGGCAACGGAATGCAGGCCGAGCTTCCGCATCAGGTTTGTGCGGTGAGTCTCGGCGGTTTTCACGCTGAGGTTGAGCGTAACCGCCACTTCTTTGCTGGTTCTTCCTTCCGCCAACAACTGGATGACTTCACGTTCACGAGACGTAAGTGGATCGGTCGTGTGGTCGTCCTCAAAGTGGGTTCCGACGGCGTGTCTCTCTCGGTCAAGGAAACCATCGAGAACCATCTGACTCACCCGCGTGGTGAAAAAGGTTCGCTGGAGCTGTAAAGCCTCTACAGCGGCGACAAGATCCTTCCCGGCGTCGGATTTTAGAAGAAAGCCTCGCGCTCCTGCACGCAGAACCTCACGAACTACATTGTCGGAGTCGTGCATGGTCAGAATTAGAATGGCAACGTCGGGCGAGACCGTTAGAATTTGGCGGGCAGCTTCCAGGCCATTGAGATTCGGCATACCAATGTCGAGCAGAACCAGATCAGGCTTGGTGCTGGCCGCAAGTTCGACCGCGTCGCGGCCGTCCTTGGCCTCGGCGCATACTTCCCAGCCAGGATGACTTTCCAATAACGCCCGAATTCCTTTCCGGGCAACTTCATGATCATCAGCGATTAAGATCCGAAGCATCGTACACCTCCGACACACAAATCCCTCGTACAGCCCGCGGGACTAAGTTATCCGGGATCAAACAGTTTTCAGAATGTAAGAAACGCTACGCTTATGCAGACTGCAAGCATTCATCATGCCAAACGTTTATCCCGTTCTAATGCAATCGCACTCTCGCCGATGTACTTGTGATTTTCGTGTAAGTTTTGCAGGGAACACCAGAGTGGACCGCGCAAAAGTTGATACCCTGACCGAAAACTTACAGGGTTTCCTGTAGATAAACTGCGCTGCGACGGACCTTCTTAACGCTAGGACGTTGACCGTAGAGCCAGGAACGGCATCTGACAACTTTGCTCGAGGAGGGCGATTCATGGCCGTTGGCAGAAGTATTCTCCGCTTGCTGCTGCTTGTCCTTTCCGCGGTCGCGATCCTAACGTTGATGCATGGGACGATCCGGGCCCAGGACACAGAGGACCCCATGGGACTGCCGCCGCGAACACAACAGCCTCCTCCGTCAGCGCAGCAGCCCGCCCAGGAGCCCGGTGAGCAACCTCCTGGCAGCGAGTCAATTACAGCAGCCCAGGAGGACCAAGGCCGTTTCGTCTTCAAAAAACAGGTACAAGAAGTGGTCCTGCACGCGACCGTTGTTGACGAAACAGGGCGCCTGATCACGGGACTTGACCGCACCGCATTCACGGTCTATCAAAATGGCCAACCAGAGACCATCAGCTCGTTTCGCCGCGAAGACGTCCCGGTGGCGATCGGTATCGTAGTCGACAACTCAGGCTCGATGCGCAATAAGCGCGGTAAGGTTAATCAGGCGGTTCTGAATCTGATTCGTGCCAGCAATTCGCAGGATGAAGTGTTCGTCGTTAACTTTGGGCAGACACCTTACCTTGACCAAGATTTCACGTCGGACGTGAAGCTTCTGCAAACTGCTTTGCACCAGGTTTCGAGTCGAGGCAGCACAGCGCTGTACGACGCTGTGGTAGCTTCAAACGTCCATCTAAAAAATAATCCCCGTCTCGATAAGAAAGTATTGCTCGTGATTACCGACGGGCAAGACAATATGAGCCGCGAGACCCTGGAAGATGCGGTGAGGAAACTGCAATCGAACAAGGGCGCAACACTCTATGCGATTGGGTTAACCGATCAGGGAATGACGAAAGCCGGGCGCGATGCATTGCAAAATCTGGCGGCCAGCACTGGCGGAGTCGCCTTCTTTCCACAGAGTCTGGATGAAGTAGACGAGATCACAAGAGAAGTGGCGCACGACATTCGAAGCCAGTACACACTCGCTTACAATCCCGGTGGAAACATCGGAACGGGATATCAGACAATCCGCGTGGAGGCTAAGGGGCCCAGCCGCGTCCGATTGTCAGTCAGAACACGGAACGGCTACTACCCAGGAGAGAGTTTGAAATAAGGAAGCGGGTCGAAACGCTTCGAGCCCTACGCCGCCGTCGGACCCGCAGGTGTTTTCGGCGGCGGCGGAAGTTCAATCTGGATCAAGTTGTTCTTGATCGCATAAACTACCAAGTCACGAATGGAATGGAAGCTCAGTTTCCGCATGATGTTGCTGCGGTGTGTTTCCACCGTCTTGGTGCTTAGGTTCAACAACGAAGCCACTTCTTTGGAGCTGTTTCCCTCCGCCAGCAGTTGAGTGATTTCGCGCTCGCGGGCCGTCAGCGTCGGCAGCTTGGGAGCTTCATTCCGTGATACCGTCTGTCCCTTTTCAAGGAAACCAGCAAGGACCAGATCGTTCACGCGAGGAGTAAAGAACATGCGCTTGTTCTGAAGGGCCTCAACCGCGGACACTAGGTCGCGAGCGGCATCCGATTTTAGGACGAAGCCCCGAGCCCCGGCGTCCAACGCTTCCCGGATTACCTGATCTGAATCCGTGATCGTAAGGACGATCACCTTAAAGTGCGGATCATGCTGCAGGAGTTGACGGGTCGTGTCGAGCCCGTTGAGATTGGGCATGCCGATATCGACGATGACAACATCGGGGTTCAGTTGCAGAGCCTTCTCAATGGCTTCCCGGCCGTCGCTAGCTTCGCCGCAAACTTCCCAACCCTCGTGCTTTTCCAAGAGTGCGCGCAGGCCGCGGCGCACAATCTCGTGATCGTCTGCCAATAGGATTCTCAGCTTCATAAATCGACCCCTTTCAAAGCGACTTCAAGAATCAAACTCATAGACTTAGCTCACTTGCGGATACCTTCCATCATTCAAAGTAGTGAACACACGGTGCTGGCTCACAGCTTCGACGGCGGCCAGCAGATCACGAGCCGCGTTTGATTTCACTACATACCCTCGAGCACCTGCCTCCAAAGCTTCCCGCATCATTTGGGGTGAGTCGTGCTGAGTTACGAACAAGATCTCCATCTCTGGGGATATCCGGCGAATCAGACGGCACGCCTCCAGTCCGTTCATGCGAGGCATAGTTACATCCAATACCATTACATCGGGGCTGAGATTCCTGGCCTTCTCCACCGCTTCGGCTCCATCAGCAGCTTCGCCGATTACCTCCCAGCCAGAATGTCCCTCCAGGAGAGTCTTCAATCCCTGTCGGACAACGGGGTGATCATCAACCACAAGTATGCGAATTGTCATTCCGTTTCAGTTCCTTTGAGGGGAGACCGACCAGACGATTCGCCACATTCTATCCTGAACGTATGTGACAGCCTGACCAATAACCGAAAGATTCCACGCCAAACTTTACTGGGTCCTGCGACGCTCGAACTACTCCAAAAGCTGAGGCTAACGTCGCGTCCAGTCGCTACCAATACAGGAAATACTGTATTTCGCCAGCCTTTGGCCCCGACCGTAAATTTCACACTCCTTGGCCGGGCGCATTCATCGGGAAGTAAGTCTGGTCGTGAAGCAGAACTTCTACCGCTTCGACCACCGATCCTATATCTTGCTTCGCACACGCGCCACGGACTCCAGCCTCGCGGGCGGCTTCGGCAAGCTGCTTTGAAAGGTGGAGAGTCACCATCAAGATCGGGATCTTGGGGAACATCTCGGAGATCTGTTTCGCGACATCAACCCCATTCAAATCGGGCATTTGGTAATCGAGCACGACAAGATCCGGTGGGGACTCGAGTACTTTCTGTAGAGCTTCCGCGCCGGTGCGGGCTTCTCCGCAAACACGCCAGGCTTCCTGTTGCTCGAGGATCGCCCTGAGATAACGGCGAACGGCGGGATTATCATCCACGATAAGAATACGGATCAACCGAAAGCCTCCCGCTTGCACGTCACGAAATCCCGCGGGGCAATCCCAGGGCTTTCCGGAAAACGTCGTGACAGAATTCCTATGAACTTTTTTGTGGGAAGACTCGCCCCTTCGGAGAAGCTCGTTTCCCCAATCGCCTTTTCTTGAGGCTAGGGGAGCAGTGGACCGGCTTCAATCCAGTGAAAACAGTAGGAATATTAGTACGATAGTCACTGCCGCCCCCCAAAATGAACTATCGCTACCAAATTCCCTTGTCGCTTCCGGTCAACTTTTGTTCGACGGCGGCGGCCGTTGCGAGTCCTGGCAGCAGACTCAGACGGAGCGAGTCTCGAAGCCGTCCTCGCAGCAGAAGAGTTTTCAACTCTTCTGCATACAGATTCATCGAATGCGGCAGAATTGGGACCCTGAGGAAGCTACGTCGAAACTGCACTTGACTCTCATCAAACTTAGCCGAGCGCTGAACAATGGATGGAAGAGGAGGGGCAACACCACGAAACTGCTTAACGTAACCCGCAACAATTGCCAGATAGGTAGCAATGCCGTCCCACAGTCCGGCGTTTGAACCCAGCGTATGTAGGTAGGCGAAGTCAGCGGTTTGAGAATCAAGCAGAGCGGCGTTATCAATAATGTCGCAGAGCCGAATGTAGAAATGCCTGTACATCCTCTGCAACGTGCTGATAATGATTCGGTGTTCGGGTGCGAGCACCCGAATTGAGTACGTGTCGAAAATTCCCATACGCGAGCGAGGGTACAAAGACCTGCTCACTGCCGTCTGCTCGCCCGTTTGTCCCAATCGGCCGATGTGCACTTCTACCAATTCCGGCAATCCGGGGACGATGAAGTTCCATTTGTTTGCAAGGCGATCTCCCCAACTTCGGTCGGCGATCTTCGCCTTTAACTGTGCACGCATCACCTCGACCACGTTGGCCGCATCTGCGTCGGTATAGAGGTCCAGATCACTGCCTAGATCTGGCCAATGATCTAGGGACTTAATTACCGTGATAGGACAGCCGGCATCTTCCAAGGACTGGCAAATCTGCTGGAGAAAAGCCATTGCATTTGTGATGCGGGCAGATTCCTCCTCGAGAGCGATCGCCGCTTGCCCGCCTATTTCGCTATTTCCTTCTGCCTCGGCCATCAGTTGGAGTCGGGTGAAAGCTCGAACAATGACGTGATTGGTGATCGCCAGCGACTTCAAGGAGTCGAAGCTTTCGCGATTCAGCCCCTGAACGGTATCTCTTACTCGGATAGATTCTGATGAGAACGAATCTGACGAGGCCGGCTCCGCGGCAGGTATTCCTGCGGGCGGAACCGCGAGAAGCATTTGGGATAAAAGTTCAAATTCCTTCTCTGGCGACAAAAGTAGCTCCACGTATGAACTCCGTTATCTCGCTAAGGTTCAAAAATCAAATGTTGGATGCATTCCGCGAAAACGCGGTTTGTGCGAGTAATGGGTGTCGTCAGGACCCTGATGCCGATTGCCCGTTCTGGCACTTCGCGAAGCTGAGGCGCTCAATCGCGGTTCCCTCCTCGTAATCGTTCCAGGTTTCGATCATGACGAAGGGAATGGGATGAGCAGCATCGAAATAGCGCGTGTACAAATGCAGGGTATCTTCGAACGTTTTGCCACAGCGGTCTTGCATGTGGCGATTCAGCCCCCACTTCGCGGAAGTATCGTTAAAGCCTGGCCAAGCTGCACCAACCACGATCTTGTCGGGATGCTTGTTTCTCATATTCTTGTAAAAGTAATCGAGGTATTGCTCGCCCCAATTGCTTCCGTCTGGCGTCCATCCCTTTTGCCCGGGTTGAACCCATGCGTACATGCCTGCGAAAACTGACGAGTATCGAGCAGGCGGCTCATCTTTGTAAATGAAGACCGGAGATACCTCCCAGGACCTGCAGTGCTCGGCCACGCTGTCCCAATCGACATGCCCCTGCTTTGGGAAAACAAAAATCATGGGATGACCGTTGAAAGTCAGATACGCGTTTCGATGAGGAGCCTGTGGGCCGAAGTAGGCCTTGTACGCCTTGTCCAGGCTTGAGATGGCAGCGTCGGTGGCCTGAGAATCTTCGTCCGCGGGCTCGTTGTAGAGGAGCGCCACCTGAAAGTGCGCTTCCTCGGCCGCCTCCTGCAGAAGCGCGAAATTGTGATCTGCAAAAGCGTCGCGCGGTCCATACCAATCCACGACAAAGGCTGAGATACTCATGCGCCGTGCTTGTTCGATTTGTTTGCGTAGAACAGCGGGGTCCGAACTTTCGTAGCCCACATTTATATGGACACGATTGCCGAACCAGGGCATATACACCGCAATGAGCTTGGGCCAAGGATTGGGAGCTTGGAAATTCTGTTGCAGGCTGACGTGGTTAGTGGACGTAGTGCAGCCGACGCTCACCATGAAGCACAAAATTACCAACGCTGGCAGCTTCTTCGACAAGCCACACTCCAGGCCAAGGCATTATTTGATTGATTTTCGATGCCAATTACCGGTAGGCGGTTGTCAGGTCAACCCGGCGTGAGGGCTAGGGAACCGCCTGAATTTGGCGGACGACCCAACGATCGGCGCCGGGTGTCATCAGGACGACGTAATGCACGACCGCATGTTCGCTATGCAGGGTTTTACTTCCATCCAGGATCTGCAGATCATATTCCGCGGTGTCGTGTAGCTCGATGACATCTCCTTCCGGAGCATAGAAGGAAGCTTCTACTTTGTGGCTTTGATTTAGATATCGAGACGTAACGCCGTTATGCCGTTGGCTGGTCACCAGTTCTCGTAACCATGTGTTGGCACTACCAGCGAAGAGTGCATTCAGAGGGGCTGTGCTGTTACCTTCCAGGGCCAGGCTGAGGCTGGCCCACGCGAACTTGTAGTCGCGCGCAATCGCCCTTTCCGTCAGACCTTCAACGGTTCGGGGACTCGCCTTGGTCACATCGAGTGAGACTCGAGGTGAGGCATCTGCGGCGAACAGAAGTGGAGAGATGGATAATGCAACCACTGCAATCAGCGAGCGCATGTTCATTGATTGATCCTTCATCGCTTCGCTCCTAGTCACCGATTTGGATTTCGTTTCCCATGGCAACGCCCGACGCAGCGGAAAGCACGACAGGGCCTTTCGCCGTCATCGTTGCACGGGCAACGTCCTGCTTTACGGGCGCGTCCACAAAACTGATCTGATTCCCGCTTTTCGCGGTGAAGGTCACGATCGTTCCGTCGGGAACTGGATTGCCGGAGCAATCCCGTACAGGTTCGGTCTCAACCACAATGCCTTTGGGCGTGCGCTGACCTTTGATCCGCAAACGGCAGGCTTCCGAAGCCACTTGTTGCACGACGCGTTTCGCGGTGATTTCGTTGATCGAGGCCATTACTTGCAAAGGACCAGCGGACTTACCGGAACTCGTCCGGAACCAGGCGATACCATCGCGGGTTGGACTGTTGTGAGTCGTGGGAACTCCAGCTTTTGCGGTCAGCTGAAATTGGATGGGTACGGGCTCGAGCACCAGATTGTGAAACTCATCGAACGGAAGAGCGACGCCACTGATGATGTCGTTGTGCGCAACGGGAGCCCGTGACGGATGCACCAGGAACGCAATGCTGGAAGGTTTTGCAGGAGAGACAAAGAAGGTTGTATCGGCACAAGAATCAGAGCAAACCACGGCTACGTACCGTCCCGCACTCTGCAGTTCCTTCGACGTGAGCGATACTCCTTGGCCAAGTTCCACTTGGCGTTTCACTGAAATCGCCGGACCTTGCAAGTAGAACGTCGCAGACCCACTACCCGTCGTGGCGATGGAAGCGGGCACGCCGGCAATCGCCTCTGACGGGGCGCGCAACTCGACGTTTTGAGAATAGCCCACTCCCATTAGGCACAGGGCCACCGCTGCGGTCACCGCCAGTAGTTTCAAGCTATGACTTCTGCAAACTGTATTGATTAACGACGACATGGAAATTGTGGACCTTCCCTGCCAAAGATTGGGGAATCTCCACGGCAAAAGGCTCACTCGCCTGTGGAAGTAATGCCTGTTCGACATAGCCGTCGGAAACCCAAACTACCTTGCCGGTATTGTCATAAAAACTGGCAATCACGTGAGGAATGTTTACCACTTGCCCGCTTTCATTGAACAATTCTCCGTGCAGAACGGTGTGACCCTGTGCATCTGTGTCCAACTTCTGATTCATCACGCCGATCACGGGATCGGAGGATGCCGGCACGAGAGTCGCTTTGGTGTCCATCCTCACGTTCTTGACTTTGCTGAGGCTGATCTTTGGAAAGTCGATACGATACGGCGAGACCTGGCGCGGTAAGAGAACGTGGAGAATCTTGTCGAAGCTGTTCTCGTCGTCGATTGCGTTTCCGGAAGCGTCCACGAGTGTCGCGCCGACATTCACAAATGCCGGGACGGTGTCTTCGTTGACAACCTCGCCCATCACAACAGCTCCCTGACCCGTATCGACCGCATTCATGGAGACGATCCGGACATGCGGAGCATCCACGTTATGAGAGCCCCATTCCTCGCTCGCGTTTCCTGATACCAGATCCCAACGGAGATAATTGACCGGCACTATTTGGGCCGGCAAATTCGGGGCCGGAATCTCATTCCACACAATCTTCCAGACCTCGCCACGGTGTACGAGATGGAAATCGCGGACATCCTCGACCGGTCCGACTGGCGTCGCCCAGTGCAAGCGCACGCGCATCTCAGCGTCAGCATCGGTGGCGTGAAGGGGCCGCGCCTCATAGCGTTCCAAGCTGGAAAACGAGCGGAGGCCGCCGTTCGTTCCGATCCATTGTTCTCTGAAAGCCTGCTCGGTGAGGCTGTCACTGGTACGCTCAATATTTGAGTAAGCGCGCTCCCAGTTTCGCCTTTGGATGTCGATCATTAAATTGGCAAGGGCCTTTTCCGGCGTAGAGGGATCTTCGGAAAACCCAGGCAGGGCAGTTCCCGACGCGATTCCAACGGTTTGCCGATACCGCGACGAACCGCTCAAACCCACGACTATCAGAACGACCGTGACCACCACAATGAGGATCACGATAGGCAGTGCTCGTTTCATGAAATTGTCCTCAAGCTACGTAATGTCCTTGGTGTTCTTCGATTGGCACCGGCGATTCAATCACCCTACGCACGTGTTGTCTGGATGGCACAAAGAGCACCAGGAACATAGCCAGCACGCTGACCCCAATCGGAAGTGTGCCCCACAACAGACCCATCCAGGCCGGAGGGATGGCATCTGAGTCGATTCGATGGGCGGGGGGCACATCATCCTTTGACCAAACGCTGATGTCGCCGTTGCCAAAGACCTCCGTCTTCCGCCAGCCAACAAAGGTGAGCAAGGGCTCGTAGTAGGTGTCGTGCACGAAGATATATTTCAGACCGTAACGGTTCGCATGGCTGAGCATCGCTCTCAGGGAGGCCATGCCCGCAGAACCAAAGAACTTCGAATTGGTTAACTGCGCCGATCCGTACTGCGTCATCTCGGGCAGCAATCGAGCGGAGTTGTAATCGCCGTCAACGCTGCTGGCATTGGTGAAGGTAGAGACGTGAGCGAGATCGCTGCCGAAACCTAACGTCAGGTATCGAAACGAATCATGCCCATCGCGGTTCAGGAAAGCGATCACCGGTTCCACATTCGTTCTTGCGGTTGGGCGAAACGGGTTCGCGGAAAGCCAAAAGAGCGCCGCGCCCACAGTGGAGACAGCGGCCAGCGACAGAGCCACCGCAGCCTTGGCACGGAAACGTTCCAGAAGTTCAACAGCCAGCAGCCCCATAATCGGCATTGCCATGATGGTTGCCCAGAATGTGAAGCGTTCGAACGTGAGAATCTCATAGGCTCGGCCCAATAACCATCTTGGGAGCGGTGTCGTCCCGCCCAAGCCGAACATAAGAGTGAGCCAAAAACCGAAAAGCAGCGGACGCAAGCGGCGGTCGAGTGCGCCGCGGAAGATGATGAAGGGCAGAGCCAGAATCAACGCGCCGTACGGGATCACAAAGTAGTTGATCGCAGTGATCGAATTCAGCAAGAAGTTTGCGCGGCTATCGTGGGGAATGGGCATCTGATGGATCGGATGTTCAATCATCGTCAGCCAATACGGCAAAAGAACGATACCGACTCCGATTCCTGCCGAGACTGCAAACACAGCAGCTCTGGAAAGGACGCCTGCCAGGGATCCTCGACGTCGGCCATCCAACGCGTCCATGCAGGCAAGCCAGAGCACCGGACCGGCGAACAACACTGCTCCAAAGATCAGCGTTACGTGATGTGCGGCGGCTGCGGACAACGTGACGGCCACGCCTTTCAGCAGGGAACGGAACGAAGCCTCAGTCGACCATTCATAGAAGTAGGGCAGCGCATTCAAGTACAACGCGGCAGAGGTGATTGTCGCCAATTGTCCTGCTTGATACGTCAGGAAAGTGAGTGAGCCCAGGAAGATACTTCCGAGGGCGGCAGACGAGGCAGCGCGCTCTCCGACCCAAAGTCGCGCGAATCGGAAGACGCCAGCAGAAAGAAGCAGGATCGCAACCAACTGCACCAGCATGTAGCCCATCTTGAGCCCGGCCACGCTGGAGACCAGCGCGATCCACTGATGCACGAGCGGTGGATACGTGGTCTGAGAGAAGCCCGCGAACCACTTCTCGTTCCACGGATTAAACCAATGATGCGCGTAGTGCGAAGCTAGAAAGATGTGGAAGTTCGCATCAAATGATCCCGCGGGCAGTTGCATCAGCAATAGTGGGCCGTGAACAGCCAGGGCGACCAGAACGATCGCAAGGAGCGGAATTGGACGAGAGTAACTGGGGTAACTTTCGTTCATCGACATGCGGAGAAACTCCTGCAGTTGGCAGCCCTCTTTGATTCGGAAGGGCCGTGTGGGGTTTGCGACGATTCTTCCCATGCACCAGTTGAAGACCGATGTGTCAAGGCAAACCAAAGTGTCCGTCCCGCATCTGAGAAGAGCCGCAGGACCTCCTGGGTAGAGGTTCTCCTTTGCGGAGGCCTCGAAGATTCTTTTGCCAATGTGGTGACTACGTGAAAAGCCGGTTTCCGCTCACTAGCTTTTGCCTTGTCATGGTTTTCGGCCTCACAGGCTCAGTCGTGGGACAGACCTACGACGTCAACGGCGGTAGCTCGCCTGCAAAACAAAGCGACGATAAGCAGAATCCAGGACAAGGTACCCACGATTTCAGTTGGGGTGCTGGCATTGAAGTCGCGCGGCAGGCTCACGCTGCCGATGATGCCCTCAAACACAATGACTTCGCTGCTGCAGTCGCACACGCCCAACAAGCGGCGAACGCTGCTCCGCAGGATGCCGAGCTCTGGTTTCTTTTGGGATATGCAGCACGATTGAATGCACAGTATTCCCTTTCGATCGACGCCTACAACCGTGGCCTGCAGCGAAAGCCGAACTCCGTTCGAGGACTTGCCGGGCTCGCGCAGACGTACGCGAAAATGGGCCGCAATCAGGAAGCGGAGCAACTGCTGCGAAAGGTGATCGATGCGAACCCGAATGATGCGGATAGTGTTGAACTCGCTGGCGAATTGATGCTGAGCACGGATCCAAAGGCGGCACTACCTTTGCTCCAGCGTGCCGACACAATCAAGTCGACAGCGCACAGCAATTTGCTCATCGCGCACGCCTACGAGCGTCTTGGACAATCCGACGAAGCAACAAAATACCTGGATCGCGCAAAGAGCCGCGCACCGCATGATCCTGAAGTCCTGCGCGCTGTCGCCGGCCAGTATCGGGACGCAGGAAAGTACGATGAAGCGATCGCCACATTGCAAGCCATTCCCGGCAAGAGTGCTGATATTCAAGCTGAACTCGCCTACACACTTCAGCTCGCAGGAAAGCAGCAGGAGGCGGCCGAACTCTATTCCCGTGTGGCCAAAGGTGCCAAGGGCAACATCGGCCTTCAGTTAAGTGCCGCGCAGGCTTGGATCAATGTGGGCAGACCGGAAGACGCCTCTGCATTCCTCGACTCAGCCCGCAAGCTCGATCCGAACAACTATCGCTTGCATGCCATCCTCGCGAATCTGGCACAGGCGGAGGATCGCCTGCCGGAAGCCGAACAGGAATACAAGACGGCACTCAACAATTTGCCGGCTCGGGTGCAGGAGGGTCCCCTTTATCCGATCGAGCTGCGATTGAATTTGTACGAGGTTTATCTTCGCCAGGACGACGACACAAATGCAAAGCAGCAATTGCAAGCCGCCGCGGCTGCGATTCAACAAGTAAAAGCGGAGGAATCCGCGCGGCCTGAAATGCTGCGGTTGCGCGCTGCGGTTGAAGCTGCCTCAGGTGATCTCGACGCAGCCAATCGGGATTTGAAGGAAGCCCTGGCCCTTGCTCCTACCAACGTGAACTCTCTGATGAACTTTGGAACGTTGCAATGGAAGTTGGGCCAGAAGGACACTGCGCGCGATACGTACGCCAAAATACTTGAATTGGACAAGAACAACCGCCAGGCATTGTCAGCGCTCGGATATTTGGCACGAGACGCGGGAAATACAAAATTGGCGGAAACCTATTTTGCGCGCGCCGTCGCCGCGCATCCGAAGGATTTCGCTCCTTATCTGGCTCTTGGCGATCTCTACACAGCCGAACGGAATTTCCGGGCTGCGGAGACCAACTATCAGAGTGCGTATCAAAGGATGCCGACCAACGCCCTGACTGTCGCCGGCGGCGCCAATGCCGCAATCGAGAGCCACAACATGGAACTGGCGAAGCAGTGGCTTGATCGGGCGAACGAAAAAATGAACACGAACCCGCAGGTACAGCGGGAACGTCAGAGGTATCTCACGTTCAAAGGAGACTACGAGGAAGCTGCCAAACTCGGCTACAGCGTTCTTGAAAAGCTTCCGAAAGATCGCGAAGGCGTCGATTATCTGGCGAATGATTTGTACTACCTTGGCCGATACGACGAAGTCATAACTCTGGCGAACAAGTACGAATCGATCCTTCCGCAAGACAAAGACCTCCCTCTAGTGGCCGGTAATGTCTACGTTCGCAAAGGCGATTCAGAAGCAGCGCTAAAGAGCTTCACACTTGCCTTGGAACGCGATCCGAAAATGGCAACTGCCTATGTGAATCGTGGCTTTGTGTTGAACGACATGCGGGAGGCGGCTAAGGCAACGAAGGACTTCCAGACAGCGTTGAAGTTGCAGCCGGACAACGGGGAAGCGCATCTTGGGATGGCGTTTTCTTATCTACAGTTACATCGCCCCAAGCCCGCCCTCAAGCAATTGGATGCAGCGGAGAAGATCTTGGGCAAGTCGCACCCATGGCATCTGGCTCGCGCTGAGGGCTTTCGACAGAGCCAGGATTTTTCACATGCGGCCGAAGAATACCAAGCGGCTCTAACGGAAGATCCCAACGATCTGACCACTCAACTGGGCTATGCTGACGTGCTGTATCGAATGCGCAAGTATGCTGAAGCGATTGCGGCGTTGAACGCTGCTTTGAAGCTTTCGCCTTCGGATCCTTCAATCTATGCATTGATGGCGCAAGTTCACGCAAAACAGGGAGATCGCGAGCAAACGATGCGCGATATCGAGTCCGCAGAACGGTACGGGGGAGATCAGGTAGACATCCTGACAGCAACGG
>Ga0335084_10004331_pt1 | contig 13964 bp, 10 predicted proteins | sample Lox_Sample_44_FD_206721 | JGI IMG/M metagenome (GOLD analysis project Ga0335084, IMG submission 206721) | Soil microbial communities from Loxahatchee National Wildlife Refuge, Florida, United States - Lox_Sample_4.4 | ecosystem: Environmental > Terrestrial > Soil > Wetlands | place: USA...
TGATCGAGGATCTGCCCGGGGTCGGCAAGACCACCCTCGCGCACGTCCTCGCGCGCTCGCTCGGCCTCGGCTTTCACCGGATCCAGTTCACGAGCGACATGCTGCCGGCCGACATCCTCGGCGTGTCGATCTACGACCGCGACTCGAGCTCGTTCAAGTTCCATCCCGGGCCGATCTTCTCGCAGCTGATCCTCGCCGACGAGGTGAACCGCGCGACGCCGAAGACGCAGTCGGCGCTGCTCGAAGCGATGGAGGAGCACCAGGTCACCGCCGAAGGCGAGACGCGGCGGCTGCCGGAGCCGTTCTTCGTGGTCGCGACGCAGAACCCGTCGCACCAGGTCGGCACGTTCCCGCTCCCCGAGTCGCAGCTCGACCGCTTCCAGATGCGCATCGAGCTGGGTTATCCCGACCGCGAGGCGGAGCGCGCGCTGCTGCAGGGCGTCGAGCGCCGGGACATGATCGCCACGCTGGAGCCGTGCCTCAATCCGGGTGAACTCGTCGAGCTCCAGACCCTCGTCAAGCGCGTGCACGTCTCGCCGGCGCTCTTCGACTACATTCAGGCGCTCACCGCGCACACGCGCCGGTCGCCGGAGTTCGTGACCGGCCTCTCGCCCCGCGCCGCGCTCGCCCTCACCGCCTGCTCGCGCGCCTGGGCGCTGATCGAAGGCCGTGATCACGTGCTGCCGGAGGACGTGCAGGCGGTGCTGCCCGGCGTCGCGACCCACCGCCTGCACCCGGTCGTGAACGGGACGCGGCGGACGAGCTCCGACATCGCCGTGGGCCTGATCGAGGCAGTGCCGATTCCTTAAGGAAGGGAGAAGGGGGAAGGGAGAAGGGTAGCGGCGGCTCGGTGCGGATGGTCTTACCCTTCCCCCTTCCCCCTTCCCTCTTCCCCCTTCCCTCTTCCCCCTTCCTGCTCCAGTGAGCCTCCTCGACCGCTCCCAGGCGTACCAGTTCTGGCGGCTGTTCTCCGGCCGCGCCGCGCCCGAGCGCGGGCCGGTGTTCCTGTCGCAGCGCCGCGTCTACATCCTGCCGACGCGGCACGGCGTCCTCTTCGGCGCCGCGCTGCTGCTCATGCTGATCGGCTCGATCAACTACCAGCTCGCGCTCGGCTTCATCCTGACGTTCCTGCTCGCGGGCATGGGGGTGGTGGCGATCCTGCACACGTACCGCAACCTCGCGCACGTGAGCGTCAGCGCCGGGCGCATCGAGCCGGCGTTCGCCGGCAGCACGGTCCGGTTCCACCTCCACATCGACAACGCGACGCGCTTCGACCGCGTCGCCATCGACATGCGCTGCGGCCCCGCGGCGGAGACGGCGGACGTTCCGGCGGCCGGCGGGGCGAGCGCGACGCTGGCGCTCCCCGCCGAGCGCCGCGGCTGGCTCCGCCTGCCGCGCGTCACCGTCGAGACCCGCTACCCGGTCGGCCTCTTCCGCGCGTGGAGCTACGTCCAGCCCGACACGCGCGCGCTCGTCTATCCGCGTCCCGACGACTCGTCGCTGCCGCTGCCGACCTTCGTGCCCGATCGCGGGGACGCGGCGCACGCGGGCGTCGGCAGCGACGACTTCGCGGCGCTGCGGCCGTACCAGCTCGGGGACTCGCCGCGCCACATCGCCTGGAAGTCCGCGGCGCGCGACGGCCAGCTCCTCACCAAGGTGTTCACCGGGCGCGGCGCGGCCGAGCTGTGGCTCGATTTCAGCGCGCTGCCGGCGGTGCTCGGCGTCGAGGCGCGCCTCTCGCGGCTGACGCGCCAGGTGCTGCTCGCCGAGGAAGCGCACGTGGCGTACGGCGTGCGCCTGCCGGGCCGCGAGCTCGGTCCCGACCTCGGCGAGAGCCATTGCGACGCGTGCCTCAAGGCGCTCGCGCTGTTCGACCTCCCCGGCGATGACCGCTAACGGCACGATTCCGTTCCCGCCGCTCGCCCTGATCCTCGCGGGCACCGCGCTCGCCGCCGCGCCGCACGTGACGCGGCTGCCGTGGTGGGTAACGCTGATCGGCGCCGCGATGATCGTGTGGCGCGTCTGGGCCGGCTGGAAGAACGAGCGCCTGCCGCGGCGCTGGCTGCTGGTCGTCCTGGTACTGGTCGGGATGGCCGCGGTCTATCTCAATTTCCGCACCATCTTCGGGCGCGACGCGGGCGTCACGCTGCTCGTGCTCTTCCTCTCCCTCAAGCTCATGGAGACGAAGGAGCGCCGCGACGCGGTGGTCGTGACCTTCCTCTGCTACTTCCTCGCGCTGACCAACTTCTTCTACAGCGAGTCGATCCCGACCGCAGCCATCATGCTGGTCACCGTGTTCGCGCTCACCGCCGGGCTCGTCGGCGTCAACGGGCCGCAGCGGCCCTTGCGCGAGAGCGCCCGCCTCGCCGGGGTGCTGCTGGCGCAGGGCGTGCCGGTGATGGTGCTGCTCTTCTTCCTGTTCCCGCGCGTCCAGGGCCCGATGTGGGGGATCCCCACCGATGCGTTCGGCGGCACCACCGGGCTCTCCGACTCGATGACGCCGGGCAACATCAGCCTGCTGTCGCAATCCGATGCGGTCGCGTTCCGCGCGCACTTTCCGGACGGCGCGCCCGAGCGCCGCCAGCTCTACTGGCGCGGTCCGGTGTTCTGGCAGTTCGACGGCCGCACCTGGCGCGCGGGCGACGTGCAGGTGTCCGAGTACGCGGAGTTCGACCCGCGCTCCGCGCCGATCCACTACACCGTCACCCTGGAGCCGCACGAGCGGCAGTGGCTGTTCGCCCTCGAGATGGCGGGCCGGGTGCCGCCGGGCGCCGGCGCGACCGGCGACTTCCAGCTGCTCTCGCGCCGGCCGGTGACCACGCGGCTCCGCTACGAGATGAGCTCGTTCCTGCAGTACCGGGCGAAGGGCGGCTCGACGCCGGCCGAGCTGAAGGCGGCGCTGCAGCTCCCGGCCGGATTCAACCCGCGGGCGACCGCCCTCGGGGCGGGCTGGCGGCGCGAGCTCGGCACCGACGAGCGCATCCTCGCGCGCGCGGTCGACTGGTTCAGGGGCGCGGGGCTCGAGTACACGCTCGCCCCGCCGCCGCTCGGGCGCGACTCGGTCGACGACTTCCTGTTCCGGACGAAGAGCGGGTTCTGCGAGCACTTCGCGTCGGCGTTCGTGGTGATGATGCGCGCCGCGGGCGTCCCCGCGCGCGTCGTGACCGGTTACCAGGGCGGCGAGATCAACCCGGTCGACGGCTACATGATCGTCCGTCAGTCCGACGCGCACGCCTGGGCCGAGGCCTGGATCGCCGAGGAAGGCTGGGTCCGCGTCGACCCGACGGCCGCGGCAGTGCCGGTGCGCGTCGAGTCGGGGCTCGCCGCGGCGGTGCCCCTCGGCGACCCGCTGCCGTTCCTCGTGCGGGCGGATCTGTCCTGGCTGCGGGCCCTCCGCTTCAACTGGGAGGCGCTCGCGAACTACTGGAACCAGTGGGTGGTGGGTTACAACGTCGACCGGCAGCGGGAGCTGCTGTCGCGGCTCGGCATGCCATCGCCGTCGTGGGAGAAGATGGCGATGACGCTCTTCTGGCTGGTGGGGCTCGTCGTCGCCTGCTTCTCGCTCTGGATGCTGCGCCGCGCCCGCGAGCAGGACCCGGTCGCGCGCGTATGGCGGCGCTTCTGTCGGAAGCTCGCGCGCCGCGGCACCGAGCGTCGCCACGCCGAAGGGCCGCGCGCCTTCGCCGCGCGCGCGGCAGCCGAGCAGCCCCACGTCGCCGGCGACGTGGCCGAAATCAGCGACCTCTATGTGAGCCTGCGCTACGGCGCCGCGCCCGACCTCGAGAGCCTCACGCTGCTCCGCCAGCGCGTGCGCGAGTTCCGCGTTTAATGGACCGCGCGCCTCGCACGGCACCCGATCGGCGCGCTGTTGCGGGCCCTCGCAGGTTTCGACGCTTCTCCGGCGTGGGCGCCGCGGTCGCTCTCACAGCGGTGCTTGCCGGGCCGTGCGGCGCGCAGACCTACGCCGATCGCGCCGACGTCAAGGCGTTCGCGACCGAAATGGTCGAGCGGCACGGGTTCCGCCAGGGGGAACTCGAGCGCGTGCTCGGCGGCGCGCGCTACCTCGACTCGGTCGTGACGCTGATGACGCCCGGGCCCGTGACGCAGCGGTCCTGGCAGACCTATCGCGCCAACTTCCTCAATCCCCGGCGCGTCGAAGCGGGCGCCGCGTTCTGGCGCCGCCACGCCGCGATCCTCGACCGCGCGGCCGCCGCCTACGGCGTCCCGCCGGAGATCATCGTCGCGATCATCGGCGTCGAGACCGAGTACGGCCGCAACACCGGCACCTTTCGCGTCCTCGACGCGCTCGCGACGCTCGCGTTCGATTATCCGCGGCGGGCCGAGTTCTTCCGCGGCGAGCTGGAGCAGTTCCTGCTCCTCGCCCGCGAGTCGCGGGCGGACGTCGCTAGCTTTCGCGGCTCGTACGCCGGCGCGATCGGCATTCCGCAGTTCATGCCCGGCAGCATCCGCCGCTACGCGGTCGACTTCGACGGCGACGGGCGGCTCGACCTGCGTGCGAGCGCGGCCGACGCGATCGGCAGCGTCGCCAACTTCCTCGCCCAGCACGGCTGGGTCGCCGGCGCCGAGGTCGCGGTCCCGGCGGAGGTGACCGGCGAGCGCTATCGCCTCCTCATCGACGGCGGCGTGGAGGCGATCTACCGCGCGGAGGAGCTGCGCGAGGTGGACGTCGCGTTCGACGAGGCGATCGACGCGGAGACGCCGAGCGTGCTGATCGAGCTCGAATCGCCGGGCGAGCCGAGCGAGTACCTGGTGGGACTGCAGAACTTCTACGTGCTGACGCGCTACAACCGCTCGAGCTTCTACGCCTCGGCGGTGCGGGAGCTTGCCGCCGCAGTGAAGGCCGCTTACGCTCCCCGCTAGCCAGGCCGCATCGCGGCCGCTGCCAGGAGAGAGTCCCGATGCCCGAGCCGCTCCGGATCCGCATTGCCACGCGTGCCGACATCCCGGTGCTGCTCGGGCTGATCCGCGGGCTGGCCGAGTACGAGAAGCTCACCCACCTCGTCGCGGCGGACGAGGCGCTCCTCGAACGGGAGCTCTTCGCGCCTGCCAGCCACGTCGAGGCGATCCTCGGCTTCGCCGGCAGCGCGGCGGCCGGGTTCGCCGTCTATTTCCACAACTTCTCGACGTTCCTCGGCCGCAAGGGGCTCTACCTCGAAGATCTGTTCGTGCGGCCGGACCAGCGCGGGCGCGGCTACGGCCGCGCGCTGCTGCTCCACGTCGCGCGCATCGCGCACGAGCGCGGGTGCGGCCGGTTCGAGTGGATGGCGCTCGACTGGAACGAGCCGGCGATCCGGTTCTACAAGGCGCTCGGCGCGGCGGAGCTGCCCGAGTGGCGGCTGTTCCGCGTGACGGGCGAGGCGCTGGCCCGGCTCGCCGCTGCCGACCCGGCGAGTTAGAGCGCGGCGCCAGCCTCAGATGCGCGCCGGCTCGAGCGGCGCGCGCCCGAGCAATAGGTCGGCCGCCCGCTCGGCGATCATCACGATCGGGGCGTTGATATTGCCGCCGACGAGATCGGGCATCACCGAGCCGTCGACCACGCGGAGCCCCTCGGTGCCGAAGACGCGCAGCGACTCGTCGACCACCGCCATGGCATCGCCGGCGACGCCCATCTTGCAGGTGCCCAGGGGATGGTGCGCGGTGATCGCCGTGGCGCGAATGTGCGCGTCGAGCGCCGCGTCGTCGTAGCTGGTCAGCAGCTCCTTGCCGACGAACGGCGCCATGGCGCGCTGCCGGCCGACGTCGCGCAGCAGCCCGAGCCCCGCGCGCAGCGCCTTCCAGTCGACGTCGGTGGCGAGGAAGTTCTGATGGATGCGCACCGGCGCCGCGGGGTTCGCGGACGCGAGCTTCACCGCGCCGCGGCTCGCGGGGCGCAGCAGCACCGCGCGCGCCGAGAAGCCGTCGGCGAAGGGCGCCTTGAACGGCGGCAGGTACGGCCCGGCCGCTAGCGGCCCGGCGTGGAACAGCATCTGGATGTCCGGCGCCGGCAGGCTCGCATCGGTCTTCAGGAACGCGACCACGCCCGACGGCAGGTCGGTCGCGAAACCGGTTCCAAGAACCCAGGCCTTGCCGAGCGCCAGCGCGAGGCGGTCGATGCGCATGTTCCGCACGAATGGTCCGGGCGTGCGGCGGCTGTAGGGGATCGCCGCGCAGACGTGATCCTGCAGGTTCCTGCCGACGCCCGGCAACGGGACCTTCACGTCGATGCCGTGGCTCCGGAGCTCTGCCGGGTCGCCTATCCCGGACAGCATCAGCAGCTGCGGCGAGTTGATCACCCCGCCGGCAAGGATCACCTCTCGGGTCGAGCGGGCGGTCCGCCGATCTCCGTCCACGACATATTCGACGCCGACGGCGCGTGCGCCGTCGAAGACCACCCGCGTCGCGAGCGCGTCCACCGCCACGCTGACGTTGCCGCGCGCGACCGCGGGACGCAGGAAGGCGTCGGCGCCGCTCCAGCGGCGGCCGTTGCGGATGGTGCTCTGCAGGCGGGCGAAGCCCTCCTGCCGCGCGCCGTTGTAGTCCGGGGTGAGCGGATGACCGGCCGCGGCACCGGCCTCCATGTATGCGTCGATCAGCGGATCGGCGTAGCGGGAGATGCGCGTGACGAGCGGGCCGTCGCCGCCGCGGTACTCGCTCGCCCCGCCTTCCCAGGATTCCTGCCGGCGGAAGTACGGCAGGACGTGGGCGTAGGACCACCCGCGGAGACCGCTCGCCGCCCAGCGGTCGTAGTCGGTGCGGTGCCCTCTTACGTAAGCCATGGCGTTGATCGAGGACGTGCCGCCGACCACCTTGCCGCGCGCGCACTCGACCGCCCGGCCGTCGACGCTCGCCTCGGGCTCGGCGAAGTACATCCAGTCGTGGCGCCGCTCCTGGAGGAGCCGGCCCCAGCCGAGCGGGATGCGGACCCACGGGTCGGCGGTCCAGCGGCCCGCCTCGAGCACGAGGACGCGGACGCCCGGATCCTCGCCGAGACGATACGCCAGGGTGCAGCCCGCCGAGCCGGCGCCCACGATCACGTAGTCGAACTCGCTCCTCACTCGAGGATCAGTCCGCGGTGCGAAACCCGGAGCGAGGCGGCTACGCCGCCTGCTCCGCCGATTCGCGCGGGCCAAGGGTGCGCCAGTCGACGCTCTTCGGTATGACGCCCTCGAACGAGCCGAGCGTCACGTGCGGGATGCGCGGCTCCGCGGTGCCGATCGCCGGCCCGCCGTCCTGGAAGGTCTTCGCCGCGGCGACCATCATGCGGCGGAAGTGCACCACCGCCACGTCGCTCTGCCCCGTCTTGTCCTTGCTGCGGTCGGCGATCGGGCCCATCGATTCCCACATCGCCATGTCCTGTGCCGGGATGCCCCGGATGCCGGTCCAGTCGCCGCGCTTCATCGCCGCGCGGTCCTGCATGAAATGATTGGAGAGATTGCGGAGCTTGCGGTAATCCGCGTCCAGGTCGACCCCCACCGTCGCCCCGCAGAAACGCCGCCACTCGGCCTGCCCGATGCCCTGCTGCGCGTCCGGATGCCACGCGACCCAGTAGAACATCGTGTTCACGTCGTCGATCGGCACCAGCATCTGCGCGAGCTGGTAGCGGTCGTTCGGCGGAATCAGCACGGTGAAGGGCGCGATGAACAGTGTCGTGCGGACGTACTGGTGCGTCTCCGGGTTGCGGATCGGCACGCGGATCGCGGCGTAGCGGAAGCCATAGGGCGTCGCCTCGAACTGCATCTTCGGCGCCTTGTCCACCGACGGCCGCAGCCAGGCGCTGTCGGTGGCGGTCGCGCCTTCTACCTCGGCCGACGGCATGTTGGTCGAATGCAGGCTCGAGCTGTGCGCCGAGTCGATCGAGCCCTCCAGTACCTGCGCCCAGTTGCAGGCGGCGTGCATCTTGACGATCGACGTGCGGCAGTTCGGGTGCGGCGCCCACGCGGGCGCTTCGAACTCGCGCAGCTCGTCGGGCGGGCCCATCCAGACCCAGGCGAAGCCCCCGCCCTCGCGCACCGGGTAGGACGAGTGCTGCATCTTGAGCCGTTCGCAGCGGCCGGGGACTTCGGAGGGCATGTCGATCACCCGGCCCTCGACGTCGAGCTTCCAGCCGTGATACAGGCAGCGCAGCCCGCGCTCCTCGTTGCGGCCGAAGGCGAGCGACGCGCCGCGGTGGGGACAGTGCTCGCCGAGGACGCCAAGGCGGCCCGCGGTGTCGCGGAACACCACCAGGTCCTCGCCGAGCAGGCGCGAGCGCACCGGCGGGCCGTCGTTCTCGGACACCTCCTCCAGCATGCACACCGGCAGCCAGTGGCGGCGCATGATGCGGCCCATGACGGCCGTGCCCTCCACCCGGCAAAGCAGCTCGTTCTGCGCCCTGGTCAGCATGCCGTATACTTAGCCTCCTAAGTATTTCGATGATACGCCGGACGCGGCGCAACCTTCAACCGTCCAATGCGGAAGCTCAGACTGGGTGTCGTCGGGCTGGGACGTGCGTTCTCGGTGATGGCCCCGGCGTTCCGCGACCCGCGCATCGAGGTCGTGTCGGCGACCGACCCGCGCCCGGACGCGCTCCGGCAGTTCGAACGGGATTTCGGCGGCCGCACCTTCCCCTCCATCGAGTCGCTGTGCGCGAGCGACATCGATGCAGTTTACATCGCGACCCCGCACCAGTTCCACGCCGCGCAGGCGGGGATCTGCCTTGCGGCCGGGAAGCACGTCCTGGTCGAGAAGCCGATGGCGCTCGGCCTCGACGAATGCCGCGACATGATCGCGGCGTCGGAGAACACCGGCGCGCACCTCGTCGTCGGGCACAGCCACAGCTTCGATGCCCCGATCAGGAGGACGCGCGCGCTGATCGAGAGCGGCGGGTTCGGGCGCGTAAGGATGATCACGGCGGTGAACTTCACCGACTTCCTCTACCGCGCGCGCCGGCCCGAGGAGCTGGACACCGCCCGGGGCGGCGGCGCGGTGTTCAACCAGGCCGCCCACCAGGTCGACATCGTCCGGCTGCTCGGCGGCGGCCGGGTCGCCACCGTGAGAGCGCTCACGGGAGCGTGGGATCCGGCGCGGCCCACCGAAGGCGCGTATTCGTGCCTGCTGACCTTCGAGGACGGTGCATTCGCCAGCCTCACCTACAGCGGTTACGCGCACTTCGACTCCGACGAGTGGTGCAACTGGATCGCCGAGCTCGGCCGGAAGAAGGATCCCGACGCCTATGGCGGGGCGCGGAAGCTGCTGCTCGCCGGCGACGAATCCGCCCTGAAGGCGAGCCGGAACTACGGCGGCAGGGACTACTCGCCTCCCGCCTCGTCGTTTCATCAGCACTTCGGCCCGCTGATCGTCTCCTGCGATCGGGCCGACCTGCGTCCGCTGCCCGAGGGGGTCATGATCTACGCCGACGGCGAGCGGCGCTTCGATCCGCTCCCCGCGCCGCGCACGCCGCGCGTCGAAGTGATCGACGAGCTCTACGACGCGGCCGTCTCCGGAAAGCCGCCGCTGCATTCCGGGCGCTGGGCGTTGGCGACCCTGGAAGTCTGCCTCGCCATGCTGCGCTCGGCGCGCGAAGGAAAGGACATCCCATTAGCCAGCCAGAGCGGCTTGCCCACCTGACCAGGGACGCCTGGCGCGGCTTCGTGCGCGCGCTGCAGTCGCGGCTCGCCGCGCACGGCGTGCCGTTCGGCCACTGGACGTTCCTGCGCATCCTCTGGGAACGGGAGGGCCTGACGCAGCGCGAGCTCTCCGAGGAAGCCGGGGTGATGGAGCCGAGCACCTTCGCCGCGATCAAAGCGATGGAGGAGCTCGGCTACGTGACCCGCAGCCAGGTGCCGGAGAACCGCAAGAACGTCTATGTGCACCTGACGCCGAAAGGCCGCACGCTGCGGCGGAAGCTCGAGCCGCTGGCGGAGGAGGTGAACGCGATCGCGGTGCGCGGCGCGAGCGCCGAGGATCGCGCGGCGACGCGGCGCACGCTGCGGCTCATCATCGAGAATCTCGGCCGATCAGCGTCGCCAAAGCCTGCACGGCCCTCGCGAGTCCGCCGTGCTACGCGTCGGGCATCACCCGCATCGCGAACTTCGGCTTGAGCGCCGGATGGTCTGGCCAGCCGCGCTGTCCAGGCTCGGGAACGTTCTTCTCCTCCGCGAACAGCGCGCGCGTCATCTGCCTCATCTTGTCGAGCTGTTCGTCCGTGAGATCGGCCTTGAATCCGGCCAGCTCAAGCGCGGCCTCCAGCGCACGCAAGTCCGCGTCGGGAGACTCCCCTGGCGGGAAGCCGGCCTCGAAATCGTCGATGAACCGCGCCGCGAGCTGCATCGCGGCCAGGTAGCGCACCCCGCGATGCTCGGGCCAGCCGCCGCCGCCGTGCGCGGCGAACCGCTCCCTGAGCTTCTTCCCGGCCTTCTTCCCGTATTTCGCCAGGTTCAGGATCGCCGCCGAGTCGGTGTCGACGTTGAACGCGCCTTCCTGCGGGTCGAGGCACACATGGGCGACGCGGTCGCGGCACGTGGCGAGGCGGAGGTGCGCCCCGTCCACCCAGCCGATGGCGGTGGAGAACATCGCGCCGAGCAGGCGCATGAGCTGCTCGCGCGGCGGGACTTCCGGCGCGAAGCGCTGCGGATCGCGCGGAACCGCGTTCCGGTCGATCCGCTTCCACCACTCGCGCAGCCAGCCGTCGGCCGGCCTGTCCGCGAACTCGTAGTCCATCCATACCCGCAGCCGGTCCGCGTCCGGTCCGCTGGCGTCGGGATGCATCGGACGCAGGTTCACCGCAAACGTCGGCCAGCGCGGCATCGGCTTGTCGAAGAGATGGATCGGCAGGCTGGTGCAGACGCCGCCGTCGGCGAACCAGCACGGCTCGAGCGCCGACGCGGGCAGCTCCCCCTTGTCCTTGTGCTCGACCGGCAGGCGCGAGGGATCGCGCTTGTAGAGCCGCATCGCACTGAAAAGGACCGGCAGCGCGAAGCTCATCCGCACCCCGACGATCACCGGCACGTGCTCCATGCGCGGGAACCGCAGGAAGCGCTGTCCGCGGTCGTCGGGCGGAGGCCCTGGCGTCGCTTCCGCCGCCGCCACCATCGCATCGACCACCGGGGGCGGGAAAAGGCGCCGCAGATCCTCCGGGTCGAACCAGTACTCCTCGTCCTCTTCCAGGAAGTGGTGGTCGTCGTCGCACGTGATGCGCACCGGGCGCCCGAGCGAGAGGTTCACCGACATCAGGCTGAGCGCAATGCCACGCTTCTCGTTGTCCAGCCGCGGCGCGCGCCAGAGATCGCCGAACGTGAGCGGATTGTCCATCGGCTTGCCCGCGAGGTTCTGGTAGAGCCCGTACAGCCAGTCGGTCATCCGCTCCGGTGCACCCGCGGCGACTTCGTCCGGCGACAGCTTGGCGCTGCACAGGCCGAAGTGGTTCTTCGGCAGCCGCGCCGTGACGTCGCGGTAGACGGCGATACCGACGAAGAGGAGCACCAGAAGCAGGCCGGCGGCGAGCGCGAGCGCCACGATGCCGAGTGCTGCGGGGAACGATGGCGAAAGGGTCCACAGGAGCCAGCCGGCGATGGCCCCCGTGATCGCGATGCCGCTGGCAGTCCCCAGCCAGTAACCGCGGATCGCGGCCAAGAGCGCCTTCTTTCCGCGGCCCTTCTTCGCCGTGAACGGTGCCGAAACCACCTCGTACAGCCTTGCCGTTTCGGCGTCCGGCCCGAACAGGTGCTTGAGTCGGGTCCAGCCCTTGTCGGTCTTCTCGGCCGCCCACTCCGGCACGTGCTCGATGCCGGCGAAGCCCCACGCCTCCTTGCGCCCGGAGCGCCGGCCGTACTCCGCGGCCGCCGCGACCCCGGCCGCGCCCGCACCCGCGGACGTCCCCGCGATCGACTGGAGCCGGTACGTTTCGGCGAGCTCGACGATCGTGCCCGAGTAGACGAACCCGCTCGCCGCGCCGCCCTTCAGCACGAGATCGCACGGGTCTTTGGCGTCCGCGAAAGCGCGGTTCCGCTCGCGCAGCTCGTCGGCGGATCTTGGCTTCGGCATCGCACCCTCCTCCGGCGCATGCCGGTGGTTGATTACAGCAGCTCGTCCTTGGAGAACCCGCGCCGCTTCAGCACGCGGCGCAGTTGTCCGAGCGCCTCGATCTGGATCTGGCGCACGCGCTCGCGCGTCACGCCGAGCCGCTCGGCGAGGCTTTCGAGCGTGCACGCCTCGTGGCCGTTCAGCCCGAAGCGCTGTTCGATCACGGTGCGCTGCTTCCCGGTCAGCTGGCCGAGCCATTCGCGCACCAGCCCCTCGATCTCGCTCGCGGCCAGCCGGTGCTCCGGGCTCGCGAGCGCCTCGTCGGGGATCGACTCGCCGATCGAGAGCATCGGGTCGATGTCGAGCGGCGCGTCGAGCGACGCGAGGTGCTCGTTGTGGCCGAGCACGCGCCGGATCTCGTCGGGGTCGCGGCCGAGGAGGTGCGCGATGTCCTCGATGCGCGGCTCGCGCTCGGCCGAGGCTTCGAGGTGGCGGCGCGCGCGCAGGACGACGTTGATCTCCTTGATCACGTGCACCGGCAGGCGGATCGTGCGCGACTGGTTCATGATCGCGCGCTCGATGTTCTGGCGGATCCACCACGTCGCGTAGGTCGAGAAGCGGAAGCCCCGCTCCGGGTCGAACTTCTCGAGCGCGTGGATGAGGCCGAGGTTGCCCTCCTCGACCAGGTCGAGCAGCGGCACGCCGCGGTTGAGGTACTGCTTCGCCACGCTCACGACGAGCCGCAGGTTGTGCTCGATCATCTTCTGGCGCGCCGCGAACTCGCCGCGCGCTGCGCGGCGGGCGAACTCGAGTTCCTCCTCCGGCGCGAAGAGGCGGTTCAGCCCGATCTCGTGCAGATAGAGCTGGGTGACGTCCGATAGGAAGTCGGCGGCGGCGTCGGGCACGGCCGGCTGCGGCTCGGGCGCCTCCTCGCGCGTCTCCTCGGGCGCGGGCGGCGGGTCGAGCTCGAGCAGTTCTTCCGGCGGGATCGAATCGGGGTCGGTGGCGGTCATCGGTTCGGCAGGTATTGCAGCGGATCGACGGGCTTGCCGAGGCGGCGGATCTCGAAGTGGAGCCGTGGGCTCTCCGATCCGCTCGACCCGACCTCCGCGATCTTCTGCCCCTTCGCAACGGCCTGCCCCTCTTTTACCAAGATCTGGCTGTTGTGGGCATAAGCCGAAAGATAGGTGCCGTTGTGCCGGATGATCACCAGCTTGCCGTACGCCGGAATGCCTTCGCCGCTGTAGACGACTTTGCCCGGCGCCGACGCCTGGACCGGATCGCCGGTCCGGCCCGCGATGTCGATCCCCTTGTTCGACGCGCCGTTGAAGGTCGCCGCCAGCTTCCCGGCCGCCGGCCATGCCCAGTCCACGCGCTCGTCCGCCCCGTCCGGTTCGGGTTTCGCCGCTGCCGGAGGCGGGGGTTCGGGCTTCGTGGCCGGGGGCGGCTCCGGCTTGACTGCGGCAACCGCGGGCGGCGGCTCCGGCTTCGGGGCGACCGCGACGCGCGCCGCGTCGCTCCGCTGGACCGCCGCGAGATTCTCGTCGGAGTACGGGAGCCGGACGCCCTTGGGCTCGATTCGCAGTCCCCCCGCGGGCGCGGCGGGCGGCGCGGTCACCGAAGCCTCGGGGCCAAGGGGCCGTGCAGCCACCGGGGGGGGTTGCACGACGGGGCTTACCGTCACACCGTCCGGGCCGGGCGGCGGGCGGACCCGCAGCACCTGGCCGACCTGCAGCCGGGACGGATCGGCGATCTGGTTCCACCCCGCCAGCTCGCGCCAGTCGACGCCGTTGTCGAGCGCGATGCTGTAGAGGGTATCGCCGCGCTTTACTACATAGGTGTCGGCCGATGCAGACGCCCCCGGGGCCGCTGCTTCGGCGGGTGCCGCCGGCGCCGGCTTCGCCGGTGCCGGTGCCCGCCCCCGGTCCTCGACCGGCGCGGGCCGGCTCGCCGTGCATCCCGCG
>Ga0335084_10004333_pt1 | contig 13963 bp, 11 predicted proteins | sample Lox_Sample_44_FD_206721 | JGI IMG/M metagenome (GOLD analysis project Ga0335084, IMG submission 206721) | Soil microbial communities from Loxahatchee National Wildlife Refuge, Florida, United States - Lox_Sample_4.4 | ecosystem: Environmental > Terrestrial > Soil > Wetlands | place: USA...
GGTCGCCCGGGACGCACAGGTTTAGCTCGACCAGGATGTGGAAGATCGACGGATAGAGGATGTTCGGGTCGGTGTGCGTGACGTCGAAGGAGACCGGGTAGACGCCGCGGTACAGCGTGACGCGCCGGCGCGTCGCCTCGTGGCGCGTGAAGGCGTAGATCGGGATGTCGGAGCGGATGCGCGACATCCACAGCGGCGTCGAGCCCGACTCGGTCAGCGCCACGATCGCCTTCACGTCCATGTGGTTGGCGGTGTACATCACCGCCATCGCGATCGCCTCGTCGGAGCCGCGGAACTCCCGCGGCTCCACCCGCTGCCGGGACCGCGTGCCCTGCGTGAACTGGTACTTCTCGGCACCCTCGATGACCTGCGCCATCGCCTCGACCGCCTTGACCGGGTACTTGCCGACCGCGCTCTCGGCCGACAGCATCACGGCGTCGGTGTCGTCGAGCACGGCATTGGCGACGTCGGAGACCTCGGCCCGCGTCGGCACCGGGTTGTGGATCATCGATTCCATCATCTGCGTCGCCGTGACCACGATGCGGAACTTCTGGCGCGCACTCTGGATGATCCGCTTCTGCAGGCCGGTGAGCTCGGCGTAGCCGACCTCGATGCCGAGGTCGCCGCGCGCCACCATCACCGCGTCGCTGGCCTCGACGATCTCGTCGAGGTGGCGGATCGCCTCGGCGCGCTCGATCTTCGCCATCAGCCGGCCGCTGCCGCCGGCCTCGCGCAGCAGCTGGCGCGCCTCGAGCATGTCTTCGCCGCTCTTGGGGAAGGACACCGCCAGGTAATCGACGTCGAGCCGCGCCGCGACGCGGATGTCCTCGCGGTCCTTGTCGGTGAGCGCCCCCGCCGACAGTCCGCCGCCGCGCCGGTTCAGGCCCTTGTTGTTCGACAGTTCGCCGCCGGTGACGACGCGCGTCAGCACGCGCGGCCCGTCGACGCGCCGCACCTCGAGGACGATCAGGCCGTCGTTGAGCAGGAGCACGTCGCCGTCGTGCACGTCGTTCGGCAGCGCCTTGTAGGCGCAGCCGACGACCTCGGCCGTGCCGGCATCCGGGTTGAGCGAGACGTCGAGCGTGAAATCGGCGCCTTCCTCGAGCTGCACGCTGCCGTTGACGAAGCGCTCGATGCGAATCTTGGGTCCGGCCAGGTCGCCGAGGATGCCAACGTAGCGGCCGACGCTGAGCGCGGCGTCGCGCACCAGCGCGATCCGCCGCGCGTGGTCCTCGAAGCGGCCGTGCGAGAAATTGACGCGCACGACGTCCGCTCCGGCCCGGAACAGCTCCTGCAGCACCCGGGCGTCGTCGGTCGCAGGGCCGAGGGTCGTGACGATCTTGGTCCGGCGCGGCATGCGGACCGGGGTCACGCGCGGCGGCCCTCGCGCGCGCGCGCCTCGAGCATGACCACCGCCGGCAGCGGCTTGCCCTCGACGAACTCGAGGAATGCGCCGCCGCCCGTCGAGATGTAGCTCATGCCGTCCTCGACCTCGTACTTCTCGATGGCCGCCAGGGTGTCACCGCCGCCGGCGAGCGAGAAGGCCTTGGAGCGGGCGATCGCGGTCGCGAGCACCCGCGTGCCCTCGCCGAACTGGTCGAACTCGAACACCCCCACCGGGCCATTCCAGATGATCGTGCCGGCCTCGCCGACGATGCGCGCGAAGCGATCGGCCGTGTCCGGGCCGATGTCGAGGATCATCTCCTCCGCGGTCACGTCGCCGACCGACTTGACGTCTGCCTCGGCCTTGGCCGAGAACTCGCGGGCGACGACCACGTCGGTCGGCAGCGGGATGTCGACGCCCTTCGCCGCCGACTGCTCGAGCAGCCGCCGCGCGATGTCGACCATGTCGGGCTCGGCGAGGCTCTTGCCGATCGGCGCACCGCGCGCCAGCAGGAAGGTGTTGGCGATGCCGCCGCCGACGATCAGCTGGTCGACGCGCGCGAGCAGCGCCTCGAGCACGGTCAGCTTGGTCGACACCTTCGAGCCGCCGACGATCGCGAGCAGCGGCCGCTTGGGACTCTCGAGCGCGGTGTCGAGCGCCACCAGCTCGTTGACCAGCAGCGGCCCGGCGCAGGCGATCGGCGCGAACCGGGCGACGCCGTGCGTGCTCGCCTCGGCGCGGTGGGCCGTGCCGAAGGCATCCATCACGTAGACGTCGCACAGCGCCGCCATGCGGCGGGCGAGGTCCTCGGCGTCCTTCTTCTCGCCCTTGTTGAAGCGCACGTTCTCGAGCAGCACCGCCTCGCCGGGGGCGACGGTCACGCCGCCGAGCCAGTCCCGCACCAGCGGCACCTTGCGGCCGAGCAGCTCCGACAGCCGCGCGGCCACCGGCGCGAGCGAGAATTCCGCCGCCGGCCGGCCCTCCTCGGGCCGGCCGAGGTGCGACATCAGCATCACGCGCGCCCCGGCCGCAAGCGCCTGCTGGATCGTCGGCAGCGAGGCGCGGATGCGCGCATCGCTGCTGACGACGCCGTCCTTGACCGGCACGTTGAGGTCCTCGCGGATCAGCACCCGCTGCCCGGCGAGCGCCACGTCCTGCATGCGCACCACGCGCGTCGAGACGCCCCCCGGCGCGCCGGCGCCGGCGCCGGCCACGGCCATCATTTCGCGCGGCTCCAGGCGAGCGTGGTGTCGAGCATGCGGTTCGAGAAGCCCCACTCGTTGTCGTACCAGGCGCAGACCTTGACCAGCGTGCCGTCGATGACCTTGGTCAGGGTCGAGTCGTAGGTCGAGGAGGCCGGATCGTGATTGAAGTCCACCGACACCAGCGGCTGGTCGTTGTACGCGAGTATGCCCCGCAGCGGTCCGTCGGCCGCGGCCCTGAGCACCTTGTTGATCTCCTCGACCGAGGTCGCGCGCTTGGCGGTGAAGGTGAGATCGACCAGCGACACGTTGATCGTCGGCACGCGCACCGCGAAGCCGTCGAGCTTGCCCTTGAGCTCGGGCAGCACCAGCCCGACCGCGGCCGCGGCGCCGGTCTTGGTCGGGATCATCGACATGGTCGCCGAGCGCGCGCGCCGCAGGTCCTTGTGGAACACGTCGGTCAGCACCTGATCGTTGGTGTAGGCGTGCACCGTCGTCATGATGCCGGCGACGAGGCCGATCGCGTCGTGCAGCGGCTTGACGAGCGGCGCCAGGCAGTTGGTCGTGCAGGACGCGTTCGAGATCACCGTCATGTCGCGCTTCAGCGTGCCGTGGTTGACCCCGTAGACGATGGTCGCGTCGACGCCGCCCTCGGCCGGTGCCGAGATCACGACCTTCTTGGCGCCGCCCGCGAGGTGCTTGCCCGCCTTCTCCTTGTTGGCAAACAGGCCGGTGCACTCGAGCACGTACTCGACGCCGAGCTCGCCCCACGGCAGCTTCGCCGGGTCGCGCTCGGCGAGCACGCGGATGCGGTCGCCGTTGACCACCATCGAGTCACCGTCGACGCTGATCTGGCCGGGGAAGCGGCCGTGCGCCGTGTCGAAGCGCGTCAGGTGGGCGTTGGTGTTGGCGTCGCCGAGATCGTTGATCGCGACGATCTGGATCTCGCCGCTGCGCTTGCCCTCGTAGAGCGCACGCAGCACGTTGCGGCCGATGCGGCCGTAGCCGTTGATTCCTACCCTGATGGCCATGTTCGAGTCCTCTTTGAACTTGCGGACAGCCCGGCGTCAGCCACCGAGCACTTGCGTCGCGACGGCGACCACGTGGTCGCTCGTCAGCCCGAAATGCTTGAACAGGTCCTTGGCGGGGGCCGAGGCGCCGTAGCCGTCGAGGCCGACCACGCGGTCGCGGCCGGCGGTGTAGCGGCACCAGTAGTCGCGCACGCCCGCCTCCACCGCCACCCGCGGCACGCCGTGCGGCAGCACGCTGGCGCGGTAGTCGGCCGGCTGCGCGTCGAAGCGCTCGGCCGACGGCAGCGAGACGACGCGCACGCGCCGGCCCCGCCCCTCGAGCGCCCGCGCCGCCTCGACCGCGAGCTGCACCTCGGAGCCGGTCGCGATCAGCACGAGCTCGGGTGCGCCCTGGCACTCGAGCAGCGTGTAGCCGCCGCGGCGCACGTCGGCGAGCTGCTCGGGCGTGCGCGACTGGTGCGGCAGCGCCTGGCGACTCAGCACCAGCGCGGTCGGGCCGGAGCGGCGCTCGATGGCGTCGATCCAGGCGGCGTGCGTCTCGACCGCATCGCAGGGACGCCACAGCGTCATGTTCGGAATGAGCCGCAGCGAGGCGAGGTGCTCGATCGGCTGGTGGGTCGGGCCGTCCTCGCCGAGGCCGATCGAATCATGCGTCCAGACGAAGATCGACGGCGCCTGCATCAGCGCGGCCATGCGCACGGCGCTGCGGGCGTAGTCCGAGAACACGAGGAAGGTGCCGCCGTAGGGCAGCAGGCCGCCGTGCAGCACGATGCCGTTCAGCGCGGCCGTCATGCCGAACTCGCGCACGCCGTACCAGACGTAGTTGCCGGCCGGATCGGCGCGCGTGACCCCCTTGGAGCTCGTGGTCCAGGTATTGTTCGAGCCGGTCAGGTCCGCCGAGCCGCCGAACAGCTCCGGCAGCTTCGGCGCGAACGCATTGAGGGCCGCCTGCGAGGACTGGCGGGTGGCGACCGCGGCGGCCTGCGCCTGCGCGGCAGCGAGCGCGGCGTGCGCGAACTCGCTCCAGTCGGCGGGCAGATCGCCGCGGCTGCGCCTGTCGAGCTCCAGGGCGAGCTGCGGATAGGCCGCGGCGTAGTCCCGGCGCAGCCGCAGCCACTTGTTCTCGAGCCGCTTGCCGCGTGCGCGCGCATCCCATGCGGCGCGGATCGCGTCGGGCACCTCGAACGCGGGGTACGGCCAGTCGAGCGTCCGGCGCGCCGCCGCCACCTCGTCGGCGCCGAGCGCCGCGCCGTGGGTCGCCTCGGTGCCCTGCTTGTTCGGCGCGCCGAAGCCGATGATCGTCTTGCAGCAGATCAGCGTCGGCTTGCCGCTCTCGCGCCGCGCCTTGAGGATCGCGCGGCGCACGGCCTCGGCGTCGTGGCCGTCGACCGCGCGGATGACCTGCCAGCCGTAGGCCTCGAAACGCTTCGGCGTGTCGTCGGTGAACCAGCCCTGCACGTGGCCGTCGATCGAGATGCCGTTGTCGTCGTAGAAGCAGATCAGCTTGCCGAGCCCGAGCGTGCCGGCGAGCGAGCAGGCCTCGTGCGAGATGCCCTCCATCAGGCAGCCATCGCCGAGGAACACATAGGTGTGGTGGTCGACCACCGCGAAGCCCGGCCGGTTGAAGGTCGCACCGAGCACGCGCTCGGCGAGCGCCATGCCGACCGCGTTCGCGAGCCCCTGGCCGAGCGGGCCGGTGGTGGTCTCGATGCCGAGCTTCGGGTCGCGCTCCGGATGGCCCGGCGTATGCGAGCCGAGCTGGCGGAAGCGCTTGAGCTGCTCGAGCGGCAACGGGTAGCCGCTCAGGTGCAGCAGCGAGTACAGCAGCATCGAGCCGTGGCCGTTGGACAGCAGGAAACGGTCGCGGTCGATCCAGCCCGGGTTGAGCGGGTTGTGCTTGAGGAAGTCGCGCCACAGAACCTCGGCGATGTCCGCCATGCCCATCGGCATGCCCGGGTGGCCGGAGTTCGCCTGCTGCACGGCATCCATGCTGAGGGCGCGAAGCGCATTGGCGAGCTGCCGGCGGTTTTGCATCGTCCGTTCCATGACACCTCTGGGAAGCCGCCTATTGTCCAACACCCACAGGACCGGAGCAACGGCCGCGCCTGCCTTGGTATACTTGCTGGGTTTCACCGCAGGAGGCGCCGTACGGCGCGCGTGACCCCCGATGGCGTCCAGCAGCAGCTACCTGTTCACGTCCGAATCCGTTTCCGAGGGGCACCCCGACAAGGTCGCCGACCAGATCTCGGACGCCGTGCTCGACGCGATCATCGCCAAGGACAAGCGCGCCCGCGTCGCCTGCGAGACGCTCGTCAAGACCGGCTGCGTCGTCGTGGCCGGCGAGATCACCACCAGCGCCTGGGTCGACCTCGAGGCGCTCGTGCGTCGCACCGTGCTCCGGATCGGCTACGACGATTCCGACATGGGCTTCGACGGCGCGAGCTGCGCGGTGATCAACATCATCGGCAAGCAGTCGCCGGACATCGCCCAGGGCGTCGATCGCAAGGACCCGCGCAAGCAGGGTGCCGGCGATCAGGGCCTGATGTTCGGCTACGCGACCAACGAGACCGACGTGCTGATGCCGGCGCCGATCACCTACGCGCACCGCCTCGTCAAGCGCCAGGCGGACGTCCGCCGCGGGCGCAAGCTGCCGTGGCTGCGCCCCGACGCGAAGAGCCAGATCACGTTCCGCTACGAGCACGACCGCCCGGTCGGCATCGAGGCGGTGGTGCTGTCGACTCAGCACGCCCCGCAGATCAGCCAGCGCAAGCTGCGCGAAGCGGTCATGGAGGAGATCATCCTGCCGGTGCTGCCGAAGCGCTGGATCGATAAGCGCACCAGGTTCCACATCAATCCGACCGGCAAGTTCGTCATCGGCGGGCCGGTCGGCGACTGCGGCCTCACCGGACGCAAGATCATCGTCGACACCTACGGCGGCTTCGCGCGCCACGGCGGCGGCGCGTTCTCCGGCAAGGATCCGTCCAAGGTCGACCGCTCGGCCGCGTACGCCGCGCGCTACGTCGCGAAGAACGTCGTCGCCGCCGGCCTCGCCGCGCGCTGCGAGGTGCAGGTGTCCTACGCGATCGGAGTCGCCGAGCCGACCTCGGTCATGGTCGAGACCTTCGGCACCGGCAAGCTGTCGCGCGACAAGCTCACCAAGCTCGTGCTGCGGCACTTCGACCTCACGCCGTACGGGCTGCGCCAGATGCTCGACCTCGCCCGCCCGGTGTACGAGGCGACCGCCGCCTACGGGCACTTCGGCCGCACCGAGCACGAATTCACCTGGGAGCGCACCGACAAGGCGCGCGCCCTGAAGGCGGACGCCCGCTAGGGCTCCATCCACACCGCCCGCCGAGGGGCGCTGCAGCGGATCCGGGGCGTACGCGCCCGGGGATCCGTCAGGCTCGGCGGGACGGTCGACCCGGCAACGGCGCCCATTCCTTCTCCGAGGAGAGAACGAATGAGCGCTGTAGTGAAACTGAAGAACGACTTCCGCGTCGCGGATCTGAAGCTCGCCGACTGGGGCCGCAAGGAGATCGCGATCGCCGAGACCGAGATGCCCGGCCTCATGGCCGTGCGCGAGGAGTACGCCGCCCGCCAGCCGCTGAAGGGCGCGCGGGTGGCGGGCTCCCTGCACATGACCATTCAGACGGCGGTGCTGATCGAGACGCTGAAGGCGCTCGGCGCCGACGTGCGCTGGGCCTCCTGCAACATCTACTCGACCCAGGACCACGCCGCCGCGGCGATCGTCGAAGGCGGCACGCCGGTGTTCGCCTACAAGGGCGAGTCGCTGGCCGAGTACTGGGAGTTCACGCACCGGATCTTCGAGTGGGCCGACGGCGGCACCCCGAACATGATCCTTGACGACGGCGGCGACGCGACGCTGCTCGTGCATCTCGGGCTCAGGGCCGAGTCCGATCCGGCGGTGATCGCCAAGCCGGGCAACGAGGAGGAGCAGACGCTGTACGCCGCGATCGCGCAGTACCTGAAATCCAAGCCCGGCTTCTACGCCGCGATCGCCAGGAACATCAGGGGAGTCACCGAGGAGACCACCACCGGCGTGCACCGCCTCTACCAGATGGAGAAGGAGGGCCGGCTGCTGTTTCCGGCGATCAACGTCAATGACTCGGTGACCAAGTCGAAGTTCGACAATCTGTACGGCTGCCGCGAGTCGCTGGTCGATGCGATCAAGCGCGCCACCGACGTGATGATCGCGGGCAAGGTCGCGGTGGTGGCCGGCTACGGCGACGTCGGCAAGGGCTGCGCCGAGGCGCTCAAGGCGCTGTCGGCGCAGGTCTGGGTCACCGAGATCGACCCGATCTGCGCGCTGCAGGCGGCGATGGACGGCTACCGCGTCGTGACGCTGGACGATGCCGCCGACAAGGCCGACATCTTCGTGACCGCGACCGGCAACCTGCGGGTCATCACCTTCGAGCACATGCAGCGCATGCGGCACAACGCGATCGTCTGCAACATCGGCCACTTCGACTCCGAGATCGACATCGCGAGCCTCGCCAAGTGCCGCTGGGAGGAGATCAAGCCGCAGGTCGACCACGTGGTGTTCCCGGACGGCAAGCGGATCATCGTGCTTGCCAAGGGCCGGCTCGTGAATCTCGGCTGCGGCACCGGCCACCCGTCGTTCGTGATGTCGAACTCGTTCTCGAACCAGACGCTCGCGCAGATCGAGCTGTGGGTCCACAACGCCCGCTACCAGAAGAAGGTGTACACGCTGCCCAAGCAGCTCGACGAGCACGTCGCGCGGCTGCACCTGCACAAGATCGGCGCGGTGCTGACGAGGCTCTCCGCCGAGCAGGCCGCCTACATCGGCGTGCCGGTCGACGGGCCCTACAAGCCCGACCACTACCGTTATTAAGTAAGACCGGACCGGGCGGGCCGCGCTTGGCCGGGCGGCGGCGCCCGGCCGAGCGCCGCCCGGCGCGGAACCGTCCGCCCGCCGCGCCGTCTAACTTAACTGTGCGGCGCATCATCCGGGCGCGCTGCCTGCGCGCGACGGGGTTCACCCTTGCGTCCGGGCGTGCCTTGTTATGCTGGCGCGCGCCCGATCAGTACGCCGAGCGGACCTACGTCACGGAATCTGTTGTGAGCCGCGCCCCGACCCGCATCGTTCAGTTCACCGACCTGCACCTGTACGGTGCGGCCGATGGCCGCCTGCGCGGCATCGCCACGCTGCCGTCGCTCGAGGCCGCGATCGCGGCGGCGCGGGCCGGCGAGGCGCCGTGGGAAGCCGTGCTGCTGACCGGCGATCTCGTCCAGGACGATCCCGCGGGCTACCAGCACGTGCGGCGTCTGTTCGGCGCCTCGCCGGTGCCGGTCTACTGCATCCCGGGCAACCACGACGAGCCCGGGCCGATGCGCGCCGCGCTCGCGGCCGAGCCGTTCCGGATCTGCGGCAGCGCGCGCCACGGCGAGTGGCTGTTCGTGATGCTCGACTCCTACCAGCACGGCCTCGCGGCCGGCCGCCTCGGCGACAGCGAGCTCGCGCGCCTCGACGCGGCGCTCGCGGCGCACGCCGACCAGCACGCGCTCGTCTGCCTGCACCACCACCCGGTCGCGGCCGGCAGCCGCTGGCTCGACACGGTCGGACTCGAGAACGGCGCTGCGCTGTTCGAGGTGCTCGATCGCCACCGCAACGTGCGCGCCGTGCTCTGGGGGCACGTCCACCAGGCCTACGACGGCGAGCGCCGCGGCGTGCGGCTGCTCGGCACGCCCTCGACCTGCGCGCAGTTCAGGCCCGGGGTCGACCACTTCGCCATCGACCAGCGGCCGCCGGCCTACCGCTGGTTGGAACTGCACGCCGACGGGCGCGTCGAAAGCGCGGTCGTCTGGGTCGACGCCGCGGCCGACTCTGCGCCGCCGGCGCGCCGCTCGGCGGTCTAGAGCGCCACCATCTCGAAGTCGTCCTTGCTGGCCCCGCAGTCGGGGCAGCACCAGTCGGCGGGCACGTCGCTCCAGCGCGTGCCGGGCGGCACGCCGCGTTGCGGGTCGCCCTCCGCCTCGTCGTAGACGTGGCCGCAGATCACGCAGATCCACGTCTTCAGCCCCTCGGTCACCGCTTTATTCATTACGCCATCCGCTGTCGCGACGGATACCGCCCCTGCGCGCCGCGCCGTACACTTCTCCCCCTGGAGGTGCCCGTGCCCAGCTCACACGAACTCTATCAGGAAGCCTGCCGCTACATCCCGGGCGGCGTGAACTCGCCGGTCCGCGCGTTTCGCGGCGTCGGCGGCGAGCCGGTGTTCCTCACCCGGGCGCAGGGCCCGTTCGTGTGGTCGGCCGACGGCGACCGCTACATCGACTACGTCGGCTCGTGGGGCCCGGCGATCCTCGGCCACGCGCACCCGGACGTGGTCCGCGCGGTGCAGAACGCCGCCGCCGACGGGCTGTCCTTCGGCGCGCCGACGCCGATCGAGACCGAGGTCGCGCGCCTGATCTGCCGGCTGGTGCCGTCGATCGAGCTCGTGCGCATGGTGAGCTCCGGCACCGAGGCCACGATGAGCGCGATCCGCCTGGCGCGCGGCTTCACGGGACGGGACAGGATCGTCAAGTTCGAGGGCTGCTACCACGGTCACTCCGACTCGCTGCTGGTCAAGGCCGGCTCGGGCCTGCTGACGCTCGGCGTGCCGACCTCGCCGGGCGTGCCGGCGGCGACCGCCGCGCACACGCTCACGCTCGGCTACAACGACATCGGCCAGGTACGCGAGGCCTTCCGCAGCTACGGCGGCGAGATCGCCTGCGTCATCGTCGAGCCGGTGGCCGGCAACATGAACTGCGTCCCGCCGGTCGCCGGGTTTCTCGAATGCCTGCGCGAGGAGTGCAGCCGCCACGGCGCGGTGCTGATCTTCGACGAGGTGATGACCGGCTTTCGCGTCGCGCTCGGCGGCGCGCAGGCGCTGTACGGCATCCGCCCGGACCTGACGACGCTCGGCAAGATCGTCGGCGGCGGCATGCCGGTCGGCGCGTTCGGCGGGCGCCGCGACATCATGGAACGGATCGCGCCGCTCGGGCCGGTGTACCAGGCGGGCACCTTGTCGGGCAATCCGGTGGCGATGGCCGCCGGGCTCGAGACGCTGCGCCGGATCCAGGCGCCGGGCTTTCACGAGCGGCTCGGCGCCGCGACGCAGACGCTGGTCGAGGGGCTCGCCGCCGCGGCCCGCGACGCCGGCGTCGCGCTCGCGACCAACCGCGTCTGCGGCATGTTCGGCTTCTTCTTCACCGACGCGCCGCGGGTCACGAGCTTCGCCGAGGCGACGCGCTGCGACCTCGAGCGCTTCAAGCGCTTCTTTCACGCGATGCTGCGGGAAGGCGTCTACCTCGCGCCGTCCGCCTTCGAGGCGGGCTTTATCTCGGCGAGCCACGGTCCGGCCGAGATCGAGGCGACGCTCGCCGCGGCGCGCCGCGCCCTCGGCGCGCTGCGCGCCTGACCCGCGCCGCGCCGATGGCCGCCAACCGACGGCCGCTCGTCATGCGCTGCGGCGCATTCGGCGACATGGTGCTGCTGACGCCGCTGGTGCGCGAGCTCGCGGCGCGCTTCGGCGAGCCGGTCGACATCGTCTCGTCGGGCGGCTGGACCCGGCCGCTGCTCGAGGGGCAGCCGGGAGTCGGTGAGCTCTACCTCGTCAAGAGCCGGCGGCGACCGTACCTGGTCAGCCCGGACCAGTGGCGCCTGGTGCGCGACCTGAAACGGCGCGGTGCCGGCCCGACGTGGTTCCTCGACCCCGGCGGCATCGGCAAGCGGCTCCTGACCCGCGCCGGCATCGGCGCCGAGTGGATCGTCGACGGCGACACGCTGCCGCGGCGCCCCGGCGAGCACTACCTCGAGCGCTTCTGGCGCATCGCCGCGGTGATGCCGGCGGCGCTCGCGGCGCCGCCGCCCGCGCGGCCGGCGCACGCGGCGCGCGGCTGCGTGCTCGAGGTCACCGACGCCAGCCGTCGCGACGTCGCCGGCTGGCTGGCCGGGCTCGGCCTCGCCGGGCGGCGACTGCTGCTGGTGCAGGCCGGCAACAAGCGCACGATGCGCCGCGGCGACCGGCGCCGCGCCAGCAATACCAAGTACTGGCCCGAGGAGCGCTGGGGCGCGGTCATCGACGCGATGGCGGCGCGCTGCCCGGCGCACGCGATCCTGCTGCTCGGCGTGCCGAGCGAGCACGCGCTCAACGAGGAGCTCCGCCGTCACGCCCGCTCGAGCGCGGTCTTCAACGTCGCCGCGGACCTGCCGGTGCCGCGCCTCGTCGCGCTCCTCGAGCGCGCCGACGGCATGGTCAGCGTCGACACCGGCCCCGCGCACGCCGCGGCGGCGGTCGGCGTGCCGCTGGTCGTGCTGTTCGGCGCCGCCGACCCGGCGCTGTACCGGCCGTGGGGCGCGCCGGGCGCGGCGACGCTGTGCGTGCGCGCCGATCCGCCCGGCCCGCTCGAGGGCCTCGACGCGGCCGCGGTCGCCGCGGCCTTCGCGGCGCTGCCACTGCGCGGCGGCGGCGGCGCGGCCGGCTGAGGCGGTTGTCGCGGCCGCGGGGCTCGCGTACCTTCGCCCGCATGCGTGCGCTCGGCCTCTTCGTCGCGGCGATCGCGGCAGCGGTGCTGCTCGCCGCCGCGCTCGCCTACCCGCTCTACCTGCTGCTGCACCCGCTGCGGCCGGAGTGGTGGTTCGACAAGATCGCGGCGCGCGTCTGGGCACTGCTCTTGCTGCTGGCGCTGCTGTGGGTCGCGCGACGGCTGCACCTGTCGACGAAGCGCGACTGGGGCTACGGCGCGCCGCGGCCGCGCTGGCTGCGGCAGTTCGGCGTCGGGCTCGCGGCCGGCGTCGCGACGATGCTGCCGGTGACGCTGTCGATGCTGGCACTCGGCCTGCGCGTGCCGCCGCCCGAGCTCGCGCTCGCGACGGTCGGCCGGGCGCTGCTCGCCGGGCTCGGTTCGGGGCTCGCGGTCGGCTTCCTCGAAGAGACCTTCTTCCGCGGCCTCATGCAGGGCGCGGTGGTCCGCGAGCTGCGCCGGCCGCTGCTCGCGATCCTGCTGGTGTCGGCGGTGTTCGCGGCGCTGCACTTCCTCGCCAGCACGCGCATTCCGCACGAGCAGGTGGCCTGGAACAGCGGCCTCGTGCTGCTCGAGGCGGCCGGCAGGAACTTCGCGGCGCCGACGCTGATCCTGGACCGGCTGCTCAGCCTGTTCGCGGTCGGCGTGCTGCTCGGGCTCGCCGCCTGGTGGACCGGCAGCATCGCGCTCGCAGTCGGCCTGCACGCCGGCTGGGTCTGGATGATGCGCGCCACCGTCGGCGCGACCCGGCTCGATCCGAGCGCCCCGCTGGCCTGGCTCGTCAGCCGCGAGGACGGCTACACCGGCTGGCTCGTGCTCGGCTGGACGCTCGCGATCACGCTCGCGGTGCTCGCGCTGCGCGGCCGCCTGCGTGCCTGGCGCCGTACCGACTGACCGGCATCAGGCGTCGGCCGTGCCCGGGTCGAGGCGGATCATCGGCGCGAGGTAGCGCAGGCGCTCGAGCGGATCCTCGAGCTCCAGCAGTCCCTGCTTGATCGCCGGCTCGAGCGGCGCGAGCTCGGCCAGCCGGTTGCCGACCCAGGCGGCATCGTCGAAGCGCGGCGGCACCGCGGCGTACAGCGCGCCGAGGTCCGGATACAGGCGGCGCAGCGCCTCCGGCAGGTGCGCGCAGTCGCCCGGGACCACGACCGCCGGGTCGGCCGCGAGCGGCGTGATCTCGGCGAGGTTGAGGCCGTCGTCCTGGCGCCACGCGCGCACCACGCGGACCCGCTCGGCGCCGATGCAGGTGAGGCCGAGCAGCCCGTCCTCGAGCCGATTGAAGTCGACGATGCGCGCCTCGGTACCGACCGCGGCGGTCGTCAGCGGGCCGCTGCCGGCCTCGGCGCCCTCCACGATCAGCACGACGATGAAGCCGGTGTCGTCCTTCATGCAGCGGCCGACCATGTCGACGTAGCGCGGCTCGAAGATCCGCAGCGCCAGTGGCCCGCCCGGGAACAGCACCGTGCCGAGCGGAAACAGCGGTCGCGTGGCGCTGCTCACGGCGCCTGCCCGAGCAGCGCCAGCAGCTTCGCGTGCAGGCCGCCGAAGCCGCCGTTGCTCATCACGAGCACGTGATCGCCGCCGCGGGCCGTGGCGGCGACCGCCGCGGCGAGCGCGTCGACGTCGCCGATCACCTGGCCACGCGCGCCGAGCGGCGCGCTCGCGGCGCGCACGTCCCAGCCGAGGTCGGCCGGCTCGTACAGGAACACGAGGTCGGCGCCGGCCAGCGCGCCCGCCAGGGTGTCGCGGTGCACGCCCATGCGCATGGTCGCCGAGCGCGGCTCGAGCACGGCGAGGAT
>Ga0335084_10004334_pt1 | contig 13962 bp, 12 predicted proteins | sample Lox_Sample_44_FD_206721 | JGI IMG/M metagenome (GOLD analysis project Ga0335084, IMG submission 206721) | Soil microbial communities from Loxahatchee National Wildlife Refuge, Florida, United States - Lox_Sample_4.4 | ecosystem: Environmental > Terrestrial > Soil > Wetlands | place: USA...
CCGGCCCTGGCGGCGGACCTGGCGACCGGCCCGATCGCGCTGTACGGCTGGCGCTGCGGCGACTCGACCACCGACGGCACGACCGTCGCGTCGAAGTACCTGCCCGGCTCCTGCCGCGGCTAATAGCTCCGCTTAGCAATAGTGGAAAAGGCACCTTCGGGTGCCTTTTCTTTTTCTGGCGATGAATCCCTCCGCAACCGCATCGCGCCGGGCCTTCGGCGTGATCGCGCTGGCGCTGCTCGCGGCGCTGTCCGCTGCGCTCTACGCGCCGTACTTCCACAACCCGCTGCTCTTCGACGACAGGTTCTTCTTCTCCGGCCGCGGCTTCTCGCATTACGCCGCCTCGCCGTTCGGTCTCGGCATCCGCATTCCCGCCTACTTCTCGCTCGCGATCGTCGAGACGACGATCGGCGGCATCCAAGCGCACCGCATCACCAGCCTGGTCCTGCACGTCGCCTGCGCGGGCGCCCTCTATGCGCTCGCGCGCGCGCTGCAGCTGAGACCGCTGGCCGCCTTCGCCGGCGCGGCGCTCTTCGCGGTGCACCCGGTCGCGGTGTACGGCGCCGGCTACCTGGTGCAGCGCTCGATGCTGCTCGCCACGCTGTTCTCGCTGCTTTCGCTGCTCATGTTCCTGCGCGGCCAGCGCAACGCCAGCGCCTCCGACCTCGTCGCCGCGGCGCTGCTGTACTCGCTCGCCGTGCTCTCCAAGGAGCACGCCATCCTGCTGCCGGCGACGGCGCTCGCGCTCGCCCCGCTCGGCGGGATCGGCCCGCGCGCCGCGCTGCGCAACACGGCGATCTACTGGGCGGCGTGCGCGCCCGCGGCGCTGTTCGTGGTCCTGCTCAGCAAGGGCATCATCGGCCAGGCCTACGAGCCGTATTTCGACGCGGTCGCGACCCAGGCCACCAACGCCCACTGGGGCGACGTGCTCGCCTCGCCGTGGGTCGGCAGCGCGATCGTGCAGGCGGCGCTCTTCTTCCAGTACATCGCGCTGTGGCTCGCCCCGATGACTTCCGCCATGTCGCTCGACCTGCGCGTGCAGTTCGCCGAGCTCTGGTCGCCGGCGGTCGCACTGCCCGCGGTGTTCGCCTTCTGCGGCTGGATCGCGCTGGCGACCTACCTCCTCTTCCGCCGCGGCAGGATCGGCGTCGCCGCCTGGGGCGCGCTCTACTTCTGGATCATGTTCATTCCCGAGCTCGCCACGGTGCGCTACCAGGAGCCGTTCGTGCTCTACCGCAGCTATCTCTGGGCGCCCGGCCTGGTCGTTGCGGTGGCCGCGGGCTTCGATTGGCTGGCCTCGCCGCGCCGCGTGCTGGCGGTGCTCGTCCCCGCGCTCGGCGTGCTCGCGTGGCAGGCGCACGACCGGCTCGAGTCGCTGTCGAGCGGCCTCGCCGCCTGGGAGGATGCCGTCGCCAAGCTGCCGGCGGGCGCGATCCCCGGCGGTTACCGGCCGCTCTACGAGGTCGGCCGCGAATACCTGTACGCCGGGCGCGTGCGGGATGCTGTGCGCGTCACCGACCGCTGCATGGCGCTGTATCCGACGACCTTCGACTGCTACTTCGCGCGCGGCGCGATCCACATGGAGCTGAAGGAGTACGAGAAGGCGCTGCCCTACATCGTGCGCGCGGCGCGCCTGCGGCCGGCCGATGGCGGCACGCGCCACCACCTCGGGCTGATCCTGGAGAACCTGGGCTGCGTCGACGACGCGATGGCGCAGTATCGCCTCGCCACGCAGCTGCGCTTCGCCGGCGCGGAGTACCGCATCGAGCGCCTCGTCTCGCCCGGCAGCGGGCTGCTGCCGCCGCAGGCCGAGCCGCCGGTCATCCGCGGCGACTGCGCGCGCCTGCTCGGCAAGACGCCGGCGGGTTAGCCGAGGCCGGGGTTCGCCCCGACGCCGACCAGGCGCGGCTGCGACGGCTTGAGCGGCGGCACGCTCTTCAACGCGCGCAGGTGCCGCGCGACGAGTTCCCACACCGGCTCGCCGGCGGCGCCTTCGGCCACCGGCGCCCAGCCGGCGAGCTTGTAGCGCTTGTCCGCCCGCACGGGCTCGCCGCCGATGCGCATCGACGAGATGCGGCTGCCGATCTTCGCCCGCGGCTCGATGGCGTAGCTCAGGCCGCCGACGCGCACCATGTCGCCGCCCTGCTGCAGGTACGGATCGGGGTTGAACAGGTTGTCGGCGACATCCTCGAGGATCGCCTTGATCTCGGCGCCGGTCGGCTGCGAGACGGTGACGAACGGGTAGGTGATGGCGGTCTGCGCCATCAGCTCCTCGAGCGTGATCGCGTCGCCCGGCAGCAGCGTCGGGCCCCAGCGGAAGCCGGGCGAGAAGGCGAGCTGGGCGCCGGTCTCGGCCCGCAGCGCGCGCAGAATCAGCTCGTCGAAGCTGCCGTTGAAGTTGCCGCGCCGGTAAAGCAGCCCTTCGGTCACCGCGAGCGGCTCGGCGAGCTTCGCCGCGTAGGGCTTGCGCGCGGCCTCGATATACCCGGCCATCGCTTCGTCCGCCGGCAACAGGTTGGAGAAGACCGGCAGCAGCCGGTAGCGATAGTCGCGCACGCCGCCCGCGTCGGCCTGCAGGTCGAGCACGGCGAGGAACTTGCCGTTCGATCCGGCGTTGGTCACCAGTGTGCGGCCGCCGGCGTTCTTCACGATTACCGGCGCGGGCACGCCGTCGTGCGTGTGGCCGCCGAGGATCGCGTCGATGCCACGCACGCGCGCAGCGAGCTTCAGGTCGACGTCCATGCCGTTGTGCGAGAGCAGCACCACCACCGCCGCGCCCTTGCCGCGCACCTCGTCGACCAGCGCCTGCAGGCGCTTCTCCTGGATGCCGAAGCTCCATTCGGGAACGAGGTGGCGCGGGTGCGCGATCGGCGTATAGGGGAAGGCCTGGCCGATCACCGCGAGCGGCACGCCGTTCACGCTTTCGAGCGCGTAGGGCGCGAACACCGGGTCCTCGAAGTCGAGCGTGCGCACGTTCTGCGCGAGGAAGCGGATCGGCGCGAGCTCGCTTTGCACCGCGCGCTGCACGCGCGCCGCGCCGTAGGTGAACTCCCAGTGCGCGGTCATCAGGTCGACGCCGAGGCGCTTCTGCGCGCCGATCATGTCGGCGCCCCCGGTCCACAGCGAGGTGGCCGAGCCCTGCCAACTGTCGCCGCCGTCGAGAAGGAGCGCGTGCGGCCGCGCGGCGCGCAGCCGCTTGACCAGCGTCGCGAGGGGGGCGAAGCCGCCCGTCCTGCCGTACCGCCTTGCCGCCGATTCGAAATCGAGATGCGTCAAGGCGTAGGCCGCTGCGCTTCCTCTATCGATCGCGTAGCGGCGGAGAAAAGCCTCGCCGACCAGGTGCGGCGGCGCGCCGTTGCCGATGTTGACGCTCGGCTCGCGGAAGCAGGTCGGCAGGAGCTGCGCGTGCGCGTCGGTGAGGTGCAGCAGCGACAGGTTGCCGAACGGCGGCAGCACGTAGAGCTCGTCGGCCGCCTGGGCGTCGCTCGCGCCGGGCCGCAGGCTGGCCCCCGCCGCGGCGGCGAGCGCGAGCAGCTGGAGAAATTCGCGGCGCTGCAACTACCGGTTGACCGGCGAGGCCGGGTCGAGCAGCAGGGCGACGAGGTCCTTGATCTGCTCGGGCGTGAGCGTGCCCGAGGCGCCGAGGCGCGGCATCTGCGAGCAGAGGTTGAACGCCTTGGCGTTGTAGATCTTGCCGTAGACGTAGCGCTGCGCGTCGGGGCCGTTGCCGCGCGTCTTGCCGATGCCGCGCAGGCTGGGCCCGACGGTGCCGTAGGACATCTCGGCCGGCGAGAGCTGGTGGCAGTTGTAGCAGCTGCCGTCATTCGCCGCGCCAGGCTTGTCGCTCCAGGTCAGGCCGCGGCCGCCCTGCGCGATCTTCTCGCCGCGCTTCCAGTCGCCGATCAGGCTGCCCTCGGGATAGGGGATCGACCTCAACTGGTCGCCTTCGAGCGCCTTGGCGATCGCGGCCGGCGGGTGATTGCCGCTTTCCGTGCACAGGCGCTGCAGGCCGTCCTGCGGGATGCGGTCCAGCGTCGCCTGGCCGCGCGCGTGGAAGTCGCGCTTCAGCACCGCTTCGACCTCCGGCGACGTCGGATCGGCGAGCGCAAGCGACGACAGGCCGAGGAGGACGAGCGCGAATCGATTCATCGCTTGGTGCCGGGTCCGCGGTAAGGCTCGCCCCTGCCGGTAGCGGTCAGGAAGAGGTTCAGCGCGATCGTCGCGTCGGAAGCGAAGTTCGGCTCTGGCATGCGCATCTGGCGGTAGCAGTCGTTCAGGCGCCACTGCATGGTCTTGAACTGGCTGTTGGAGACGCGGTAGGCGGGCCAGGTGGCGACCACCGGCCGCGCGTAGGCCGGCTTGTAGAGCACCGGCAGGTCCTGCATGCGCACGCGCTTGCCGTCCTCGCCGTGGCAGCTCGCGCAGGAGAAGTCCCACGGACCCGCGCGGTGGAAGAAGAGCGCGCGGCCGAGCTCGATCGCCGCCTTCTCCTTCGGATGCGTCATGCCAGGCGCCATCTTCACGCCGCGCGACCGGCCGGCGATGTAGGCGGAAAGCAGCTCCATCTCCGACTGGCGGTCGGCGTTGCCGAAGACGCGCTTGGTCGCTTCCTCGCGGCTGCGTCCCTGCAGGTTGACCATGCAGTAGAGCAGCCGCGTCTCGAGGTCCATCACCCGGTCGGCGTCCTTGAAGTAGCGCGGCAGGCGGGCGTAGGCGCCCTTCAGGACCCCGGCGCCGAGGCCGAGGTCGCACTTCTCGAGCGAGACGTTGCGCGGGCCCTGCGGCTTCCTCCACAGCTCCTCGCCCTGCAGCTCGAACAGCTCGACCGGGCTGCCCTCGGCGATCATGCGCTGGTAGCGCTCGATCTCCTTCTTCGCGTCCTGCGCCGCCGCGGGGGCGAGCAGGGCGAGCGCGCCGAGAAGAACGAACAGCCGCGCATGCCGGGGAGAACGCAACTTCACGCGATGGCTGCTTCGGTGCGGTTGCTCTCGCCCTGGTTGTCGACCCAGCTCACCTCGATGCGGTCGCCCTTGGCGCCGCCGCGCAGGCGGAAGGTGAACACCGGGTTGCGCGACACGCCCTGGCTCACCTGGCTGTCGATCGCCACCTTGCCGTTCACCTTGACCAGCACCTGCTGGATGAAATGCATCGGCACCAGCTTGCCCGTGGGGTCCTTGCGCTGCCCGGTCTCCATCGGGTGGGTCATCAGCACGCGCACCTCGGTGTTTCCGCCGACCAGCGTCGCGCGCATCTTCATCGGTCCTGCCGCCATGGGGTCTCCCTATCCTCCGCAGCCGCCGATGGTGACCTTGATTTCCTTCGTCGCCGCATAGTGCCGGCCGCCCGCTTCGGCGATCGCGCGCACGTTGGACGTCTCGCCCATCTTCACGTTGAGCTTCACGAAGGGCAGCGCGCCTGCGGCGAAGTCGAAGCGGGCGATGAGCGGGAACGGGTTGTGGTCGACCAGCACCATCAGCGCGGTGGTGCCGCGCACGCCGCTCGTCACCTCGATCGGCACCACGGCGCCGTTCTCGGCGATCTCGGGCGCCTCGATCACCACTTCCCTGCTCGGCGCGGCGTCGGAAGCGCCGAGCGCCTTGAGCGCGTCGGGCGCGCTCTTCGCGCCGAAGGCGTCCTTGTTCCATGCGGCGGCGAGAGCGCTGAGCGGCGCGAGCAATCCTGCCGCGACCGCGCCGGCGCCCTGCAGCAGCAGCCTGCGTACCTTATTCATTCCTCCTCCTCCGCACGCATCGTAGTGTACCCCGGCGGCAACCCGCGAGGCGGCGGGATCAAATGTTCTTATCGGTCGATCAGCGCGCCCTGCGGAATCCCCCCGACTCGCCGCCGCGCTTCTCCTCCAGCCGCACGTCGGCGAGCGTCATGCCGCGATCGACCGCCTTCACCATGTCGTAGATCGTGAGCAGCCCCGCCGCCACTGCGGTGAGCGCCTCCATCTCGACGCCGGTCTGCCCGCGGCACTCGACGCGCGCCTGCGCGCGCACCGACGAGCGGCGCCGCTCGAGCGCGAAGTCGACCGTGACGCGGGTGAGCGCGAGAGGATGCGCCAGAGGGATCAGCTCCGCGGTGCGCTTCGCTGCCTGGATCGCGGCGACGCGAGCGACGCCGAGCACGTCGCCCTTGCCCGCCTTGCCCGCGGCGATCAGGCGCAAGGTCGCGGGCCGCATCACGATTCGCCCCGAGGCGACCGCGACGCGGTGCGTGCTCGGCTTCTCGCCGACGTCGACCATGCGGGCCGAACCCCCGGCGTCGAAGTGAGTCAAACGGCTATGCGCTCTGGGCTTCATCTGCGGGCGCTATCATAAACACATGCGCTTCCCCGCGTTCCTGATGCTCGCCTGCATGGCGCTCGCCCCGCGCGCCATGGGGCAGCAGGCGCTGCCCGACCTCGGCAGCGCGGGCGACGCCGCGCTCACGCCGCAGACGGAGCGGCGCCTGGGCGAGCAGATCATGCGCGAGATCCGCTTCCGCGAGCCGACCTTCATCGACGACCCGGAGGTGACCGAGTACCTGGAAGGGCTCGGCGCCCGCCTGCAGGCGGGCACCGGCTCGCGCCAGCAGTTCGAGTTCTTCGCGCTGCGCGAGCCGACCGTCAACGCTTTCGCGCTGCCCGGCGGCTTCATCGCCGTGCACACCGGGCTGATCGCGCTCGCCGACACCGAGTCCGAGCTCGCCTCGGTGCTCGGCCACGAGATGGGCCACGTCATGCAGCGGCACATCGCGCGCCAGCTCGGCCTGCAGCAGCAGATGCAGATCCCGGTGATGGCGGCGCTCGCCGCCGCGATCCTGCTCGGCCGCGCGCGGCCCGACCTCGCCGCCGGCGCGGTGGCCGGCGTGCAGGCCGGCGCGGTGCAGACCCAGCTCAGCTACTCGCGCGACTTCGAGCGCGAGGCCGACCGCGTCGGCCTGCAGTCGCTGGAGGCGGGCGGCTTCGACCCGAGCGCGATGGCGGCGTTCTTCGAGAAGCTGCAGAAGAGCTCGCGCGTCAGCGACGACGGCACGATGCCCGGCTACCTGCGCACCCACCCGATCACCTTCGAGCGCATCGCCGACGCGCAGAACAAGGCCGCCGGCATGCCCTACAAGCAGCACGTCGACTCGCCCGAGTTCCAGCTCGTGCGCGCCAAGCTGCGCGCCGAGGACGGCGATCCGCGCGACGCGGTCACGCACTTCGACAACCTGGTGCGCGAGGGGCGCTACGCGAGCGAGTCCGCGGCGCGCTACGGCCTGGCGAGCGCGCTGCTGCGCGCGAAGCGGCCGCGCGAGGCCGACGCCGAGATGGCGCGGGTGCGCGCCGCCGGCGGCAAGTCGCCGATGATCGAGACGCTCGCGGCGCGCATCAAGCACGCGCGCGGCGAGGACGCGCAGGCGCTCGCGCTGCTCACCGCGGCGCGCAAGCAGTACCCCGACTCGCGCTCGGTGCTGTACGCGTACGTGGTCCAGCTGCAGGAGATCGGGCGCAACGAAGACGCGCTCGCCAATCTCGCCGACCCGCTGCGCCGCTACCCGCACGACGCCAGCCTGCGCGCGCTGCAGGCCAAATGCTACGCGGCGCTCGGCAAGCGGCTGCTGCAGCACCAGGCGCAGGCCGAGCTGTACGTGCTGCAGGGCTCGCTGCCGGCCGCGATCGAGCAGCTGCAGCTCGCGCGCAACGCGGGCGACGGCGACTTCTACCAGCTGTCGCAGGTCGACGCGCGGCTGAAGGAGCTGCGCGCCCAGTACGCGATGGAGAGCCGCGACGCGAAGCGCTAGGCGCGGCGGAGCCTAACGTTTCGCCGGCTCAAAGTACGCGTCGTACAGCAGGTCGAAGGTCTTCTCCACTTCGACGAGCAGCTCCTGCGTGCTCTCGCCGGCGCGGCGCAGCGCGCCCTGCAGCAGCGTCTGCACGCCGGCCGCCTCCGGCACCGGCGTGCCGCGTCCCTCCAGGAAGTGCACGATGCTGCCGATCTTGGTGAGCGCCGGGTTCTTGGCGAGGTCCAGGCGCACCAGCATCTCCTCGTAGGTGACGCGCGTCTCGGTGCTGGCGAAGTGCGCGCCGTCGAAGCCGAAGCCGATCGCGCCCGCCGGCGGCTCCTGCGTCTTCTCCAGCCAGGCGAGCGTCGCCTCCGGATCGACGAAGCGCCGGATCAGCCAGGCGCAGGCGAGCTTGTCGGCCCACAGCGGCTTGCGCGTCGCCCAGGTGCGCCGCTGCAGGCTCTCGCCCGCGCCGAGCGCGGCCTGCGCCTGCGCCGGGTAGAGCAGCTTCTTCACCTCGTCCTCGGCGCTCATCAGCGCGTGGCTCGCGCGCTCGCGCACCTGGGTGGGGAAGAAGTCGAGCGCCGAGATGCTCTCGAACTCGCGCCGCTGCTTGTGCAGCACGCGCGCGATGGCGTTCGGGTCGGTCTGGCCGAAGCCGATGCGCAGGCTCTCGACGGTCTTGATCAGGTCGTCGTAGCGCGCCGAGCGGTCGAAGAAGCGGCGGAAGCTGTCCTGCTGCGCCGGCGCGCTGGCGACGACGTGCAGCACGTGCATCACGCCGTGGCTCTTGCCGACGTAGTCGGCGAGCGCGTCGAGCGAGCGGCGGTTGTCCGCGCTGTCGGGCAGCAGGTAGGCGCCCTCGCGCAGCACCGCCGCGCCGAGCGACTCGAGCGTGCGCAGCACGCGCATGCGCGCGGCCGGATCCTCGGTCGGCAGCTGCGCGACCGTCAGGAGCCAGGCGCCCTCGGCCTGCGGGCCGGGCTTGTCCATGCGGCATAATACTTTATGGACTTGATGAAGCTCCTCAGGCTGTCCCTGGTCGCGCTGCTGGCCGCCGCCGGCATCGAGTGCCGCGCGGCGGACGCGCTCGTCACCCTCAAGGTGCTCGCGCCGGAGAGCGCGCTCAAAGCGGCGCAGGCCGCGCTCGCGAAATGCCGCGCGAGCGGCTACCAGGTCTCGGTCGGCGTGGTCGACCGCATGGGCGTCGTGCAGGTGCTGCTGCGCGATCGCTTCGCCGGGCCGCACACCGTCGAGATGGCGCGCGACAAGGCGTGGACCGCGGTCAGCTTCCGCACCAACACGAGCGAGCTGGCCGAGTCGACGCAGGCCGGCCGGCCGCAGAGCGGCGTGCGCAACCGGCCGCGCGTCGTCGCGGTGGGCGGCGGCATGATGATCGAGGCGGGCGGCTCGCTCGTCGGCGCGATCGGCGTTTCGGGCGCGCCCGGCGGCAAGGAGGACGATGCCTGCGCCGCGGCGGGCATCGAGGCGATCCGCGACGACCTGGAGCTTTCCCGCTAGTTCTTCTTCTTTTTCTTCGCGCCCTCGAGCGCCTGCTCGAGCGCGTCGCACACCGTCTTCAGCACCTTCAGCCGCGCGTGGTACTTGTTGTTCGCCTCGACCAGCGTCCAGGGCGCGAGCGAGCTCGAGGTGCGGTCGACCATGTCGCAGACCGCCTGCTCGTAGGCGTCCCACTTCTTGCGGTTGCGCCAGTCCTCGTCGGTGATCTTGAAGCGCTTGAAGGCGATCTTCTCGCGCGCCTTGAAGCGGCGGAACTGCTCCTCCTTGCTGATCGCCAGCCAGAACTTGACCATCACCGTGCCGTGGCGCACCAGCGAGCGCTCGAACTCGTTGATCTCGCTGTAGGCGCGCAGCCAGTCGGCCTCGGCGGCGAAGCCCTCGACGCGCTCGACCAGCACGCGCCCGTACCACGAGCGGTCGAAGAAGAGGAAGCGCCCGCGGCGCGACAGGTGGCGCCAGAAGCGCCACAGGTAGGGCTGTGCGCGCTCCTCCTCGGTCGGCGCCGCGACCGGCACGGTGCGGTAGTAGCGCGCGTCGAGGCAGGCGGTGACGCGCCGGATCGCGCCGCCCTTGCCCGCGGCGTCGTTGCCCTCGAAGACCAGCACCACCGACGTCGACTTGTAGCGCGGGTCGCGGACCAGCCCGCCGAGGCGCGAGCGCAGCGTCCTGAACTCCTCGCGATAGCGCTCCTTCGTCATCGGCTGGTCGAGCTTGAGCGAGCGCAGCAGGTTGACCCCGTCGGCCGGCCGCAGCAGCGGCGGCTGGCGGTCGGGCAGGTGCTTGACCGGCTTGTCGTCCAGCCGCTCGCGCATGGCGGCGAGCAGGTGCCGGCCGAAGGTGAGCGTGCGGAAGCGGTCGTTCGCGCCGGGAATCACGATCCACGGCGCCTCGGCGGTCGAGGTGCGGCGCACGAAGGTCTCGCTCACCTTGAGAAACTTCCTGTACGGGAAGTTCGTATCCTCGCCCGCTTTGCGCAGCCGCTTCTTCTGCTGCTTGCGCGAGACGTGGAACCAGTACTTGAGCAGCAGCACGCCCTCGTCGGACAGCATCTTCTCCAGCCGCACGATCTCGTCGATGCGGTCGCCGAAGTCCGCCGCGCTCATGCGGCCGTACGCGCGCTCCACGATCGGCTCGGTGTGCCAGGCGCCGAAGAACACGCCGACCTTGCCCTTCGGCGGCAGCGCCTTCCAGAAGCGCCACAGGTGCGGGCGCTCCTGCTCCTCGTCGGAGGGCTCGGCGAAGCCGTGCGTCAGCACGTGGCGCGGATCCATCCACGCGTTGAGGAGGTTCACCGTCTCGCCCTTGCCCGCGCCCTCGACGCCGGCAATCAGGATCAGCACCGGGAAGCGGCCGTTTTCCTTCAGGTCGTACTGCGCGTTGAGCAGCTGCGCGCGCAGCTTGATTTCCTCGCGGCGGAACACCGCCTTCGAGACGTCGTGCTCCAGCTCGGCGGACTCGAACATGCGCGCAATTATGGAATAATCGGCCGCATGGTGGCGCGCTGGATTCGACTGGGTGCCCTGAACGCGATCGAGTTCGAGACGCTGACGGCGCGCCTTGCGCTAGCTCAAAGCGCCCAGTCCGCGCCCGTGCTTGCCTGGGGCGAGGACGACATGCAGTACTGCTTCGCCCTCATCGTGCCCCGCCGCCTCGCGCCCGGCAAATGCGCGCGCTGGAGCGCGTGGGGCCTCGCGCCCGCGCTCGCCACCTACCGCCAGTTCGGCGTGCCGGCATATTTCGAGCACGAAGGCATCTGGCTGCACGGCCGCTGCATCGGCGAGGCGCGCGTGCAGCCGCTCGGCGAGTGCGTCCTGGTCGGCTCGGCCTTCCTCGCCCGCTTCCCGGGCAAGTGCGTCGCGACCCCGCCGGCCGCCCTCGAGAACGCGCTGCGCGAGCGGCTCGAGGCGCAGCACGGCTGGCAATTCGACAACTCCTGGCCGACCGCGCCGGAGAAGATCGAGCTGGCTGCGTAGCTAAGCGGCGAGCTTTTCGAGCTGCTGCTTCAGCTTGGCGAGCGACGCCTCGAAGTCGGCGAGGCGCTTGCGCTCCTGCTCGACCACCGCGGCGGGCGCACGATCCACGAACGATGCGTTGCCGAGCTTGGCCTTCGCCTTGGCGATCTCGCCTTCGAGGCGGCTGACTTCCTTGCCCAGGCGCACGCGCTCGGCCGCCGGATCGACCTGCTTGTGGAGCAGCAGGCGCGCTTCGCCGATGACCGCTACCGGCCCCGTGGAATCGGGCAGCGTTGCGCGCTTTTCAAAAGCGCTCGCCTTGGCGAGCATGGCGATCGCCGCGGTCGTCACGTTCAGATCCGATACCTGGGGATCCGCGGTGCGGTAGTACACGACCTTTTCCCCGGGGGAAACCTTCGCTTCGCTGCGCTGGTTCCGCATCGTGACCGTCCATTGCTGCAGCACCGCCATGTCGCGCTCGGCCGCTTCGTCGATCTTCTCCGGCTGCGACTTCGGATACGGCTGCAGCATGATCGTGTCCTGGAGGCCGCTTGCGGCCTGGCCCTTCTTGCCGGCGAGCGGCGCGACCTTCTGCCACAGCTCCTCGGTGATGAACGGGATGAGCGGGTGCGCGAGGCGCAGCGCGGTCTCGAGCGTGCGCACGAGCGTGCGGCGCGTGCCGCGCTGCACCGCCTCGTCGGCGGACTGCAGCTGCATCTTGGCGAGCTCGACGTACCAGTCGCAGTACTCGTCCCAGACGAAGTGGTAGAGCGCGCCGGCGGCGTTGTCGAAGCGGTATTCGTCCAGGCCCTGCGCCACCTCGGCTTCCACGCGCTGCAGGCGGCTGACGATCCAGCGGTCGATGAAGGAGAGCCTGACCGGCGCCTTGTCGTCCTGCCCGCAGTCCTTGCCCTCGGTGTTCATCAGCACGAAGCGCGTCGCGTTCCACAGCTTGTTGCAGAAGTTGCGGTAGCCCTCGCAGCGGCCGAGGTCGAAGTTGAGCGTGATGGCGAAGCTCGCCAGCGAGGCGAAGGTGAAGCGCACCGCGTCGGCGCCGAAGGCGGGGATGCCGTTCGGGTAGTGGCTCTTCACGTAGCGCTCGATGCGCTCCTTGTGCTCGCCCTTGAGCAGCCCGGTGGTCGATTTCTCGACGAGTTCTTCCAGAGAAATCCCGTCAATCAAATCCAGCGGATCAAGAGTGTTGCCCTTCGACTTCGACATCTTCTCGCCCTCGGCGTCGCGCACGATGGCGTTGATGTAGACGTCGCGGAACGGCACTTTGCCGGTGAAGTGGCGCGTCGCCATGATCATGCGCGCCACCCAGAAGAAGATGATGTCGTTGCCGGTGACGAGGACGTCGGACGGGAGGAAGGTGTCGAGGTCCGGCGTCTTGTCCGGCCAGCCGAGCGAGCTGAAGGGCACGAGCTGCGAGGAGAACCAGGTGTCGAGCACGTCGGGGTCGCGCTTCAATGAAGAGGCGATGCGGTATTTCTTCCTGACCTCTTCTTCCGTTCGGCCGACAAAGACCTTGCCCGCGTCGTCGTACCACGCCGGAATCTGGTGCCCCCACCAGAGCTGGCGCGAGATGCACCAGTCCTGGATGTGCTCGAGCCAGTGGTTGTAGGTCGCGGTCCAGTGCCCGGGGATGAACTTGACCTCGCCGCGCTTCACCACCTCGAGGCCGTCCTTCGCCATGCCGTCCATCTTCACGAACCACTGGTCGGTGAGCATCGGCTCGACCACCACGCCGGTGCGCCCCGACTTCGGCAGCATCATCTTGTGGCTGGTCTCGACGCCGGCGAGGAAATTCTCGCGCTCGAGCTGCGCCACCACCGCCTTGCGCGCCGCGTAGCGGTCCATGCCCTGGAACTGCTTCGGGCCGTTCTCGTTGATCTTGGCGTCGAGCGTGAAGATCACGATGAGCGGCAGGTTGTGGCGCAGCGCCGCGCCGTAGTCGTTGAAGTCGTGCGCGCCGGTGATCTTCACGCAGCCGGTGCCGAAGTCGCGGTCGACCATCGTGTCGGCGACCACCGGGATGTTGCGGTCGCACAGCGGCAGGATGACTTGCTTCCCGATCAGGTGGCGGTAGCGCGGATCCTCGGGGTGCACCGCCACTGCCCCGTCGGCGAGCATGGTCTCCGGGCGGGTAGTGGCGATCGTCATGCCGCGCAGCTTGACCGGGTTGCCCTGCCTGTCGGTGGAGGGCTGCGGGCCGTCGACGAACGGATAGACGATCCGCCACATGCTTCCGACCGTCTCCTCGCCGTCGACCTCGAGGTCGGACACCGCAGTGAGGAGCACCGGATCCCAGTTCACCAGCCTCTTGCCACGGTAGATCAGCCCCTCTTCGTACCAGCGGACGAACACCTCCGTGACCGCGCGCGACATCTTCGCGTCCATCGTGAAATAGCCGCCGCGCTGCTTCTCCGTGTCCGCATATTCCCAGTTCGCCGAGGCGCCGAGACGGCGCATCTGGCGGGTGATGGTCGAGCCAGATTGCTGCTTCCAATCCCACACGCGCTTGACGAACTTGTCGCGCCCGAGGTCGTGGCGGGTCTTGTTCTCCAGCTCCAGCTGGCGCTCGACCACGATCTGCGTGGCGATGCCGGCGTGGTCGGTGCCGACCACCCAGTTCGCGTTGAAGCCGCGCATGCGGTGCACGCGCATCAGCGCGTCCATCAGCGTCTGCTGGAAGGCGTGCCCCATGTGCAGCGTGCCGGTGACATTGGGCGGCGGC
>Ga0335084_10004335_pt1 | contig 13961 bp, 15 predicted proteins | sample Lox_Sample_44_FD_206721 | JGI IMG/M metagenome (GOLD analysis project Ga0335084, IMG submission 206721) | Soil microbial communities from Loxahatchee National Wildlife Refuge, Florida, United States - Lox_Sample_4.4 | ecosystem: Environmental > Terrestrial > Soil > Wetlands | place: USA...
CCCTGACGAGGTCGGGCCTTCCGGGCCTGGCGGTCGTGTGTATCCTGGTCGGAATCTATGTTCTGCTCGGCATGATCATGGATTCGTTTGCCGTCATGATCGCGACCGCATGCCTGGTCGCGCCCATCATCATAAGCTTTGGTTACGACCCAATCTGGTGGGGAATCATCATGGTTGTTCTGATTGAGATGGGGGTCGTCACTCCACCGTTCGGCCTCAATCTCTTTGCGATTAAAAGCATTGCTCCGGATGTATCGCTTACGACGGTGTATCGCGGGGTCATCCCCTTCATCTTCGCGGACGTGGTTAAATTGGCTCTGTTGATCGCTTTTCCTTTCCTGATTCTTTGGCTTGGGAGCGCAGCGCTAAAATGATACGGATCGATACGATGAAAAAGGGAATTTTCCCGAAAGAGAGTGAAATCATTCAATTCAATGAAGGGAGGCAGTGATTATGGCCGAACAGAAAAGGATGGCAGTGAAACGTTGTTTTAGCAGAAGGGGCCTCGGTTTCATAGGACTGTCGGTAGTTGCTTTTGTCTTATGCGGAGGGTTGGGCGCGGGTGTCGTTCTGGCTGAGCCGATGACATTGAAATTTGCCACGACCATTCCACCCTCTAACCCGATTGTCACGGAAGTTTTCGAGCCGTGGGCGAAGAAGGTGAATGAGGCTTCCGGAGGAGAATTGAACATTCAGGTCATTTCCGGTCCAACCCTGGCCAATCCGGCAAACGTTTGGGAACGGACCGTCAGTGGAGTGACGGAAATCGGGTTTGGCATCCATGGTGCGGTCGGCCTGCCGTTTCCTAAAACGACCGTAACGAGTGTGCCTTTTGTCGTTGAGGACCTGACCACGGGATCAACCGGGTTGTGGCGCCTTTATGAGAAAGGTCTAATCGCCGATGAGTACAAGGACGTGAAGGTCCTGGCTCTGGTTGTCACCCCTGGCTCACTTTTCTCTTCGAAGAAGCAGATCGCTCGTCTCGAAGACGTCAAAGGGCTCAAGGTGAGGGCTGCCAATAGGATTGTCGCCGATGTCATCACCGCCCTGGGCGGCGCCCCGATTTCTGTTCCGGCGCCGGAAGCCTACCAGGCGCTCCAGACCGGCGTGGTCACTGCAATTGTGGCCGGGTGGGTGGTGGTCAACAATTTCAAACTCTACGAGGTGGTAAACTATCACCTCGAGGGGGTGGCCCTGGGTGAGCCTTCAGGATTCGTCATCATGAATCGCCAGGCTTACGACAAGCTTTCTCCCAAGGCGAAAGAGACGCTCGACCGGTTCTCAGGAGAGCCGTTCTCACGTGACTATGGCGCCTGGTTCAAGATGGATGCGGCCAGGGGTCGTGAACGGGTCAAGACTTTGCCGAACCAGCACATCACGACGCTGACCCCGCAGGAGAAAGAGCGCTGGAAGAAAGCGTTGGAGCCGATCGTCCAAAGTTGGGTCGTTAAGACCCCCGACGGCGCGAAGATCCTGGAGACTTACCGCGCCGAGTTGAAGAAACTCGGTCAGTAATATCCTATCAATCTGTAAAAGGTACCGGATTCTTGCCGAGCTGGCGGATCGGTGACAGGAAGAAAAATTGCTGGTGGACACGGAGCCCCCCGGGGCCCCCGTGTCCTTCCCGGAATCCTATCGCATGATAGGAAGAGGTCTAGACGATGAGCATCCTCGGACTACACTGTGGCAGGCGAATGGGTAATTCCGAAATTTTGCTGAAAGAGGCCCTGATGGGGGCGGAGGAAAGAAGCGGCGCCGATGTTGAGATCCTTCGCCTGATTGACCTGACCATAAAACCCTGTACGGGTTGCGAAGCATGCGCGAGAAAGCGATCCCGTGGGGAGGAGATGGAGTGCGTCCAAAAAGACGACCACATGTCTTTTCTTTTGGAAAAGCTCTTGCAGTGTGATGCCTTGATTCTCAGCACGCCGGTTTATATCCTGACGCCTCCGGGTTTCTTGAAGATGATCACGGACCGGGTATTCCGCCATGCCTGGGCTCCGCTCACGCCCAAAGTCGGTGCGCTGATTTGCGTCGGAGGGACCGACTGGGTGAATTTAGCGCTTCCTCTTGCCAATCTCTGCCTTCCGCGCAAGATCAAGATTGTCGACCAGCAACTGGTGTCCTATTCGGCCGGACCGGGGCAAGTCTTGATGAATGAGGCGGCCATGGCCAGGGCGAGAAGATTGGGCCGGAGAGTCGGTGAAGCCATGAGCCTTCCCATCGGCGAGGTGAAATACCTGGGCGAGGAGGAAGAGACTTGCCCTCTTTGCCATTCCAATTTGCTCAGGCTGCGAGGGGAATTTGTGGAATGCCCCCTTTGCGACATCAAGGGAAGGATCGAAATAAAAGGGGGTCGAATATCGGTTGTTTATTCCGACGAGGAACTGGAAGGGTGGCGCTGGGGAGGATCGGGAACCCAGAGACACCACCAGGAGATTCGGGAGACGCATCAGGCCTATGATCAGAATCTACCCGAGATAAGAGAGAGGCTTAAGAAATACAAAGCCTACAAGTCGTGTTTAGTGCCTCCGCCCCTCAAAACGAGGTAAGCGTTCAGCGATGGGCGATAGGGGCGAAAAATAGGAGACTGATGATGAAAATCGTGGACCTGAAAACCTATGTCGTTGGAACGCCCCCTCCTCACCGGGGAGGTCGCAACTGGGTATTCCTCAAATTGACAACGGACCGTGGTATCAGCGGTCTTGGCGAGGCCTACGGAATCCCCTTCCACCCTAAAAAGGCCGCGGGCCTGATCGAAGATATCGGCGAAAGGTTTGTCATCCGAGCCAATCCGTTTGATATTGAGAAGCTGTGGCGGACGATCTACGGAAGTATGTTTGGCCAGCATCCGGATATGGTCAAGGTGGCGGTGATCAGCGCCGTCGAGATGGCATGCTGGGATATTATTGGAAAAGAATTGAATCAACCCCTTTACAACCTGCTGGGGGGACGCTACCGGGAGAGGCTCTGGTCGTATACTTACTTGTATGCAGAGCCGGGCACGGGTGTCTCCACTTCCCAACTGCAATGCGATCCGGAAATGGCTGCCGGGCGGGCGCTCGATTACGTGAAACAGGGCTTCACCGCCGTTAAGTTCGACCCGATTCACGACTTGATGCTCCCCTCCAGCCCCTATGATCTTACCCTGGAAGTTCTCGACCGTGCGGAGGCTGTGGTCAGATCCGTTCGAGAATCGGTCGGAAGCAAAGTGGAGGTGCTCATCGGGACGCATGGCCAGATGAACACCTCGAGCGCCATTCGATTGGCGAAGAGGTTGGAGAAGTACGATCCTCTCTGGTTCGAGGAGCCCGTGCCCCCGGAAAATGTGGACGAAATGGCTCGGGTCGCCCGGGCAACCAGCGTTCCAATCGCTACAGGTGAGCGATTGTCGACGATGTATGAGTTTGCCGCACTTATCGAAAAACAGGCGGCTTCCATCTTACAGATGTCCATCGGACGCTCCGGCGGTATTCTGATGGCCAAAAAGATCGCGGCGATGGCCGAGGTCCACTATGCGCAGATTGCGCCGCACCTTTACTGCGGTCCGGTCGAGCAGGCTGCCAATATCCATATCGGCATCTCCACTCCCAATTTTCTCATCCAGGAGACGATCGAGAGAATGGATGGATTCCACGCGGAAATCGTGACCAAGCCGATTCGATGGGAAAATGGGTATATCCTGCCCTCCGACCAACCCGGGCTGGGTGTCGAGCTGGACGAGGAAGTGGCCCGGCAGCATCCTTGTAATGACCAATTGTGGGATTGAAGCGAATTTGTAGTTACAAGGCGGCGTGCGAGAAGGAGGTAAAATGACGTCATCGGTGAAACTCAGGAAAGAAAACGGGGTAGCCGAGGTCCTGCTGAATCGGCCGGAGGCTTTCAACGCATTCGATCAGGCGATGGTCGTGCTTCTTGCAAACACCTTGACCCACCTAACGCTGGATGATTCGGTCTCAGCGGTGGTGATCTCTGGCCAAGGAAAGGCGTTCTGCGCGGGCGGGGATTTGAGATCTCTTCTGGCTCTCCCGGTCGGTCCGGCCGCAGGACTTTACGAGCTGGCAGCGGGCTTCCACCAAGCCATCATGGAGATCCGCCGGATGAAGAAACCGGTCATTGCCGCGATCAACGGAATAGCGGCAGGAGGTGGTTTTTCCATGGCCCTCGCCTGCGACTTCCGTGTGATGGCTCAGTCGGCGGTCTTAAGACAAGCCTATACTTCAAACGGATTGAGTATCGACGGGGGCGGCACGTTTACTCTCCCCAGAATCGTAGGTTTAGCCCGTGCTCTGGAAATCGTCGGTCTTGATCAGCCGATCTCCTCTGAGCAGGCACTGGCGTGGGGATTGGCGACAAGAGTCGTTCCGGACGGACAGGCTCTGGAGGAAGCACTTCGGTTGGCTCTCGAATTGAAAAAAGTCTCGCTCCATTCTTTCGGCCGGTGCAAAGAACTGATGACGAATTCGTCTAATACCGCTTTCGAAGCTCAAATGGAGCTGGAGAGATCAGCGCTATCCTGTTGTGCAGATCATCCGCAAGGCAAAGAAGGGTTGAAGGCATTTGTGGAGAAGCGAAAACCCGTATTCACCGACAAGAAGGTTTAACGACAAAGGATTCACCTTTTTAAGACACGAAGAGGAAGTTTTTCTCCATCTATCTCAATCGTTGTTTTTGAATACGTCAGCTTCTTAATGATCTTCCCGTCCTGAAAGTGAAGGACGTCAACCCCTCTCCTTTTTTCAGGTTTTCCCTCAAAACCTTCTTCGAACGAAGGCCACAGAAGCTGCCAACGGAAAAGAACCTTTTGTTCCTTCTCATCGATAAACGTTTCTTCCTCGATAAACCGAAATCCTCCCTGGTTTGCGAACCAGGGGGCCCATGCTTTTCTGAGCGCTTCCCTGCCGACGGCTTTTCCACCCGTCCAGTTTTCAAACAGGACGTCATCATGCATCAGCTTCAAAACCCCTTCCAGATCATGATTGTCCCAAGAACGATTCCATTCCTTTAACGCATTCTTGATCTGTTCTCTTGTTAGGAACATAAATGACTCCTGTGCTCATTTTATTCAAGGTTCTTTCTTGGAGAATTCGACGCGTTTCAGGTCAATGGGGCATTCAGAATTACGGGCTCCCATCCTCCCTGGATCATGGTTCCTTCAGGAATCGAATAACGAGATCGCAAAACGCTTCAGGTTGGTCGAAGAAGGTTATATGACCGGCTTTGGGAATGACCTTTAATTGAGCGTTGGGCATGACTCGCTGAGCTGCCTCTCCCTGAGAAAGAGGAAGGAAACGTTCTTCCTCACCCCAGACGATTAACGTTCGATGGGTAACCTGGCGGAGCTGCTCCGCCGGGATGGGGGCAACCGCCTTGCCCCGGCCTTGCCAGAAGACACGTTTGCCCCCCGGCATCCGGCTTACTTCTCGCTTATACTCTGCCCAGGTCGGATCAATACTCGGAGGATGGTGCACCAGGTAGCGGTTAAAACACCACCCGGCCACCCTTGAGGGGAGAGTATTTCCGCACAGCAGGCCGAGGAATCCACCCAGAGAAGTCACCTTGCCGAGTCCTGCTGAGTCAGCCAGCACGAGCCGATCAACCCGTTCAGGATTCTCAAGTGTGAATTGAAGCGCGATGGCCCCTCCCTGGGAGAGGCCGATGAGGCTAACCTTTGGTAGATCGAGGGCATCCAAAAATGCTCGAAGCCAAGCGGCGAAGTACGGCCGGTCATAAGTAGCGGTTGGTTTGTCTGATTCACCATATCCAACGACATCAGGCGCAAGTACGCGCCAGTGCTGCGAGAGTGCGCCGATAACGCCGTACCATGTAATGCCGCCTGCTGAAGAACCATGGAGTAGAACAACGGGCTGACCCATCCCCGCTGTAATATATGCCGTCTTGATAGCCCCGGCGGAGACATTCCCTTTTTCTACCGGCACTCCTATGCGTTTTGTTAAACTTTCAAATGCGGCCGATCTCTGCAAGGTGATTTCCTTCTAACTCTGAACAAGATACCGCGCCACTCGTTTAGGTATGACCCTCTATTGGCTACCAGTCTGAAATTACACCTTTTCGAAAAACCTGTCAAACAATACTTCGGGGGCCCACGCAGGCAGGCTCACTTTTCAGCGGAGTTGACGAACGAATCCCGGCTTGCGGTTGCTATTGATCTGCAATGGCAGGTTGATGGGAAAGTTGGATGATGACCGATTAAAATAAATAGGAAACTAACCGTTCGAGTATTTCGGACCAAATAACCTCTAGGATTGCAGACCAGATAATCCCAAGGGTGGTGGTAAAACCGAATATTACGAGTAAGTATGACCCCCTTTCAAGGCCAATTCGTGGCCGGTGCCCGACTTGGTTCATCTTTTTCATCATGTCCAGAAGAACATTGGGCAGGATGTACGGATATGGCCCAGCGCTTCGATCGTTGTACTGGAGAGATGTTTTTCCTCCTTCTTGTAATGGCGCCACGGTGAAATCCACATTTTGAAGACATTCCTCATCTTTGGGCAGATATTCAACCATCAATCGATAACACGCCCCGACCAAGTTTGCTGCCTCTTTTCTTCCTCGATATTGATGGCGGAGAATATAGACCACCACTGCGAAAGCCCCAAGATTTAAAAACGTAGCGACGTATGGCCACGAGAGAAGTCTCTTGACAACCTCCAGCATCAAGACGAAATAGAGGACAATTGCTGCCCAGACAATGGTTCCCTTATTGTTTTGGCAGGCCGTTTCATGAGTGGCTGTATCAGAAAGGTACTTAAGAAAATCGCTCTTTGTCATTGGCATGGCCTGCGTTCCCTTCATGAGGTTTCTTTAACCCATTATGGTTTTTAGCCATCGAAAGGAAGGGCGGTTATCCTTCCTTTCTCCCTTCAAGATTATCCAAAGGGGGCCAGAAAATTGAATGGGGAGGATACTGTATTTTATTCGGGGAAATATTGTATTTTTTCGTGGGACGATTGATCAACGAAGGAAATAGCAAAAAGGCAGAGCCGAATAACCTGCCTTAATTTCTGCGGCACCACGACACTCGCTGTGCTTGACGTGAAGTGAAAGCGGTCAGCGCAACGTCGACCAGACCACACCGGCGATTCCAAACAGGAGGAATGCGAGCCCTCCGCCCGGCAGGTAGTAACTCTCGGAATGGATGCCGGGCTCCAGCGCAGCCAGATCCGGATCGGTCGGACAGTAGCTTACCGGCACGCCCGTGCCGGAGGGATAACGCTGGAGGATCGCTTCCGACCATTCCTGGCTGCTGGAGCTGATGAACTGCCCGAAGTGGCGCACGTTGGAAAAATATTGTGTTCCGTTGACTTCATACCGATACGCCAGCGGCGCGCCGTGGGTCGTGACCTCGTGGCTATCCTTTAAGACTTGACTGGTGGCCTCCTGTTCCGCGTAGACCACGACGCCGTTGGTGGTCGGCCAACTCTGGCTTGCGCGAGCGTACCAAAAGTTGCGCAGGCCGGGCGCAAGGATGGCGATTCCGAACAACATGAAAAAGGTCCAGATCAAGCCGGTGATGTAGGGGGTTACAGTAAAGTCAGGCTCCCCCCATAGGTAGCCCAAGACGCAGAATACTCCGAACAGGATCAAAATTGCGCCCCCGCAAAGGTACCAGGCAACGTCCGTGTTCACACCGGGCCTGACGGTTGCGAGCGCCGGGTCATGGGGATGATAGAAGACCGTGGCCTTGCCGCCCTCGGGGTATCGTAACAGCAGGACCGCTTCGCTCGAAATGTCGCCCGATCCAATCGCCCGACCGAACTGGACCGTCTGGGTCGTGTAGTCCCGTCCGTTGACCCGATAGCGAAACTCCAAATTCGCCGAGTAGAAGGTGTACGTGTTTCGAGTGCCCGCCTGCTTGGCCTGGTCCTCGGTCATTCCACCATGGAGCACGACGCCGGAGACCGTGGGCCAATGGGAGCTGGCCAGACCGCGCCAGACGCTGCGCAACCCCATCCAGAAGATTACTCCTCCTGGCACGGCCATGAACAGCGCTCCGGCGATTGCCGCAATCCCGATGGCATACTTCATGATGTTTCCGTCCGCATCTTCGAACTCAGGATACGAAGACCAGGTCTAAACGCCCTTCGGGTCACCGCCGAGGACTTCAGCCACCCAATCTGACATAAAGTCGAGCGCCATGGCATTATTGTCCACCTGGCAGTGTTCCGAACCCCCTTCCGCGAGGGTAAAAACCTTAAGTTTCTTGCCCGGGCTATTCACCGCTTCCTCAAACAGCTTCTTCGCTTCCGATAGCGGAACGAGCCGGTCATTCTCTCCGTGCAGGATCAAGAGGGGGCAGGTAATTTTGTCCGCTACCCCCTTTAAGGTCATCTTGTTTGTCACCGAAACCGCCTCCTCCACCGTCTTTTTCCCATACACCCACAGGAGCTGATCCACAAAATCCGGAACGGAAAGCGCTCCTCCGGGGCGTGATAAACGCGCAGAAACCCTGGCTCCAAAATCCCAGGCCCCACCCCAAGCGACGCAGCACTTGAAGCGTTTCTCGAAAGCCGCAGCTCGGGGAGCATAATAGCCACCTAAGCTTACTCCGATGATTCCTATCCGCTTGGGGTCAACATCCGGTCGCTTCTCCAGATAGTCTACGCAGGCTGCAGCAGGAACCTCGGTATCATAACGCCCGTACATGTTTCTCAACCTTAAGGCCTCGCCGACCCCTGGATGGTCCACGATCAAGAGCGAGATCCCGCGCCGATAAAACTCGTCGGCGGTGGTCATATGGTAGATGAACTCTTTTAAGAAATCGAATCCATCAAAATGGACCATGCAAGGGGTAGGCCCCTTGACGGGTGCTTTCACGAAAAGGGCCGGCATCGATTTTCCTTCGAAGGGGACTTCGACATACTCCACCGGCTCTTTTCTGAGCGGGTACCCTTTTTTGAAAGCGGCAAGACCTTGTTGGTAGACCACTTCCTTTTGAGGATCTCGGTGGGGGAGCATGCGCTCGGCGACGAGATAATAGATTCCGGCTCGAATGTATTTCCGGCCGGCGCTCAAATATTGACCTGCCTTTTCATGGGCTGTTGCGAGCGCCTCGATCCGTTCGCCCACCTTCCTCCAGCTGGCACACCAATCCCGCTGAGCCGCGTCGTCATTTCGTTTGGCAGCTTCTTTCAAGGGCCGGCAGGCTTCGTCTATTTCCCCCATCGCGCCACCCAGATCGATAGCAATCATCACCCCCAGGTTCCATACGAAATTTCCCGGAAAATATTCAAACATCCCTGACTTCATCGGTGCCGTTTTTGGTTGTTCTTCGGCTCCATGGACCAATCGAGGGACCCCGATCAGGGTGAGCCCCGCCATCCCCATTCCGCTTGTGTACAGAAAACCCCTTCGCGTTAGCCCTTCGAAATCTTCCTTTTCATCGTTCATTTCTTCTTCCCCCTTCCCTCGGTTTGTTTGTCCGACAGGAACACACGTCGCCTGACTTGTAGACAAGAACACGTCCGTGGAATGTTAACCGGAAAGCAAAGTGAAAGTTCATTTTCATTCGTTCATTAAGAGGAGTTTGCTTATGGTCCGAGAGAGAATGACGGTCCGGTGGAAAGCGACACTTGGAAAATACTTCTAAACGGTTTGGCTGTCAAGGTAAATATTGAAACGTTGCAACCCTTACCCTTGAAGCAGGCCGTGTCCCGTATCTTTGGGGGCTAGACACAAGAGATCTTGGGGCGTCCGGGTATCAGAAGGGTTGGGCATCTCGCTGAAAGAAAGGGTTCTAGTCATTTGAGATTCGAATTTCGGGTTTTGTGCAATTCTCGCAGGCTCATTCGTGCAACACCCTCATGTCCAGCGACCCCTCTTCGGGGCAAAGAGGAGTCTCTTGAGGGAGGACGGGCGAGGTAAACTTTGGCGATAAGGAATCGTCCGATCTTAATTCATGCTTTCATACGCTCTTTTTTTTATAAAATAAGTCTAAGTTTTCAACCCCCGTTAAAATTTGGGTTTCGCCGCTTTCCGATTCAAGAAAAGCAAAGCTTTTCACAATTCTTTTTATTGTATAGTATTTGCCGTTGAGGAGATTTTCTACTGTATCCCCATCTTGTGCTTCCATGGTGGTTTCTCCTTTTGTGGTTAATTTTCAGATGATCCATAGAGAATCATCTGCCGACCCAGGAGGGCCTTCCGGTTAAGGTTCTTAATTGCCTCCTGCGCCTCAGCCCGGTCAGGCATTTCTACACATGCAAATCTTCGCAATTGGCCATTGTTTCTGTCCTTCAGGGATGTCGAAGAGACGATGGCAAAGCTTACCTGACCGAAAGCTTCAAAGGTTTGGCAGAAAATGTCCTCTGATACTATGGGGGATAAATTCCAAACATAGATTAGCATGGTTTTCTCCTTTCTCGAATTTGTTTTCGTATCCGACGAACTCGCCCTTTCAGGCCCGAAGGGATATTCCGGAGCTTTCTCAGCAAGGCGATATTTACGTTATCCTAGGCATCAAGAAGTTTCGTTGCCATTACGACTACCCTCTTACGAGGATCCAGGACTGCCAGACGGGTAGCTCCCGAGATTCTATCGAGTGTGATATCGATCCGATAAGGGTTTTGAAAGAAACGGAGCCGCGGTCTTCTCAACAACGGAGAATGAACGTTTTTTGAGGGAGAAGAAGTGTTTCGGAGAACAGGGAGGAAGACTGCTCGAAGGGATGGGCGCCCGGATGAGAGGTCATCAAAGGGGCACTGGATCCACAGACCTTCAGTTCCTTCTCGCTATCAGACAACCGCTCTTCTTGGTCCTGACTCTCATAGATCAAGTCGGAAGAAACGAATTTAGCCTGTGACAACTGGGTCCAGTGAAGATAGGTTGAAAACGCCAGAATAAAGGAAGAAATTGCTATCACCAAGAAAACCTGTATCCAATGATGTGTTTCCTTCATCTTTGAAATTCCCGGTTGCTACATTTCCCCGATCAGGCTGATTAAACATGCCGGTACGAGATGAGAATCAAAACTGCAGCATACCATCCCCTTGTCGAATTTATTCGTTGTCTTAGCAAATAGCCTATCAGAAGAGGATTACAAAAAGATTAAAATTAGATTAAGATTTCTTAACATGGTTGTCCGAATTAAATGGAATTGCTCGCGAAAGATCGGGATAAGCTTAACCCGCGATCCGAATGAGCTCCCGTGCCACGGCTTGAGGCTTGGTAAAGAGCGTCTCATGGCCTCCTGGGATCTCGATCAGATCGAATTTTCCCAGGCTTTGGGCCATACCGAGAAATGCCCCGGGCGAGAGCGACGCGTCGTCCTTGCAAAAGAGAACCGTTCGAGGCATCGTGAGTTTGCTAAACGCCGCTGTGCTGACTTTCGTCGTGAAGAGGGCTAAGGGTTGCGGAGTCAAGCGCCTGACGAGGGCGTCCTGCACGTCTTTGGTATCCCCCGCCATCAGGACATTTCGGACAAAATCCTCGTTGACCGGAACACTGTTGTCAGACGAGGCGTTGGCGGCCTCGATCATGGCCTTGGCAATTTCGGGCGGGACTAAATCGAATTGCGCCATCCCATCCGGAAGGATGAATGCATTGTGAAAGACAAGTCGTTCGATCTTATCCGACACCCTTGAGGCTGCCGCCTGAAGAAGAAACCCGGCGCTGGAGTGACCAACGAGGATCACGGGTCTGCGTTGCGCCTTTAAAACCTCAATCATCTTTTCGACATAGGAGTTGAATGTGACTTTAGAGCGGTCATCTGCAGGAGTGTGTCCCGGCATCGTGGGAGCTTCGGCGGTATGTCCGGCCTTTTCCAATAGTCGAATCACCCCTTCCCAACACCAACCTCCATGCCATGCGCCATGGATAAGAACAAAATGTTTCATCGTCACGCCTCCTTCGCAGCCAATCTCTTCTGCTCCCCCATCTGACAGGATGAGCTTCCCCGCCTTCGTCGGCCTCAGATGGAATCCTCCCATTTCTGTCCTGTGTCGACCAGAGGTCTCATATCATAGACTTCAAACGCCACTACTGCGTAGATTGCTTTGGCGGCTTCCTCTGAAACTCTTTTAGCGATCTCCGTTCGAAAGGCAGCCAGCTCATCTCCCTCCGTTTTGAACCCGGTCATCTTTAGATAAACTCTGAGGCCTCTCCATTCGCTGGAAGTCTTTCCTGGTTCCATAATCATAAAGACAGCGTAAGGGTTCTCCTGAAGATTCGCAAAGGTCCGGTTCTTTCTTGTCGCCATGATGACTCTCTTCTCATCCGTCATTCTTGGAGAGCCAAAAACGGCGACATTGACACGTCCGTCTTTGCCGGATGTACTGAGCGAGCCGAGCCTGGGCATCTTGTTAAAATATTCCATCAGTTTCGCTGGCATAAAACCCCCCCTTTCCGTTACCGGACGATCTCCTTCATCAGCCTCTGGATATTGCCGGCAAAGATGTTTTGCAAATCTGTATTGCTCACTTGCAGCTTTAGAATGCTGTTGCGCGTCATTTGAGCCGTATGCCTTCCCCCGTTCGGGCTGTAGGCTGTATCGGTGGCGTACATCACATGGTCCGCTCCGAAAAAGTTGACCGACCGCGTCAGGAGGTCTGTGTCCTCCCCCATACAAATCGCGTCGACATAGAACTGCTTCAATTGCTCCATCGTATCATCGATATCAAAATTCGGAGGCGTGCCTAAAGGCGGCTGATTGATGCCCTGGAATGTCTTAAAGTGCGCCTTGATACGGTCTTTGTACAAGGGGATGAGATGACCCCGCTGATGGACGATGATCCTGATGCCGGGATTTTTTTTGAAAACGTCCGCAACGACGATCCTCATCATGTCTGCCGAACCGTCCGCTAAATAACCGAAATTGAGCCAGCTATAAACCGGCGATATCCGCGTGTTGGGGGGGAAGGGTGGCGTCGGTTGAGAAGGGTCCATCACGTAATCGGGGAAAGTCGGCGGGCGGTTGAGATGCACCCACACGGGAACTTTTTTGGATGCGGCGAGTCCGTAAAGTGCCATATGAACAGGATCATCCGGGGGTCTTGTGAAGGGTCCGGTGTTTATTCCTACGCCGACCATCCCGGGCAGGTTGATGGCCCGGTTAAATTCCGCCGTCATATCCTCTTTATTTGAAAGCGGCAGGAGAGCGACGAACTTAAATTTGGGGGAGTTTGCACACATCTTCGACATAGCGTCATTGATAAAAACCGCCGCAGAAAGGGCCTTCCCTTCAGCCATGAACACAGGCCCGAGGCCACCTTCAATGTCGGGTTGCGGGAAAATGATGCTGACGTCGATTCCCTCCTCTTCCATCATTTTGAGGCGAGGTTCCAGGCCTTGAGCATCAGAAAGTTCGGGCCAGGCTTTACTGTAAACCTGGAGAAGGCTCGGGGGGCCGCCCAGCGACCGCAGATAATCCAGATAGGAGATCGGCGCAAAGTGAGAGAAAGCATCAACCTTGTAAAAGTCTCCTCCCTGCTTGATTTTCCCGGAAGTATCTCCGGTGGTACTAGCGGCATTGGCTCCACCCTTGCCGGGAAGCACGCCTGATGCAAGTGCACCGGCCCCGATCGCCGCACTTTTTAAAAAATCTCTTCTCTTCATCATACACCTCCTGATTTGAAGATTGATTCAACTTTCAAGACCGTAAATTTAGTAAGAGCTCGTTTCCGAACTCCGTCTCCGTAAGTCACCCCGAAGGATTAAAGGATAGGTGGTAAGGTCGACTGGAGACGGGTGAGAAGGGTGACTAAATCATTACTCTTAAATGGCTTGACCGTCAAGTAAAAATTTCCTTCGGAGAATCAAGCCCGTCTTCGGTAGTGATCGTAACGTTGCGTAGCCGCTCAACCCGGCCCTATCTTTTCACTATTCAAGGTATGCGCCTTTGTCCGCGCTCGTGGCATACTTGGCAAAATGGGCAAGATAACCTTTCGTGACCTTCGGTTGTGGTGGCTCCCAGGACAAGAGTCTTTGCCTGATCTCCTCGT
>Ga0335084_10004336_pt1 | contig 13956 bp, 12 predicted proteins | sample Lox_Sample_44_FD_206721 | JGI IMG/M metagenome (GOLD analysis project Ga0335084, IMG submission 206721) | Soil microbial communities from Loxahatchee National Wildlife Refuge, Florida, United States - Lox_Sample_4.4 | ecosystem: Environmental > Terrestrial > Soil > Wetlands | place: USA...
GCACCTCAGCCGCCACCTGTAGCAAGACCGGCTGTTCCCCCGGCCTGGCCTGCTGTAGCTGCGGCGAACGCAGCGCCTCCGCTGCAAGACGACGACTTGCTCGGTATTGATTCTGAGAAACCTGCTGGGCCGCCTGTTCAGGCACCAGCAGCGGAACGGCCGATTTTTGCGGCTGTAGATTCAAAGCCGCAAACGGCGCATGCTTCGTTCGGTGCTGCGAGTGCGCCCGCGCCAGCGCGTGAGCCTCAAAGATCACCGGAAACTACTCCTATCGTTGAAAAGGCACCGGAAGCCCCAGGATCTGACGCCGGAGCGTATGTCGGATCAGCGCCCTCATTCGGCTACGGCTCAGCCAGCACGCCAGCTGAATCGAGTGGTCCCAACAAGAAGATCTTTATCGGCATTGCCGCAGCAGTATTGCTTGCGGTGGGTACCTATTTTGGCGTGTCGCATTTCAAAGGAAGCAGCAGCAAGCCAGAAAGCACGCCCGCGCCCGTCGCGGAGTCGGCGACGAGTCCGCAATTGCCCAAATCGAGCCCTTCGGTAGCGGCGACCACAACGGCACCAATCGCAAATCAACCGGACGCATCTTTACCTGCACCGAAGACTCCCGCCAAGCCGATTTCCGAACCTGAGGACGAAGAGAGTGATTCGCGGCCGACATCGAAATCTGTAAAATCTGAACCCTCGTCGGAAGTTTCGACAAAATCGGAATCGGAGAAGCCGGAACCCAACGCACTCGTCGTAAAAGGCGGCAAAGCACCAAGTATTGCCGCGAAATCCGCTCCCGCTCCCGATGCACCGCCACCCAGCATGATTGGAATGGCGACGCCAGGCACCGTGCCACTCCCCAACCTGGGAACGAGCTCGGATTCGGGTCCGAAACCCGTGCTGCAAACCCTCAGCATCTCGCAAGGCGTGTCGCAAGGACTGCTCTATAAGAAAGTCGCCCCAACATATCCTCCCACTGCTTTACGCATGAGGGTCGAGGGCGTGGTAGAGCTTCAAGCGACGATTTCCAAGGAAGGAAATATCACCAAAGTCAAAGTGATCAGTGGTGACGCGCAACTCGCGAAAGCCGCCAGCGATGCGGTGAAGCAGTGGAAATATAAGCCATACTTGCTGAACGGCGAACCCGTTGAAATTCAGACGGGAGTCACCATCAACTTCAAGCTTCCGCGCTAAACAGTGCAGATCACGTTGAAAAACAAAGGCCGCTCAAACCAGAGCGGCCTTTGTTGTCTTTCAAGAGCAGCCTACAGAGCAAGCAGGCCAGTGGATGGATCGAGTTTCAGCTTGGACGCCTTCTTGCTGCTCACGAAATCGAATATGCCAGTCAGGCTTCTAGCCTTCACATCGGTGGAACCATTGCCGATCGCCGGAAGACTCCAATTGGTTTCGATGAACTGGAGGATCGACGATTGATCGGTAGTGATGTGATCGATGTAGTTCAGCCGTGAGTACGGCGAGATGATCAGCAGAGGTGTGCGGGGACGTAACCACGCCGGCTCTGAGCGGTCGAAGCGGTGTTACCGCCGCAGAGTCCAGCACCGGTGAGCGCATCATCGGTGACCTACGACTGGTTGATGATCGGATCCATCACGTGGTCGTACCAGCCATCGAAATCGTCGTAGGCGATGACGATGGCGGTATCTTTCCAAAACGAGTTGGCTTGGATGGAGTTGATAGTGTTGACGATGAACGTCTGCTCGTCGAGCGGATCCGAGTAGCCGGGGTGACCATCGAAGGTCGCTTTCGCTTTGACAAAGCTTACCGCCGGGAGTTGACCTGCCGCCAGCGCCGTAAAGAAATCAGCAAGATCGTTGAATCCGTGAACGTGAGGGTGATACCAGTAGAGTCCCGGCGGCTGGCATCGAATCAGTTTGCACTGGAGCGGCGTCGGGATAAATCAGTTCCTGATCCCCGCGTTACAATCACCCTCTCCGGCTGGTCTGGAGGAATTTTGAAACTCTACTCAAACGGATCCTCCGACGGCTCGACAAGCGTCTTCAGCGTATCGTCCTGATGACACAGAGGCGGAATTTCAATTCCACGAAAGTGCAGATTAGTGGAGGCTGCGGTCATCGGACAGCCCGCACGCACTCCATTTCCTGAGACAGACATCGAGTGAGCCGCATGTCCACCAGAAGCCCGCAGTTCGTTACTCTGAGTAATCGTGACCTGATCACCGGGCTTTACACGAAGTGTAGGCGACTGGCGCCCGTCCTTGTCGACGTAGCAGTAGCGCGTGAAACCGTCAGAATCAACGAATTTGCGATATGCGAACTCTGCGCGCAGAAAGACGTTTGCGCTGCGAATCTCGGCTGGTTCGGGAACCTGCCGGCCAATGGCAACGCGCGGGCACACATCGTCGAGCGACGGAAGTCCGAGCGCACAGCATGTCATCGCACATATGAAGACGGCGGAAACACAGAAACGAGCGCAAAAACGCATGGTGATTCCAAAGCAGGAGTTACAGCGAGATAGGCGGGAAGTTTACCAGCGCTTCAGCGTGGCGATGTTAAGCGAGTGTTAATTCGTAAATCGGCGCCAGCGGAACTGGCGCCGATAACTATTGGCTCTGCAACACTTCGTCAATCACCACTTTGCCGCCCTTGGTGGCGGTAACGACTTTGTGTAAAGGCGCGTATCCCGACAGCGTGATGTCGATTTCGTAGTTTCCAGGATCGAGTACAACATCGACCGGTGAATTCTTATCGAGCATATGCTGATTGACTGAGACTTGGGCGCCCTTCGGCTGCGTGCGGATACTGAGCGTGGCCTGCCCGGCCTGGGCACTCTTGCCGCCAAACAATCTCGACATCTTCCCACCCACTGTCTTGATGCTATCGGCATTCCCTAGCGCCCGCATGGTCGGCGAGAAGCTGTACGTCTGCCCTAATGCGAACTGGCCATTCATGGTCTCATCAATGAATCCCGACATGCGGACGAGAACCACATGCTGGCCCTTGTCGACGCTGACCTGCGCAGGCGTTTTCGTCGCCATATCGCGCCCATCGACGTAGATGCTGGCGCCTGGCGGATCACTCTTCACAATCAGTGTTGCCAACAGCTGTGACAGATGAACTTGCGCGCTGGTCCGGTTTCCCGAAGTTACGCTGATCGTGCGGCTGTCTGTCGAATAGCCAGTTTTACTCACCGTGATTGAGTGTTGTCCGGGTTGAAGATTCGTCAACGTGAAAGGAGTGACCCAAGTTGGATCGGTCGTTCCATCCACATGAACTTGAGCTCCCGTGGGGGTGGAATCGATCGACAACTGCCCCGGCAGGATAACAGGCGCTGCCGCAGCCTTCTTCTTACTTGCCCCCCGAGCCTTGGCCGGAGCTACGGGCTCCGAGATCACTTCGGGCTCAGGTACTTCAACGGGCTGGACCGCAACGGGCTCCGGAGCAGGTGCCGGTTCTTTCTTCGGAGCAGGCTGGCTGGCTTCGGTTTGCGTCGTGGCATCTGGTGTCGCAACGCTTCGCGGAGCACCGTTGTCCTCATCGCTGTTTTGGCTGTGAATGTAGTACGTAACACCGATCGAAATGATCAGGATGAGAATTCCAGCTCCGACCAGCGAATAGAGCATCAGCTTAGGCGGGACCCCCTTGATCTCCTTAATGGCTTTTTGGGCTACCTCGCGCGGCTGGACCTTGGGCTTCTCTTCCATCTTCCGCCGGAGGACTGTCGCGGCAGAGGGTTCCTGAATCTGAGGCGCATCAACCGGAGGCGGCGGTGGTGGTGCGACGTAAACTTCTTTGAGCGGCGGCAATTCAGAAATTTCCGAGAAGCTCGTTCCTGAACTTGTTCCTCCTCCGCCCTCGGCCATCATCGGATCAACTGTGATCTTTGGTCCGTCTTCCTCGACCTCAGGTTCGAAGGTTTCAACCTGCGGTTCGTCCGCAACCGCAGCCGACATAGCAGCAGAAGGCGTATCGACTGCGTTTGTGCCCGGAGAGACAGACATACCAATGAACTGGTCGGAAAGATCGAGTTCCGCAGGATCTTGAGTAGGTGAACTCGCCTGTCCCGCACCAACCCCCGCGGCTGCTGCTGCAGCCTTTGGCATCGCGAGCTTCGACGGGCGTTCCGAAACAGCCGGTGCTTTCGGCACGGCCAGAGCTGACTTCTGCTGAACTGGTGCAGGGGACGCCGAAGACCGAGCTTGAACGGGTGTTGCCGACGGAGTGGGCACTGCTGGTCTTGGAGCCGACACTTTCGGAACTGCAGTTTTGGGCGGAGCCGCGCCGACAAATTTCGTTTGCGCTGCCATCTTCGTTTGATCGGCAACCGCTACGGCTTTCGGTGCTTCCGGTTTCTTGCTGGCGACTGGCTTCGATTCTTTACATTTTTCAAGGTCGTCGAGCAGTTCTCTGCCGGCTTGGTAACGCTGCGCCGGATCCTTCGACAGCGACTTCATGATCAGGTTGCTGAGCAGAGGGTGAATCTTCGGGTTCACCTGGGCAGGTGGTATCGGCGTGCCGTCCAGGATGCTTTGCCGCAGAGACGCTATATCGTCGCCTTCGAATGCCTTTCTTTCAGTCACCATTTCATAGAACATGGCGCCCAGGCTGTACAGGTTCGAACGGCCGTCGGTCGCTTCACCACGCACCTGCTCAGGGGACATGTAATGGAGGAAAGTGGGAAGACCACTACTAATGCTCTGGACGAATTTCCCAGCGCTCGACACACCAAAACTCAGAATCTTAACGGTACCGTCCCATCCACACATGATCTTGGACGGTTCCAAGCTGTGATGTACCAGATTTTGCCCGCTCGCGTAATCGAGTCCGCTTGAGAGTTGGCGACCTATGTCGAGTAGATCCCAAATCGAGAACCCTTCTTTGCGCGCCAACATCGTCGCGATGCTGTTGCCTTGAACATATTCCATCGCGGCGCAAAACTGCCCTTCGATCTCCCCTGCGCCGTAGACCTTTGTGATGTTCTGGCTGCTGAGAATGTTCGTGCCTTCAGCCTCCGCCAACAGGGCGTGCTCGAGCGCTTCCGCGCTTTCGCCAAAGGCACTCAGCTGGATTGCCTTGAGCGCGATCGTTTGCCCGCTTTCGGGATCGTTGGCCTTGTAGACCTTGCCAGTGGGCGACTTTGCTAACTCACTGAGAATTTCGAAATGGCCGATTTTCGTAGACATTGCTTGGTTGCTCCAAGCCTCGACACAGCTATTGCGTTGCCGCAACAAGCCTGTGGCAGGCGAACATCCGGTTACAAAGTAACGCTAGGATATCGCTGTGCGTGCGGCGCTTCGAGTTACCAAAGTAAGAGCAATTCTCGGCGGGATCCTCGGATTTTCACAGGTGTCAAGACACAGCGGTCTTAAGTCGTTCAGCCAGCTTGCCAATGTAGCTGATCAGTTCTGGCGGCTCGTGCACCTGAAAATCAATTCCCAGCAGAGATAGATGTATCGCGATCGACTCGAGCGAATGCGACCCTGTCAGGAGCGAGCACGAGTTCTGATCGATCGCCTCCAGAGATCCCACTGACTGCGGTACACGCTTCGTAATGACTTCGATAGGAGCATGCAGGGTTACGCGAGCCCGGAAAGGATACGGCGCTTGAGAAAGTGACTTTGAGACGAATGCGACAAAGTCTCCTTCGGGAGCAGGACGCGGTTTGAAACGTGTTGAGGTCTTCAGTTTTCCGGCGATTCGATCCACCCGAAAAGTGCGCCAGTCCTTGCGCTGAATGTCCCAGGCAACCAAATACCAGCGATATCCAGTATGGACAAGACGATGCGGCTCAACGGCGCGTTCGCTGGGTGTGCCGGCACGATCGCTGTATTGAAAGCGGATTCCGTCTAACTCACGGCACGCGCTTGCGATGGCCAACAAACGCTCGGCATCGACGAGCGGACTTCGGTTCCCGAGCGGCATGATAAAGGAATGCAGTGCGGCGACGCGGTTTCGCAAGCGTGGAGGCAACACTTGCTCAAGCTTCAGCAGAGCACGTACAGACGCCTCTTCGATGCCGCTTACGCTGCCGCTTGCGGCCGTTCGCAGTCCCAGCGTTACCGCGACTGCTTCTTCGTCGTCGAGCAGGAGCGGCGGCAGAGTTGCTCCGGCCCCGAGCTGGTAGCCGCCCGCGATTCCTGAAGTCGAGTGGACGGGATACCCCAGGCTGCGCAGACGATCTACATCGCGTCGCAGAGTTCGCGACGTCACCGACAGGCGAAGCGACAGATCCGCCCCTGCCCAGTAGCGCTGGGCCTGAAATAAGGAAAGCAGTCGCAGCAGGCGAGCGGATGTCTGAAGCATGGCCGTAATTCTCCCACGAATCGAGGACTAAATCTGTCCTAAACAACTGTTAGTTTCTCGAAGCCCGATGCGTGAATTCAAACGTAATGGAGACAAACATGAAGCTGACGGAACTATTGCTCAGCCAGCTGGAACGCGAAGCCGCCCTCACCCGCCTCGCATTGGAACGGGTGCCGGAGGATCACAACAATTGGAAACCGCATGAGAAGTCGATGCCACTCGGCTATCTGGCTTCTCTGGTCGCCACCATGCTGTCTTGGATCGACATGATGGTGAATCTGGATGAATTCGATCTGAAGTCGCCTGCAGCCGCCAAGTTCAAGCCTATGGAATGGAAGACGCGGGACGACTTACTTGCAGCGCTGAATGCCGGAGTTGAAGAAGCGCGGCAAGCTCTACGGGGCACGAGCGACGAGCATCTGCTGAAACCGTGGAGGTTCGTGATCGGCGAACACGTTGCGAGCGAAAGTCCGCGCCATATCACGATCGTGGACTCTGTATTCAGCCATCTCGCACATCACCGGGGACAGTTGACCGTTTACCTGCGGTTAAACGAGGCGTCTGTCCCTGCCTTGTACGGTCCGTCGGCTGACGAGGGGCGTTCTTAGTTAACTCGCGGTCTGGGCGAGTTCTCCGCAATCATTTTCTTGGGAGCATAACTTTGGCGCTCTTTGCGCAGTTATGAGTTCAAGCAGTACCCGGATGACAATTGTCATGCAGCGTCGATGACGATCTCCACTTGCTAGGGCAGTTGGCAGCAGCAAACAATAGGCGTCGTATCGCAGGCTCTTTTACGCACGACGTCGAAGATGCCCCTACAACGTCAATTCGGTTGTCGCAGTCTGTGCCTTCAACTATGCTTTACGCGAAAGGCTTGAACCACTGCCCGCGTTCAACTATCGGTTCCCATGGGGTTTAGCCAATGACTCTGACCCGGTTCGTCACCAAGAACGCATTCCGCAATAAGCGACGCAGCATCCTGACCGTCATTAGTATTGCTTTCTCGCTGCTCTTGCTCACTCTCATGATGACGATCTGGCGGGCTTTCTACTTGGATGAGGGGAGCGCTGAATCAGCGGAACGGGTTATTGTGAGGCATCGGGTTTCCCTCACATTCTCTCTCCCTGGCTACTATCGCGAGAAGATACGAGCGATTCCCGGAGTAGTTTCCGTTGTGCCGGTTTCGTGGTTCGGTGGAATTTACAAAGACCAGAAACCAGAGAACTTCTTTGCACAATTCGGGACAGATCCCGACGAGTTTTTCGAGACATACCGTGACATGCAAATGCCTGACGAGCAAATCAAGGCGTGGCAGCGAGATCGACAGGGCGTGATTGTGGATGACGCTCTGGCCAAGAAATACGGCTGGAAACTCGGGGACCGTATTGTGTTGCAGGGCACTATCTATCCAGTAAATCTCGAGCTGAACATACGCGGCATTTTTCACTCCGTTCCCGATAATAAATCGGTCTATTTCAACACGAAGTATGTTGAAGAGTCGGTCTCGTGGTTTAAGGGACAGGCAGGAACGTTTGGCATACTGGCCGACGCACCCGGCGATGTAAGCAAGATCACTAGCGCCATAGATGACACCTTCCGCAACTCTCCGCAGCCCACTAAGGCAGAGACCGAGAAGGCATTCGGACTAGAATTCGTTGCCATGATGGGAAATGTAAAGGCGTTCATTTTGAGCATCTGCTCGGCGGTTGTGTTTGCGACTTTGCTTGTTTCCGCCAACACTATGGCGATGTCTATTCGCGAGCGCACGCGTGAAGTGGCGGTGCTGAAGACTCTTGGGTTCACACGAGGCGGCGTCTTGGGCTTGTTCGTCAGCGAAGCAGTCGCATTATCGTTACTGGGCGGATTGATTGGTGGCGGGCTTGGATGGTTAATGGTTTATGGACTGACTCATTCGCCGCAGTTTTTTAGCTTCTTCCCGATGAAGGTCACGTCCGGGATCTGGCTCTTGGCGATGCTGACGTCAGCATTGGTTGGCTTGCTGAGTTCAGCTTTACCGTCGTATCACGCGTCGCAGGTCAACATTGTGGATGGCCTCCGGCACATCGGCTGACTGTTTGGGGAAGAGCGATTTCTACTCTTGGCAGCTCCAGGGGTTCGGGAAGCAGATCGATCTTATGACGCTCGGCAGTTTCGTAGTGCGCAACGCGTTCCGGAATAAGCGGAGAAGTCTGCTCACGATGATGAGCATCAGCTTCTCACTGTTGTTGCTGACGATGATGATCTGCATCTGGCGTTCGTTCTATGTGGACCAGGTGGCTCCGGAGGCATCGCGGCGATTGATTATCCGTGACCGCGTATCGCTGGCTTTCTTTTTGCCAGAGTATTACCGGGAGAAGATCCGGGCAGTAAAGGGCATTAATGCGGTGGCGCCCATCACGTGGTATGGCGGGCGTTACATCGACGATCGTCCGCAACATTTCTTTGCGCAATTGGCAACAGATCCGGAAGAGTATCTCAAGGTAGCATCGGACAAAATCATTCCCGAAGATCAAGTGAAGGCTTGGCAGCATGATCGCACGGGCTGCATTGTCGACGTCACGCTCGCGAACAAATATGGGTGGAAGCTGGGCGACCGCGTCGTTCTGCAGGCGAATATCTTTCCCGCAAACCTCGACCTGACCATTCGAGGAATTTATCATCGCGACCCGCCGCAGAATGCGTTGTACTTTAACGCGAAGTATCTGGAAGAGTCGGTGCCTTGGTTCAAGGGGCAGGCTGGATGGTATGCCGCCCAGGTCGACTCTGCGGAGCATGTAGCAGAAGCCTCAAAAGAAATCGATACCATGTTTCACAACTCGCCTCTGCAAACGAAGACGGAGAGCGAGAAGGCGTTTCAGTTGGGATTCGTGGCATCGCTGGGCAATGTAAAAGCATTCATCCTGAGTATCTGCGGCGCGGTGGTATTCGCAATCATGCTCGTATCGGCGAATACGATGGCGATGTCGGTGCGCAGCCGGACGCGGGAAGTAGCGGTGCTGAAAACTCTCGGATTTACTCGCCAGAGGGTCCTCTCGATCTTCATCAGTGAGGCCGTGGCGCTGGCTCTCGCGGGTGGGTTGTTAGGAGTTCTTGTGGCAATTCCCGTGATTTCAGTAATCACACATCGTTTTATTGGACTTGGCATTCCGCTAAACATGAGAGTGAGCATGCCTACGGCGGGTTTCTCGTTGCTCATCGCGCTGATTCTTGGTTTGGTCAGCGGATACTTGCCCGCTCATCGAGTTTCGCGGCTAAATATCGTCGACGCATTGCGGCACATCGGGTAAGGGAGATTTTCGAACATGGCGATACCCATCAGCTACAACATACGGAATTTGAGACTCCGTAAGGGCCTGACCGTAATGACTGCGCTGGGTATCGCGCTCACAGTGACGACTGCAATTTTTCTCATGGCGTTGGTAGCGGGACTGAATCGGGCGTTTGTCAGCAGTGGAAGCGCAAAGAATGTTCTGGTGCTTCGCAAGGGATCGGAGGCCGAACTATCGGGCGGGTTTGACGCTGCTCTCTTTCCCACGTTAAAGACCCTACCCGGGATTGCGGCCGACAAAGAAGGGCAGCCGATGGTCTCGGGCGAGTGGGTAGTTGTGATCGTACTGCCCCGCAAAGACGGAACCGGTGAAGTAAACGTCACGGTGCGCGGGATGATGCCGGCTGGCCTGGAAATGCGGCAGACCCCCGATGAGCCTGGGAAGCAGGCTCCTGTGAAACTGATCGAAGGACGATGGTTTCAAACCGGCCAGCGCGAGGTGGTTGTTAGCAAATCTATACGCGACCGGTTCACTCATGCCAACCTCGGGGACAGCATGGAGTTCGGGAAGGGATTGTGGAAGGTAGTCGGAGTCTTCGACGCCGGCGGTTCTGCTTATGAATCGGAAGTCTGGGGCGACGTGAACCAGATGGCTTCCGATTTCGACCGGCAGGGTGGATTCGCATCCGCCTATTTGCGAGCGACAGATCCCATTTCCGCGGAGGCACTCAAGAACCGCGTCAGCGACGATCAGCGTCTTAAGCTTGAAGGCATGTTGGAGAGCGACTACTACGCCAAGCAAACCAGTTCCGGCACTCCCATCAAAGTCATTGGTTGGGTGGTGGGAGTTATTATGGCGATCGGCTCGATCTTTGCGGCTATGAATACGATGTACGCAGCTGTCGCCTACCGTGGCCGTGAGATTGCCACGCTGCGGGTCATCGGATTCTCCCGGCCCGCGATTCTTACGTCATTCGTACTTGAATCACTGTTGCTGGCGTTATTGGGAGCCATCGTGGGTATCGTTTTGATGCTTCCGTTCAACGGGATGCAGACCGGGACATCGAATGCCGTAACGTTCAGTGAAGTCGTCTTCGCATTACGCATCACCCCGGCTGTTGCCGTACGCGCAATCATCTTTGCGTTGATCATGGGATTTGTCGGTGGACTTGCGCCCGCCTGGCATGCCGCGAGACAGAATATTCTGTCCGCATTGCGAGGCTAGCGCCAAACAGTGAAATATCCGGAAACATAACCCTTATCTTATGGCGATTGATACGAAACACGAAGATCTGCAGAGCCTGCGCATTGATCGTTCACAGCGCGGCGACAACGGAGGCGACCCACCGATATGGGCCCGGCGTTACATCGTCGGGGGCATTGCTCTCGTTGTTCTCCTCGGAATCATAACTCTGGCTTATCGCGCATTTTCATCGGAGACACCCGAGGTCGAGGTGGTCCGTGCATCTGCTCAGGCCAGCGGCAATGACGCTGTGGGTTCGACGGTGCTCTCTGCCACCGGGTACATCGTGGCCCATCACAAGATTGAAGCCAATTCCAAGGTCACGGGACGGGTCGCATGGATCGGCGTAGAAAAAGGGGATCAGGTAAAGGAAGGCCAAGTGCTGGTTCGCTTGGAGGACCAGGAGTTCCGCGCGCAATATGAGCAGGCTGCCGGCGCGGCAGAAAGCGCCCGGGCACAGCTACTGCAACTAGAGAATGGTTCTCGTCCTCAAGAAATTCAACAAACCGAGCACAACCTCAGCGAGGCAAGGGCCACCGCAGCTAATGACAAGGTTTCTTTGGACCGCATCAAGAAGCTTTTTGACGAAGGAGTGATGTCCAAGCAGGCGCTCGATGATGCGGCTGCGAAGTACGAGGCTAGCCAACAACGCGAGCACTCGCTGGAGCAGAGCTACCAACTGGCGAAGATCGGGCCACGCGCTGAAGAGATTGCGCGCGCAAAGGGTGCGCTGATGCAGGCCGAAGGACAGTCTGCTTACGCAAAGTCGCAGCTTGATGCGACCGTGATCCGCGCGCCAATTTCAGGAACAATTCTCGAGCGCAGCGTAGAGAAGGGCGAGTTGCTTACCGGTCAATTTGCATCAGCCGCCCGTCCGGTTTTTTCCATGGCTGATCTGAAAGATCTGCAGGTGGAGCTAGATATCGCCCAGGCCGATTTTGCGCGACTCGGACCGAAGCAGAGGGGCATCGTGACGGTCGATGCCTTTCCCGATCGTCAATATCACGGAGTGATCGCCGAAATTTCGCCGGAAGCCAACCGTCAGAAAGCAACGGTCCAGGTCAAAGTACAAATACAGGATCCAGACGAATATCTGCGTCCCGAGATGAACTCGACGGTGAAATTCATTGCTGACGAGCCGTCGCAGAAATCGACCGCCTTAGCGCCAGCCGGAGTATTCGTGCCTTCAACGGCGATACACGAGCGTGATGGCAAGAAAATCGTTCTCATTGCTTACAACGGTAGAGCGGTGGCGCGTGAAATTCATGTCGTCAGCCAGCGGGCCGACGGGGACCTGGTCGACGGGTTGGTCGGCGGGGAAAGTGTAATCACCACTGCTCCAGCCACGTTGAAAGATGGAGATAAAATCAATATCAAGGGGCAATCATGAGCACAGTTGCACAACCGAACGTTGCCACAGCCGCCAAAGTTGTTCAAGCAAGGGGCCTGAGTAAGATCTTCAAACGCGATGCGTTCCAGGTGACGGCGCTTGACGACGTCTCTATTGACATCGCGCAGGGTGAATTCATGGCTCTCATGGGACCTTCGGGATCAGGCAAGACTACGCTACTCAACATGATCGCTGCCATCGATCAGCCCACAGCAGGGGAATTGCTTGTTCAGGGACAAAACATATTCCGCTTCAACGACGCCCAGAAAGCGCGCTGGCGGAATGAACAGATCGGGTACGTGTTTCAGACATTCAACTTGATCCCAGTGCTTTCCGCATTTGAGAACGTGGAACTGCCACTACTGCTGACCAAGCTCAGCTCGCAGCAAAGGCGCGATCACGTTATGACGGCGCTGAAACTTGTCGGCCTCGAAGACAGAGTCCACCACTTGCCAAAGCAACTCTCCGGCGGCCAGGAACAACGTGTGGCCATTGCACGGGCGATTGTGAGCGATCCGACATTGTTGCTGGCAGACGAGCCAACGGGAGACCTCGACAGCCATTCAGCAACCGAGGTATTGGAGATATTGAAGCGGCTAAATGAGGGCTTTCACAAGACGATCGTGATGGTGACGCACGATCCGCATGCGGCATCCTATGCACACGTGACCCGCCATCTTGAGAAGGGGATGCTTTTGCCGCCAGAGGATTCTTCGACGGAGTAGAGTCTCGAAGAATAAGCAATCGTATCGCAAATAAGGGCCGAATTGCCTGGCGGTCAGGGCGCCAGGCTAACTCTCGGCGAAAAGCTGGAAAAGTACCAGGGCTGCTCAGGCTAGAAGCCCGATTTCACCGCTCGCGGCAGACCGCGGTTCCGGCACATCGGCCACCCAACGCCAAGCGCGCCTGCCGTTCGAAACGACAGCTTCTGCTTCGCCATATTCCACTAACCGGTTGAGGACGGTAGTCACCGATGCCATCGGATCTTTGTGGCGGGCGAGCAGGTCCGGCAATTTCTCCTGAAAGTAGTCGCAGATGTCGCGCGAATTCAAGGCGCGACCGGACTCCATCAATATCATTCGACAAGCCTTGGTAAACCCGGGCTGGCGCCCGTTGCTCTTGCGGTCAACCAGTTCCATCAACTCTTCGTTCAGCACCCCATCGCCGAATAGATTTGCCAAGCCGGAAATGGTCTGCTTGACGGTGCCGATTCGCTTCATTATATCGGCGCGTTGTTGCATAAGCTGACGCAGTTCGTCGTGAGCCTGTCGGATCACTTCCTGCACATGGCCGACATCATACCGATCGATCGGCCTCATCGAGCCATTGGACCTTTCTACATTCTCCATACTTCCCCCAGAAACGTTGGACGCTGTTAACCACGTCGCTGCCCACGTTAATCAGTGTGGAGCTCACTTGTCAGCGGCAATGGGCCCTCTTGAAGGCCGCCCCTTGCATGCTGCGGGCGCAGTCCCGCTTACAGATGTATACGCTTCGCGCTGCCCAGGCGTTCCATCGATTTCCGCAACAATCGAGGTCCACCGATTCTGCCTTGTTAGACGAGGCAATTCCGAAATGGTTAACAAAGGGTAGCAACAGGTCCGAGCAGATTGGATACGGCAGATCACCTAGTTCAGGAGTATTACGAGGAGCCGTCCATCCGAGTGATATCCATCGCCTGTGGCGTTCTTCGCGTCCTGCACAGCATTCTGCGGAAGGTAATAACCAAACGCCTTGGCCTTGTTGGTCTTTTGAACGCTGAGACCGATGTTCTCGCGCTCGC
>Ga0335084_10004339_pt1 | contig 13948 bp, 13 predicted proteins | sample Lox_Sample_44_FD_206721 | JGI IMG/M metagenome (GOLD analysis project Ga0335084, IMG submission 206721) | Soil microbial communities from Loxahatchee National Wildlife Refuge, Florida, United States - Lox_Sample_4.4 | ecosystem: Environmental > Terrestrial > Soil > Wetlands | place: USA...
GTGCACGACGCCGGGCTCGCCCGTCTTCGACATCGAGTTCTGCCAGATCCTGCGCCTGCACGAAGCCACGCCCGTCGACGAGCTCTTCACCACGATCAGGTGGCTCTTCCCGCTCGGCGTCCCGGACCTGACGCCCAACCGTCCGACCTCGGAGGCGTTCTGCTCCGAGACGCCGGGGGTCGACTGCGACGCGGCCGCCGTCTCCGTCTGGCAGGAGATCCAGGCCGCGGCGGAGGAGGCGTACGACCGTACCTCCAGCTGCGGGTTCACGAGCTTCATCGGCTACGAGCACACGCCGAGCCCGCTCGGCCGCCACCTGCACCGCAACGTCATCTTCCGCAACGAGCACGTGCCGGCGTTCGCCGCGAGCGCGCTCGACACGATCCAGGAGAACGCGCTCCAGGGCCTGTGGACCGCGATCGAATCGGGCTGCACGGGCGCCGGGACGGGCTGCGAGGCCGTCATCATCCCGCACAACTCGAACCTGAGCGGGGGCGAGCAGTTCATCGACCCGCTCGACGCGGCCGACGCGTTCCGCCGCCAGACGCTCGAGCCGCTGGTCGAGATCCATCAGGTGAAGGGCAACTCGGAGTGCCGCTTCGATCGCCTCGCCGGCGCGGGAGTGGGAACGGCCGACGAGCTCTGCACGTTCGAGCAGCGCGAGACGCCGTTCGAGGGACCGGACGGGACCGCGGTGTCGATCGACAAGTATCCGCGGCGAAACCTCGTACGCCCGACGCTCGAGGACGGCCTCGGCTTCGAGCGCACGCTCGGCGTGAATCCGTTCCGCTTCGGCTTCGTCGGCAGCACCGATACCCACAACGCCACCGCCGGCGACACCGAAGAGCAAGGTTGGGGAGGCATCCAGGGCCAGGACGACGCGTCGCCCGCGCGCATGATCTCGGACAACATGCGCAACAACCCCGGCGGCCTGACCGTGGTCTGGGCGGAGGAGAACTCGCGCGACGCCATCTTCTCGGCGCTCCAGCGCCGCGAGACCTACGCGACGAGCGGGACGCGTCCGATCGTCCGCTTCTTCGGCGGCGACCTCTCGGGCGTCGAGTGCGGCAAGGCCGACTTCGTCGCGCGCGCCTACACGACGGGCACGCCGATGGGCGGTGACGTGGGCCCGGTGCGCGGCAAGAAGAGCCCGCGCTTCGCCCTGTGGGCGATGAAGGATCCGCAGGGCACTGACCTCCAGCGCGTCCAGATCGTGAAGGGCTGGGCCGACGCCGACGGAACGACGCACGACCAGACCTTCGACGTCGCGGGCAATGCGGCGAACGGTGCCGGCGTCGATCCGACGACCTGCGCACCGACGGGCACGGGCGCGGCCGACCTCTGCGCCGTGTGGACCGATCCCGACTTCGACCCGGCCCAGCACGCCTTCTACTACGCGCGTGTGGTCGAGAACCCGACCTGTCGCTGGAGCACGCGCATCTGCCAGCAGGCCGGGGTGGACCCGTTCGCCGCAGATTGCGCGGCGCAGGCGGCCGCGGCCCCGCCCGAGTTCGCCGACTGCTGTCTCGGCAAGACGAACGACGCGTTCCTCGACCCGACGATCCAGGAACGCGCGTGGACGTCGCCGATCTGGTACCGCCCGGAGACCTTCACCAAAGCGCACGGGCGCGTGAGGTTCGCCCAGCGCGGGGGGAGCGACACCGTCGCGCTGCGCGCGACGTTGGGCGGCCTGCCGAAGGATTTCGATCCGGTCGCGAACGGGCTCACGGTACGCGTCACCAACGGCGACGACCTTCTCGCGCTCGTCGCCGCACCCGGCGCCGTCCGTCGCAAGGGCCGGCGCTTCGTCTACAAGGACGCAAGCCCCGCCACCGTCTCGCTCACGCTCGGCCGCAAGGGCGACGCCGTCCTGCTGGTCCGCGCGTCGTCGCGCGATCTCGCGGCCGTCGCCCGCGAGGATCAGATCGTCACCGTGTCGCTCGCGAGCGGCCTCTTCCGCGCCGCCCAGACACGCATGTGGGCGGGCTCGGCGCGACAGCTCGCCTTCGGAGGACGCTAGTGGGCTGGCGGAGCCCGGCGCTGCACTTCCTCGCCATCGGCGCCGTGCTGTTCGTCGCGCGGCCGTGGTGGGAGCGGCAGGCGACGCCGCGCCACGCGGTCGCCGCGACGACCGACGACGAGCTGCTGCGTCGCGAGGCGCTCGACCGGGGGATCGATCGCGCCGACCCCGCGGTGCGCGAGCGCCTCGCGCGGCTCGGGCGATTCGTCGGCGAGGACGCGCGGAGCGAGGCCGAGCTCGAAGCGGAGGCGCGACGCCTCGGCCTCGAGCGCAGCGACGTCGTCGTGCAGCGGCATCTCGTACAGATGATGCACCTCGCAGCCGGCAAGCTCGGGCCCGCCGACATGCCGACCGAGGCCGAGCTGCAGGCCTACCTCGACGCGCACGCGCAGGCGTTCGCGCAGCCCCCGCGCATTCGATTGACGCACGTGTATTTGAGCCGCGATCGTTGCGGCGCGGCGCTCGACGCCGAGGCGGCGCTGCTCCTGCGCGAGCTGCGCCGGAGCAGCGTTCCACCGGACGTCGCCGCCGCGCGCGGCGACGCGTTCCTCGCCGGTGCGACCATCGGTCCCGCGTCCCCGGCCGAGCTCGAGCGCATCTTCGGCCCCGAGCTCGCGCGCAGCGTCGCCGGCGCGCCGCCGGACCACTGGATCGGGCCGGTGCCGTCGCCGTACGGGCTCCACCTCGTATGGGTGCACGAGCGCGAGCCCGCGCGCGTGCCGTCGCTGGGTGCCGTCCGCAGCCAGGTGCTGCACCGGCTCCTGCGCGAGCGGAGCGAGGAACGCGCTCGGACCCGGGTCGCCGCCCTGCGGGCACGCGACGCCCGCGGGGACGGCGAGTGAGCCCGCGGCGATGACCGCACGAGGGCCGGCCCGCTGGCTCTTCGACGCGTGGTCGACCTTCTACGATCAGCCGGCCATCCAGCGCCTCACCTATCGTCCGGTGCAAGACGCCGTCGTCGCGGCGTTGCAGCCGCTGCGCCCCCGGTGCGTGCTCGACCTGGGATGCGGCACGGGGCTCCTCACGGCGCGCCTGCGGGGCGCGTTTCCGGCCACGACCGTCGTCGGCTGCGACTTCTCGGACGGCATGCTCCGTCACGCGCACGCCCACGAGCCCGGGGTGCCCTGGGTGCGCGGCGACGCCCTTCGCCTCCCGTTTCGCGATGCCGCCTTCGACGCGATCGTCTCGACCGAAGCCTTCCACTGGTTCCCCGATCAGCCGCTGGCGCTCGCCGAGATGCGACGCGTCCTCGTCCCCGGCGGCCACGCGCTGATCGCGATCGTCAACACGCCGCACGAGACCGTGCGCACCCTCGTCCGCGCCGCGTCGCGGACCTTCGGCCAGCCGTTCGACTGGCCCACATCGCGCCAGATGCGGGTCCTCTTCGAGGCGGCCGGCCTCCACGTCGCGGCGCAACGCCGCGTCTATCGACTGCCCGCCGGCATCCTCCTCCCGCCCGTGCTCACGATCGGGACGCGACCTGCGACACCCCGCGATTGAACCCCGGGCGTCCGACCGATATGCCGCCCGTGTGGCACTCACCGACAAGTTCAAGCTGACCGACAAGGTCGCGATCGTGACCGGTGGCGGTCGCGGCATCGGCCAGGGCATCGCCCTCGCCTTCGCGGAGCAGGGCGCCGACGTCGTGTGCGCGGCGCGGACGGAGGCGGAGATCGAGGCGACGGCCGCCAAGGTGCGCGCCTTCGGGCGGCGCGCCATCGCGTTTCCGTGCGACGTCACGGACGCCGCACAGCTCGAGGCCCTGGTCGCGCGCACGATGCGCGAGCTCGGGCGCATCGACCTGCTGGTCAACAACGCGGGTGGCTTCCCGCCCATGGCCTTCCTCGACACCGACCTGCCGTCCTGGGAGTGGTGCTTCCGCTTCAACCTCACGTCGGCGTACCTGCTGACGCGCTCGTGCCTCCCTCACATGCTCGCCGCGGACGGCGGCGCGGTGCTGAACATCTCGTCGGCGGCGGGCCGCATCGTGCGCGGCGGCTTCACGGCCTACGGCACGGCCAAGGCCGCCCTCTCCTTCATGACCCGACAGCTCGCCGCGGAGTTCGCGCCCAAGGTGCGTCTGAACGCCCTCGCCGTCGGCGCGGTCGCGACCTCGGCGCTGGCGCCCTTCCTCACCCCCGAGCTGCGCGCCCAGATGGAGTCGATGACGCCCATGAAGCGCATCGGCTCGGTCGAGGACATCGCGCTGGCGGCCCTCTGGCTCTGCTCGCCGGCCGGCGGGTGGGTCACCGGGAAGGTGATCGAGGTCGACGGTGGCACCGAAGCGACGAACTGGCCGTTCGATTGACGCACCGGCACGCGCGCTCGCGGCGGCGCTCCTCGTCGCGCTCGCGTTCGCCGCGTGCCGGAAGTCTGCGCCCGAGGTCCCGGTCGGCGAGGGCCGCTTTCTGCTCGGGGTCTTCGAGGGCACCCTTCCCTGTCGGAACTGCGACGGCATCCGCACGCACCTCACGCTCTGGACGAGCGGCCCCGACGACTTCACGCGTCCCACCTATTCGCTCGTCGAGACCTACATCGGCACGCAGATGGGCCTGCAGCGGTTCCGCGCCGAGGGGCCGTGGACGCTCGTGCGCGGCGGCGCGGCCGACCCCGAGGTCACGATCTTCCAGCTCGAGCCCGACAAGCCGACGATGCAGCGAAGCTTCCGCGTGCTCGACTCGCAGCGGATCGCGCTGCTCGGCCGCGACCTGCGCACGCTCGAGCCGCTGGACGACTACACGCTCACGCGCGTCGAGACGCCGCCCGCGGATCAGAGCGAGCCGTAGACCGCGGCGACCAGCCCCGTCGTCCGATCGTCGCCCGCAGGATCGAACTTCATGCGCGTCGAGACGTAGCCGAACGCGAGGTCGCGTTCCGGATCGGCGAAGCCGAGCGACCCGCCCGCGCCGTGGTGCCCGAACGCGCGCGCGCCCGCGCCGGGGGAGATGATCGGCTGGAGCGAGAAGCCGAGGCCGAACGCGGTCGGAAGCAGAATCACGCGATCGGGTCCCTCGGACTGCACGACGCATGCGGCCGCGACCGTGCTCGGCTCGAGGATGCGCGCGCCGTCGACGTCGCCGACGAGCGCCGCGTAGAAGCGCGCCAGCGCCCGCGCGCTGCCGACCCCGTTCGACGACGGCATCTCGGCCGCGAGCACGTCGGGGCGGTTCCACATCTCGTCGTACGCGAACAGGCCCGAGGGTCCGTTCATGACCCGCGCCATGAGCGAGCCGGCGCCGAACACGTCGGCCAGGGACACCAGCGGATCGGGCGGGATCATACGCGCACAGCGCGCGAGATCCGGCTCGCGGGTCCCGATGCGGAAGTCGAGGCCGAACGGGCGCCGAATCTCGTCCGCGAAGAAGCGGCCGAGCGACCGCCCCGTCACCCGCCGCACGACCTCGCCCAGGATCCAGCCGAACGAGCGCGCGTGGTAGCCGTGCGCCGTCCCCGGCTCCCAGTTGGGCGCCTGCGCGGCGATGGCCGCGACGACGGGCTCCCACGCGAGCACCTGGGCGAGCGTGAAGTCGCCCTCGACGGCGGCGAGCCCCGCCTTGTGGCAGAGCACCCAACGCAGCGGGATCGCCCCCTTGCCCGCGGCGGCGAACTCGGGCCACCAGGTGGCGACCGGCGCGGCGACGTCGAGGAGGCCGCGCTCGACGAGCAGGTTCACGCACGCCGCGGTGATGCCCTTGGTCGCCGAGAACACGATCTGCACCGTGTCCTCCTCCCAGGACCGCCCCGCGACGTGATCGGCGAGGCCCGCCCACAGGTCGACGACCGGCACGCCCCGGCGGTAGACGGCGCACGCGGCCCCGACATCGCCGTGGTGCAGGAAGTTCGCGGCGAAGGCGTCGCGGACCCTCTCCCATCCGCGGGCGCACCAGCCGTGGACGGCCGGCATCAGCCGCGCGCCGCGATGCCGAGCTTGATGCCGACGAGCAGGAGCAGGACGACGACCGGCAGCGTCAGGAGGACGATCTGCCGCACGCCCATCACCGAAAGGATCGCGTACGCGAGCGGATCGCGGACCATGGGCGGCGCCGAGCGGTAGGTTCGCCAGACGCGGCGCGCGAGCGCGGCGCTGGTCGCGAAGCCGACCAGGCCCACCACCATGGCCGCGAACACGAACGGATCGCCGAGGCCGTGTCCGCCCGGGATCAGCGCGTCGCGTGCGGCGGCGAAGACGAGCCCCACGCACGAGGCGAGCGTCACCGCCCACAGCGAGAGACCCACCTGCTGCACGCCGCGGCGTGCGAACGCCTCCTCGGTCTCGGCGACCGCGTGCGTGACGACGCGCTTGGCCGAGTCCTCGACCGACCCGATGATCCGCCGCACGGCTTCGAGGATGGCGAAGACGACCGCCGCGTCGTCGATGAATCCCGCGCCCGGGATGGCGTCCGGGATGACGTCGAACGGATTCACGAGATAGACGAGCCCCGCCAGCACGATCACCTTGTACTTCGCGGGCACGCGCGGGTCGGTGACGTAGCCGTAGAGCTCCTTCACCCGCGCGATGAGGTTCGTGTCGCGGAGCTTCCCGAGGACGCCGCCGAGCCGCGCGTCGACGCGCGCTTTCGCGTCGGGCCGCTCGGCTTCGTCGATCGCCCACGAGGGGATCGGCAGGTTCGGGTCCTCCCCGGACGCGCGCGCCACGACGCCCCTCACGCGAAGAGCGCCGACGAGAGGTAGCGCTCGCCGGAATCCGGCAGCACGGTCACGATGGTCTTGCCGGCGAACTCGCGCTCCTTGGCGATGCGGAGCGCGACCACGGCCGCGGCGCCGCACGAGATCCCCGAGAGGATGCCCTCCTCGCGCGCGAGGCGATGCGCCATCTCGATCGACTCCTCGTCGGTCACGGTCTCGATGCGGTCGACCAGCGAGAGGTCGAGGTTGTCCGGAACGAAGCCGGCCCCAATGCCCTGGATCTTGTGCGGCGACGGCGTCAGCTTCTCCCCCGCGCGCGTCTGGCCGATGACGGGGCTCTTGGCCGGCTCGACGGCGACCGACAGGATCGGCTTGCGCTTCTTGATGTAGCGCGAGACGCCCGTGATGGTCCCGCCGGTGCCGACGCCCGAGACGAAGACGTCGATCGCGCCGTCGGTGTCCGCCCAGATCTCGGGACCCGTCGTGCGCTCGTGGATGGCCGGGTTGGCCGGATTGCGGAACTGCTGCGGCATGAAGAACTTCGCCGGATCGGTCGCGACGATCTCCTCGGCCTTGCGGATGGCGCCGGTCATGCCCTCGGGGCCCGGCGTGAGGACGAGGTTCGCGCCGAACGCCGCCAGCACCTTGCGCCGCTCGAGGCTCATGGTCTCCGGCATGGTGAGGGTCAGCGGATAGCCGCGCGACGCGCACACGAACGCGAGCGCGATGCCGGTGTTGCCGCTGGTCGGCTCGACGACCTCGATGCCCTTCTTCAACACGCCGCGCTCCTCGGCGTCCCAGATCATGGCGGCCCCGATCCGGCACTTGACCGAGTATGCCGGATTGCGACCTTCGATCTTGCCGAGGATCCGCGCCGTCGTGCCCGCACCGATCCGCCGCAGGTGCACCAGCGGCGTCCCGCCGATCGATCGGGAATTGTCCTCGAAGATGCGCGCCATGGGGGCCTTCCTGTCAGATTTGGTAGTCGTCCGCCAACTGGTCGGCCTGCATCTGCTGCGGCGTGCGCACGACGATGCGGGTCTCCGGCGGCACCGACTGCGTCAGCCACACGTTGCCGCCGACGACCGAGCCGCGCCCGATGCGCACGGGTCCGAGAATCGTCGCGCCGGAGTAGATCGTGACGCCGTCCTCGATGTCCGGGTGGCGCTTCGCGCCCTTGATCGCACGCCCCTGCGCATCGTGCGGAATGCTGCGCGCGCCGAGCGTCACGCCCTGGTAGATGCGGACACCCTCGCCGATGACGCACGTCTCGCCGATGACGACACCCGTGCCGTGGTCGATGAAGAAGCGGCGGCCGATCTCGGCGCCGGGGTGGATGTCGATGCCGGTACGCGAGTGGGCGTACTCGGTCATGACCCGCGGGACGATCGGCACGTCGTCGCGGTGGAGCACGTGCGCCATCCGGTACACGGCTATCGCCTGCAATCCGGGATAGGCGAGCACGATCTCCTCGATCGAGTGCGCGGCGGGATCGCCGTCGTACGCCGCCTGGATGTCGGTCGCGAGCACGTCGCGGATGGCGGGAATCCGCGTGAGGAGGCTCATCGTCGCCGCCTCGGCCTTCGGCCCGCACTCGTCGCAATCCGCCGCCGACACGGCGACACCGCCCCGGAAGCGGAGGCCCTTCTCGAGCTCGCCGCGCAGGCGCGCCGCGACGCCGCGCACGCGGGCGCGCGTGCGCTCTCCGAGCTCGGCGGGATCGAGCCCCGCGGGCTCGAGGAAGCCCGGAAAGAGGATGCGCAGGAGGTCCTCCACCACGCCCCAGAGGATCTCGCGGCTCGGAAGCTGTCCGCCCTGGAGGTGGCTCAACTCGCCGCGCGCACGGTAGCTCGCGAGGATCGACGCCGCGATCTCGCCGAGCCGGCGATCGTGATCGGTGCTCATGCGGGGACTCTAGGCGCGTGCCGGACGTGCGTCCACAGCGCCCCGCCTCCGTGGACCCCCGGTTGCCTCAATCCGGAATTTGGCGGATAAGGGCGCGATCCTCGTGTTTCGTTAGCGCGCGACTCGCGCGCATCGTTTTGGTGGCGATCTCGGCTTCTCGCTCAGGCAACCGCGACCAAACCAACTATCGCCCCCGTAGGGGCAGGAGAATGCCATGGGCAAGAAGCTGTTCGTAGGAAACCTTTCGTTCTCGACCACCGGCGCGGACCTCGAGTCGCTGTTCGCAGCCGCCGGGACGGTCGAGTCGGCAACCGTCGTGAACGACCGTGAGAGCGGTCGCTCGCGCGGTTTCGGCTTCGTCGAGATGAGCACGTCGAACGAGGCCAGCAAGGCCATCGCGGAGCTGAACGGCCGCGACGTCGGCGGGCGCCAGATCAACGTGAGCGAAGCCAACGAGCGCGCGCCGCGGGGCGGCGGCGGCGGTGGCGGGCGCTCCGGCGGCTTCGGCGGCCGCAACCGCTACTAACCACCTGGGCGCGCGGGGGGCAGCGCCCCCCGCGCGCACAGCTCAGCGTCGCTCGGCGTGCAGGAGCGCGCGGTCGAGCGCACCCACGAGCGACGCCAGATCCGTCGGCGCATCGAGCGCGCGCGCCAGCGCCGCACCGGTGACCGGATCGAGACGCCGCTGCGCGTCGGCGGGAAGGAGTCGGCGCGCGAGCGCCGCGGCGAGCCGCACGTGTCCCTGGGCCGCGGCGGGTGGCTCGGCGACATCCGCGCCGTCGAAGTCCGCGAGCACGAGTGCCGGACCGCCGCCCGGTGCCGTCAGGAATCGCTCGGGCTCGACGTCGGGCAGCAGCACGCCGCCTAGGGCGAGCGCGCGGAGCAGCCGCGCGACGTGCGCCGCGCTGCCGAGCGCCGCGGGCAGATCGAGCGGGCCGTCCGGCAACCACGGCCGGCCCGCGCCGGCGACGGCCACGTACGGGATGCCACTCGCCACGCCGTGCTCGACGACCGCCGCTACGCCGGGAAGCGCGAGACCTTCCTGGAGGCGCGCCTCCGCCGCCAGACGATCCGTGTCGGCCGCGGTCGCGGTGCGGAGCCACACGGGACGTTGGCCGTCGAGCCAGAACGCGTCCGCCAGACGCCCGCGCTCGGACGGCGCGACGCCGAGGGCGATGCGGCCGAGGCGTCGAGCATCGAGCGCGGCAAGGAGCCGCTCCGCGCGCCGGAGGCCGGGCTGCGCCCGCCGCAGCTCCTCCAGCACCGACCGTGCCCGGTCGTCGGCGTGGCGGCCGAGGAGCTGTGCGGCGCGCCGCATGGCCAGGTCGGCGTACAGGCGACCGTCGCGCGGCAGGCTCGGGAGCAGGACGCCCGTCGCGCGATCGGCGAGCGCCGCCGGGACGGTCGGATCGAGCGCCAGCTCGAGCATCGCGGCGCGCAGCGGCTCGACGTAGCTTCGGAGCACCGGGTCGGGCGCATTCAGCACGCGTTGCATCCCGTCGACGACGAGCGCCGGCGGCTCGGTGCCCCCGCCCTCGAGCAGGCGGCGGTGGACCGCGCGGAGCGGCAGCACGGCGTCGGCCACCTCCGGCGGAAGCGGCGTCGCCGCGTCGAAGGCGCGCCGGAAGCCCGGCATCGCGAGCAGGCTGAAGAGCACCTGGATGCGCTCGTGATCGGCGAAGGTCTGGATCAGGACCTGCAGGAGGCGCACGACGCGCGTCGCCGACAGGCTCTCGAAGTCGATGCGCGCGACGACCTCGCCGAACGCCTGCGCCGCCTCGGCGTGCGAGCGCACCTGCGCCAGCGCCTCGAGGTAGCTGAGCAGCGTCCCGAGGTCGGCCGTGACGCGCACGGCGCCGGCGAGCATGCGCGCCCGCGCCGCCGCGTCGGAGTGGAGCGGCTCGCGCAGCAGCGCGGCGTCGATCGTCGCGCGGTCGAGCTTTCCCAGCAGGTGCCGGCATACGCCGCGATCGCTGGGCTCGCGCTGGCCGTTCACGAGCAGATCCTCCTGCGAGTTGAGCTTCATGCGGAGCTGGTCCTTGTAGCGCCGCAGGAACGCCAGGTGCTGTCTCATCTCCGCGACCTCGGCCGGCGACAGCGGTGCGTCGGCCGAGCGGGCATCGGCCGCGAGCGGGCTCACGGCCGGGAGCACCGGCTGCGGGGCGCGGGCGCGCTGCTGCTCCCGATCGTCGCGCCGTCCCCCGCCCCCGCCGCGACGGCGACGGCGGCGACGCGCGGGGTGAGCCCCGCCCGGACCCGGCGGGCGTGGCGGCGGCGTCGACATGACCGCGACGCTAGGGATCCCGCCGCGGGGCGAGACGCGCCGCCCACCGCGACGCGGGCGCGGCGACCGCGCGCACGCCGCGGTAGGCCCACACGACGGCGCGCGAGCGGAGCAGCGCCTGGTGCAGGCGCCACGTCGCGGTCGCGTTGACGTACCCGAGCTCGCCGGCCAGGCGATCGCGCTCGGTCGCGAGCGATGCAGCGCGACTCTCCAGGTGCCTGTGCTGCGCTCGCAGGGTGTCGTGCTCGGTCTGCAGGCGCGCCGCCGCCGCGTGCGCGGCCTGGCCCCGCTCGAGCGCGGCCGCGAGCCGTTCGACTTCGCGCTGGAGCTCGTCACGTTCGGCCGACAGCCGCGCGATCTCGGCAGCGCGGCGATCGCACTCGGTGCGCAGCTCGCCGTCGCGGAAGCGCGGGCCCCAGGCGCGGTAGTACGTCGCGGCTGCGCGACCCTCCTCGACCACATCGGGGCCGCGGCCCGCGTTCTCGGCGACCACCTCGCCGTAGAGCGCGAGGAGCTGGTCGAGCTGCGTCTGCAGGTCGGCGGTTGCGCGAATGCGGGCGGACGCCTTCGCCGCGTCGGCGGCGTCGTAGCGCCCCGCTTCCTCGACGATGAGCGCCGGATCGAGCGCGCGACGGAGCAGCCGGCGCCCGAAGTTGTCGCGACGCAGCCGATCGACGTCGGCGCTCGTCACCATCGCACCGAGCCCGCCGCGGTCGAGCAGGACGACGGCGGCGCCGACGGCCAGGGCCTCGAGCGCGCAGCGCCCCTTGGCGAAGACGAGGTCGTAGGCGCCGAGGACGTCCTCCGGCGCCGGGGTCGGCGCGCCCGCGTCGGCGCCGACGATGTCGAGCGGGAGCTGCATCCGCCGGCAGGCCTCGCGCACGGCGAGCGCGTGCGTGCGCTCGCTCGCGTAGTGGCTGAAGACGAGCGCGCGGCGCGGCCGCGGCGGCAGCGGCCCGCGCGGGCGGAAGCGATCGGTGTCGACCGCGTTCAGCACGATCCGGATGCGCGCCTCCGGCACGCCGTGCTGGAGGGCCAGGCGATCGCGGTTCGCTTCGTCGACCGCGACGTAGCGCAGAATGCGCGGGAAGTGCGGGGCGGCGTCGTGCCAGGCCGTGAAGTCGTGCGAGAAGTAGACGGCGGGCACCCCGGGGAAGCGCTGCAGCGCCATCATCGTCTCGGGATGATGGTGGCCGTGGATCACGTCGGGCGTGGCGCCGACGTCGTCGAGGTCGTCGACCACCGCGACCGTGCGCCGGCGGAGCTCGTCCGCGAGCGGGCCCAGCTCGGGCGAGTACACGATGGGCGTGTGGCCGCGACCGAGGAGTCCCAGCGCCACGTCGCGCACGTTGATCTCGGTGCCGGTGCGGCTCCCGAGCGTGATGTTGGTGATCAGAACCCGCATCGCAGCGCCTCGGCGATCGGCAGGACGTGCTCGCGGAGCCGGACGACACGCGCGTACGCGCCCTCGCTGACGCGCTGCTCGCCGTAGCGTTCGTAGAACGGCTGCTCGTCGCCGGCGACGGTGCCGCCGTCCGCGACGTGTGCGAACGCCTCACAGCGAAACGCCTCCGGCCCGAGCTGGCCGAGCGCGAGCGCGACCTCGGCGTCCAGCGCGACGTAGTTGCGCGCCGCTTCGAGCTTGCGCGCGAGCGCGCCGTCGTCGAGCAGGAGGTCGACGTCGTCCGGTCCCGATTCGGTCCAGGGCCGTGGCGGTCCGACGAGGGGAAAGGCGTAGCTCGCGATCGGCCGGCCGGATCGCTCGCGGGCGCGCCGGACGGCGGCGTCGATCACGAGACGGCAGACGTCGTGGGCCGGGTTGTAGCCCTCGCTGGCGTCGCCGACGACGTAGTCGACGCCGGAGAACACCACGGTCAGCTCGCCCACGAGATGGCGGAACAGCTCGACGTCGCGCGCCAGCATGGCGTCGTAGATCGCCCGATCGGCCACCGCGCCGAAGATCGCGCCCGGCCTCGCCCCGGCGCGCGCCAGCAGCCGGCGGGTCTCGTGGATCCGCGGCTCGGCGGACGCTCCCGAGCCGTCGGTGAGACAGCACACCGTCGGCGCGCTCATGGCGAGCCAGCCGTGCACGCGCAGCTCGTGCCCGGGGTGGGCGACGACGAGCGCGGCGCGCGGCCCCGGGAATCGACCCGGTGCGAGAGCGTGGGCGGTGGACGGGATGGAGGCGCTTGTACGGCCGCCGCGTTTCGACTGTCAACGGCGCAAATGCGTTCGGTTGCGGGCGATATCCCTGCCTGGTAACCGGACGCGGGCCTCCGATGCTCACCTCGTTGCGAGAGATCATCCGCTATCGGAGCCTGCTGCGCGCCCTCGTCGCCCGCGAGCTGAAGGTCCGCTACAAGCGCTCGTTCTTCGGCATCGCCTGGACCATGCTCCATCCGCTCATGATGATGCTCGTGTTCACGCTCGTGTTCGCCGAGGTGCTGAAGGTGCCGGTCGAGCACTTCACGGTCTTCTTCATGTCGGCCTACCTCCTGTGGAACTTCGTCGCCCAGACGACCTCGTGGTCGGCCGGGGGGCTGCTCGGCTACGCGCCGCTCATGCGCAAGGTGTACGTGCCGAAGGCCGTGTTCGTGATCGCCACGGTCGCCGCCGGGCTCGTGAACCTCGTCATCTCGCTCGTGCCGCTCGCGATCCTCATGCTGGTGGTGCACCACCCGATGCGGCCCTCGCTCGCCTTCCTGCCCGTCTCGATGCTGCTCGCGGCCGTGTTCGCGCTCGGCGTCTCGCTCCTGCTCGCGCCGCTCTCGATCCTGTTCGCCGACATCGTGCCGATCTACCAGATCGTGCTGACGGCCTGGCTCTACCTGACGCCGGTCATGTACACGGTGGAGCTGGTGCCGGCCCGCTATCGCCCGCTGGTCGACTGGAACCCCATGACGTATTTCGTGGAGCTGTTCCGCGCGCCGATCTTCCACGGGCACGTTCCCAGCGCGTCGACGCTAGGCGCCGCCAGCGCCTTCGCGCTCGCCGCGCTCGTGCTGGGATGGACCGTGTTCGACCGCTACAGCGATCGCGTCGCCTACCACGTCTAGGATGGCTCCCGTCAGACCCGCGCCGGAGCGCCCCGT